>Ga0209321_10000228_pt1 | contig 35202 bp, 27 predicted proteins | sample Rifsed16ft4_FD_184012 | JGI IMG/M metagenome (GOLD analysis project Ga0209321, IMG submission 184012) | Soil microbial communities from Rifle, Colorado, USA - sediment 16ft 4 - CSP-I_5_4 (version 2) | ecosystem: Environmental > Terrestrial > Deep subsurface > Rock core/Sediment | place: Rifle...
CCCCGAGCTCCCGGCACGCGGCGAGCACGCCGTCGACCTCGGGTTCCCTATGGAGGAGGGAGTACTCGACCTGGTTCGAGGCGAGGGGGATCCCTCGCTCCGCGAGGGCCGCGTGGGCCTGGCGCATGTGCTCCGCGGAGAAGTTCGAGACCCCGACCGCGCGCGCCTTCGACGCGTCGACGGCGTCCGCGAGCCGGTCCATGAGGGCCCCGACCCGCATCCCCGGGGTGTGAAAGTGGATCTGATAGAGGTCCACTCGTTTCCGGCCGAGGCGGGCGAGGCTCCGGTCGAGGGCGCGGGGCAGGCTCCTCGCGGTCCGGGGCGGGAACGGGGCGAACTTCGTCGCGACGACGAGCTCCCTCCCCCGGGCCAGGACCCCGAGCCTCCGCTCCGACGTCCCCCGGCCGTACATCTCCGCGGTGTCGAAGAGGTTCACCCCGGCCGAGAGGCTCGTCTCGAGGGCCCGGGCCTCCGCGTCCGGCCCGTGGGCGCCCCCGTAGATCCGGGTCTTCCCGCCCCACGTCATCGTTCCGACGCCGATGCGCGACACGTGGACGTCGGACTTCCCGAGCCGAACGAGTTCATCCACGTCTCCTCACCGTCGCGCGACGCGAACGGACGCCTCGCGCGTGCGGAGGGCGCACCGCCCTATTCACCCTTCGGGATTCCCGAGGCCTGGCGGAGGCAGCCCCTCACCCGATCAGGAAGGGCGCGAGGAGATAGAGGACCACGTTGCCGAGGGTGTGGCTCCCGATGGCCCCCCAGAGGGACCGCGTCCGGATCACGGCCCCGCCGTAGAAGAGCGCGACGCCGAAGACGAACGCGAGGTCCGCGGGGGACCGGAAGAAGATGTGGAGGGCCGTGAACGCGACGCTGACGAACATCAGACCGGCCGTCGTCCCGAGGCCCTCGATCGCCCGCCGCATGAGGATCCCGCGGAAGATGAGCTCCTCCGACACCCCCGTCGCGAGGAAGATCACGAGGGTCGCGCCGACGACCGCGGGGAGGGTGAGTTCGGAGATCCACGGCTCGGGGCGCAGGATGTAGTACTCGACGACGCCGAGGGGGAGGCCCGTGAGGGCGATCGCCGCCTGCACGGGCCAGTCGCGGAGGGGCGTGAGGATTCCGAGGTCCCGCGGCCGGATCCGCTGGACGTAGGCCACGGCCGCGATCGACACGAGGAGGGGCGCGCTCACGAGGGCGAGCCGCACGAGGGTGTCGCGCGGGAGGATCTGCCCCGGGAGGGGCGGGAGGGCGAGGGAGTACACCCGGATGAGGGACGCGAGGCTCAGGGCCGTGAGGAGGGCGCCGAGGGTCGCCTGCCTCGGCTGCACGACGACCCCGTGGATGAGGAGGGCGAACACGAGGAGGATGTGGACGGCGAGCCCCGCCTCCTCGATCGACGCGGACCGCACGCCGTCCCCGTACGCGATGAGGGACTCCGCGAGGACGAGGAGGACGAGGTAGCCGGACAGCACCGCGGGCACGGGGATCCTCGGGGTCTGGGTCCCTGTCGCGGTCGCCGTCGCCATGCCCGGCCTCCTACGGGGGGACCGCCTGCAGGTCCACGGGCTCCGCCTCCATGGGCGCCCGCCCCGCCCACCACAGGATCGGCATCTCCGCCGCCTGTCCGATGACGTACGCGTACGCGAGCCCCGTGATGTCCATCGTGCCGAGCAGGACGTACCCCGCCCCGAGGGTCACCCCCGTTGCGACGATCGCGGCCGCGATGAGGGGGAGCACCTGCTTGCGGATCCGCACCCGCGTCCCGAACAGGCCGTTGAGGAACACGGGGATCGAGGCGAAGCTCAGGATCCGGAGGGGCGTGATCCCCGCCTCGACGATCGCCGAGACGCCGGTCCCGGAGTTGAACAGCTCGAGGATGATCTCCGCGGCGAACCACATCCCCGCGATCCCCGGGACGAGGAGGGCGAGGGACAGGAGGACCGCCTTGCGCTCGTCCCGCGCGCGGCGCGCGTTCGCCTGGGACGCCTCCGCGAGGAACGACGTCATCGTGGCCCCGGGGATGATCCAGAGGAGGCCCGCGATCGTGAACGCGGCATAGAAGTACGCGGCCCGCTCGGCCCCCGCGGGGAGGACCCGCACGATGAGGAGGGGCAGGAGGAGGGTCGACCCGCTCCCGATGAGCCCCGCGACCCAGTTCCCCACGCTGAAGCCGAACATCGGGCGCACGCGGCGGCGGCTGAGGCGGGGACGCGGGAAGTACCCGTCGAGGACCCGCGGGAGGAACAGGAAGCCCGTCGCGAGGACGGAGATCCCGAAGGCCACGGCGATGGAGAGGTACGCCCCCATCCGCCCGCCGAGAGGGCCCGTGAACCAGACGACGAAGACGAGGGGCAGGGGGATCTTGACGAGGCCGAAGAGGACGCTCCTCCACGTGGCCACGTCCGCCCGGCGCAACGCGACGACGGTACTGTCGAGGATCGGGGCGAAGGAATAGGCCATCCCCGTGAGGACGATCAGGACGACGTATACGGGGTGCTGGATGAACGCGAGCTCGGGCGTCCAGAGGCCCGCCCCGAGGACGAACGCGAGGGCGAGGATCCCCCCGAGGAGCCCGGAGATGGAGAGGCACGAGTTCACGAGGGCGTTCCGGTCGTCCGTCTCGGGGAGGAACCGGATGATCCCGACCCCGAGGCCGAGGTGCGCGAAGCCCGACAGGAACGTGACCGTCTGGAGGAGGGTGAGCCCGTACCCCGCGTCCGCGGGCCTGTACACCCGGTAGAAGACGACCCAGAAGAAGAACCCGAGGCCGATCCCGATCACGGAGGAGAGCATGATGAAGAACGCGTTCCGGTACAGGGGCCCCTTCGCTTCCCCCCAGAGCCGCCCCGCGAGCTTCTGCACGCGCCCCGGTGTCCCTTCCACAGGCCCTCGTCCTCGGACGCGCGCGACGAACCCTCGGAACGGGATAAAGGCTTCGTCCCGCGCGGTCAGTCGAGGGGCCTGAGGACGCCGTCCTCGAGGGCGTACCGCGTCCCGGCGATCCCGCGGGCGTCGGCGTCGTGGGACGCCATGACGACGGCCGCGCCGAACGACGTCCGCGCGCGCTCGAAGGCTCCGAGGACCGCGGCCGTGCCCTTCGCGTCGAGGGCCGCCGTGGGCTCGTCCGCGAGGAGGACCCGGGGCCCGTTCGCGAGGGCCCGGGCGACGGCGGCCCGCTGGCTCTCCCCCACGCTGATGGCCCCCGGGCGGCGGGATGCGAGGCGCTTGAGGTCGAACGCCTCGAGGAGCTCCGCGACCCGGGCCTCGTCCGGCTTCCGCGCGAGGCGGAGCGGGAGGGCCACGTTCTCCGCGACGGTCAGGTCGTCGATCAGGTTGTGGGTCTGGAAGACGAAGCCGAGCTCGTGGAGGCGGACCTTCGCCAGCTCTGACTCGCGGAGGCCCGTGATCTCGCGGCCCCCGAGCGTGACGGTCCCGCGGGTCGGCGCGTCGAGCCCGCCCAGGATCGACAGCAGGGTGGTCTTCCCGCTCCCATTCGCGCCCCACAGGAGGACGCCCTCGCCCCCCGCGACCTCGAGGGACAGGCCCCGGAGGACGTCCCCCCGGGCGTCGTAGGACTTCCAGAGGCCCCGCGCCCGGAGGACGGCGTCCGCCATCGCGCGGCCATCGCGGGCCGCGGGGAAAAGCTTTCCCGAGGTGTAGACCGTGCGCCGCGATAGGGCCGCGGTACGTGCGCGTGGGGTCCGTCGACAGGCCTCCCGGAGGCCTGTCGTTGTCAATTCCTATCCTATCGACAGCTTTTTCACACCCTCCCTCTATGCCGCCTTCGCGGTACGGGATGCACGCCGCACTATCGACGCCCCCCATTCCCAGGGAGGGAACCCCTTGAGCTACGATGAGGACACAAGACTAGGACGCCGGACGCTCCGCCTCGTCCCGGCGATCCTGATCGCGATCGTCATGCTGGTCGGAGCCGCCCAGGCGAGCTTTTGGACGACGGGCCGCGCGCAGACGTCTGCCGCGCCGGTCCCGACGCCCCTCGCCGACGCGGACGCCGACGGAATCCCCGACTACGTGGAAGACCAGGTCTACGGCACGGACCCCGCGGACTCCGATACGGATGGGGACGCCCTCCCCGACGGGGAGGAGGTCCTCTGGGGCGGGGACCGCTTCCAGACGGACCCCCTCGACCCCGACTCGGACGGGGACGGCCTCGACGACTTCGAGGAATGGTCCCAGGGGACGAGCCCCGTGTTCGCGGACACGGACCGGGACGACCTCAGCGACTACGACGAGGCCGTGACGTACGGCACGGACCCCCTCGACGAGGACACGGACGACGACGGCCTGCCGGACGGGCACGAGCGCATCTACGTCTCGACGAGCCCGGCCTCATACGCGTGGATCGACCCGACCTCCGGGGACCACGTCCTGTCGGGCTGCAACAACTGCTGGGAGGAGTACGAGATCCCCTTCGAGTTCATCTACATGGGCGAGGGCTACACGAACCTCCGCCTCACGGACAACGGATACTTCACGTTCGCCCGCGCGGGCGGCTCCCTCGCGGACGCGATCAGCGTGAACGGCGACATCCCCTCGGGCGCGTGGCCCGACAACGCCGTGTACGCGTACTGGGACAGCCTCACGACGGCGTGCTTCGGGCCCGACGCCCACGTGTACGTCCTCGTCCAGGGGGCGGAGCCCGACCGCCAGGTCATCGTGGCCTGGGTCAACGTCGGGCACACCTCCGCGGGCTGCGGGAACCGGGGATCCTTCGAGGTCGTCCTCACGGAATCGGACATGTCGATCAAGCTTCAGTACCAGGACACGGACTTCGGCCTCTTCGGGGTGAACCAGGGCCGGAGCGCGACGGTCGGGATCGAGAACGACCGCGGGAACCGCGCGGTCCGCTTCTCCTACAACGACGGCGCGGGCCCGATCACTTCGGGCCTCGCGATCCGCTTCGCCGCCCCCGCCGTCGGCGTGGGCCTGGATCCCCTCGACGCGGACTCCGATGGGGACGGGCTCCTCGACGGCTTCGAGGCCTGGGTCCTCGACCTCGACCCCCTCGATGCGGACACGGACGGGGACGGGATCGGGGACGGCGAGGAGGCGACCCTCGGGTCCGACGGCTACATCACGTACGCGTGGACGACGGACACGGATGGGGACGGCCTTGACGACGATGCGGAGATCGCGGCCCTCACGAGCCCGGTCCTCTCCGACACGGACGGGGACGGGATCGACGACGACTTCGAGCCGGGTCTCCTCACGAACTCGCGGAACGTGGACACGGACGGGGACGGCCTCACGGACTCCTTCGAGCTCCTCCTCGGCACGAACCCGACGATCGTGGACACGGACGGGGGCGGGAAGCCGGACGGGATGGAATGGGTGAACAACCGGTACGGGGCCTGCGTGTGCAGCCCGACGTTCGCCCCCGACGACGCCGCCTTCACGCCCACGGACCCGGACTCGGACCGCCTCGACAACGTCGCGGAAGGGAACGCGGGCACGAGCCCGATTGTCGCGGACACGGACGGGGACCTCCTGAGTGACCTCCTCGACCTCGGCTACGAGTTCTGGTTCGGGAACAGCGCGACCTCGTCCGACACGGACGGGGACGGGATGACGGACTTCGAGGAGCTGACCCTCGGGAACGACGGGATGTTCACGTTCCCGAACTCGGGCGACTCCGACGGGGACGGGGTCCCCGACCTCGCGGAGATCGACATGGACCTCCAGCCGCGCTACGGGGACACGGACCGGGACGGCTGGGGCGACGGGGAGGAACTCTTCAGCCCCCTGGACCCCCTCTACCAGGACAGCGACCGGGACTTCTGGGGCGACGGCGGGGACACGAACCCGGCCCTCGCGGACTCCGACGGGGACCTGCTCACGGATGCCCTCGAGGCGCTCTGGTTCAACACGGACCCGGATTCGATGTGGACCGACGGGGACGACCTGCCGGACGGGCAGGAGGTCCGCCTCTTCGACTCGGACCCCCTCTTCACCGACTCGGACCGGGACGGCCTGTCGGACGACGAGGAGTTGGGTTTCGGCACGGAGGCGACCGTCGTGGACACGGACGGGGACGGCCTTGACGATGACGACGAGTGGAACTCCGGGACGGACCCGCTCCGGGCGGACACGGACCGGGACGGCGCGTCGGACGCGGACGAGGAGAACGTCTACCCGACGGACTCCCAGAGCTGGTCCGTCGACGGGGACCTCCTGTCCGACGGCGAGGAGATATTCCAGTCGGGGACGAACCCCCGCTGGGCGGACTCCGACGTCGACGGATATGCGGACCACGTCGAGGTCTGGAACGGCTTCGACCCCCTCGACCCCCTGGACCCCGTGGCCTTCGCCGATGCCGACGGAGACGGGCTCTCCGACGCCGCGGAGGCGACCGCGCGGACGGACTCGAACAACCCCGACTCCGACTTCGACGGCGTCGGGGACGGCCTCGAGCTCAACATGGACTGGGACCCCCTCACCGCGATCATCGACACGTCGGACCCCCTCACGATCGACACGGACGGGGACTGGCTCCGGGACGGCGTGGAGTGGGGCCTCGGGACGGATGCGACGAACCCCGACTCCGACGGGGACGGGATGGCGGACGGCGAGGAGATCTTCGCCTTCGGGACGGACCCGGTCATGCCCGACTCCGACAACGACGGGATCGACGACTTCGAGGAGGCCTTCGCGGGGGCCGACGGCGCCTTCACGGACCCGCTCGATGCCGACTCCGACGACGACGGCCTCGGGGACGCCGCGGACCTCCTCCGCGGGGACCCGATGCTCACGGACACGGACTTCGACATGCTGTGGGACTCCCAGGAGATCTACTCCTTCGGCACGAACCCGCGGATCGGGGACACGGACGGGGACGCCCTCACGGACTCCTTCGAGCTCGCGTTCTTCTTCGGGTTCTGGATCCCGGACCCAACCCTCGCGGATACGGACGGCGGCGGCGCGAACGACGCCCAGGAGTTCCTCGCGCCCTTGCTCCTCCGGACGTTCCCGTGGCCTCACCCGTGGCGGGCCTCCGACGACGCCGCGTTCCTCGTCACCTACCAGGACGCGGACATGGACGGCCTCAATGACGACGAGGAGAATGACACGGGGGCCGACGGGTACGTGACGGACTGGTCCGACCCCGACACGGACGGGGACGGCCTCGACGACTTCTACGACCTCTTGGCCTTCTTCTTCGGCGGGGATCCCACGGACGAGGACGTCGACGACGACGGCCTGTGGGACGGCGAGGAGGCGACCCTCGGGACCGACGGGCACGTGACCTACGGCTTCGCGCCCGACTCCGACGGGGACCAGCTCGACGACTACAACGAGAGCGTCGTCGGGACTCACCCCCGCCTCTGGGACACGGACGGGGACGGCATCACGGACGGCAACGAGCTGGCCCTGGGCCTCGACCCCCTGTCTCCCGACGCGGACATGGACGGCCTCACGGACCCCGCGGAGTTCTATGGTTTCAGGACGAACCCGCGCCGCGCCGATACCGACGGCGACGGACTCCTCGACGGCGAGGAGGTCAGCACCTACGGGACGAGCCCGTTCCAGCGGGACACGGACGGCGGGGGCCTCGAGGACGGCGTGGAGATCGGCCTTCGACCGCCGCTGGACCCTAACGACCCCCTCGATGACACGGTCGACTCCGACAACGACGGGATCGGGAACGCGGACGAGCTCGACGTGTACGGGACGGACCCCTACGACACGGACTCCGACAACGATGGTCTCCTGGACGGCGACGAGGCCCTGCGGGGCACGAGCCCGACGGCCGCGGATTCGGACGGGGACGGCGTCCTCGACGGCGCGGAGGTCGCGGCGGGCATGGACCCGCTCTCCCGGGACACGGACGCGGACGGCGTGCCCGACGGCTCCGAGGCGGGCCTCGGGACGAACCCGACGGACGCGGACTCCGACGACGACGGTCTCTGGGACGGCGAGGAGACGGGCCTCGGCACGAACCCGGCGGATGCCGACAGCGACAACGACGGCCTCGACGACGGGTCCGAAGTCGATGTGATCGGCACGGACCCGACCCTCGCGGACACGGACAACGACGGCGTGGACGACCCGGACGAGATCACGGCGGGCACGGATCCCCTCAAGGTGGACACGGACGGAGGCGGCGATTCCGACGGAACGGAGCGGTCGAAGGGCACGAACCCCCTGGACCCCGCGGACGACAGCGGGCCCGCGGGCGCGAGGATGTTCAACTCGATCCTCCTGATCCTCATCCTCGTCTTCGCGGCCCTGTCCTTCCTCCTGCTGTTCATGCCGTGGTGGCGGGCCCGGAAAGGCCGGCCCCCGGCGATGGACGACGCGAGGCACGCGAGCGCGTCCGCGCCGCCGGCGGCCCCGCCCGCGGAGGCCCCGAAGCTCCCGCCCATCGAAGAAGAACTGTGAGGGCCCCCGAGGGGGCCCTCCCCTTCCCCTTTTCTTGATCGGCGAGGCGAGCAGCCGCTCTGGATAGCGGCGGCCCGCGCAAGGTTCTTACACGACGGACGACGATGGTCCCCGGCCCCGACGGCACGAGGTCTGGAACCCTGGCCGCGCCCACCGCGAAGCTCACCCAGCCGCGCATCCTGTTCGCGAAGACGCCCGAGGAGGTCCGCTCCTTCTCCGGGCGCGGCCTCGCGAAGGTCCGTGCCCTCCGCGACGCGATCGTCCGGGCGGAGGGCCCCCGGACCCTCGGGAACACCCTCGAGCCGTACGACGACCTCTCCCTCCGACTCCACGAGCTCCAGGCCCTCCCGAAGTTCCTCAGCGACGTCCACCCGGACTCGGGGATTCGGGAGGCGGGGGACGTCGCGTACCAGGCCGCGGACCGCCTCGCGACGGAGCTGAGCCTGGACCGGGAGCTCTACGAGACCTTCGCGGCCCTCGACGTCTCCTCGGAGGACGAGGCCACGCGCTACGCGGTCGCGAAGATCCTCCGGGACTTCCGCCTCGCGGGGGTGGACCGGGACGAGGCCACCCGGGCGAAGGTCCGCGCCCTCCGGGACGAGATCACGACGATCGGGCAGGAGTTCGACCGGATCATCCGGGAGGACGTCCGGTCGATCGAGGTCGACGGCCCCGAGGCTCTCGAGGGCCTCCCGGAAGACTTCGTCCGAGGCCATCCCCCCGGTCCCGACGGGAGGATCAAGATCACCACGAACTACCCAGACTCGATCCCTGTGTTCCGGTACGCCCGCCGGGACGGCCTCCGGAAGGCCCTCATGGCGGAGTACCTGAACCGCGGGCACCCGAAGAACCTCGACGTCCTCGCCCGGCTCGTGGCCAAGAGGCACGAGCTCGCGCGGGCCCTCGGGTACGAGAGCTGGGCGGAGTACGCGACGGCGGACAAGATGGTCGGGACCGCCCGCGCCGCGTCCGAGTTCGTCGAGAAGGTCGCCCGGACCGCGGAGGACCGCGCCCGGGTGGACTACGAGAAGATCCTCGCGCGGAAGCGGCAGGACGACCCGCGGGCGGAGCGCCTCGAGCGATGGGACCTCAACTACTACACGGAGCTCGTCCGCGCGGACTCCTACGCGTTCGACGCGAAGCGGCTGCGGCCCTACTTCGAGTTCGGGCGGGTGCGGGACGGCCTCTTCGAGATCACGGGCCGGCTCTTCGGGGTCCGGTACCTCCGCGTGACCGACGTTCGGGTGTGGCATCCCTCCGTCGAGGTGTACGACCTGTTCCAGGGCCGCCGGAGACTCGGGCGTTTCTACCTCGACCTCCATCCCCGGAAGGACAAGTACGGGCACGCGGCCGCGGTCCCCCTCGTCCTCGGGGTGCGCGGGGCCCAGCTCCCCCAGGCCGCCCTCATGTGCAACTTCCCCGACCCGCGGGCGTGGGACGGCCCCGCCCTCATGGACTTCGCGGAGGTCGAGACGTTCTTCCACGAGTTCGGGCACCTCCTCCACGTCCTCTTCTCCGGCGGCGTGCGGTGGGCGAAGAACTCCGCGGAGGGGATCGAGTGGGACTTCATCGAGGCGCCCTCCCAGATGCTCGAGGAGTGGGTCCGGGACCCCGAGGTCCTCCGGACGTTCGCCCTCCACCATGACACCCGGGAGCCCGTGCCCACGAACCTCATCGGCCAGATGCGCCGCGCGGAGGCCTTCGGCCGGGCCTACGAGGTCCAGCGCCAGCTCCTGTACGCGACCCTGTCCCTGATGTACTACACGCGGGACCCTGGCGCCCTCGACACGACCGCGGTCCTCGAGGAGGCCCACGCCCGCTTCCCCCTGATCCCGCACTTCGAGGGCACGCACTTCCAGTGCAGCTTCGGCCACCTCAACGGCTACTCCGCGATCTACTACACGTACATGTGGTCCCTTGTCATCGCGAAGGACCTGTTCGGGCGGTTCAAGGCCCGCGGGTCCCTCCTCGACCCGACGGAGGCCGCGCGGTACCGGACGATCATCCTGGGCGGGAGCGAGCGGCCCGCGGCGGACCTCATCCGGGAGTTCCTCGGGCGCGACGTCGCCTTCGACGCGTTCGCGCGCTGGCTCCGCGAGGCCGGGTGAGACGTCAGCCGGGCCTCGGGAGGGTGCGGTAGTATGCGAGGGTCCGCTCGAGGCCCTCCCGCAGGGACGTCCTCGGGGAAAAGCCGAGGATGGCCATCGCCTTCTCGATGTCCGCCCGCGAGTGGCGGACGTCCCCCGCGCGGGCCTCCTTCCGGACGGCCTTGATCGGGGTGACGGTGATCTCGGACAGGAGGCGGGCCACGTCGTTCACGCTCACGGCCGAGCCCGAGCCGACGTTGATCCGCTGCCCGGCCACCTTCGCGTCCCCCGCGAGCTCGAGGGCCTCCGCGACGTCGGCCACGTAGAGGAAGTCCCGCGTCTGGTCGCCGTCCCCGTGGACCTCGAGGGGCTGTTCCGAGGCGACGGCCGCGCAGAACCGGGCGACGACCCCTCCGTACGCGGACTTGGGGTCCTGGCGCGGCCCGTACGCGTTGAAGATCCGCACGGGGACCGTCTCGATCCCCTTGAGCTGGGAGATCTCCTCGCACGCGAACTCCCCGACCATCTTCGTCGTCGCGTACGGGGACGCGGGCGCGGGCCGCATGGACTCGACCTTGGGGTTCGCCTCCTGGTTCCCATAGACCGCGGCGCTCGACGCCAAGACGACCCGCTTCGCGCCCGCGTCGACGGCGGCCTTGAGGACGTTGAGGGTGCCTTCGACGTTCGTGCGCCAGTAGTCGCGCGGCCTTTCGAGCGACTCCGCGGCGGACGTGCGGGCGGCGAGGTGGTACACGACCTCCGCGCCCGCGATGGCCTCCGCGACCTCCTTGGTCTGGAGGATCGAGGCCTTGTGGACGTGGACCTCCTGGCGGCAAGCCTCGAGGTTCCGGATGGACCCCGCGGACAGGTCGTCGAGGACCGCGACGTCGTTCCGGGCGCTCAGTCGCTCCACGAGATGGGAGCCGAGGAACCCCGCGCCCCCCGTGACGAGGACGGTCCGTCCTTCCATGGGCCCGCGCGGCACGGGGCGTTTCGACTATAAGGGTTCCGGTGGGCCGCGCGCGCGGCGCTCCTGGGCGGCGTGCGGGACGCGAGGACGCCCCGCAGCCATCAAATAGCCGTCCGGGCCATGCGGCCTCGAGGGAACCGATGGCGGGAACGGAGGGCGCGATGGCGCCTACGGCGGCGCCGATGGCAATCGGGACGAAGCCGAGTTGCTACGCGATCACGTTCGTGACCGTCGGCGCGATCCTGTGGCTCGTCCACGGGGTCCTCATGCTCGTGGGCCTCGTGTCGATCGTGTCGATCCCCTTGGGTGCCGTGGGAGGCGACCCGACGGCCGCGTTCGCGGCGGCGGGCGCCCTCCTCGCGGCGACCGCGGTCGTCTTCCTCGCGTCCGTGTTCTTGGCGACCGCGATCATCCCGAGCGCGAAGGCGCAGGGCCGGGCGGCCCCCGGAGCCGGGAACCCGGTCCTCGCGGGGGTCCTGTTCCTCTTTTTCGCGGCGATGGCCGGCGTCGCCCTCGCGGCAGGGATCGTCGCCTCGGGCGTCGTCGTGACCCTGGACCTCGCCACGCTCCTCGTGATGGGGCAGGTCGTCTTCGCGGCCTGGGCCGGTTCCGCGGTGGTCCTCGCCCTCACGGGGATCCTCGCGCCCCGCGCGTGCACGACCCTCGGCCTCATCCGCGTGGACGGCCGGCCCCTCCTCGGGAAGCCGTTCCTCGCGTTCGCGATCGTGAGCGCGGTTGGCGTCCTCATGCTTGTGGTCCCTTTGCTCCTCACCTTCGGGGGCGCGGGGATCGATGCGTTCGCGATCGTCGCGATCGTCGGGCTCGTCCTCACCCTCCTCGTCGTCCCGGTCCTGGAGATCGTCGTCTTCCTCCTGATCCTCCTCGCGGGCCTCCAGGCGCGGAAGGCCGTCAGGCCCTCGTAGGGCCCGAGTCCCGGCCGTGGAGACGTCCCCGGGCTGCCGCGCGACGCAGAGGAGCGTATCGCGGCCGATCGTCCGGAGCCCCTTTCCCTCGAGGGTCGGGGACGAGGTCTGCATGACTGCATCGATCGCGTCGAGCGTCCCCGCGAGGAGGTCCTCCTCGACGCCCCGGGTGCCGTCTGCGGCTTCGTGGACGTCGGCGCCCGCGTCTCGGAGGAACTCGCCGGATCGCTCGGGTCTCGCGTTTTCCAGCCGAACGGGTGCGCTGCGAGGGGCCTCACGTCACGTCCAGGCTCGCGCGGCCCGACGCGGACCCGTGTTGCGCCTCGACGACGTACCGCCCGGGCTGCGGAGGCGCCACGGTCTCCCATGTGAACATGCCGCGGCGATCCGTCGAGGCCGTCCCTTCCCGGACCGCGGTCCCGTCCAGGTCGAGGAGCCGGAGCCTCACGGGACGCCCCGCCCTCTCGGACGATGTCAGCTCGCCTTCGACGGAGACCTTCGTCCCGCCCGACGTCGCGGCCGGGGTCACGGCGATGGCGAGGGATTCCGGCCGCTCAATCCGCGACCCGAGGCGGTGGGGCCCGCGGTGCAGGATGATCGGACGCTTCCCCGGGTCCACGGCGACCTCGAGGACCTCCCCGAGGAAGCCCGTGTGGGCGCCGAGGGGGATCTCCCGGACGAGCCGGCATTCCGCCCGCAGGACGGAGCCGGCCAAGAGGGGCGCGCGGATCCGGTTCGCGGGGATCGGCTCGAAGAGCTCGCTCGACAGCTTGTCCGTCTCCCGTTTCGTGAAGTGCCCCGCGAAGCTCATCGCGGTCACCTGCTCTTCCGACGCGAGGTTCACCCCGAACTCCCTCGTCTCGCGGATGAGGGTGTGGGTCGCGTTCGACCCCTCGACGACGACGAGGATGAGGAAGGGCTCGTGGGACACGAGGTACGTCCACTCCGCGGCCATGACGTTGGGCCCGTTCGGGCCTCGCGTCGTGATGAGGGCGACGGTCGTCGCGAAGGACCGGAACGCCTCCCGAAGCTGCGCGGGCTCGGACATGCGAGCCCTCCCGACACGTCCGTCGCCTATACCGTTTCGCGAGGGGGAAAAGCCTCGGCGCGGGCCGGGCTCAGCCTCCCTGCGTCGGGGCCGCCCCGTGGCGCAAGAACGAGCGGAGGGCAGCCCAGGAGCGGATTCCGTGGGCCCGGGCGAACAGGACGAGGACGATCAGGCCGGCGACCTCCCCCGCCTGGACGTAGGGGTCGCGCAGGAGGACCTCGAGGAACCCCTCGAGGTCGGGCCCCCCGGGCGGGAAGGACCAGCCGAGGGCGGGCCACAGGACGACGGAAGGCTGCTCCCAGATCCGGTCGAGGAGGAGGTGGGTGAGGATCCCGATTCCGACGGAGAACAGGAGGCGGGCCCTCGGCACCGCGCTCGCCGCGAGGACGACCCCGACGAAGAAGAGGGTGTGGGCCCAAAGCCGCGCGTCGAGGTCGAGGAGCACGCCGAGGGGCTTGTCGATGAGGTCCGGGAGGAGGGCCCCGAAGAGGACGAGCCGGTAGTCGACGGTCCCGGGCCGGCGGTACGTCGCGAGCCACGCGATCCCGAGGCCGAGCCCGAGGTGGCCGAGGACGTACATCCGGCGACCCGAAGGTCGCGGGGGAGATGACCCTTGCGGCCTGGTTCTCGCAGCGACACGGGACTAGGAAGGTGATCGGCCGTTTCGCGCGCTCCGGATCGCCCGCGTGCTGTCGAGACTACTGGGGCCGATCCGCTCCCGGAACTCGTCCATGCGGCGTGCGGCGGCGAGGGCCGTTGGCCGTTCGACCGGGGTCCGAGGCCGTTCCTCAAGGTCGAGACGTCTCCGGATGGCCTCCCCGGGCGAGCTCGGGCAAGTTGAAGTCCGGGAACCGGTCCATCCGGCGCTTCGCCTTCGCGTCGACGGGGATTCGGAAATCGACCCTGGGATGCCATGCGGCCTTGGATACGCAAGGGTTCTGCGGCACTGCACAGCTTCCGATGAGGCGCGCATCCTCCGCCAACGTTTATCGGCGCGGCCTCCTTTCCCGCGTGGAGGGACGCATTGGGGAGACCCATCCTTCGGCTGGCCATGCGCCTCACGCGGCGGACGCGCACGACCGCGTGGGCCGTCGCCTTCGCGTGCATGGTCCTCGTGGGCTCCCTCGCCCTCGTGGATGGCCTGCGCGCCGGGGCCGACTCCGTCGCAGGCCGGTTCGAGACGGGCCCCGCGGTGTACATCCGTGGGACGGACCTGCTCGAGAGCCGGATCCCCCTCGACGGCCTCGCAGGCCTTCCCGACGGGACGGAGGCCCTCCGCGTTCGTGCCGGGGTCCTGGAGATCAACGGCCTTCGACGGGACGTCATCGTGGGATCCGAGGCCCGGCTCGTGGGCGGGACCTGGTCCACAGCCTACCCGACCTCCTCCTCGGACCTGTCGATCGATGTGGGCCTGCAGGCCGCGATCGAGGCAGCCTCGGGCCGGCCGCTCGAAGCGGCCGCACAGCTGACTCTCTTCAGCGCACCGCCGATGAACGTGTCCGTCGTCCCGCCTCCGCCGGTGTCCCTTGAACTCCTGCCCGACTCCTGGGCCTGGGCGCGGCCCGAGCTCTTCGCGGCGTCGGGCCTTGCCGAGGGCCTCCCGGTCCAGGCCCTCGTCTCGGACGGGCCCCTCGACCCGTCCCTCGTGAGTTCCCTCGGCCTCTCCCGGCTCGAGGTCCTCGGAGCGGTCGCGTTCTTCCGCGGCGGCCTCGAGGAGGCGGGGTCCGCGCTCTCGACCCTCGCGCTTCTCATCGCGGTCGTGATCGGCCTGCTCGTCTACAGCGCGATGTCCCTCGAGGTCCACGGCCGGGCCGCGGAGATCCGGACCCTGCGGAGCCTCGGGGCAGGCCCCGCCTCCGTCGCAGGGATCTACGAAGGCCAGGCGCTCACCCTCGTCCTTCTCGGCGCGGGTCTCGGATCCGCCTTGGGCGTCGTCGTCGCCCATGCCGTCGTCTCCTTCGCACCCCTCCTCGGCCTCCCGAACGTCGTCCTCCTCGGACCGCCCGTCGGCCCCTTCGCCCTCGCCCTCCTGACGTCGGCCGCCGCGGGCGCCGTCGCGGGGATCGCGCCGTCCCTGCGCGCGGCCTCCCTCGCCCGCCCCCTCCGGGAGGTGGGACGATCCTGACGGACCGGCGGGCCGTCGCGGGCCTCCTCCTGTGCGCGATCCTCCTCGGCGGGGCTTGGCCCGTCCTCGCGGCCCTCCCCGCCCTCCCGGAGAGGATCCTCGCGGGGGACGTCGTCGCGATCAGCCAGGGTTCCGGGATTGCCTCGGTCAACGAGAGCCTCGCGGCGGCCCTCGCCGGACAGCCGTTCGCCGAGCGGGTGAGCCCCGAGATCCTCGCCTTCTCCGCCGTGCGCTCCGAGCCCGTCCTCGTCCGCGGGGTCGACCTCGAGCCGTTCCTGGACATCGAGGGCGCCTCCCCCATCCCGGGCGGGTCGGGGCCCGCCGGATGGGCCCTCGCGGGCGCGTCCCTCGCCCGTCGGCTCGGCCTCGCTCCGGGGACGGACGTCGCCCTCGTGGGCTCGACGGTGCCGCGCCTCGAGGTCGTCCGGATCACGGGACTCTTCGACGCCGCGGGTCCCACGGCCGACGAGCTCCTCGTGCCCCTCGACCTCGCCCGGTCCCTGACCGGCGTGGGGACCGGGAGCTTCCACTCGATCCGGGTCCGCACGCAGGACTCGGGAACCCTCCTCGCCTTCCTCGCATCCTACGGGGCGAGCGTCCATGTGACCGGCCCTGGGCTGCCCCGGGCGGACGTGAACAGCGACCCGCCCGCGGACGACCGACTCACGAACCTCCTCCTGCGCTCGGGGCGCGGGGCGATCCCGCGGGACTACATGACCACGGGCGTGGCGGAGGCGACGAACTCCGTCCGGGTCGTCGCCCTCGGGCTCGGCGTCTTCCTGGGGATCCTCGTCGCCTCCGGGGTCCACGCGGTCCAGGCCCGGGCCTTCGCCGACCGCCGGCGGTCCGTCGGCATCCTGCGGGCCGTCGGCGCGAGCGGGGCCTGGGTACGACTGCGCGGGCTCCGCGAAACGGTCCCCCTCGCTCTCCTCGCGGGGGCGGCCGGCGCGGGGATCGGGGTCGCCGCGGATCGCCTCCTCAGGCCCGCGACGAGCCTCGTCCTGTTCGGCCACGAGATCCAGGGGACCGCGGATCCGTGGACCCTCCTCGCGGTCGTCGCCGCGCTCGTCGCCGCGAGCGCCGTGTCCCAACTCCTCCTCGTAGGCTCCGCCCTCCGCGAGCGGCCCACGGACGCGCTGACGGACCGGGCGGCCGCCGTCGAACCGCGGTCCCTGGAGGTGGTCCTGCGAGGCTGAGGGTCGATGCGGCGCTCCTCGCGGCCCTGTACGCGTTCGCCCTCGCCCTCCGCCTCGTGCCGCTCCTCCTCTCCCCGCTCCCCCTCAACATCGACGGCTTCCCGCTGGCGCGGATCGCGACGGGGATCCTCGAGGACGGGCGATGGCTCCTGGATCCTGCGGACCTCCATGCGTACAACCTGCGGATGCCCGCGTACTCCGCGGTCTGGTCCGCGCTGGCGGGGCTCGCAGGCCTCCATCCCCTGACGGACCTGCCGTGGGCGATGGCCCTCGTGACCTCCCTCGTCGTCCTCCCGGGCTACCTGCTCGGCGTCAAGTCCACGGGACATCGCGGGGTCGGCCTCGCGGCGGGGGCCTTCCTCGCCCTCTTCGGCAGCTTCCTGTTCCTCACGAGCGCGATCATGAAGGAGTCCCTCGGCCTCGTGATCCTCCCGATCGTCGTGCTCCTTTTCGCGGAGCGTGCGGACCCCCGGAAGAGGGCCCTCGCCCTCGTCCTCCTGCTCGTCATCCCGTTCCTCCACCATCTCACGACCCTCATGGCCCTCGGGATGGTCTCCGCCCTCGTCGTGCTCAGCGCGTCCCGCGCGGTCCGCCGCGGGACCTTCCGGTGGCGTTCCCTCGTCCTCGACGTCCTCACGGGTCCCGGTGCCGCCGCGGCGACGTGGGCCTACTATTCCGCTGTGGACATGCCCTTCTTCCGGGACGTGACGTCGGCGGGGGACCTCGCGCTCTTCCTGTCGCTGACCGGGCTCCTCGCGTATCTCCTCGCCCGGCTTCGCCGGCCTGCGGCCCTGCGGGCCCGCCCTCGAGCGCGGAGGCTCCCGGGCCCAGTGGCGATCGTCCCGGCAGCCGTGCTCCTCGTCCTCCTCGCGAACGACCGCGTCCCCGTCTTCGCCGGGACGGGCGGTACGCGCCCCGCGTTCCTCGCCCTCCTCCCCGCCCTCGCGATCCTGGCGGCCTTCGCGGTCGCGGGCTACCCGGTCGTCCGCCGCACGATGGGCCGGGCGGAGGACCTCGTCCTCGCGATGCTCGTCGCCCCGGCGGCCCTCGTCCTCTTCGCCCTCCTCCGCGGGCTGGACCCCCTGTCCCACGCCCTCGTCTACCGGTCCTTCGATTACATCGACTTCGCGTTCGCCCTCCTCGCGGGGGTCGGCGTCGTCCTGGCCTGGAACGCGGTCCCGCGGATGCGGGGCCTCCGCCTCGCGGTCCCCGCCCTCTTCCTCGCGGCCCTCCTCGCGACGACCCCGATGGCCTGGGAGAGCCAGGCGGTCTTCGGCGTGGAGAACGTCACGACCTCCGCGGAGTTCGAGGCCCTCGCCTACCTCGCGACCCTCGGCGCAGCGAACGTCACGACGGACCAGCGCCTCGCGGACGTGGCCGCGTGGTGGTTCGGGATCGACGGGGACGCCACCCTGCCGTTCAGGCTGAGCGAGGGCGAGGACGTGCCCGGTCCAGGCCACGCGCTCCTCCTCGAGCGCTGGACGACCGTCGGGGCCCAGGTCCATCCCGCCGCGAACCTCGCGATTCCGCGCGCGGTCCTCGACGCGTTCCTGTCGGAGCACACGGTGCTCCGCGTGACGGGCCCGCCCGGCGATCGGATCTTCCTCGTCTACATGGGCGCCGTCTCGGGGTGAGGGTCGCCGCTCCGGGAACCCTTAAATAGCCCCCTCCCTTTCGACGGGCCCGCATGGCGGAGAAGAAGACCCGCGCGGCCGCGAGGAAGATCAAGGACAAGTGGAAGTCCAAGGTCTGGTACAACCTCCTCGCCCCCGAGATGTTCAACCGCCAGCTCATCGGGGAGACCCTCTCCGACGAGCCGACGAAGATCGTGGGCCGCATCGCCGAGGTGACCGTGCAGGACCTCACGGGCGACTTCAGCAAGATGCACATCAAGCTCCAGTTCCGCGTGAACCAGGTCCAGGGCCAGGACGCCGTCACCCAGTTCGTCGGGCACGACATGACGTCGGACTACATCCGCCGCCTCACCCGCCGGAAGCGCACGCGGACGGACGTCACGGTCGACGTGGCCACGAAGGACGGCTGGCGGGTCCGCGTGAAGCCCATGGCGATCACGGACCGGAGGATCCAGGCCTCGAAGCAGCGCGCGATCCGCGCGATCATCGGGAACGTCGTCCGGGACGCCGCCTCGAAGCTGTCCATGGGGGAGTTCATGAAGGCCGTGATTTCCGGCGAGCTCGCGAAGGCCGTCGCCGTCGCGTGCAAGCCGATCCAACCCATCTCCCGCGTGGAGATCCGCAAGTCGGAGGTCCACGAGATCGGCCAGGCGCCCGCGGCCCCGGCGGCCGCCGCCGTGACGGAGGCGCCCGCCCCCGCGGCCGAGGCCGAGGCCCCCGCGGAGCCCGCGCCCGCGCCGGAGCCCGAGGCCCCCGCCCCGGAGCCCGCCGCGCCGCCCGAGGGGGAGCCCGCCCCCGAGGAGCTCACCCCGGAAGACCTCGAAGACCTCTGATCCCCGCCCTGCGATTCGGGGAAAGCTTTTACTATCTCACTAGTAATCCGACGGCCCGATGAAGCCGTTGGGGGACCGCACGCGACTCCTGGCGGCCGCGCTCCTGTTCGCGGCGGCGGCTGTCCACGCCGTCGCCGCGTACGAGGCGGACCACCTGGAGACGCAACTGTTCTACGTGTTCTGGGGCATCGTGATCGTCCAGGTCACCGTGGGCCTGATCGTCCTCGCCCGCGTGCCCGCAGGCGCCGTCATGGCCCTCATCGTGAACGTCGTCGTCATCGCGGCGTACACGGTCAGCCGGCTCGTGCCGTTGCCCGGCGAGGAGATGGCGGAGCCCGTGGAGCTCCTCGGCCTCGTCTCCAAGGCGATCGAGATCGCGGCCCTGCCTTTCCTCGTCCTGCTCACCCGTCCGGCGCCGGAGGCCTCCACCCCTACGGTCACGCCCAAGGCCACGTAGGGTTTCCCGCCGGCGCCGAATGTCCGAGACCTCCGCGGGCCTGCAGGGAGGGCTATATCCCCCCTCCGCGTTCCCGCCCGGGATTCCCATGGGAGGCGCGAGGACGGCCCGGCCGTTCTACCTCACGATCTGGTACGGCGGCACGCCCGAGGAGCGGCGGGCGACCCCTGCGAACACGTACGTCGAGGCCCGCGGGATGACGACGTCCCTCGAGGACGGCACGGCGTACGAGGACTGGACGGGCTCCGCGTTCGTGAACAACATCGGCCTCGGCAGGCCGGAGATCGCGAAGGCCCTCGCGGACCAGGCCCTCTCGATGTCCTGGCTCACCCCCGCGGAGTTCGCCTCCATCCGGCTCGCCCTCACCCGCGACCTTCTCGACGTCCTCCCGCGGCACCTCCGGGTGCCCTTCTACGGCCTCGGCGGTTCCGACTCGAACGAGGCGGCGATCCGCGCGGCCCGGAAGGTCACGGGCCGGTCCAAGGTCCTCACGTTCAAGGGCGCGTACCACGGCGACACGATGACGATCGAGAACGTGTCCGGGACGGGCCTCACGGACTACGGGGACCCGCGGCCCTGGGCCGTTCACACGCCCGCCCCCTACGACTTCTGGCGGAAGCTCGGGGACTGGGACCGCGCGTACGAGGCCTCCCTCGACGCCTTCGCCCGGACCCTGAAGCGGCACGGGCCGAGGTCCTTCGCCTGCGTGATCCTGGAGCCTGTGAACATGACGATGGGCGCGGTCCCCTTGTCGAGGGACCTCTCCCGCGGAATCCAGGAGCTGTGCGAGCGGCACGGGATCAAGCTCGTGGCCGACGAGGTCATCACGGGCTTCGGGCGGACGGGGCGGTGGTTCGGCTCCGAGACGGTCGGCCTGCGTCCCGACGCGATGGTGTTCGCGAAGGGCTTCACGGGCGGGTACGCGCCCCTCGGGGCCGTCGTGTTCGAGCGGGAGTGGGGCGAGCGCCTCCGGAGGACGGGCTTCCCCCACGGCCTCACGTTCGGCGCGCATCCCCTCGGCTGCGTCGCGGCCCAGGAGACGATCCGCGTCCTGCGGCGGGAGGGGCTCGTCGACCGGGCCCGGCGGATGGGCGCCTATCTGCGGGAGCGTCTCGAGGGCATCCGGGACGAACACCCGGACGACGTCCGGGACGTCCGCGGCCACGGCCTCTTCCTGGCCCTCGAGGTCGCGGGGAAGGGACGCCGCGTGAAGGGCGGCCTGCATCCCGCCTGGCCTCGCGTCGAGCGGGTGTGGGAGGGCCTGAAGGCCGACGGCCTGCGCGTGACGACGAACTCGGACGGCTCGTCCCTCCTGGTCTGCCCGCCCTTCACGGTCACGGAGGAGCAGGTCGACCGCCTCGTCTCGAGGCTCGACGCCCGCCTCGCCGCCCCCTGACCCGTCCCCGGCTCAGTAGTGCGTGCCCATGAGGAGGGACCGCGGGACCGCCTTCGGCCGCACGCTGTACGGCCGCATCATCTCGTTGTCCTCGTGGTCGATGATGTGGCAGTGCCACACGTACCCGTGGCCGCCCGCGTTGGGGTCGAACGGGTAGGCGCCGCTCATCCCGGCGGGAGTGTCGAGGGGCGCGTAGCGGATCGCGATCCGGGTGAGCTCGCCGGGGTACATGATCGTGGTGTCCTTCCAGCCCGCCTCGTTCGCCTCGGGCGGACGCGGAGGGCCCAGGAGGAACGGCACGATGTCCGGGTTCCCGCCGAGGGCCCTCGGGTTCCCGAGGTTGTAGTCGAGGGGCGGCCCGAACCCCGGGATGTACATCCCCGGCGGGTAGGGCATCCCCGTCATGGGGTCGACCATGTCCGTGCCCGGGAACGCGGCCTCGTACGCCGCGTTGTAGCCGCCCACGTTGAAGCCCTGCCGGTTCAGGAGCTGGAACTGGGTCAGGTGGGTGTGGATGGGGTGGGCATCCGCGGTGATGTTCACGAGCTCCCACACCTCGAGGTCCCCTTCCATGGGCACCTCGGAGTGGTGCTCCGTGACCCCGCCGACGGTGACCGGCGTGAAGTCCATCCGCGGCATGCCGCCCATCATGTGGAGGCCGCTCCAGTGCGTGTTGTTCACGAGGACCTCGAGGGGTCCCCCGAGGCCCATGACCTCGTTCAGGGTGAGCTGCCGGATCTTGCTCGGGACGAGGCCGGGGGCGAGGGCCCCGAGGGCCGGGTCCACGAGCCGGACCAATGGCGGCCGCAGGCTCCCGCCTCCCGCAGGGTCGTAGCTCCCGTCGGGCACGGGCCCGAGGCCCACGCGGACCTGGAGGATCTGCCCGAGGGTCGAGCCGTTCGGCGGAGGCCCCTTGGGGAACGGCGTGCGGCCGATGTTCCGGAGGATCAGGGTCTGCCCGCCGAAGCCCGCGAAGTCGACGATCACGTCCGCTCGCTCCCCCGGCATGATCACGAGCTTCGTGAGGCCCGGGAGGGCGTTGGGGTCGATCCTCACGGGAGCGTCGAGGTATCCGCCATCCGTCGCGATCTGCCACATGGAGGGGCCCATGAGCTTCGTGATCGGGTTCACGAAGAACATCTCGTACGTGCGGGCGTTCGAGCCGTTGATGAACAGGAACCGGTAGCGCCGCGGCTCGACGTTCAGGTAAGGCCACGCCTTCCCGTTCACGCAGATCGTGTCCCCCGTGAACTCGGGGATCCAGAAGGGGTGCTCGGGGTTGATCCCGACGCTGGGGAAGTAGAGCTGGCCCTCCGTGTCGAACATGCGGTCCTGGATCACGAGCGGGATCACGTAGTCCACGCTGGCCCCGCGCTGGAGCCCGACGGGATGGAGGCCCGCGGGAAGGGCGAGGCCCGGGTCCACGAGGGGGAAGGCCCCCGCGAGGCCCGCGTACACGTTCAGACGGGTCGCGCCGAGGAGGTGGTCATGGAACCACAGGGGGGCCGCCTCCTGGGTGTTCGGGTATCGGTAGATGGCCTGGTTCCCGGGGGCCTTCTTGCCCTTCGTGGGCTTCGTGTAGTACGCGTGGCCCTTGTACTTCCCGTCGCTCGTGTACCACGCATCGGGGCCCCCGTCGAGGACGGGCGGGACTTCCCCCCCGTGGAGGTGCGGGACGACGGGGATCGGCCCCGCGTAGTGGTCCATCGAGTGGCCCGTGCCGAGGGGGTCGGCCCAGTGGATCGTCTGGTCCGTCGCGTCCCTCCAGAACCGCACGCGGGACGTGAGGGCGCTCCCGAGGTCGTTCACGAAGTTGACCTCCGTGGGCGTGCCCCTCGCCCCGACGACGACGGGGCCCGTGTACGTGTCCCGGACGCCCGAGGGCACGGCCGCGCCGCCGATGTAGCCCCACACCCATGTGCCGCCGTACGGCTGCCCGTTCGGCAGGACGAGGTTCCGGGGCAGCATGAGGGACCGGAACTCGCGCGCGTGGATCTCGAGGGGCGTCGCCCCCGCGATGAGGGTCTGGATCGTCCCGCCCGCGACGTCGAGCAACGGCAGCGGGTCCGTGAACTGCGGGATCGCGCTCCCCGGAAGCGGCGTCTGCAGGACTTGCCCACGAACGAGGCGGCTCAGGATCTGAGGCCCGATCACGAGCCCCGCTCCCGCGGCCGCGCTCACTCCGACGAACTCCCTTCGCGTGAGTCGCATGACGGTACCCCCAACTCCAGCGGACGGGTCGCCCCGTCCCCCCAAAACGACGGTCTATCGTCGGTTGCCTACTTCCGTCGGCGCCCCGGATTGTAGGGACGGTTTCCGTACAGTATGTACGGGCGAGCCGGGGAACCGCACGAATGAGTCATCCCCAGCGCCCCCTTCGTGGCGGAAGCGTAACGGCCACTCGCAGGACGTGTCCCTTGCGCACCTCGCCCATCGTCCTCAGAACACGGATTCGGGCGAGAAGAGGGAAGACCCGTGACGGGTGCCTTGGAAAAGGGTAGGGACGGGGCCCGCACCGTCCGGCGGACCCCGTCGAGGGTCTTACGGGTTCTCCTCGCGGATCTTCTCGACGAGGAGGCTCTCGTTGTCGATCTCCCCGTCCTGGTCCACGTCCTCGGCTGCGTAGTCGACGGAGACCCACTCGCGGACCTCGGGGGTGCCGTCCTCGTCGGGGTCCTCGATCCGCTCCGCGCGGAGGGTCAGCGTGGTCGACTCGACCACGCCGTTCGAGTCTGCGTCCGTGGCCTGGGCGTGGAGGTCGAGGTACGCCGTCCGCTCGGGCGCCCCGTCCTCGTCCTCGTCGAGCCACTCATGGCCTACCGCGAGGACCATGAAGGACTCAGGGTTCCCGTCGTCGTCCGCATCCGTGGCCTCCGCGTACGCCGCGAAGGCGGCGTCGTACTCGAGCACGCCGTCCTCGTCCCCGTCGCGGACCGCGCTCGCGCGGATCGTGAGGTTCGCGGCCTCCATGGCCCCGTTCGAGTTCGCGTCCGCGGCCCGGAGGTCGATCGTCCCGCCACGGGACGCCTCGTCGACCCCGTTCTCGTTCGCGTCCACGGCCTCGTAGGCGGCGAGGTGGAGCTCCACGAGCTCCGGGTATTCGTCCTCGATCGCGTTCACGACGACGCCATCCGCGGTCGCGTAGGACCGCCGCTCAGCGAGGCCGTCGTCGTCCTCGTCGGCCATGGCCTCCGCCCGAAGGACGAGGGTCGCCCGCTCAAAGATCCCGGACGAGTCCTCATCGAGGGCCTCGATCGTGCCGACGACGCTCGCTCGGGCCTCGGGGGTCCCGTCCTGGTCCATATCCCGGACCGTTGCGCCCTCGAGGGTCAGCCGGACGACCTCCGGGTTCCCGTCGTCCGTGCCGTCCTCGAGGAGCCCGACGACTTCGAACGCCCGGCGCGCCTCGAGGACCCCGTCCGACGTGGGGTCGTAGCTCGCGTACACGAAGATCCGCGCGTCGGTCCGCTCCGGGATGCCGTTCGAGGACTCGTCCACGAGGCCCAGGCTCACCTCGATCCCGCGGGCCAGCTCGTCGTATCCGTCCGCATCGAGGTCGAGGGTCTCGTAGGCCCCGAGGACCACGTTCACGGACTCGTTCGCGCCGTCGCTGTCCGCGTCCCGGGTCGCCGCCGTGAGCTCGAGGATCCCCTCGTACTCCCGCGTCCCGTCGTCGCCGACGTCGTACGCGTGGTACATCCGCAGGGAGAGGTCCGCCGCCTCTGGGTGGCCGTCGCTCGTCGCGTCGACCATGGAGATCGACGCGTGCGCCGTGCGGGCGTACTCGACGACCCCGCTCTCGTTCCGGTCGAAGGACTGGTCCCCCGCGAACGTCGCCGCGAGGTCGTCCATCGTCTCGTCGCCGTCCTCGTCATGGACGCTGAGGCGCCAGACGGCCTGGGCCCGGTACTCCGCGAAGCCGTTCTCGTTCGGGTCCGCGTAGGCCTCGAGCCCCTGATGTCCGACGAGCGCGTTGAACACCCCGTCGGAGTCGTTGTCCCAGGCCTCGAACTCCCGCGCAATCGTAAGGCCCGCCTCGGGGACTCCGTCCGCGTCCTCATCGAGGGCGCACGTCCCGAGCATCCGGCCGAGGACCCACTCGGGGTTCCCGTCCCGGTCGTCGTCCTTCGCCTCGAACTCGCGGGTCCAGGAGCATCGGTCGTCCTCTTCCATCGTGGGTCGGACGAACTCCTCGAGGGAGGCACCGCGGACGTCGCCCGCGTCGCCGGGCAGGATCCCGAGACCGAAGGCCAGGAGGCCGTCCTCGCCGACGTCCTCGCGGGTCTCGTTGATCTCCCGCAGCGCGCCGACGTCGAGGTCCACGGTCTGCGGCTCGCGGTCCCCGTCGTCCGCGGGCACGGTCGTCGCCGCGTCGCCCGGCGTCCCGCCGTCGGACGCCCGCGGGGGGACCGCGGGGGCCGCCGGCGTGGGCCCGGGGGCCGAGGCCGACGCCACGATCACGCGGCCCTCGCCCGCGTCGCTCGCGGACGCAGCGCTCAGGTCCGCGCCGCCCGGCCCGGGCGCGTAGCCCAGGAGGCGCGCGTACGTCGCATTCGATCCGAGCCCGCCGCCCTGGATCCCAGGGAGGAGGGCCGCGGCCAGGCCCACAGCCCCGAGGGCGATCGCCATGATCACGATCAAGGACCGCCGGGGACCTTTCGAGACGCAGTAGGCTTGCATCGCCGTCTCACCTGAGGAGAGGCAGGTCCCCCGTGGGGGATATCCCTGCGAGCAAGAGTCTTCCCGATGGCTTTAAGCGCTGTTCGCGCGGCCCTGGAAGCCTCACTTTATCTATCCCGCTCGGATATCATCTCGTTGCGGAGGGGTACGATTGCTCGGGGGAGTCCTGCCGGGAGTGCTCGTTGGTCTCCTCGTCGCGGCCTCGGTCGCGACACCCCTGGCCGCAGATCGCGCTTCACGTTCCCCTGCTCTGGTTCCCTTGGAGCCCATCCTGATTGAAGGGGATCGGGGTTTCGCGGCGCACTCGGCCCATCTCCGCGGAGCCGGGACGCCCCGGGACCCGTACGTCCTCGAGAGCGCGGATGTGGACGCCTCGGCGAGTCGTGGTGAGGCGGGGATCGAGCTTCGTAACACGACGGCCCACGTCATCATCCGCGGCGTCCGCGTGCACTCTGGGTATCAGACCGACGCCTTCTCGATCGGCGGCCTGCTCCTGAGGAACGCGTCGAACGTCTTCGTCTACAGCGTGGTCTCTGAAGGAAACGCCCCGGGACTGTGGATCCTCGGGTCTCGGAACGTCTCCGTAGTGGGCAACAGCTTCCTCTCACGGGGCGATTCGGTCCTCGTCCGGGGATCGTCGGATGTGGTCGTCTCCGGGAACCTGTTCGAGGGCGCGGACCTGTCCATCCACGATTCTTCCCGCGTATCCCTGGTCGCGAACTCGATCTCGAGGACCCCCGATCCCCCAACCGGCTTCGGAATCGAGATCCTCGGCTCCCAGGACGTCCAGGTCCTCTCCAACCGAGTGACGCCAGCGGGACCCGAGACGTGGTTCGCCGCGGGACGTGCGGTCGTGGTCGACGGGTCCCACCGCGTCGTGCTCGCGGGGAACGCCCTCGAAGATGGGTCGGGCGGGATCGTGGTGCTGGACTCCGATGACATGGAGATTCGGGCGAACCGCTTGACCCGCTTCGCAGATTCAATCTACGTGGACGCCTACAATCCCGGGGGTGAGTACGTCCCGATGACGAACCTCACCATCACCGAGAACTCGGTGACATCATCCTGGGACTTCGGGATATGGGTCTCCGGAGCGGATCGTGCCCTCGTCGAAGGAAACGACATCCGAGCGGCGTATGCGGGCATCGGGCTTTTCGGCGCGCGGAACGCGAGGATCGCGTCGAACACGGTCTCCGACGTTGAGGTCGCGGTCTCGGTAACCAACTCGACGGGGAACCTGTTTTACCACAACGTTTTCTCGGATTACACGGAAGCCGGCTGGCAGACGTTCGGGGGGAACGACTGGAACGCGTCGTACCCCCTCGGGGGCAACTTCTGGTCGGGCTACACGGGCGTCGACGAGTGTTCCGGCCCGACCCAGTCATCCTGCACGGGCGGGGACGGAATTGGGGACACGCACTTCGTCATCGATGGGAACGCGAGCGACGACTTCCCGTTCATGCGCCCGTTGTCGGCGCCCGACGGCCCGCCCGTCGGTGCGCTCGTCGCATATCCGCCCGCGGGCGAACGCGGCGGGGAGTTCACTCTCTATGCCGGTGCCTCCAGCGATCCCGAGGATCCCCCTGCGGGACTCGAGGAGCGCTGGGACTTCGACGGGGATGGGGTCTGGGACACCTTCTGGTCCCGTTCCCTGTCCGCGAGTCGCGCCTACTCCGATGGAGGGTCCTACGCCGTCCGACTCGAGGTACGCGACTCCGCAGGGCAGGTTGATGGCTTCACCGCGTGGATCCTCGTGACGCAGCCCGGACCCGCGAGCGTGGGGGAAGGCGCCCTCTTCGGCGGACCCCTCGCGTGGGGCGCCGTGTCCGCCGTGGCCGCGGCCGCGGCGGGATTCGTCCTCCTCCGAGTTCGACGTCGGCGGATGAAGGGAGGGCTGCCGCCCGGGACCTGACCACCGAGAGCTGCCCCATCGGGTCTCTCGCCCGTTGCTCCCGGGTCTCCCCCGGCCTTCCGAACTTCGGGCCAGGCCTCGCCGGGCCCTCGGCAGGGGCCCGTGGGACGCATCAAATAGGCGCGTCCACATTCAGCGCCCACTCCTCATGCCTGGCCGGCCCTACAAGGACCTCGTGATCTACGGATGCTTCGTCCTGAACCGGCTCGTGGCCGAGCTGGGGATCGACCTCTACCAGGACGGCCTCCCGGAGAAGCTCGCGCGCGTCCTGCCGGGCCAGGCCGGCATCTCGAAGGAGGAGGTCAAGCGGGAGATCAAGTCGAACCACTTCATGACGGAGCGGGTCATCGACCACCTCGAGAAAGACGGCCTCGTGTCCGTCGAGCAGGCGGACGGCCGGTACCGGATCCGGATCACCCACGAGGGCGTCCTCCACATCCAGAAGTACAACGAATTCTACCGGAAGATCTACCAGGAGCAGATCCGGGACCACTACCGGTACACGAAGGCCCCGTTCTGGCTGCGGGACTAGGCCTTCGCGACGGCCGGGCTCACGGGCCCGCCGAGGGCCGTGTCCACGACGAGGGGGATGAAGTCGTACGTCCCGTCGGCGCCCTCCCGCGCGAGCTCGAGGGAGCACACGAACGTGGCGCCCCGGATCCTCACGCGGACGGCCCCCTTGAGGAGATACTCGTACGCGTCCGCCGCGACGGACTCGTCCCCCGCCGGTTTCCAGAGCGCGATCGCACGGACGGGGGGGATCCGGAGGGCCTCCGAGACGTCGGCCACGGCGCGGGCGAGGCCCTGGAGGTCCGCGAGGCCTGGCGCCGCGTCGAAGGCCTTCACGTAGACGGCGAAGCCCGGGCTCCCGAGGCCCAGGGTCCGCCACAGGCCCGAGGGCGGGGTCCGGACGAACGCGTCGAAGGAGTACGTGAGGCCGGACCGGCCCGTGAGGAGGGCGGGCGCCGCGAGCCCGTCGGGGCGGGCCATGGCCGCCTTCACGTCCGCGCTCGTCCTCGAGAGGTGAGCGAGGATCCTTTGGACGGAGTCCTTGCCCTCGGGGACGTACACGACAGGGTCCGCCTGACGCACCCGCTGGATCACGCGGTGCCGCAGGGCGAAGTAGTCGAAGAAGGACCGCAGGTCCCGGAGCAGCTCGAGGATCACGAACCCGAGGATGAACAGGGAGACGAGGACGACCCCGACGAGGAACGCGGGCCCGAACGTGACGATCTGGAGGACGCCGAACACGCACGCGGTCACGAGGAAGGCGAGGCGCATCCCCGGGGTCGAGGCGGACCGCATCGCGAAGAGGGAGATCACGAGGGGCACGAACAGGAGGAGCGTGACGAACGCCCGCACGTCCGCGAAGACGAGGATCATCACGAAGTCGAGGAGGAGCCAGAGGGAGACGAAGACGCGGACGTACCGGAGGACCCTCCGGATCGTCGGGGTCTGGCGGTCCACGGCCTCCGCGAGGTCGAAGATCGCGGCGATGGGGTCCTCGACGGCCCGGGCGTCCTTAGCTTTGATCTCCGGGTCCACGGGGAAGCGACGAGCCTCAGGGTATTTAATCGCGTAGGGAAGAATCGTGCCGACGGCGCCATCCGATCCCGTGGAGGACGACGGTGGTCCCGCTCGCGACGACGAGCCCCAAGGAGATGAGAGAGGAGACGAGGTCCCCCGCAGGCAGGCTAGCGAGGAGGGCGACGAGGGAGATCGCGAGCGCGCCGACCGCGAGGCCCACGCACCGCCCGCACGCCCCGAACTTCGCGGGGAGCCTCATTCGCCGCACACCGCCTCGCACTTCGTCTTCGCCTCCGCGACCTCCTCGCTCCCCTCGACGGCCTTCTTGAAGCCCTCGTAGAACTGCTCCGCCGTGAGCCCCGGCCCGAAGCAGTCCGCGTTGCTCGTGTAGTAGCCCGTCGGCGGTTTGATCTTGAAGGGGCCGTACGCGGTCGTCTCCTCGACCCACTTCCGTCGGCTCCAGAGGACCCAGCATGACCGCGTCCGGCAGGCGAGCCATCGGCACACGACGGTCACGTAGACCTCGCGCCCGACGGTCTTCTCGGAGAGCCCCTTCGCCGCGTCGACCCAGCCTGGCATGGACTTCAGGAACTCCGCGTACGTGGCCCCGAGGACGGGGAGCTTCCGCGCGCGGCTCGCGGCCCACGCCATGATCTGCGCGCCCGTCCGCACGTCGTCGATGTCCTCGGGGGCCGTGCCGCACGGGTACGTCTCCATGTGGAGCTCCGACGCGCATCCCTTCTTCGAGCCCTCCGGTTCGCACTCGTGGGGGCAGCCCCAGACGCTCGAGAGGAGGAGGGCTCCGAGGACGAACGCCACCGCAAGATACGCGGGGTTCTCGAGGAAGAACCAGGAGAGCATCTCGAGGGTCGTCGTCGCGTGGGTCGTGGCCCCCTGCTCCTCGAAGTCCACGCCCGTCACGTTCGTCGCGACGGTGAACCACGTGTACGTCCCGTCGGCGACGCGGTTCGTCGTGCGCCCCCGGAAGCGGAGGACGGACCCGGGGTCCGCGTCGATCCCCGAGACGTTCACGGCCTCCACGAGGCCGTCCTGGGTCCGGACCAGCTCGACCGTGGCGCCCGGGATCCCCTCGACGGCGATCGTGTTGAAGTGGAAGATGGGCCGCCGGTCCGCTCCGACGAGGTCGAAAGGCACCACGACGAGGACCTCCCGGACGTCCGGGACGTTCGCGTTCTCCCAGACGATCTCGACGTCCTCCCCGATCGGCACGAGGAACGTAAGGAAGACGAGGATCACGCCGGCCGCGAGCAGGGCGGCGCCGGGCACGGCGCTCCGAGCTCTCCTCCGGACGACCCCCTCCGCGGCGATGCGCGGGGAATGCGAGTTGCCGGATAAACGTGCGGCCGCCCGATCGCCCGCGCCCGCATCCTTTATAATCATGGGAACCTTGGGCCGCGCCGTCGGGGTGGCTCAGCCTGGTGGAGCGTCGGACTCATAGGGTCCCGCGGGCAGAACGACCACGGCGTTCCTGAGGCATCCGGAGGTCGCGGGTTCGAACCCCGCCCCCGACATCGTCCTTTTCCGGGCATCCGTGTCGGAGTCTGCCGGCATTTATATCTTTGGTCTCGAATAGAGCGACGGAACGCTTAAGGACAGTTCGAGGACCGTCCAATCACGGTTAAGCCGCCGCGGGGTACCCGGGGGGCAAGGAGGTGAATCATGGCAGCGACCAGCGTTCGGACAACGGCCGCTGGGGTCGCGCACTCGTGGCGTGACCTCGCCCGCATGCCGACCTACCAGGTGCCGATGGTGCTTGGCGGGTTCCTGGCGGCGGTCATCGGCCTGTTGACGTACGTCTTCGACATCGTCGAGGCGAACGCGATCGTGGCCGTGACGTCCGCGGTGGCCTACTTGGTCATCTTCGGCGTCCTCGGCCTGATCGGCTACGGCGTGTCGAAGGAGAACGCCCAGAACGGGGCGCTCGTGGCGGCCATCGCCGGCCTGGCCCTCGTGGCCTTCGTCGGCGAGACGGTCGGAATGCTCACGGGCCTGCTCCTCCTGGGCGGAGCCGTGTGGACCCTCGCGTCCACCCGATGAGGGGGAGCACCTCTCGTACGAACACCCCCTTGTCCTTTCTTTTCCGCTCCTCTACTTGATGAACAGGTCGAGGTAGAGCCTCTTCCCGACGACGTAGGCGATGGCGATTACGAGGAGGGCCACGGGCACGACGACGTGGACGTCGGACCATAGGCTCGTGAGCCCGAACCCGATCCCGAGGACGCGGGCGCCCATGTGATGCGGCGACACGACGCTGATCGTCCGGGCGAAGTCCTCGATGGCCTCGAACGTCTCCGGGCTCGGGAACCGGCCCGCAGACATGAGGATCGCGAGGTACGTGCCGATCGTCGAGACCGCGGTCTCCGTGAGGAGGAGGGCGGCGATGAGGAAGAGGGCGCCCATCGAGGACGGGCTCGGGGCCAGGCGGCCCGTGACATTCGCAATCAGGAGGGACGCCCCGACCCCCGTCGCGAGGGCCACGGCCGCCATCGCGAAGGCCATCAGGTGGATGGCGAGGAACGCCCCCGCGGGATAGAGGCCGTAGACGAAGTATGCACCGAAGAACCCCATGAACAGGGGCGTCGCGACGAGGAACGCGATCACGAACGTCGCGAGGAGCTTCGCGATTGTCAGGTCCGTCATGTCAATCGGGTACAGGATCACGGATCGGATCGTCCCCTTCCGGACCTCGCCCCCGTGGACCGTCGCGAACGTGATGCCCATGACGACGGAGGAGAGGAACGCGGCGATCCCGTAGTATCCGCGGAGGGTGGCGTCGAACCAGACGAACTCGTAGGGGTAGTACCGGAGGTAGCTGGCCATGGCCGCGGCCCCCGGGAGGCTGAGGAGGAAGCCGAGCCCCGCGACGCTGCCGGCAAGGACCCACGTCCAGAGGGGCATCCGCAGGTCCTTCTCGACGATCGCGAGGATGAGGCGGAACCGCTCCCGTGGCTCCATCAGGCGGCGCCCCCGGGGCCCGGAGGTCGGGTCAGCTTCCGGTACACGTCTTCCATCGTCCCCACGCTCTTCATCTCGAGGAGGTCGACGTCTGCGGAGACGAGGGCCTTCGCGACCCGCGGGGCGTCCTGGCGCCGGAGGAGGCCGAGGCGCACGAGGTTGGGGGCCGTGGTCTCGAGGGCCTGGTGGGGTATCGGCTCGAGGGCCGCGAGGGCCATATTCGCATCGCTCACCTCGAGGGCGTACACGGGCGCGAGGAGGTTCTCCTTGAGCTCCTTCGCCGTCCCGACGGCGACGATCCGGCCTAGGTGGATGAACGCGTACCGGTCGACGATCGCCTCGCTCTCGAGGAGGTTGTGGCTCGTGAACAGGATCCCGCCCCCTCGGGACACCCAGTCCCGGAGGATCGAGCGGAGGTGGAGCCTGGCGTCCACGTCGACGTTCGAGAAGGGCTCGTCGAGGAGGAGGAGCCGGGCGGGGGACAGGAGGACTCGGGCGATCTCGACCCGTTGCCGCTCCCCCATGGAGAGCTTCCCGATCCGGCTACCCGCATGGTGGGTCATCCCGAGCTGGGCGAGGGCCCAGGCAGCCTTCCCGCGGACCTCCGCGCGGGGCACGCCCGCCATGTTCGCGAAGAACGTCAGGTACCGCGCGACGGTCATGTCCACGTAGGGGAACGGGAGGTCGAAGAGGATCCCGAGGTGTCGGCGGAGGTCGTTCGGGAACTGCGCGACGTCGTGGCCGCACACCTCCGCCCGGCCCGCGTCGGGGCGCGTGAGGCCCGAGAGGACGCGGAGGCAGGTCGTCTTCCCCGCCCCGTTCGGCCCGAAGAGGCCGAAGACCTCGCCCTCGTGGATTTCGAAGCCCACGCCGTCGAGGGCCCGAACCTTGGGGTACGTCTTCCCGAGGCCGTGCGCCTGAACAAGCATCCAGGGGGGCCATGGCGACTCCGCCGAGATAAGGGTTCTCCCGACGTGCGGCTGCTCCCGAAGGATGCCCGCGGCCGCCGCGGGCATCGGATTCTCTGGATTGAGAACGTCGACGAGATTTGGGGAAACGATTATGGTCCGGGGCGACGGGTGTCCTCCGCAGGTGGGGAACAGCGATGATGCTGCGTGGTTGGTGGATCGGAGCGTTGGCCCTGGCGGTCGTGAGCGCGTCCTTCGCGGTCGCGGCCCAGGCCGATGACCGGACGGCTTGGATTGCGAACTTGTCGGGCGCGAACGAAGTCCCGGCGCGGCCGACGCAGGCGCGCGGAGTCGCCCACTTCCTCCTGAGCGAGGACGCGATGTCGATGAGCTACATCCTCATCGCCGCGAACATCGAGAACGTCGTCGCGGCGCACATCCATGTGGGCCCGCCGGGCGTCAACGGTCCCGTCGTCGTGACCCTGTTCATCGGCACACCCGGGAGCGGCCGGTTCGACGGGGTCCTCGCGATGGACACCTTCGACGCGTCGGACTTCTCGGGCCCCCTCGCGGGTCATCCCTGGCAGGACCTCCTCGACAACATGACGTCCGGGAACGCGTACGTCAACGTGCACACGAACGACGGCGTCGCCCCGACGAACACGGGAGCCGGGGATTTCCCCGGCGGCGAGATCCGCGGCCAGCTCCGGCTCGCGGACTGAGGGTCCTCCTCCGCGGTCCGGGGGGTGTCATCGCTCCGGGCCGCTCACCATTTCGATTCCTTGTCGAGGACGTCCGCGTAGGCGCGCGCGAGGCCCTGGGTCACGGGCCCCGGGGCCGGATCGTACGAGCGGGCGTGGACCCGGTGGACCCCGAGGACGCCCACCCCGCTCCCCGTGAGGAAGACCTCGTCCGCATGGAGGATCGCGGGGACGTCGAGGGCGGCCTCCTTCGCCTCGATCCCCGTCTTCCGGGCGAGCTCGATCGCGAGGTCCCGCGTGATGCCCTCGAGGGCCCCCTCCGACGCGGGCGGCGTCCGGATCCCTTGGGACGAGACGACGAACAGGTTCCGCGCCGTCGTCTCGACGACGTTCCCATGGGGGTTCAGGAGGATCGCGTCGAAGGCCCCCGTGCGCCGCGCCTCCCGGAGGGCGAGGGCCTCCGAGGCCCGGGACGTCGTCTTGCAGCGGCTCAGCGGGCCGGGCACACGCCGGGTCGATTCCGCGACATGGAGCACGATCCGCTCCGGGATCGGGGGGAGTTGGCGGCCGGCGACGAGGACGGAGCCGGGGACGCCCGCCTCCGCATTCCCCGCCGTCACCGTGATCCGGACGAGACCGTCCGAGAGGGCATTCCGCTGCACGACGGCCCTCACGCCCTCCGCGGCGTCTCCGAACGAGGCGGAGAGACTGAGCCCCAGGATGTCCGCGGACTCCCGGAGGCGGCGGAGATGGGCCGCGAGGCGGAACGGCGCACCCCCGTGGATGCGGACCGTGTCGAAGCAGCCCTCCCCGAAGAGGACGGCGCGGTCCCTCGCGTCGATCGCGGCCTCCTCCTCCCGGACGACGGCCCCGTCACGCCACGCGGACGCCGTGGGGGGTCACCTCCATCCGGTCCGAGGTGAGGGCCTCCGCGTGCCCCCGGAGCTTGTCGAGGGTCTCCCGGTACTCCCCCCAGGGGTCCGAGTCCGCAACGATCCCGCCGCCGACCGCGAAGTACGCGGTGCCTCGGACCACGGTCGCCGTGCGGATCGCGAGGCTCAGGTCGATGGACCCGTCGAGGGGCAGGCGGCCGAGGGCGCCCGTGTACACGCCCCTGCGGTGGGGCTCGAGGGCCTCGATGATCTCCATCGCACGGGGCTTCGGCGCGCCCGTGATCGACCCGCCGGGGAACGTGGCCCGCAGGAGGTCCCGGACGTCCGCGTCCTTCCGGAGGGTCCCGCGGACGACGGACTCGAGGTGGTGCACGTTCGGGAGGCTCCGCAGGGCCCGGAGGCGGGGCACGTGCACGCTCCCGAACTCGCACACCTTCCCCAGGTCGTTCCGCTCGAGGTCGACGATCATCACGTTCTCCGCGGCGTCCTTCGCGCTCGCGAGGAGCTCCGCCGCGAGGCGGCCGTCCGAG
>Ga0209321_10000234_pt1 | contig 34619 bp, 43 predicted proteins | sample Rifsed16ft4_FD_184012 | JGI IMG/M metagenome (GOLD analysis project Ga0209321, IMG submission 184012) | Soil microbial communities from Rifle, Colorado, USA - sediment 16ft 4 - CSP-I_5_4 (version 2) | ecosystem: Environmental > Terrestrial > Deep subsurface > Rock core/Sediment | place: Rifle...
GGGCAGGTGGGGGGGGTGAGACAGAGACTGTGAAATCTCCCGGAACTCTTGTTATCTCCGCCTACGCCCCATGTCCTGATATTACAAAAGTTATCACTCCAGATTTAAAGATGCCGGGCAAGAGCAAATTAATCTATATTGATTTAGGAAATGGGAAAAATAGACTTGGCGGTTCAGCCCTTGCTCAATGCTATAAACAAATAGGTGATGAATCACCTGATGTGGATAACCCACAATTACTGAAAGACACATTTAATGCAATCCAGTATTTGATAGATAGAGAACTAATTCTGTCAGGGCATGACAGGAGTGACGGCGGACTTATTACAACATTACATGAAATGGCATTTTCAGGAAATTGTGGAATGGAAATAAATGTAGAAAGTCGGCAGTCAGCAGTCAGCAGTCAGCAGTCAGAAAAAGAAGCAATAGAAATATTATTCTCAGAAGAACTGGGATTAGTAATTGAATATCTCCCTGAAAATGAAAATGAGATAATCTCTGAACTTAAAGATTACAATATTCCATATCAAATTATTGGAAATACAACAATAGAAAAGAGGATAAAAATCAAATTTGCCCCCACCCTTCCCTCCCCCACAAGTGGGGAGGGAGAAAGGGAGGGGGTTGTCTTAGATGAAGACATGAGAGTCTTAAGGGGAATCTGGGAGGAGACGAGTCATCAACTTGATATGCTCCAGACAAATCCTGAATGTGTCCTTGAGGAGAAAAAAAATATCTATGATAGGATGGCACCGGCATATCAAATCACCTTTATACCCGAACAAACACCTGAAGTTATTATAAAGAAAAATGTTAAGCCTCCTGTTGCAATAATCCGGGAGGAAGGGAGTAATGGTGATAGAGAAATGACTTCGGCGTTTTACATGGCAGGGTTTGATACTTGGGATGTAACAATGACAGACTTAATGAATGACAGGATAACCCTCGCACAGTTTAAAGGCATAGCGTTTGTAGGAGGCTTTAGTTATGCAGATGTCCTTGATTCGGCAAAAGGATGGGCAGGGGTAATAAGATTCAATAAAAAACTCTATGAACAATTTCAAAAATTTTATAATAGACCCGATACATTCAGCCTCGGAATATGTAACGGATGTCAATTAATGGCTCTGCTTGGATGGGTTCCTTGGCAGGGGATAGCAGGTAAATTTCAGCCTCGGTTTATTCATAATAAATCAGGAAGACTGGAATCAAGATTTGCAACAGTGAAGATTATTGAAAGCCCTTCAATAATGCTAAATGGGATGGAAGGCTCTATTTTAGGAGTATGGGCAAATCATGGAGAAGGCTTTGCCCATTTCCCGGATGAGAAAATGCGAAAAGAAGTCATAGATAAAAGACTCGCCCCAATCAGATATGCCGATGATAATGGTGAAATAACAGAAAAATATCCATTTAACCCAAACGGTTCACCCCTCGGTATTGCATCACTATGCACACCCGATGGCAGGCATATTGCCATGATGTCCCACCCTGAAAGGACATTCCTCAAATGGCAGTGGGCATGGATGCCAGAGAATATGAAAAAGAACCTCAAGGCTTCCCCTTGGCTCAAAATGTTCCAGAATGCAAGAGAGTGGTGTGAGGGGAGATAATCCACTGTGAGTATTTATAGGATAAGATCTGGTGATCAGTTGTGAGCTATGGATGAGGGAGGCAGATGCATCGCCTTATTAGCTTGCGTTATGTGATACTTCGCTCCTTGAAGAAAGAATGGTATCTCATGTCTATTGTCAGAATATGGTTCGTCCACCAGTCATTGAGATAGAGAAGGATTTCCTCAGGTACGGAGGTCTTATAGCTCATCGTATCCAGACAGAAAGCAGCCGTTTTCTTGCAAAAGACAGCGTGCTCCTCCTTATGACTCAAGATCTCAGGGTATGCGTGCTGTGCGAGGAGTTGCTCCTCCGTATCAAAGTGCTCCTCCGCGTATTTGGTCATTCTCGTCAGGGTCTCCGAGATTGGCTCGGAACGAATGTCTGGCTCGACGTTCTCTATAAGCAGATTAATCATGTCAATGATGTGCCTGTGCTGCTCATCGAGTTTCGCAACGCCGACACTGAATGATTGATCCCAGCGTATCTTCTCCACGTTCTAACTCCTCTTCACAAACTTGCCCGCCAGGGCGAATAAGTTATTATACAGTTTCTGTCTTTTATTATTCCTGAATCAAAAAAACAACAATATTGCATAAGAGCCCTGCACATATTGTATTTCAGGGCAGAGTATAGAACTTAAGAAGATAGACTGTCAATAGAATTTTATGGATACTTTATTGAAAATCTTTTGTTTGGATAGTCTATTGTTAATATGAATCGGCTCAGAAAGTTGTTTGCTCCCAGCAATGCCACATTCAAATTCGGCAGGAAATCTACTGGGGTATCTTTCATAGTGTATAAAAGTTCTGTGGTTTCAGGGTGAAAAATTTCAAATTTTGTTGTATGTGCATAGGCAACTGTTAATCCGTTGCCGGTTCTGATTTTTTTTGTTTGACCAGCCTGTAAGTTGTGACCTAATATCGGGGCATACGCTGCTGGTATTGCACATTCATCTGCGCCAGTATCAATTATGCCGTGTGTTCTATAATTTCCGCTTGTATGTGGGTTAATTATTCTTACTGGTAAGATGGGACGGTAAATGTCGTTGCCGCAGAATGTAAAAGGACATTCTCTTATCGGCATAGATATATGTGAATTGTATCCTTTTCAGGAATATAAAATACCACTGGGTCGTCAGCCCCTGCCTTTTTTGCATCATTAAATACCTTAACAGGATCATCGCCAAAGCTAATTACATCCTTATCCTCAAAAGTTTTTGTTGCCACATATTTACCGCTATATTTTTCAATATTGTTTACTAAAACGCATGTCTCCATAAAACCCCTCCAACGGGTTTGCTATCTGCAGAAAATTTAGCACACAATGGGCTTAAATGCAAATCATCTAACAAATTTGTTAAAGATGTTAATGAGAAAAAACTGAGACTGGCGATAAAGGTCTTAAGAGCGGTGCTGAGGCAAGTAAAAAACTTTGTAAAAATATCACCATGGCCCAGAATGTTCCGGAATGCAAGGGAGTGGTGTGAGGGGAGATAATCCACTGTGAGTTTTTCAGAGAATAACGTGGAGGTAATCGGCCGCCAGAGCGCGCCAGCGCGGAGGGATACCACAATTGCAGCTTGTGGGCGGTCCGGTTGACCGCTGGATTAGGGGCGCGATTCATTGGGTAACTTATTCCTTCTCAATTTTGTGACAAGAGAAAGTTTCCGATAAATGCTTTCAACATCCAAGTCTTGGCTTGGGGCTAACAGTCTATGAGCGGGTGTGGACGTTGAGATCGGACTATGCGAAGAAATTTTCGCAATGTATAAAGCCGCATAGTCGTCGACCCACCGCAAAGCACGTGAGAACAGCATGTTCGACAAGAATATGCGTTGAGCCGCCTTGCTGAATTGGAGAAGCTGCTTGTTCGACACCGAAACTTCCAATGGATTGAAGGTCTCTGTCCTTGAGAACAGCGCGCCAATCTTAAGTTGATCCTTGATGGAATTAAGGATGAGTGTCTGAAGGGCAGTAGCCTGTAGCTGATACGGATTTACAGGAATCAGAATGCGTTGAAATTGGGCGCACTTGGTCAATTTGAATTTGTCTCGCTCAATCACCTTGGCGTCTACATAGTGGTGCTCACCTTGGAACTCAAATGCCAGCCGAAAGTCTTCTATCATGATGTCGAGTTCCAAATTAGCACCAGTTGTAGGATTTACCAAGAAAGATGGTTTGGCCCCGAGGTGCCGCGGAGTCTTGCTTACTGTGAGCGTAATGAAGATATCGAGATAACAATTTAGAAGGGTTTCTCCGTAAGAAGCGCATTCGCCCGAGTACTTCGTTGAGCGGCGTTGTTCAAGCGCCGCAATAACGAAGTCGTTCAGAAGTTCTATCTCTCGATCAAACGGAAGTATTGGAAGCTTTAGACGAACAGCGTCTTCGCGAAGTCCAAACAAATATCGGGCAAAAGTGGGTATATCCTTTAAAGAGTTCTCGGAGCATGCTTTCTTTCGCAGTATGTCGCGAAGCACGATTTGGACTCGATCTAGTCGTTCCTTGAAACTTTGAAAGTGGCTCGTGTCAGCAATGATAGTTAAATAGGCATCATGACTGGCTTTGACCAGCCGTCTCACCTTTTCCCTTTGTGGCTTGTCCATCTACATACGGTACGAGAGTACGCCCCTAACAAGTTATTATACACTTTCTGTCTTTTATTATTCCTGAATCAAAAAACAACAATATTGCATGAGAGCATATCGTATTTTAAAGTAATTATTTTCGGCTATCATTACTTTAGAGAAGTCATTATCATTAAAGAGTTTTTCCGAAAAAATATTTCACTCGAAAATACCTTTTGTTGCCCCTCACCCTAACCCTCTCCCACAAGGGGAGAGGGAACTTATTATTACTTCCCCTCCCTTGATGGGAGGGGATTGAGGGGAGGGTGATATATTTTCATCCACCTTTGTGAGCCGAAGGCTCGTGAGGGTTTCACTTGAAAAGTGAATAACTATCTCTTCATCCCCTCATTTAGAAGGGGGGGAGATGAGAAGTAATCATTCACGCATTTTTTGAGTTAATATCTTCTATGTCCATAGAAATTTTCTGATATCAATCAACCGATGAAGATTGCGTTGGTCTTCTTCTTCCCACTTTTGTTCAAGCTTCCAATGTTCCTCCAAAGCACGATAATAATTTGCGTATTTCTTTTTGTCATATTCGACCATCTTATATAAATCTGAATCTGGAATCTTTTCAAATTTCAAAGGAGGATGCTTCAGCCTCTTATTATCAAGCGGGCTTTTCCGTGCTGGACGCTCCTTTTTCCACCAATTATATAGTGATTTGATTTCTTTCCATGCTTGTCTATGTAATTTATCTGCATTCCAATCAACAATCTTGTCTGGTTTCTCTTTCTCAATAAAATCTGTGAGAAGCTGGAAAGCGGTATGGAGCAATACTTCATTCTTGTCACACCAGCCTTTCTCAAGCGTATGAATCTTCAGGTATCGCATAATTTCTTCCTTTGCTTATCATATTTATACTTACCCTATAACTGGCAATACTATATAATTAGACAGCGTTTCATGTCAATATTTTTGCTTTAGGATGGAGTTACAAAATGTCTTTTTTTATAATCAGAAATTTATTTCAGGGTCTTTAAAATCTTTGACAAAAAACGCAATGTATAAATATACATCATATAAGAGGGCTTATGCATACACTTAAAAGGACACAGATGTATATGTTAGTTATACTAAAAAGAAAGGTGGAAAAGGAAAATACTACAGTTGCAGATATAGTCAGAAATGCTTTTTTAGAATACATACTCTGTAGCATGTTATTTGCTTAAGCCGCCGTCCCGAATAACTTACAAAGCACATCCATTACAATATCTGTCGGATTCTGGTTGAAACTAAATACCTTTCCAACCATTGTTCCATCTTTATTGATAACAACCTGTATGCCATCTATTCTCTGTATAACGTTTATATCTGTCTTATCCCTTATAAAATCCTGCTGATAATTTACAGGAGTTCTGAACCAGCCGCTTCCTACGAGATTTTTGGCGAGTAGTACCACAACAGTGTATAGTATCAGATAGCCTTCTCTATCTTTTTGAATAGTAGATAGGTAAATGCTCATCTCATCATAGCGGTGATTGTTGAAGAACATTGTATAGGACAATGAAAGGACTTCCTTCTGCCTCTTCTTTTTATATGGACTGGCATCATCTGCAAAGGTGAATTGACATGAAAAGAGGATTATTAACAAGAGAAATAAAATTATCCTTTTCATAAACACCCCCATACTTTTTCACCGATATTCTTGACTTAAATATCGGCATTTTATAAATTAGGTATTAGTAAAAAAGATAAAATCTATAATTGTATAAATAATATGATTAAAGCCATCATTTCAGATTTGGGCAGGGTTATTTTAGACTTTGACCATAAAATAAGCATATCTAAACTGGTTAATTTAATAAACATTCCAGCAGAGGAATTAAATATTTTTATCTATCAATCAAAGATAGATATAGCCTTTGACAATGGAGAGATTTCTGCAGAGGAATTTTATAGGTATCTGGACGGTCGTTTTAATTTCGACATTTCCTTTAATGAGTTCAAAGAAATATTTACTGATATATTTACATTAAAAAAAGATGTGGCTGATTTACTGACTGAATTAAAGAAAAAATATATACTATGCCTCCTTTCAAATACAAATGCCCTTCATTATGAGTTCTGTGAGAGAAAATTTAATATACTGAAAATATTTGACTATCATGTATTATCTTATAAAATCCACGTAATGAAACCCCATCCGAAAATATATAGGGAGGCTGTAAAATTATGTGGTGTAAAACCGGAAGAATGTGTATATATTGATGACATAGAGGAGTTCGCCAACGCCGCATCTTACCTAAAAATAAACTCAATCCATTATAAGGGTACAGATTTTCTTAAGAAAGAATTAGAGAAATTAAATGTAGTTTGACACAATAGGGTATTTTCCATTGACAACTATTTTTCGCGGGCTTATATTACACACATAAGAGTAATTTCCTGCCATTAAACTGCTGGAGGTTTACTATGAAAGCCTCTGACCTGCTTGTCAAGTGTCTTGAAAATGAAGGTGTGAAATATATCTTTGGGGTTGCGGGAGAGGAGATTATGCATATCCTCAACTCCTTGAGGGGCTCCTCTATCAAGTTCGTAACTACAAGGCATGAGAGCAGTGTGCGGCATTTATGGCAAGTGTTGTAGGGAGACTGACAGGTAAACCGGGCGTATGTCTCGCCACATTAGGTCCTGGGGCAACAAATCTCACTACCGGACTTGCTGATACCCAGCTTGATTATGCCCCGGTTGTAGCCATAACAGGTCAGACTAATCTCAGAAGGGCGCATAAAGAGACGAAACAGTTTGTAGATATAGTTAGCCATTTTAAACCCATAACCAAATGGAATGCACAGGTAGACAGGGCTGATGTCATACCGGAGGTGGTGAGGAAGGCGTTTAAGATTGCACAGGCAGAAAAGCCCGGCGCTTGCCACCTTGAGGTGCCCTCCGATGTGGCGGGGGAAGAGGTGAAAGGCCGTCCCATGCTCATCAGACAGGTCACCTATCCCTATCCGGATGAGAAGATTCTCAAAGAGGCTGCCGACATAATTAACCATGCCAGAAATCCTATAATCCTTGCAGGTAACGGGATTATCCGCAGTAACGCATCTAAAGAACTTAGGAATTTTGTGCACCATACTCAGTTACCTGTGGCAAATACTTTTATGTCCATGGGGTCTGTTCCGGCTGATGACCCTCTGTGTCTCCTCTCTGTAGGCCTGCAGTCCCGCGATTATGTAAACTGTGGATTTGATGATGCCGATGTAGTTATTGCCATAGGGTATGATTTTACAGAATATGACCCACAAGGCTGGAACCCTCAGGGGGATAAGAAGATTGTGCATGTAGATATCCTTCCTCCGGATGTGGATTTTCACTATACGCCTGCGGTAGAGCTCTTAGGAGATATCCGTGAGAGTCTCAGATTATTGATAGGGAGAACAAAACCAAAGATCAGCTCCGCGAGAAAAGTCTTAAGAGACTATATTCTTCGCGAGATTGAGGAATGTGCGAGGGATGAAGGTTTTCCAGTTAAACCTCAAAGGATAATTAACGATATACGCAGTGTCCTGAACAGGGATGACATTTTGGTGAGTGATGTAGGGGCACATTTGATCTGGGTTGCAAGGATGTACCAGGCTTATGAGCCGAATTCGGTGCTGATTTCCTTTGGTTTTGCCTCAATGGGATTTGGCGTGCCGGCTGCCATTGCTGCAAAGCTATTGAATCCGGAAAAAAAGGTTGTTGCCGTATGCGGTGACGGCGGGTTTATGATGACCTCTATGGAGCTTGAAACAGCCTGCCGCCTCAAGACACCGTTTACGGTGGTTATTTTCAATGATAATGGTTACGGCCTCATAAAGTGGAAGCAGGTTAACGAATTTGGAGTGGACTTCGGTTCCGATTTCAACAATCCTGACTTTGTCAAATATGCAGAGAGTTTTGGCATGAAAGGCTACCGAATATCCAGCACAAGAGAACTCCTACCTGCACTCCAAGATTCTCTTAAGCAGAAAATGCCGACAATTATAGATGTTCCGGTGGACTATAGGGAAAATCTAAGACTCTCGGAGAAACTCGGCAACCTCATCTGCCCTGTTGGCTAATAAACCACCAATATCTTTTATTCTTAACAATCTCCGCCATCACTATTTTATCTGCCCGGAATGGCTGATAAAGTCTTTACATATGAAGCAATAACCTTTACAATATCATTGGTAATGGACTTTCCAAAGATTGGCATGTCCCTATCTTCTTTTTTCGTTAATCCTTTAACATGAGCCAAAATGTCCTGTTCGGTAAATTTAGACATTAAAGCAGGGTCATTCAGGGCAGCAGGTTTACCCTCTAATAATCCCCTTGCAGCCCATCCCTTTCCATCTCCTGAAATGCCATGGCAGGATGAGCAATAGCGGAGGTAATATATCTTTCCCCTTCCCAATGGTTCTTTAAATCTCTTTGCCCTTTCCTGAGGAGAGGGAGCCTTTAGAGGTCCTTTGTCAACTGCTATTGTCCTGAGGTAATAAACAATATCCCAGCCTACGGATTCTGGTATTTCGTTACCCTGACCAGGCATCTGGAGATGGGGGAATGCATCTTCTCCATAGCGAATTATCTTTACTATTTCATCATCTGATAAAAGGGACATATATGCTTTATCCGTCAGGTCACGGGGTAAAATCCCACTGATCACGGCACCCTGGCCATCCCCTGTTCCTGTCTCGTCATGACAGACAGAGCAATATTTTTTGTATGCCTCTTTGCCTCTCTTTATCCTCTCATCATCTTGTGCAATGGCATACCGGTTTGTGAATATTGAGAGCATAGCAATAATACAGAGAGTTATATAAATTATTTTTAAAGGAAAGATTGTATATGAAAATTTACTTCGACGCATCAGGGTTGTCTTCATTACGAGCAAAATATACAATTAAATCGTCAAAATGTCAAATCCTGTCCTAATGTTTTCAAAAGATTCCTTCTGATTTGACACAATATTAGAGGGTATGTTATCCATATAAGTCATGCATTTCTTTTCTTATAAGCAGAGTTAGTGTTAATCCTTTTCCGCCATAACTGTAATACTAACTATTTTAAATGCTGTGCCAATACCTTCTTTTTTATCTTTCACTATTTCTCCCTTTACCTATATAGACGAATTTTATCTTAAAAAGGATACACCCTATTTTAATTTGACACAACATTAGAGGCTGTGTTATCCCTAAATCATGCACCGTTTTTTTGTAAACAGAGAATCAATTATCGCCGACCATGTAAAAATAACAGGGAATGATGCAGAGCAGATTAGGAAGGTTTTAAGGATAAGAGAAGGGGAGGAGATAGCTGTCTTAGATGGACTTGGCTGGGAATATAAAGTTAAGTTAACAGAGATTAAGAAAGGGCATGTAACAGGGGAGATAATATTTAAGGATTTTAAATCAGAAGACACAAAAATTAAAATCGTACTTGGTCAGGGGATACCAAAGGGCGAGAAGATGGATTTTATTATCCAGAAGGCAACAGAGCTTGGTGTTAATGAGATTGTCCCTCTGAAATTAGAAAGATGTATTGTTAAAATCCCCCCATCCCCCCCTTTACTAAGGGGGGGCAAGGAGGGGGGATTTGGAAAGATAGATCGGTGGCAGAGGATTGCAAAAGAATCGTCTGAGCAGTCTTTGAGAAGATTCATACCTTCAATCAATACAATATATGATTTAAGTCAATTTTGTGATAAATATAAAGATACAGATTTAAAGATAGTTTTCTATGAGGAGGAGAAAAAAAAGGGATTAAAAAAATTTCTGAATGAAAAAGGAGAGGTTAAATCAATATCAGTTATTGTAGGACCTGAAGGGGGTTTAAGCAGTGAAGAGATAGAAATAGCCAATTCTTACGGATTCATTTCAATAGGGTTGGGACAAAGGATTTTAAGGACAGAAACAGTGGCATTAAGTGCAATAAGCATATTGCAATTTATATATGGCGATTTAGGAGGTTTGTAACCAATTGAAATACCTTTTCGCTCATTCTCGGCAGGCGTCCTGCCTGCCTCCGAGGGTCAGCATCACGCATCACCATCCATGGTGTGCTTATGTGATGCTGGAAACCGCTCAAAGGCATTCCAATTGCTTATTTCCACAATTTTAGGAGGTGTTCGTGAGTAAGATTCAGAGGGCGTTGGTAAGTGTTTCAAAGAAGGATGGTCTAATAGATTTTGTAAAAGGTCTAAGTGAGATGGGAGTAGAGATACTCTCAACAGGAGGGACAGCAAAATTATTAAAGGACAATAATATTCCGGTTATTCAAGTCTCTGACTATACAGGCTTCCCTGAAATTATGGACGGCAGGGTAAAAACCTTACACCCATTGATACATGGCGGGCTTTTGGGAAGAAGGGACAATGAGAAGCATTTGGAGGAGATGAAGAAGCACGGGATAAAGCCAATAGATATGGTGGTTGTTAATCTATATCCATTTGAAGATACTATATCAAAGGAGGGCGTGAAACTTGATGAGGCAATAGAGAATATTGATATTGGTGGTCCTTCAATGCTCCGCTCATCCGCAAAGAATTTTCAGGATGTTGCAGTTGTAGTTGACTCTGATGATTATGAGGATATATTGGCTGAGATGGAAGAAAACGACGGTGCAATCAGCTATGATACAAAGATGAAACTTTCTGTAAAGGCATTTAAGCATACCGCAAGATATGACAGCCTCATTTCAAAATATCTGGAGAGCAAGGTTGAGGGTGAGGGCTTCCCTTCAATTTTAAATCTGCAGTTTGAAAAGATTACTGATTTAAGGTATGGAGAGAATCCCCATCAGAAGGCAGCGTTTTATGAAAATATCGGGCTTAATAAGGGGACTCTTTCAAAGGCAAAACAGCTTCGCGGAAAAGAACTTTCATATAATAATATACTTGACCTAAATGCAGCACTGGAGCTGGCAAGGGAGTTTGATGAGACAGCAGCAGTTATTATAAAACATACAAACCCATGCGGTGTGGCAATAGGAAATAACCTCGTTTCTGCCTATAGAAAGGCGAGGGAGACAGACCCACTATCAGCATTTGGCGGGATAATCGGGTTTAACAAGAATGTGGATGAGGAGACTGCAAAGGAGATTGCCTCAACTTTCATTGAGGCTGTAATTGCCCCTGATTATGACGAATCAGCACTTGCCATATTAAAAGAGAAGAAAAATATAAGACTCCTTAAATTATCAAATTTTAAGGAAAAGACTGAAAAGGAATATGATTTGAGGAATGTCAGCGGAGGGCTTTTATTGCAGGATAAGGATTCTGTTACACTAAATGAAGATAATCTCAAGGTTGTAACAAACAGACAGCCGACAGAAAAGGAATGGTCAGCAATGAGGTTTGCGTGGAAGGTGGCAAAGCATGTAAAGTCTAATGCAATTATTTATGCAACAAAAAATGAGACTGTAGGCATAGGTGCAGGGCAGATGAGCCGGGTTGATTCGTCAAAGCTTGCTGCAATGAAGGCGAATAAACCTATTCAGGGGACAGCAATGGCATCAGATGCATTTTTTCCATTCAGGGATAGTGTGGATGAGGCGGCGAAGGTCGGTGGAACAGCGATTATCCAGCCGGGAGGCTCAGTGAAGGATGAGGAAGTAATCGCTGCTGCTAATGAACATAACATTGCAATGGTATTTACAGGGATTAGGCATTTTAAACATTGAAATATAATTGGACACAGATAAACACAGAAACTACATGATATATCCTGTAAATCTGCGTCCTACAAGCTACTTCTTAAACACAGTAAACATCTTATCAAGGAAACCTTTGTCCTTATGTCCAGCCTCCACTACTGCCTCTAATTCCCCTGCATCAAGCCATATTCCTTCACATCCTGAACATTTATCTATCTTGATACCCTTGTAATCTATCTCAATAAGATTCATACCGCATTTTGGGCAGTGCATGTGGTGGAGTTCTTTGAGCTTCTTCTTTTCCTCCTCCATCATCTTTTTCCTTTTTTCTTCCTCTGTCTTTTTCCTCCTCTCAAACTCCTGCCTTGCAAAAAACTCTTCTTCTCTATCACTTGGCTTATCTATCATACAAGCCCTCCTATAAGATTGAATATGGATGTATAAATTAACAAAAACTTAATCGAAGTATCATTTATTTCCTTTCATGTCAACATCCATTTTTTTCCCATCTTCTAACTCCACAATTGCCCTTTCCTGAAGTAAGTTAACCTTAACTACTCTGCCTTTTCCATCAGGGGTATCCAAAATAGCCCCAAGTTTCGGACAGGTTCTCTTGAGGTTTTTATATGTTTCATGCTCATACACAAGACAGCACATAAGCCTTCCGCAGACACCTGAGATTTTTACAGGGTTCAGTGCAAGTTCCTGGTCTTTTGCCATCTTGATAGACACTGGTTCAAATTCCTTTAAGAAACTTGTACAGCAAAGGTTTCTGCCGCATGGACCACACCCACCTATCATTTTTGCCTCGTCTCTTAAGCCAATCTGCCTCATCTCAATCTTTATTTTAAAGTGATGCGCCAAATCTTTTACCAGTTCCCTGAAATCTACTCTTTCCTCAGATGTGTAATAGAATATTGCCTTCTGGGCGTCAAAGCTGAAATCTACCTTTACAAGCTTCATTTTTATTTCTTTCTCATGAATCTTATTTTGGCAAATCTCAAATGCTTCTCTTTCCAACATCTCATTCTTCTCCACCTGCACGATATCATCCCGTGTAGCTTTTCTGACAACACTCTTAAGCGGTCTTTTTATTAAAAGTTGTGGAATCTTTCTGTGGGCAATTGATACAATACCAAACTCAAGACCTTTATCAGTCTCTACTACGCATCTGTCCCCTACCCTCATTGAAAAACCATTAGCTTTAAAGTCATAAATCTTTCCGCTGTTTTTAAACCTGATACCTATTACAAAAAATGAGGTATCATTCGTATTATTAGAATCCATCATCTGTAACCTCCAGCTATGTTTAGCATCATTACCTCTACTGCCAGTTGGTGGTTTGCATTTCTATCCAATAGAGATTTTGTTTGCTGAACTTTATCAATCATATTTAGGATATTCTGTATCTGCAATCCGCTTGAAAACTCCTTAATCTTATCACTTACATCTTTATTTATAACATTGTCATCTGTTCCAATTCCCTTAATTGCCACTGCATCCCTCAATAAGTCAGCCACCAAATCTAAAAACTGAGGAAGCTTATCTTTATCACTTGAAAGCTTTTTGGATTCTGTAAATACATACTTCAAATCTCCTTTAATAGAAGATCCGAGCAATTTCAGTGCATCCTCCCTGAACATGCAGAATGACTTATAATCCATAGAAATCGCACTCCCCAATCTCCCTTTAGATAGGCTTGACAAGGTTGAGGCATCATTTTCACTGAATTTGTAATTTTTAATTAATATCTCTTTTATGTGTTCATCAGAAAGGGGATTGAACTTGATTACCTGACAGCGGGAGACAACAGTCGGAAGAAGTGAATGCGTATTTGATGTTATGAGAATTATAACAGTTTCTCCGGGAGGCTCCTCCAATGTCTTAAGAAAGGCATTGGATGATGCAGCAATCATATCCTCTGCATTATCTATTATAGCTACCTTTCTCTTGCCCTCGTATGGTTTTAAAGACAACCTCCTCTGAAGCTCTCTTATGGCTCCTATTTTGATTGATTTGCTCTCTTTATCCTTATCCTCATTTTCATCCCCAAAGTTTCTTTTAATATCACTTATTGTATTTGTTTTAGTATTTTCATCCCCTTTTCTAATGATAATTAAATCAGGGTAATTCAAACTGTTAATTTTTTTACATGATAGACACTCTTCACAACAATCTTCTTTTCCATTAATGCAGTTAAGTGTCTTTGCAAAGGTCAGAGCTGTAAGTTTCTTACCCACCTCCTCAGGTCCTGCAAAAATATAGGCATGGGAAATATTCCCCTTGATTAGACTGTTTATCAGTATCTTTTTTGCCCTCTCCTGTCCGAGAATATTGTTAAAGCTCATAGTTCATAGCTCATGGTTCATAATCTTTGCTATGAGCTATCAGCTATCAGCTTTAAGTAAATGGCCTTCAACAAGTTTAACTATCTCTTTGTGCACTTCTTCTATCCCTCTGTTTGCATCTGTCAGTTTTACCCTTTCAGATTCTTCTGAGGCAATTTTCAAAAAGCCTTCTCTCACCTTCTGATGAAATTCCAATGCCTCTTCTTCAAATCTGCCCTCCGCTGCCTTCTTCCTTCTTCCTTTAATATTTCTCTCTTTTGCCCTTCCTAAACCTGTCTTCACATCCAAATCCAGCAGAATGGTAAGGGCAGGTTTTATTCCATTTGAGGCTATTCTGTTTAGTTCTTTTATTATCCCCTTATCAATTCCCCTTCCGTATCTCTGATAGGCAATGGTTGAATCTGTAAAACGGTCGCAAAGGATAATATCTTTATCACTACTTTTTTCTCTTAGCTCTTTTATTAATTGAGCCCTGCATGCCTCGTATAAAAACAGTTCTGTAATTTCACTCATCCCTTTATTATCAGGGTTAAGGAGTACCATCCTTATCTGGTCTCCAATCAGTGTCCCGCCAGGCTCTCTTGTCTCATATATAGTATAACCTTTTTTGCGAAGGTAATCTCCAAGTAATTTTATCTGAGTCGTCTTCCCACACCCCTCTATCCCTTCAAATGTAATTAATTTTCCCATTTTTAGCCTAAACTCACAACTCTCAACTCCTAACTGAAGGCACATGATCTCTTGCCTCTTGAACCCTTATCGCTCATGGTCAACATCGCTGTCTTCAGCATATTATTAAATTATCACGGTTTATAAGGATTCGGCAAGAGCATTTTAAAACGAGGGAAGTGGTTAATTTGTTTTGTCCGTAGAGTATATTTTGAAAGTTAATTCACCAATATTCCCATTTTTGCCTCAAAGAGGTTTAAGAGATTTAATAAAAACCTTTCCCATTGCTATTTTTCCCTTCAGCCTGCCCACTTCTTATATATTCCGGCACTCTCATGACACTTTATACATCCCTTCTTAGCCTGCTCCTCTGTAACTACCCATGAATGGAGTTTGTGGCACTCTCCACAATTGATATTCATAACCTTCACATGGAGTTCATGTCTCCCTGTATTAACAATATCACTATGACAGTTTATGCACTCACTCCAGTCGGGTCTTGCCTTCTCATGCGGTATATGGCAGGCATAACAGTCAAATTGATGTTTGGAATCGGCAGGTATATTAATCTTTATAGCAGCCTTAATCTTCTCTGGAGACGGTGTAAAGTGTTTTACATCTAATCTCTTTTCTCTAATCATCCTAACCCTTATCTCATCGCTCCCGTGACAAAAGAGGCACTTCTCCCTTTCAGGCCTCAAATCTTTAGTGCGGTCGCTGTGGCAATTTAGGCAGGCAAGCCCCTCCATGCCGCCACCATGCACCTTTTTCCCCTCATGGCACATAACACAGAACCTCTCCTCTGGGAGAAACTCGTGTGTTTTATATCCATGACATTTAGAGCATTCTATCTTCTTTTCAAAACCGTGTTTCCCATGAAATTGAGAAGTCATGATTGATACAGCCTGAGGATATTTTTTGCTTATTTCAAAATGACATCGGACACAGAATTTTCCTAATACAATAATTTCGCCGTGTCTCGGTGGTATTAATCTGGGACGGTTAACAACAAAACTGTAAAAGAGCTTTATACCTTCCCGTGGTGGCAAATGATGACAGTCATGGCAGTTTACCATGGCATGCACACTTTTCTCCCATGAAGCAAAGGCGGTCTCCATTATATGGCAGGATTTACAGAATGTAGGGTTGTTTTCTAAATAGTCATAAACCCTGTAAGAGACAATACCGCCGCCTATCAAGAGGAGCAATACAAGAATCAAAACAAGAACTCTGCTTTTCATTATGGCTAAAAGATACAAAATTTATTATACAGAATCAAGGCAAAAGCTATTCTTAATAAATATATTTGAAAATATTTGTATTATTGTATTTCGTTATCGTTTCATGATATTATCCCTACCAGCACAACAGACTTTGAAATTATAAAATATGATTAGAGATTTTTTCTTGGGTTTTATAAAGATACATATTTTGCATCATGCCTCAAAAGAGCCGGTATATGGCTTGTGGCTTATTGAAGAGCTTGGACATCATGGATATAAGCTCAGTCCCGGGACACTATATCCGATTCTTCACAAACTCGAAGAAGAAAGATTATTGAAGTCATATTCCGAAAATATAGGCGGAAAGATAAGAAAATATTACAAAACAACTACAAAAGGGATAAAAACATTATCAAAAGTTAAAGATAAAATACATGAACTTGTAGAAGAGGTTATGGAATGACAGAAATAAATATTATAATCCCCGCTGTTACAGCGTTTCTTGCAGCAGCCTTAACTCTTATGACAGGGTTCGGCCTCGGGACAATTCTCACGCCGGTATTCCTTTTATTTTATGATGTTAAAATCGCCATTTTGATTGTCGCTGTTGTCCATCTCTTGAATAATCTCTTGAAGTTTTCTCTGTTCAGCAGGCATATAAACACGGAAATTCTCAAGCGGTTCGGCATATTAACTATAACCGGGGCTTTTATCGGTGCCTTCTTGCAGGGCATGATGAATTCCGGCGCAGTGAAGGTCTTATTGGGCATATCCCTAATATTCCTTGGTTTAAAAGAGGCATCAGGTCTTGGTGAGAGGGTGAGACTTCCCAAACAAATTGATTTTATAGGCGGTTTTCTATCAGGACTCTTAGGGGGGCTTGTAGGAAATCAGGGGGCGATCCGCAGCGTATATCTCCTTAATTACAATATCCCGAAGGAGACTTTTATAGCCACGGCTACTATCATCGCATCCGTAGTGGATATTACAAGAATACCTCTCTACATATTCAAAGGCAGAGGCATCCTTGCCGGTAATGCAACCCTCTTATTTATAACAATCGCAGCCGCCTTTGCAGGAACATTTGCCGGGAAGAAATTATTTGAAAAGGTTTCATTAAATGTATTCAGGCTGTATATAGCAATCGGGGTAATTATTATCGGTGTGCTTTTAACTCTCATGATAATATAAATCAAAAGGGGTATTGACAGATTTATTTTGGGATATATATTTAATTACACATTTTAAATCTTAATTTTTAATAGAAGGAGGGCTTATATGAAAATTAAGGCAATAATTGTTGTCATTTTTACAGTTTTATTTATAGTGATTATAACTAAAGAAAGTCAGGCTATATCTGCATGGGAGAGGAAGTATGGGGTAGGATGTAATGTCTGCCATATTGCAGGTTATAAACTAACATACGCAGGGCAGCAATTTTTAAGGCATGGTCACCAGATGCCTGGGGCTGAATCAAAAGAGGCAAACATGTCCGACTATTTCTCATTAACTATGAAGATCCGCTACTGGGATAAAAATAAGACTGTCCAGCAGTCAGGACTGGCAGATGCAATTGAAACACGAAACTCCTTTGAGGCACATGCGTTAAGCATATATTCAGGTGGTCCGCTTGACAGCGGTTTTTCGTATTTTACAGAGATGTATCTGCATGAAAATGAGCGCAAAAATCCAGGAGAGAATACTGAATCAACAGAGTCAGATATGGGTGACTGGGCAAGGTCAAAATTGGCTGAAGCATATCTTCAATACGGAAATGAAAGGGATGATTTATATTTTACTGCAAGGGCAGGCCGTATAATGCCGTGGCTGATACACCTGCATGGCGGCGGTGCAAGATTGGAATATTCAAGGCCGTTACCTTTGACTGAAACAGTTGGAAGCAACCCTTATCGCCCTTTCTCAAGACAGTTTGGTGCAGGGGTAGGTGTTGGCTTTAAAGAGGCATTCTTTGAGGCAGGTGTAGTCAATGGGACAGGAAAATATGAAAATACTGTTGAGATTGGAACCGATACCTATAAGGACATCTATGCCTCTCTTGACTACTCTATAGGCGATAATGGCAGTATGGTTGGAGTTTACTACTACAATGGTCAGTTCCCCCTGCACCTCTTAAAGACAAAGGGTGGAGAGAATGCGGATAAGTTTAATCAAACTGGTGTCATGGGTCAATGTGTAATAAAACAGGGTGCCCTGATTGGCGCATATTTCAGCGGTTCGGATGAATACACACCTACAGGCGGGACATCAAATGTTACATATAAATCACAGAGCTATTACGCAGAGATCCAGGGCTACTTCATGGATAGTTCCCTTTCACCATACTTCAGATGGGAATTCTTTGACCCTGATACAGATAGGTCTGACAGTAGTGAGAAATCAGGACCTGTACTCGGAATCCATTGGAAACCATTTGACCATGGAAGGTTTGTACTTGAAGCATCTAACTACACAACTAATGATTCTTCAATTAAAAAGACCATAAACAGAGACATAACATTAGAGATGCAATTTATGTTTTAATTCCCAACCTCCCCTCCCTTCTGGGGAGGGGAAAGGGGTGTATCAGGATATAGGAGGATATTTATGAAAAGAGAAAAACCAAAATTGATTATTTTGTGTTTAATGATATTTATCCTTTCCTTTTCATTAGCCTATGCAGAGAATGGGAAAAAGATTTATGACAAAAAATGTGCCTCGTGCCACGGAAAAGACGGGAAAGGGAATTCAGCAATGGTAAAGATGCTTAAAGTAGATGCATCACTTCTTGATCTGCTGGACAAAGCAACTCTGGATAAATCAGATGAAGAACTTATTTCTATTATATCCAAAGGGATGAACAAGATGCCTGCCTATGGGAAGGAATTAAAGGATGAAGAGATAAAGGGTATTATTACTCATATCCGTTCTCTATCTAAATGAAATATTTTCTTTTACTAATCAACCCCAAAATGCATTCTGTCTCAGATTTCCATTAATATTTCAAAGAGTTAAACAAAAACATATTACTTACTTTTTGAGTGATAATATATTTCTTATACCCATTTGTTTTATTTGTGTTTATCTTCAGTTATATGTAGTTGCTTTTATATATGATTGCTTTTATAATTTCTTATACATAGAAAATAAAATGGATGATCTAAAAAAATTAACAGATAATAAAGCAAAAGAAGAAAAGTCACTCCTTTACGACCCCTTGACAAGCTACATAGCAAGGATAAAGAAGTATCCATTCCTTACAGCAGAAGAGGAATATGAACTTGCAGTAAAATACAGGACAGATGGGGACAGAGAGGCTGCATACAGGCTGGTTACCTCTCATCTAATACTTGTTGTAAAACTTGCGATGAAGTTCGGTAGGATGTACAGTAACATCTTTGAATTGATACAGGAGGGGAATATAGGGTTACTTGAGGCTGTTAAGAGGTTTGACCCATTCAAAGGGACAAGATTATCCACTTATGCTACATGGTGGATAAGGGCATTTATATTGAAATACATTGTTGATAATTTGAAGATGGTAAAGATGGGGACAACAAATGTCCGCCGAAAGCTACTCTTTAAGCTTAGAAGCGAAATAGAGAGATTGGAGAGAGAGGGTTACAATCCCAACACAAAGTTACTTGCAGAACATTTCGGTACGACAGAAGAAGATATAATAGATATTGGTGAGGCTATCTCTTCACAGGATATTTCTCTGGATGCACCAATTAATGAAAACTCAAGGGAAAAAATCGGCGATACTATTGAGTCAAAAGTGCAATCTCATGAAGAAAAGGTTGAAGAAAGTGAGTTCAGAGATTTGTTCTATAAGAAGATGTTAGAATTTGAGGATGGTTTAAATGAATATGAAAAGGAGATATTGAGAAACAGAATTCTTTCTGAAGAACCTGTCACTTTGCAGGAAATAGGAGATAAATTCAAAGTTACACGCGAAGCAGTAAGGCAGGCTGAACAACGGCTGCATGAAAAACTAAAAAAGTATTTTAAAAAAGAAATGCCATACTAATTTAATCAAAGAATACGCAGAACAAGTCTTATTATTAAATGCGGAAGCAATTAAAACGCTATACCTAATATGAGAAAACCAGTTGTAGCGATTGTTGGAAGACCGAATGTGGGAAAGTCAACCATGTTCAACCGAATAGTTAAAAAGAGGATAGCTATTGTGGATGATACACCTGGTGTTACGAGGGATAGAAACTATTCTGATGTTACATTGGGAGATAAAACTTTCTCTCTTATAGATACAGGAGGATTTGAGCCTGTAAAAGAAGATGGACTTATGAGCCAGATCAGGGAGCAGGCACAACTGGCAATTGAGGAGGCAGATGTAATTATTTTTTTAACAGATGGTGCTGAAGGCTTAACCCAATCTGATAAAGAGATGGCGGATTTTTTAAGAAAGTCGTCAAAGAATATAATACTTGCGGTGAATAAGATAGATGATAAAAAGCATGAGGAGAGAATACTGGAGTTTCATGAGTTGGGGTTTAAGGATATTGTTCCTGTTTCAGCAGAGCATAATATTGGAATAGGGAATTTATTGGATACAATATCTAATTATCTTCCGCAATTTGAGGCAGAAGAAATGCCCGCTGATATTATCAGAGTTGCTGTTATCGGAAGGCCAAATGTAGGAAAGTCTTCTCTCATAAATAAACTTCTTGGCAGAAAGAGGCTTCTTGTCAGTGAAATACCCGGCACTACAAGGGATTCCATTGATACCGCTCTGGAAGTTGATGGCAAGAAATATCTCTTTATTGATACGGCAGGGATAAGAAAGAAACACAGGGTAAGCCAGAAACTTGAGAAATACAGTGTAATAATGGCACTAAAAAGCATTGAAAGATGTGATATCGCAGTCATATTACTTGATGCAAATGACGGCATTACAGAGCAGGATGCAAAGATAGCAAGCTATGCTAATGAGGCAGGGAAGGGATGTATCATTGCTATCAATAAATGGGACAGCATAAACAAGGATAATACAACAACAGGCTTATATGTAAATTTTATAAGGGAGAGATTCAAATTTTTATCCTATGCCCCGATTATTTTTATATCAGCAAAGACAGGGCAGAGGATAAATAATATTTTACCTGCGATAGAAAATGTATTTTCAGAGTATTCAAAAAAATTGCCGACCCCAAAACTAAATAAAATATTTCAGGATATAGTGAAGGATAGACCACCTCCATCCTTTAAAGGCAAATTTATAAAATTCTATTATATTACTCAGGTAACTGCCAAGCCCCCTTCATTCAAGATTATTGTTAACCATCCTGAAGGTGTGGGAGTTTCATATGAGAGATATATTCACCATAAATTAAGGGAGAATTTTAATTTTGAAGGGACACCATTGAGATTATTTTTCAGGGAGAGGGAGGGGAGATAAAAAGGAATGAGGAGTTTTTGAGTTTCAGTATTGAAATATCATTTTCTATAATATATATTATGGGGGGAAATAAACCATAGAAAAGCATAAAAAGGTTTTTCTCTGTGAACTCTGTGTCCTCTGCGGCTAATTTTTAGACAGGAGGGGATATGAAGGAATATAAAATTGAGAACATAAGAAACATTGGCATTGTTGCACATGGAGGTGCAGGCAAGACATCCCTTTCAGAGGCAATCCTCTTTAATTCAAAGACAATTAATAAGCTTGGGAAGGTATTGGATGGTTCCACAGTGACGGACTATGAGCCTGATGAAATTGAAAGGAAGATAACATTGAGTTCATCCATAGCCTTCTGTGAGTGGAAGAATAATAAGCTCAATATAATTGATACCCCCGGCTATCAGAACTTTATTGCCGATACACAGGGGTGTATGAGGGTGATGGATGGGGTTGTGGTAATAGTAAGTGCAATATCGGGTGTGAAGCTTGAGACAGAGAAGGTATGGGGCTGGGCTGATGAGTTTGGTATCCCACGGATTGTATTTGTGAATAAGATGGACCAGGAGAGGGCAAGCTATGTAAGGGCATTTGATGATATTAAGAAAATATTCAAACATAGGCCTGTGAAGTTAAATCTGCCTATCGGTGAAGAGGCGTCTTTTATGGGAGTTATTGATCTCTTGAGCATGAAGGCGCTTAAATTCTCTGCCAATGCTAACGGCGAATATAGAATAGAGAATATACCTGAGGATTTAAAAAAGAAATCGGAAGAGCACAGAGTAGAGTTAATAGAGGCAGTGGCAGAGAGTGACGATAAGCTAATTGAAAAATATCTCAATGAGGGGAGTCTTTCTGATGAGGAAATCAAAAAGGGTTTGAGAAAGGCTGTTCTGAACGGGATTATAGTTCCAGTTATCTGCGGCTCGGCAGTTAAAAATATTTCAGTTCAGCCTCTTATGGATGCAATAACTGAATTTCTCCCTTCTCCAAAGGATATCCCGCAGATTAAAGGGAAAAGACAGGGGAAAGATGAGGAGATTATGAGAGAGGCATCTGAAAGTGCCCCCCTTTCTGCACTTGCATTTAAGACAATTGTTGACCCCTATGCAGGTAAACTGACCTTATTCAGGGTCTATTCAGGCACACTCAATTCTGACTCAGTAGTATTAAATCCAAACAGGGAAGTAAAAGAGAAGGTAGGGCATATATTCCTGATAATGGGGAAAAAGCAGAAAGCAGTGGCAAAGGTATCAGCCGGTGATATAGCAGGTGTGGCAAAGCTGAAAAGTACTTTCACAGGTGATACACTGTGCAGTGAGAAAGACCCTATAATATTAAAGCCCATTGAGTTTCCAAATTCTGTTATATCTCTGGCTATTGAACCAAAGACGAAGGCGGATGATGAGAAGGTTAGTATTGCGTTAAACCGTCTATCAGAAGAAGACCCGACATTAAAAATAAGCAGAGACCCTCAGACAAAGGAATTATTAATAACAGGAATGGGGCAGGTGCATCTTGAAGTGGTTATCGGGAGGCTAAAGAGAAAATTTGGAGTTGATGTTGTGATGAAAACCCCAAGAGTTCCATATAAAGAGACAATTAAGGGGAGCTCAAAAGTGCAGGGCAAATATAAAAGACAGTCTGGTGGCAGAGGGCAGTATGGAGACTGCTGGCTTGAAATGGAGCCTCTCACAAGGGGGAATGGATTTGTCTTTGTTGACAAGATAGTAGGTGGGGCTATTCCAAAGAATTATATACCTGCTATTGAAAAAGGGATAGTTGAGGCGATGGAGGAGGGGATAGTTGCAGGTTATCCTGTTACAGATGTGAAAGTAACCTTATATGATGGCTCGTATCACGATGTAGATTCTTCTGAAATGGCATTCAAGATTGCAGGTTCAATGGCATTTAAAAAGGGGATGCAGGAGAGCAAGCCAATACTCCTTGAGCCTATAATGAATATGGAGATAATTATTCCTGAAGAGAATATGGGGGATGTGATTGGCGACCTCAATTCAAGGAGGGGTAAGGTAACAGGTGTTGTCCCTCAGAGTAAGAGCCAAGCTATAAAGGCTCATGTTCCTATGGCAGAGGTCTTGAAATATGCAATGGATTTACGCTCTATGACAGGGGGAAGAGGGGTATTCACAATGGAGTTCTTCCATTACGAAGAAGTGCCGGGACACCTGTCGGAAAAGATTATCAGTGAGGCAAAGGCGAGGAAGGAAGAGATAAAACATCACCACTAATGAAACAGTTTAATCTTCTCAAAGAAGTTCACGGTATGAGGGCGAGGCTGATGGGGTTGAATTATCGGCCTGAAAGGAAATTTAATAAAAATAATATTTATGTGGTTTTTCTAATTGCGGTTGCAGGATTTGTTTTATACGAGCTGTATTCTGTATTGGAGTTTGGTCCTCCTCCATCTCCCTCTATTCCTGCTGTAGATGAGGTTAAAAATGATGAAGCTGCTTTTATGCCCCTGACAGGAGAGATAACTACACCACATTCAGAAGATGTTAAAGATAATCCTAAGAAAAGTCCTCCGCCGGTTGATAATGAGGATATGATAAAAAGTAAGGAAGAAGTAATAAAAAGCGGAGCTGTTATCAATACTCCTGCCGTTCCTTCTCCAAAAGTTGAAGAGGACCCACATCTCATCACGTCCACGGCAGTAAAAAAAGAGGAAAAAGAGGCTCGTCATGGAGTATATATTATAAGGGTGGCAACATGTGTGCTTAAAGAGAGTGCGGATGTTGTGCAAAGAGATTTAAAAGGAAAAGGTTTTTTATCCTATCAGGAGACAGCCCATGGCTACATAAAGGGGAAGGTTGCAAATCTTCATAAGGTATATGTGGGAGATTACAATAATAAGAAAGATGTATTATTGTTTGTTGATAAACTGAAAGCAAATGGTTTTTCAGCTATTATAGAGGAGAGAAAAGATGGTTAAGGAAGATATAATTGATATTGTTTATAAAAAGGTAGGATTTACGCATAATGAGGCTGTTGCCGCTGTAGAACTTATATTTGAGACAATAAAAGAGAGATTGACGGCAGGTGAGGATGTAAATATAGTTGGTTTTGGGAAATTCTGTTTGAGGGATAAGAAAGAGAGGGCGGGGCGAAATCCAAAGACAGGCCAGGCGTTTAAGATTACAGCCCGGCGAGTGCTTACATTTAAACCGAGTAAAAATATGAAGGAGTTTGTAAATGGTGGCAAAGGAAATACCTGATAAATTATTCTTTAAGATAGGTGAGGTGGCAGAGATTACAAAGGTAGAGCCTCATGTCCTGCGATACTGGGAGTCTGAATTTGGTTTAATAAAACCGAATAAGAGCGAGGCTGGACAGCGAGTTTACAGAAAGAAAGATATTGATACCATTCTTGAAATAAAAAAGCTCCTTTATGAGGAGAGATTTTCAATTGAAGGTGCAAAAAAGAGGCTTTTTAAAAGATATAAGATATCGGATAACAGCGAAAGGGTCATGGAGACCATTAAAGAATTAAAGAAGGATTTGCTTGATATATCTTCTATTTTAAGTAAACCCCGTTAGAAAGTCTTCACCTTTCTAACGGGATAAACCAATTATCGTTCTGATTATTTCTTTTGTTTGCCCCTTATGGCAACTTCGGCTTTGAGAAGCATTTTGTAGTGGTCTACTGCAGCATCAGGAAGCTTATTCAATAGAGAAACTATCTCATCATAAATAGAGCGTCGTTTTCCATATACAGGAGAAGATTCTGCTGCCATCTTAATTTTCCCCTTCTCCTTACCTTCCTCAAACAACTGTGATATTGAAATACCAAGTGCATTGGCTATCTTCATCAGAGATTCCCTGCTATATCCCCTCCTTCCGTTTTCAAGAAAATTTATATAACCCTAATGGGATTTTCTATCTTTGCAATAGAGGAAAGGGAGGGATGATTAAAATGGGGATCCATGACTTTGTCTGTAGGGCAATGGGATAATCTTTGTGCTCAATGGACAGATAGGGGAATTTGAAGGAAAGGATAAGGATACGGGTATCAATCAATGTCCGCATCGTTAAAATCCCCAATGCCCATATGATTATCTATTGCATATTGAGATAAAACACCACCAGGTAATTTTAAAAGTTCTTCTATGGTTTCTGGTATGTTTTGTATAGTGGTATCTTTTTCACAGGGTTCAATTATTATATGAACCTGTTGATGGTTTTTTAGCGGAAGATGGTCTATTGGTTTTAAAACTCCATCTTCATATACGGCTTCTATAGTTTTTGGCATATTGTATCCCTCCGAGCTTTATGAAATGATAACAGGAGGGAGATAAGGAAATCAAGTTCTAATTTTGATGTTCAAGGAAACGTGGGGAAGGGGAAATAGAGGGATAAATCTTTAATTGAGAATTTTATAGGGAAAGGGGGTGATTAAGATAAAAGGAGAGAGGATTGTTGCAGTATTAACTTTAGTTGTTTTCAGTCTTCTTGTTACATCAATTATCTCTTGTGCAAAGCCGCAGGATATAAAGCCGGATGTAAAAGGGAATGCTGAAATGGCGCATGAAGAATTAAAAAAGGAGGAAAAGAAATGAGAATATTAAGAAGGTTTATGCTTTTATCTGTTTTGATAGCTATTGCATCAATTGTTGTGTCTGGCTGTTCATCTGCACCTGTATCACCGGCATCATCTAAAGGGGAGCCTGAGTGGATAACTAAGGGGAGCGGCGCCTTTGATACACCAAAGGGCAAGATATTTTTTGGTGTGGGTTCGGCACAAGGGATTAAAAACCGCTCACTCCTCATATCTGCTGCCGATAACAGGGCAAGGGCAGAGATTGCTAAAATTATGGAGACTTATGTAGCGGTTCTCACAAAGGATTATATGGCATCAACAGCAGGCGGCGCCGATGTATCCAAATCTGCCGAAGAACAGCATATAGAACAGACGCTAAAGAGCTTTTCGCAGATGACATTAAATGGTGCAGAGATTGTGGATAGATGGAAAGACCCATCGGATAACACCCAGTTTGCCCTTGCAAAATTAGACCTTACAGCCTTTAAAGATACACTTGATAAGGCAAAGGAATTAAATAGCAAGGTAAGGGACTATATAAAGGAGAATGCAAATAAGGCATTTGATGAGCTTGAGAAGGAGATAGAAAAGAGGGGGAATAAATGAAGAGGCATGGCGGCATACAGGGTTCAGAGTTCATAAATCTATCAGGTATCCTGTATGTCGCCACCCGTGTCTTTTTCCCTATCCTTATAGTCATAACCCTTTTTACCTCATGTTATTATGGGAAGTCTGCCGGCAGACCTGCCCTATCCGTTCCTGAATGGGTAAATAATCCTCCCACTAATGAGAGATATTATTATGCAGTGGGGAGGTCTGGTCCTCTCATTCCTGTGAATGACGCATGGGAACAGGCAAAGGAGAGAGGGAGGGCGGAGATAGGGAGATATATTGTATCTCATATCAAATCTTCTTTTACCTCAATTCAAAGCACAGGGGGAGATTATGAAGATGAAATTGTTGAGACCCTTTCCGATACAAAGCTGAATTATACAGAGGTTGTCTCTCAGTGGCATGATGTGGATGGTATAAATGGAAATAAAAACCACTTTTATGTGCTTATTCGTATTGAAAGGAGCAAGGCTGATGAATTGATAAGACGGTTTGGGAGATAAAAATCTGAACCCTCATCTAAGGAAGGCATTTGAATCTGCCATATTGTCTGAAATGCTCGTCAAAGGTAAAGACGGTAGAGATTTTAAGTCTTTCCATGACGGCAAAGGTGGTGCAGTCAGTGAAGCTGAAACTTTTGTCATGGATATAATTAGATTTTCCAGTTGTCTAATTGTAATCCATGTATGCGGGAAAAGTGGTTTGTGTTATTTGTAACGAGAACGAGATTATTTACTATGGCTATCGCAGCAACAAGAATGTCGGCATCGGATATGAGGTTGCCTTGCTCTCTGAGTGATGCATATATATCGGCTGCCTTAACAATAACATCGTCAGTTATGGGGAGGACAGTGTTAACTGAGCAAAATCTGTTAAAGATCTCGGTCTGTTTTTGTGCCTTTTTTGACTTTAAACCTTTCAGAATTTCATACTTTGCTATTTGTGAGATAGTCAAATATCCATATTGGCTAATATATCCAGAGGCATGGGATATTACTGCACCATGTCCTTTAAAAAGTTCTGAAAGTATGTCCGTATCAAGAAGCGACGGTTTGTACATTTCAAACTCGTGAGAAATGATTTCTATTTAGCGATATCCCTTCTATATCTTCAATCTCTTCAAGAGAAAAGCCATTATATACCTCAGATGCGAGAGAAAGAATATCTGGGGTTTTTGAGATTTCATCTTCAATTATGAGATTAACCTTTTTATGTTCAGGAATATTGAGTAGAGTCATAGGTTTTAAGACACCATTTTCATATATTGCCTCTACGGTCTTAGTCATAGAATTAGCCTCCTTTCAAAGGTAGGGTATCAAAATGAATTTGTAAAGTCAATTGTGGGCTATCTATTTGTATCTACCTCCCATAAGTAAGTCTGTCAATTAAGTATTCAGGAAGCCCCTCTCTTCTCATCTTCTCCTGTGCTGATTTAATATCATACGGAACCCTCTTAAACTCTATAGTCATATTTTCGCTATCATAGACAACAAATGAGGCGTCAGGGTTTTTATCCCTCGGCTGTCCGACACTTCCATCATTAATAATATATTTTGAATTAATATTGAGCTTTATAATTTTATCCTTTGGAGTATTTATTCTGTTAGAGGCATCGCTTTCTATAATAAACGGATAATGGGAGTGGCCTATAAAACATAGGGTGGTATTAAAATATTCAAGATTCTCCATTGCATCAAGGGTATTTATAATGTAATGCCACATCAGCGGCTCTTTAGGCGAAGAGTGGGCTAATGTAATATTATCTACAACTATAGTTACAGGCAGTTTTTTGAGATATTCTTTATGCCCTTTAGTTAATATCTCTTTTGTCCAGAGGATAGCCTCTTTTGCATGTGGATTAAAATAATTAATGTCTGTCATATCTACGGCGGCATAGTCATGATTGCCTGCCAGTATTACATCGGTAGCGGTGTACCCATCCTTTAGATGGGTCGTGAGCATATCTATTGCCTCATTGGGATTGGCACCATAGCCTACAATATCGCCAAGGAAGAGTCTCTTGTCTATATTAAGTTTTTCAATTTCTTTCAGGACAGATTGAAAAGCCTCTATATTGCTATGGATATCTGAAAATATAGCGTATCTCATTTTGCAGTAATGACTATTGACTATTGAAGATTGTTAAATTAATACAATCCTTATCAATCATCATTCTTCAATTTTCAATCTTCAATTCTATAGGTTATCCTTCAAGGACTATCTGGTGCCTTTCCTTAAAGGTTTCCACAGAGTGTTTCATCAGTCTGTTTAACATTAGGAATCTTCTCTTATCCTCCTCTGCTATCTTTACTGTCCAATCACTCTCTGATAATTGTATCTTGCTGAATCCCTTTAAGATGCCTTCAACCATGTCTCCAGATATTCTGTCATATTCTGAGTCTGACACCCCTTTTATGCAGACAGAGATGCCAAAATCCCTGACCTTCATTTTCTGCACAATATCTACAATGCTTGAAAATATGTAAAGGAGTTTTGGGGATTGCAGATTTGCCGCCTTCCCGAACCCGACTAAGAGTATTTTTTCCGTTGGCAATTTATTCATGCTTGAAAGGAGAACAGTCTCTTTAAAATTTCCAAAGACCTTCTTTTTCTTTATAAGATTTGAGATTTGTCCATTTAAAAACCAGTCAATATTGCCTGCATCGCCTTTGAGGGGTATGACATCTTTGAAGAATGATACAACAATCAGGTCGGTTTCAGTTTTCAGGAATTCATCCGGCAGGGTTTTAATCTTTAACATTTTTCTTTTTATCGCACTGCAATTCCTTTTTTATTCTATCAAGGATACCATTCACAAAATGACCAGAATCTTCTGTTCCATATTTCTTTGCAATATCAATTGCCTCATTTATGGTGACATTTGATGGTATCTCATCTTCATACAATAATTCATATACTGCACTCCGCATGATATTTTTATCTATTTTGTTTATCCTGCCCAGAGTCCAGTGTTCGCTGAATCTTTCAATGGTTGAATCAATCTCTTTTATGTGATTATAGGTGCCTTCTGCCAATCTTGCAGTAAAGGATTGAATATCATCAGGGGTTGGATTGTACTTCCAGAAATCCTCAATCTGAGATTTAATATCGTCTTTCTGAATATCCCACTGATACAGGATTTTCAGACACAATTCTCTTCCCCTTCTTCTCTTCTTCATTTGTCAAATAGCAGGTAATTAGCCACAGACCTACACAGACTTTAAAAGAAATTTTAAATATTTTCAGTTTTTTATCTGTGTAAATCTGTGGCTAAAATTAGTCTTTGTTTCTATTTTATCTGTTTATACAGGTTCACCATCTCAATGGCATTGATTGCCGCATCCCATCCCCTGTTGCCTGATTTTGTGCCGCACCTTTCAATGCCCTGCTCAATATTTTCAACTGTAAGGACGCCGTAAATTACCGGGACTCCTGTCTCAAGTGAAATCGCTGCAATTCCCTTTGTAACCTCTGAAGATATATGCTGATAATGAGGCGTATCCCCTCTTATTATTACACCAAGGCATATCAATGCATCATATTTCTTTGATGATGCTAATATACTGGCAGCATATGGAATTTCAAATGAACCCGGAACCCTTACTATCTTAATATCTCCATCTTTGGTGCCGTGTCTTGTAAGGGCATCCAATGCCCCGTCTATAAGCTGTTTTGTCAAAAAATCATTGAACCTGCTTGCCACTATTCCAACCTTTAAGCCGCTTCCATCCAGTTTTCCCTGAATTGTCTCAGGCATAAGACCTCCCCTTAAAAGACAGTAGGCAGTAGATAGTAGGCAGTAAGCAGTAACTCCCCTCTGTCTCTGTTTTCTTTCTACTGCTTACTCCTTACTGCTTACTGATGTTATTATGTGTCCCAGCTTTTTCCTCTTTGTATCAAGATATTTGACATTGTCCTTTTTAGGATGTATCTCTATCGGAACCCTCTTCACAATATGAAGCCCATATCCGTCTAATCCCACAATCTTTCTCGGATTGTTTGTTATTAACCTTAAATTTTTTACTCCGAGATTTGCAAGTATCTGGGCTCCTATACCATAATCTCTCAAGTCAGGTTTAAAGCCAAGTTCTTCATTTGCCTGAACAGTATCTCTCCCCTGGTCTTGTAAGGCGTAAGCCTTCAGCTTGTTGACAAGGCCAATGCCCCTCCCCTCCTGATAGAGATATAAGAGGATGCCTGTCCCCTCTTTTTCTATCATCTCAAGTGCCTTATGCAGCTGCTCACCGCAGTCGCATCTGTGTGAGCCGAATACATCGCCCGTAAGACACTGTGAATGAACTCTTACAAGTATATTCTTATCAGGTGTGATTTCTCCTTTTACCAAGGCGAGGTGTATAAAATCGTTCAGTGTATTTTCAAATGCAATCACCTTAAATTCGCCGTAGTCTGAAGGGAGTTTGGTCTCTGCAGCCCTTCTTACAAAAGACTCTCTTTTCATCCTGTATTCAATGAGGTCTTTTATTGTTACAACCTTTAAGCCGAACTCCTTTGAAAATTCCATAAGCTGGGGAACCCTTGCCATAGTCCCGTCATCATTCATAATTTCACATATAACCCCTGCCGAATATAAGCCTGCAAGCCGTGCTAAATCTACCGAGCCCTCTGTTTGTCCGCTTCTAACCAAGACGCCCCCCTTTTTTGACCTGAGAGGGAATATATGTCCAGGGCTTACAATATCGTCCTCCCTTGTCTTTGGATTGATTGCTGTAAGGATGGTGGTTGCCCTGTCATGGGCTGATATACCGGTAGTTACTCCATGCCTTGCCTCTATTGAAATTGTAAAGGCAGTCCCAAATCTTGCCTCATTATTTTCAACCATCATAGGGAGATTGAGCTCTGCTACCCTTTCAGGCGTCAGGGAGAGGCATATAAGCCCCCTCCCATACTTTGTCATAAAGTTTATTGCCTCCGGAGTGGTCTTTTCTGCAGCAATCATCAGGTCACCCTCGTTCTCCCTATCCTCATCATCAACGAGGATGATCATCCTGCCTTTTTTAATGTCTTCTATTGCCTCTTCAATTGTATTAAATTTTATATCCATGTTCTTTTAGAAAATCAGTGTTAAGTGTTGAGTGTTTAGTGTCAGTAGTCAGATTAACAAACCTCTCTATATATTTGCCAATTATATCACATTCTATATTTACCTTCTCTCCAATTGATTTTTCCTTTAAGTTTGTCATCTCAATCGTATGTGGTATCAATGCAATAGCAATAGAGTTGCTATCTACATTTGCTACTGTAAGACTTATGCCGTCTATTGCTACAGAACCTTTGTATATCATATATCTAATTGTATCTTCTGATGCTTTTATACCAAGATAAGCTCCATCAACTGTCCTGTCAAATTTTACTATCTCGCCTATCCCATCAATATGCCCTGTAACAAAATGTCCGCCAAGGCGGTCACCAATTTTCATAGCCCTTTCAATGTTTACTTTTCTTCCTGGCTTAAACCCGCCGATGGTAGTTTTCTTTACCGTTTCTTCTGAAATATCCACCTCAAATGTATTGCTGGTATATTTTACAACGGAAAGGCATGTGCCATCTATAGCTATACTTGAGCCCATGCTTATGTCATCCATTATCTTGTTTGCACCAATGACAAGTCTTAGATTATCTCCTTTCTTAGAAATCTCTTTAACTGTTCCAATCTCTTCAATAAGTCCTGTGAACATAAGAAGATTTTAGATTTATGATTTATGAATTACGATTTAAAATCCTAAATCCAAAATCGTAAATCGTAAATTATTTCAGGTATCCCTCAATAACAATATCACTTCCGCATCTATCCACATTTACATCATGGATATTTAAAGAATCACTTAATTTTTCAACACACCTTCCACCGACTGCAGGCATGCTGTCCTTACCTCCAATTATCCTTGGAGCGATAAAGAATATTACCTTATCAACTATCCCTGATTCTAAGGCAGAAGAGTTAAGCTCTGAACCGCCTTCTATCATTACACTGGTAATCTCCATTTTCCCAAGCTCGTTCATCAGTTTGAAAAGATTGACCCTCTGGTTGTCATTTTCTACTACCACGACATTTGCCCCCTTCTCTTTAAGGGCATTCACCTTTTTAGCATCTGACCTTGCGGTAGTAGCAATTACGACTTTAGATTTCAGATTTGATTTTAAGATATTTGAATCCATCGGGATTTTTAGCTCACTATCAACAACTATGCGGTAAGGATTATTTAACTTTCCCTTTTTCAAGGCAACTGTGAGATTTGGGTTGTCTTGCAATACCGTTCCTATGCCTACCATTATTGCATCTACCTCATTCCGAAGATGGTGGACACGCTCTCTTGATTTTTCAGATGTTATCCATTTGGATTCCCTTTTACAGGTTGCAATCTTTCCGTCAAGGCTCATGGCAACCTTTAAGAGGACAAAGGGTTTTTTTGTTGTAATATATTTTATATAGACCTCATTGAGCCTCTTGCATTCTTTCTCCAATAAGCCTGTAGATACCTGAACCCCTGCGCCCTTCAGCTCTTCTATGCCTTTACCTGAGACAATGGGGTTAGGGTCAACCATTCCAATAACAATTTTTTTTATTCCGCTTTTTATAATGGTTTTTGTGCATGGGGGGGTCCTCCCCTGATGACAGCATGGCTCAAGGGTTACATACATTATTCCATCCTTTGCATTTTTACCTGCCGAATTAATTGCATTGACTTCGGCATGTTGAGTGCCTGCCTTTTTATGGTAGCCTTCTCCAGCAATCTTGCCGCCTTTTATAATTACGGCCCCTACCATAGGGTTTGGACTTGTTCTCCCCTTTGCCATCAGGGCTAAATCAATAGCCCTCTTCATATATTTTTCAATCATAGGAATTATAAAAATCTGCCACAGAGGCACGGAGACACAGAGTTAAAAAAAACAAAAATATTTTCTCTGCGCCTCTGTGTCTCTGTGGCTAATCAGATTTTTTTATTAGACTGCCGTTATTGATACCCCATTCTCCTCTGCCATCTTTATCACCTTATCAATGTTCACCACCATAGTCTTATCTGCCTCTATTGCAAGGGCAGACACCTTCCCGGCAATTATATTTTCAATTGTTCTTATCCCTATTGTAGGGACATCAAATCTTGGATCCTGTTTCGGTTTTGCTACCTTTACAACAACAGCCCCATCCTTACAAAGACTGCATCCCCTTTTGATTGCCTCATCAGTCCCTTCAATTGCCTCTACTGCCAATATAGCCCTGTCCTTTACAATTACAGTCTGGCCAATGTCAAGCCCTGCAATCTCTTTCGCAATCTTAAAACCATATTCTATATCACTATTTTCTCTTCTATCAGGTTTATGCTTTGTCAAATGCCCTTTTGAAGGAAATAGTCTTTTTAAGAATGAAATCTGGTCTAAAACCCTCATCCCTTCTTTTTCTAATTCACTTATAATAGCGAGCATGATTGTATCATCATTTTTATTTTTGATTTTGCTCAAAATCTTTATTGCCTTTAAATCAAATTTCAGATTTTGAAATAAAAGCCTCTTTTCTACCTTCCCAGCCATTGCTATATCCTTAACCCCTTCACTTTTTAAAGATTTGATTATCTTTCCTGCCTCTCCAACACCATATTGATATACAATTGTTGAAAAGGGTTTGAGTGATTTTGCCGATTCTTCCGTAAAGGTAATTGAGATTACATTTAGCCCTTTTGAATTTGCCTCATTGGCAAGCAAGACAGGCAGTTCGCCGCTCCCTGCAATCAACCCCAATCTCTTGATATTATCTGCCATTGTTTTTAATATTTGATAGGTTTTAATGCTACCGCTGTGAATTTTTCTGTTTTTTAAATTTATCTAATACTTCAAGGGCAATCTGGAGGGAATATATCTCTTCATCTGCCGGGACCATTCTCTCTGCTCCATTTATGGCACAATCA
>Ga0209321_10000236_pt1 | contig 34569 bp, 29 predicted proteins | sample Rifsed16ft4_FD_184012 | JGI IMG/M metagenome (GOLD analysis project Ga0209321, IMG submission 184012) | Soil microbial communities from Rifle, Colorado, USA - sediment 16ft 4 - CSP-I_5_4 (version 2) | ecosystem: Environmental > Terrestrial > Deep subsurface > Rock core/Sediment | place: Rifle...
TGTCGAAATGAAATGGTGGGCCTGGGGAGACTCGAACTCCCGACCCGCGGTTTAGGAAACCGCTGCTCTATCCATCTGAGCTACAGGCCCACGCCGAACCTGCTGCTAAACAATAGAATAGCATACGGGCACGTTTTCGAGACTTGCGCAATGAGCAGCGGTCTTCGAGGAGCTCGGGAACTAACCGGGTGCTGAAAAAGGGCGCGGCGTCCGCACCACTGGCCTGCCCAGGCTGAAAGCCTGTGCCACTTGCTAACCGCTGACGAGCAGAGGTGGCACAGACTTGTAGGCTGTGCCGGTCTTTTTCAGCATCCTGCTAAAGGAGTCTGCCGAACCCTGCGTCGTGGGATCCAATCCCACGGGTGCCGCCGGCCCTGCGTTGCGCCATTATCTGTGCGAAGCTTTGCGATGGCTTTGCCGATCTGCGCCGACTTGAAGAAGATCTTCCCCGCCGTCAGATTGCCAAGAATCTTGTGCTGTCCGACAGCAGCCAAGCCCATGGAAGCAATGCATCCACATTGCGAGCAATCAGGATTGCCGCCGAACTGGCAGGGCACGATTCCAGTCTTGAAGTCGGCCGAGATGGTGTGCGTGGTCTGCGCGAAGATGCACGCCTCGGGCGAGCTTGGCGGATTCAAGAACTCCCGGATCAGCGCCTCGAGCATATCCAGCTTGGGGTAAATCCGGCGCAAACGCAGAAGTTCCTCGATCGCCTGCCTGCGCTCCGCTGGTGTAAGAATCTCGGGCGCAATGGCTCCCCTTTGCGGGGTAAACATGCTCATCCAAATCTGTGTGACCTCCTCACGGGGAGTCCAAAGCTGGAGGAACTCTTCAAGATATCCGGGGCGCTTCATCATCTGGCCGGTGATGGTGCAATGTACGGTGATGCGATGGCCGGCGATGTTGTGCAGAATTCTCTCGTAGGTGGCGGGCGTCCGGCGCGCGTCGTGCTCCGGTTGAAGCCCGTCGATGGAGACCACAATTTTTACCTGCGGCAGACTCGCCCACGCAACAGGAATCTGACGGAACGCGCTGGTCACAACTTGCAGGTGGATGCCCATTTGGGCAAGCTTGGGAACCAGGATTTCCAGCTCGCGGTAACGCACCAGCGGGTCGCCGCCAACAAGGGAAAGATGCAGCGGACGATAGCGCCGAACCAGAGCGAGAACACCATCCACGAGTGCGTCGCCTTTGTGATCGGCGAGTTGCCTGAGATTGATTCCATTGTTTAAATGGGCGTCTTCGTAGGCGTAGCATCCCGGACATCGCAGCGGACATTCGCGGGTGATCTCGATGGAGAGATTCGGCCTGTAGCCTTGCAGGATTCTGCCCCACGCCTGAACTACTTCAGCGTGCTTCACCGGTCCCCCTCAGGTGGTAGTTCATTGCTACAGGTTCAGATGCGTTTGCTGCTATTCTTCCCTCAATGTAGAGGGACATTCTATCCCGGATGGGGCTGTGATGGCGAGCTCGAGGAGGTGGTGTTCCCTCAGGGTAGAGCCGATGAGCGGCAGCCTTTGTTCGGACCGGCGCTTCGCTGACCTCCCGCGCCGAATCGGCCTCCTGCCGTAAGCCCCCCAAATTTGGGAACAAGGGGAGAACAATAACGCCCCGAATACAAGAAAAACCAAGCAACAAAACGTATCAAAAGGCAAGACGAGCCAACAAGATAGAAGATTTGGTGGGTTTAGGAAACCGCTGCTCTATCCATCTGAGCTACAGGCCCGGCTTGGTTAATAGTGAATCCTTATTCGGGAATGGTCAAGAAGCAGAAAGGGGCCGTGACCCTTCGACTTCGCTCAGGGCAAGCCCGTGATTCGTGAACCGTGGCTCGTAGCCCGTGATCCGTGACCAGTGAATGCGTGACCCGTGCCCCAAAACAAGGAAAAAGCAGATGCTTCGTCCCGATTTCATCGGGACTCAGCATGACACGCACGGCTTGATGACTTCAAAATCGCTCACCGTGAAGGCCTGATTTACAGCCAGACCCAGAGAACCTTATGCGGAAGGAAAAGAGCCAGGAGCCCTATGGGATAGGGGTGACCGGAGCAGCGGGTTTGGCTTTCGCGTAGAGGCGGGTCAGGACGGGCGGCACGATCATTGTCGTAATCAAGCTCATGATCACGATGACGGAATAAAGCTCCGCCGACATCACCTTCTGGTTGAGGCCAATTAAAGCGACAATCAGCCCTACTTCGCCCCTCGGCACCATGCCCACGCCGATGCGCAGTGCTTCGAGCCAGCCGAGATTCATCGCCGCCAGGCCGCAGCTCACCAGCTTGCCGACAATCGCCAAAAACGTGACGATTCCGGCGACCAGCAAAATCTCTTTTCGGGCAAACACTCGAATGTCCATCGCCATTCCCATGGCGACAAAGAAGAACGGAACCACAAACTCATAGATGGCGTGCGTTTTGACTCGCAAATCCTCCGCCGTCTCTTCCTCGGAAAACACCAGACCGGCCAGGAAAGCCCCGATGATGGCCGCGATCCCGACTTCCACTGCCAGCACGGAGAGGCCGAGGCAGATCAGAAGCGCGAGACTGAAGTAGGACTTCTGCCGGGTGAAGTGGGCAACTCGCGGCACCACCCGGCGGATCATCCCTCGTCCAGCCAGCAGCACAAAAATCACCAGCCCCAGGGCCAGAATCACCGCAATCGCAATCTGTCTTGCGTCTTTCTGCCCCAGGGTCACGCCGCTCACCACGGCGAGAATGATCATGCCCAAAATGTCGTCAATCACGGCGGCGCCCAGAATAATCCGCCCCGAGCGCGATTGTTGCTGCCCGACATCCTCGAGCACGCGGGCCGTAATCCCAACGCTCGTCGCCACCAGCGCCGTGCCCAAGAAAATAGACTCCGTGTTGGAATGCTTGAACCAGAGGCCTGCACCAAAACCAAGCCCAAAAGGCACTGCAATCCCGAGCATCGCCACGCGCGTCGAAACCCACCCCACCCGCATCAGTTCGCTCAGGCGCTGTTCCAGGCCAGCCGAGAACAGCAAAACGATGGCGCCAATCTCGGCCAGGACGTTGACAATGGGGCCGGCGTGGACCAGACCGAGCGCATGCGGGCCGATGATGATGCCCGCAGTGAGTTCGCCTACCACCGCCGGCTGGCCAAGCTTCTGTGAAAGCCAGCCCAGTGTCTTGGCCGCTCCAAAGAGGAAAAAAATCTCAATCAGTATTTTTCCGGATTCGATTTCCATCGAGCCTTTCTCAGATCACACTAACCTCCTCGCGTATCTTATCCTTGATTTGTGCGTTCTGCCCACCCAAAAAGGAAGCTCGCTTGCGGCATCGGACGGCGCCAGTGTATTGGTGATCTCCTGGTTCCTCACTCGGGCGGGCCGCTTGCTGTCTTGCCCGAACTCGACGCGGTTATTGAGCCGGCACAATCTTCCTTTGGCACTTTTGACCAGCTCCCCCTCTTCCCAAATTAGGTCTCAAGGAGAGCAGCTTGGCTGATCAATAGCGAAACAGAGCAGCGATTGACGAACCATCCGGCATATCTGAGGGCGGCACGGCATAGACGGTGTCCCCGTGTAAGATGGCTTGAACTGCGACGAGGTTCAGCAAATCCTCATCACCGGGTTCAACTTTCTCGTGGACAGACACTAGGTTCTCGTGGGGATCAAAAGTGCCCCACTGTTGTACGCCGACCGCGACAAAGGCGAACTCAATGCGACCCTGGTGGGCCGCAGGAAGGATTTCCCTTACGTCCCTGGAGATCCTGTTGGCGTTGGTAGGGTCATGGTAATGTGCAAGGGCTTGGTCTTGTGCTTGCTTGAAGTATGGGTGAACAATTTCCCAGGCGGCAGCATGCAGTTGGCTCGCGCTCAAGGTCTCAGGATTTCCCGTAATTCCTTGATCCAGGAGGCCCGGGTATGTGTTGGCCTTCGCGTAAATCGGAAGCAGATAGTCCACGCCTGCCAGCAACAAAGGCGTCGGCTGGGTCCTTAACAAGCTTTGCAGGCCCTTATCAATTGCCCGAAAGTATCGCAGCACGTTCTCCTTGGCATCGTCCATCCCCGCTCCGTGACCGTGGAACACCGCTGTCCGCTTCCCCGAAGGCCGCGATGTTGTGGTGTGCAACTGAAGCTGTGCCTGGAAATCATCGTATTTGAGTGCCTCGCGAAGACTTCGCGGGATACCTTCCAGATCCAGTTCACTCACAGTGTAGCGACTGCCCTCAAAGAGTCTGACTTGGTTCTGGCTGAGCGCTACAACATAAAAACGGCCGTCACCTGTGAATAAGGAGAGAAGAGGCTTCACATGGAAGCGATCGGCAACCACGACCAACTGCTGAAAATGAAGCGGAAGGCGAAAGTATCGGAAAAAGCCCTGAGATAAGAAGAGCGCGAGACCGTTGTCCTGGTAGCGCCAGAAGTGTTTTCTTTGCACGAGCTCGCGGGCGGGTGCCAAGAACTCTCTGGCCAGCGCTCTCCGAAGCCCGTTTTCCACCAGCCCTGCTTCAGCCTTCCTCAGAAGATTCTTCAAGCGAATGGGATCCTGGAGAATCTCTCTTCCTGCACGGTGCGTAGGCAGAAAGATTGAGACAGCCAGCCCATGTCGTGTTTCAAGCAAAGGCCTTAATTCTTGCGCGGTCAATAGGTCCATCCGGTTGCCACCTCCTCAAGTTGCAATCACCCGGCTGCGTGACACAAGCGCCTGCGGGAGGATCTAGCCCACCGATGATTCTCATTCCTTCTTGAACCGCTGGCCTGGGCCGGCATTGGTCTGAAAGTAATGGGGAAAATGCTCTTCAGGGTTGAGCTGGCGGCACGAGCTCGAGCACGACAACGTCGCGCGCCCCCTCGACCGGTTTGGGCACAAGCCGTTCCGGGGCAATCTTCTTCTGTCCGGCCAGATACTCCTGGATTCTTGACGCTCTTTGCTTCCCTAGTGGGTCGATTTCTTCCTTCTGTGCGCCGATGCCGAGGGTGCACTCCACCCGAGAAAACCTTTGCAGAACCGTGGCCACCTCGTCTAATTGCCGACGATTCCGGGTGGAAAGATTGGCGGAGCGGGCTGGGAAGGCAAGTCTCAGCGCCGGTGGCACTCGCTCAAATGTAACTCCCACCGCAGCCGAACCGATCCGCTCCCGCAGGGCCTTGCGCACGGCTCCTTCGCCCAACTCTCCCAAATCCTGTTCTGCCAGATAAACGAGATGGACAAGCAGGACCGGTGATTCCGGCTCAAGGGTCACCCGATAGTTCAGCAGGGGCGAGCGGTCTGAAGGCCATGCCGAAGCAATCGCGGGCCTCACCCTGGCCCAAAGTTTGCCACGGATCTCTTCGCTGGTCTCCAATGCCGGCTGGGCGGGAGGAATCAGCCGACCGGTCAACGCGGTCAGCTCTTCGCGCGTGGCGACGTCATGGACGGCCACCTGCGTCGTCCGCCCGGCGCGCGCCTGGAGCAACTCCTCTAACCGGCGGCGCCTTTCCGTTGAAAAGCCCTCCGGCAGCACTGCCACCACGCGGACGCGAATGCGATCGGGAAAAATCTCCGTGCCTTCCTGGAAGATGGCATCTCGCGGGATGAATTTGTGCAACTCGTCAAGAACAACACGGCGAATACGCGCTTCCTGCGTCAACCGGGTGAGGGTTTGCTGCAAGGGAAAGGCGACCATGGCCACAAAAATAAGGAGGATCAGCACGCGCCGCGGCAGGCTTCCCACTCTCCCCAGCAACCGGCGCAGTGGTGTCCACTCGATGACCTCGTAGAAGTGTTCGCTCTTCTCGTGTTCTTCGAGCCATTTATTGATTTGCGCCCGCACGCCTGCCGTATCCATGTGGACGCTGAAGAAGACCAGGAAGGAACTAAATATGATCGCCACCAGGTTGGTAAGGAACAGCAAGCCACCGCCCCGGATGATGGGCCAGTCCCATCCGATTCCCAGTCCGAAGCCGACCACGCCCAGCGGTGGCATCAACGCCACGGCCACGGCTACGCCGGGCAAGGCTGTTACGCCGCCACCCTGGCCGCCACGGCAGACCACGATGGCGCCAGCCATCCCCGAGAGCACCGCGATCCCCAGGTCGAGTAAGGTGGGTTGCACGCGGGCCAAAATCTCGGGCGTCGGCGTGCGGAAGGGCAAGACCCAGGTAATCACCGCGGCCAGCAGGATTGAACCCAAGATGCTGAGGAGGACATTCGTGAAGGCCTTGAGGCCCAGATAAAAGTCGCCCAGGGCGATGGCCAGGCCGCTGGCGATGATCGGGCCCATCAGGGGAGAAATCAACATCGCCCCAATAATGACCGCCGGGCTGTTGACGATCAACCCGAGCACGGCGATACTGGTGGAGAAGGTGATTTCGAGCCAGTAGTTCAAGTCGGCAAACTCGGCGCTCCGGAAGACCTCGGCATAGATCTCTGGCTTCCTCCCCTCGCTCACCCGCAGCAGGCGCGCAAAATACATGCGCAGCGCGTTCATGGTTCGACCGAGTAACGGCCACACCCGCCCCAGCTCCTCGGTTGTGGTTTGGTCGAGTTGAGGATTTGGATTGGGTCGCATCTTTGGGTCTGTTTTTCCTGGAAACGCTTGCGACTTCGATTTCAGTCAGACGCCGATAGGGCGCAATACCGCCATCATTCTCCATCAACACCTTGCCGCGTGACAAGCCAGCTTTGTCGGCGAATGAGCGACGATGACCGTCCTCCCAGGTCGAACTTCCTGAATCGCGTGTCGGATATGCTGCCCGGTTCGCGTAGAAAGGCAGGTGTTAAAGCTCTCTAACTTCATTCTTCTATTTCTAGTACGCCGTTTTTCGCGTTGCTTCCGTCTTCCGCCGCTGCGACCGGAGAAGCCCAAGCACGGCATCATTCCAGCCCACCGGCCCAGGAGCAATGCCACGGGTGACGCCCGGCAGGCGTGCTATCACCTGGCGGTCGAAGACGCCGTCGGGTTTGGGAAGAAGGACAGCCACATCCACAGCAGCGAGCATGGGGAGGTCGTTGGCACTATCGCCCAGAGCAAGCGAACGCAGGCGCACGTGCGAGGAGGCGCGATAAAGCTCAACCAGTCGGCGAACGGCCCGGCCCTTATCGCTGCCCGCGAACAGGTGCCAGAAGCGGCCACCACGCTGGACTTCCAGCCCGCGCCGCTTGGCAAGACGGACGAATCTTTGCGCCATTTGTTCGCCTGTGCCGACAAAGAAAAACGGCTCGTCGAAGTCGCGCTGGCGTGCCAGTTCGGCCTCGCACAACGGCAACCCGGTGGTCTGAGCGACCTCCCGCGCACTCATCTGGTGAAAGCCAACCACACACGCGCCGGTTTCTTCGGCAATCTCGTCGAGCTGTTCGACGATTTCAGAATAAGGGCGGGCGAGCGCCAGGCAGTGGTAGCGGCCGGCGCGCGTTGCGCCCTCGATGTGTTGGGGAAAGTAGCGCTGCGGGACAAAGATCCCACCACCGTTTTCCGTGACGAACGGATGGTTAATGCGTAGCTTTCGACGCAGAGCTTCCACTTCGGTGCGTGTCTTGCTCGTGCAGAAGACCAGGGGAACCTGACGGCGCTTGATCTCCTCGAGCGCCTCCCGGGCCGGCGCCCAAGAATAGGTGTAGTGGTCAAGCAGCGTCCCGTCCAGATCGGTGAAGATAACCAGTCGCTTGGGCAGCACGGTTATAAGTGCCGGAAAACTTCTTCGTTTTCAGGTGAGCGCGGCTTCATCTTCGATTGCAACCATTCGCGGGCCAAGTCACGCGCGCCCAACCCAAAGGCGATCGCTCCCGCGATCACGACGCCACCGAACAGGATGGCAAAGCTGACCAAGAGCGCCGTGCGGCCGATGCGGAGCTGTTCGAGTGCAATCACGACTGCCAGCATCATCACCAGCACGCGCACGCCCCCGGCGAGTAACCGCGCCCCTGACCACTGTGCGTTCACCGCCGCCAGGAGCACACTGCGGGCCAGAAACTTGCTGATAAGCGACCCCAGCAGCAAAACCAAGACGGCGGTGATGATGTCAGGCACGTAGTGGATGAACCGCACCACAAGATCTTGCGTCATCTGAGTGTCAGCCGCGTTCAGCGCGAACAAGATGATGAACAACCAGAGCAAGCCCTGGACCAGCCGCGCCCCGAAGTCGCTGGGTGAGCGGAAGACACGCGCTCGCTCGATCGTGCTCGCCAGTCCCGTCCGCGCCACCAGGCGGTCGAAGCGTAGCGCAACCAGCAGGCGGTGGATCACCCGCCGTGCAAGATAGGCCACTGCGCCGCCGACGATCAGAATCAGCAGGATAGTAATCAGCGCCGGCAGAACGTGCGTCAGGTGCTCGGCCAGCCTGTGGAAGGGTTCAATGAATGCCTTCTCAAGCAGTCCTTGCATGGATCTTCTCCTTTCCCGCCCCCAAGCCCCAGCGCTCCGCCAGGTATGATTTCTCTGTCTCGAAGACCTGGCAGAGTTGCTCGATGCGTTCTTCTACCTCCCTGGCGTTGCTCTCGCGGACTTGGATGACAAAGGAGGCGGTGCGGCCCAGGTAGAGCGGCACCAGGGATTGCAGCAGATGTTCGCGGTCCAGCTTCTTGTGGTGATAGGCAGCCGCACATTCGTAGATCAAGTGTACCCAGAGCTCGTCAGAGATACGGAATTCTTCGCCCGCCTGTCCCGTGCAGGTTTTCAAGCCCTCGAGGGTTTCCTGAGAAAGAAAACTCTGGTAAACCTCGCGCAGGTCGTTGACGCCCTGGCAGAAGGCCTTGGTCATCCGTTCGACGTTGACCGTCATCGGTTCGACGCCTACGTCGAATGGAAAGCCGAACATCGGCACTGGCTCCGAGCCCTCGACGCCCTGCCAAACCGCCTCATAGCTCTCCATCAACCCGAAAATCGACCCCACCACCTGCCGGAACATGCTGGTCAAGTCGGCTCCCGGGTCCTTGACGTCGTGCAGCTTGGCGCCCAGATACGACTGCCCCACGCGAAATCCCTCAGCGATGGCCGTAAGCGTCATCCAGATGTCGATGCCGAATCGCGCCACGTCCGTCCCCCAAACGTCTTTTTCCAGGTACCGCGCCGCCAGCCGACCCGAAAAGCCGAAGTCGCCACCGATGGGCTGGCGCACGCGTTTTCCAAATAAGGCTCGCGTGATCGGGTAGATGATGCCGTTGGTGATCGTGCCGTCGTACTTATGCCGCAGGTAATAGGGCGCGATGTAATCGAATTGACGATCGAGGACGGGTCCCGCAAGTAGCTCCACCCAGTGCGGCGCGATGCTGCGCAGGTCGGAATCCACCACAACGCAGGCCTTCGCGTTCAACTGCCCGGCCACCGCAAAGATCGTCCGGAACGCACTGCCCTTGCCCGGTACGCCGTGGTAAGGCGTGCTGATCCGTTGGATGGGGTGGACGGGGTGCGAGATCAGCAGCAGCGAGTCCGGGTCAAGCTCGGCGCCGAGCACCACCTCGCGCGTGCCGTCTTTTGAACCACCATCGGAGTTGACGACGAGGGACTTCCGCTGCGGAAAATATTTTGCCAACCCTGCAGAGGCAGCCCTTACTACCTGCCCAATCGTCCGGGCATTGTTGTAACTTGGGATGCCGACGACGATCTCGACGTCACCAATCTCTTTCAGCCTGGTCAGCAGATCGTCTGGCAGGAAATTGTCCACGTTCCCATACCTCAAAGCACCGCGTCTTGCGCTTCCTTGTTATGCACGGCTGGCCGTAGCCGGCGTCCGCGTTCGACCGCTGAACTCGGCGTTGTCGGCATCAACGGCATCGCGCACTGCTCCCAGGAAGCCGGGCAGCGCCGAGCTGACCCGGTTCCAGTTCGGGATCAGCGGCGCGCCTAGGGGGTCCGCAAAGAAATCCTGGGTGGCGAGCTTGAGCGCCTCCGCGAACGTTTCCACCGCTGTCTCTTCATCGTGCCGATCGAAAATCAAGCCATTGATCATGGCGTCGGCGTGGTAGCGGGTGATGGTGTCCTCGGCAGTACGAACATAACGGATCAAGAGTCGCTGCATCGTGCCGACGTCGAAGGTGACTCCTTCCGCCGCCAGAATGCGGAACAAGGCCTTGGCAATGTCCACCGCCATCTTCATGAGGCCCTTCGAGGGGTCACCCGGGGAAAGATCCTGATGCTTGTGTTCGTAGTTGTCGGCAATGTCCACCTGGCAGACCCGCTTAAGCGAGCAGTTGCGGTAGATTTCTGCCAGCACGCCCACCTCCAAGCCCCAATCGGACGGGATGCGGTTCACTCTGGCCAAGTTGGCCTCCATGGCGAACTCTCCAGCAAGCGGATACCGAAAGCTGTCCAGGTAAACGAGGAAGGGTAAGTAGCCGAAGATGGACTCGAGCGCGCGGATCAGCGGCGTCATCAGTAGGCGCGTCACTCGCCCGTGCATGCGGTCGCTCACCCGCGCGTAGAAGCCCTTGCAAAACTCGAAATCGATGTTCGGGTTCACTACCGGATAGCACAGGCGGGCCAGCATCTCGCGGCCGTAGTTGACGATGTCACAATCGTGCAGCGCGATAATGTCGGCCTTCCGGCTCGCCAGCACGTATCCATAGGCCATCCAGCACGACCGGCCTTTGCCGTCGGGGCCGGGCCGCAAGCTGTTTTCTTCGAGGGTTTGATATAGGCTCTGGACCCGTGGCCCATCGTTCCAAACGATGCGCACTTCCGCCGGAAGCACCCCGAGCCGTTTCTGTACCTCACGAAACTGTTCGGCTGTAGTGCGGGACATCGTCACCACGAACTGCTGGACGTAGCGCACCTGGCTGAGTTCGCGGAGGATCCCTTCTATGGCGGGCTTTTCAAATTCGGTGTAGAGCGCCGGCAGCACCAGCGCGATCGGCTGTTGCTCGGCAAAGCGCTCCAGTTGCTGCTCCAGCGCTTCCAGTTTGTACTCCCCAAGACGGTGAAGAGTGGCCAACACGCCGGTCTGGTAAAAGTCCGACATCGCATCCTCCTCGGCCTAAGTTGCGGCGCAAACGAACGAGAGCTGAACTTCGGCCGAATCCGCTCAACATGAAAGCAGCGCCGGAAGCTCTCTAGCAAAGGCTGTTGAGCAAAATGTTGACAAACCGATTCTAGCAAGCGCCTTGTGGACGGCTCAACGAAAATCGGCGCGGTGCGCACGATTGGGGATTCGAACAACAGCGCGAAGGGCAATCGAGAAGAACCACTAGGGAGAGTGCCTTGCGTCGCGAGGCCGAGTCGGACCGAAGTCAAGCTGTTCGAAGAAGGCGGCGACTACCCCGTGGGCTCTGGGGCGGCGGAGGCGGCCGGCGGCGATGCGCCGGGCGGTGAATGATGTTCCAGAAATCGGCCGATCTGCTTCTTGAGCTCATCAAGAACGTTGACCACGCCCGGATCCGCTTTGGCAAGTCCGGCGGTCATCGAATCGCGCGCCCGCAGGACCGATTCGAGCGCTGATTTCAGCTCCGCCTTGTCCGTTCGCATGATTTCGGCACGCACTTCGTCGAAGAAGTCTGTGGAGAGCTTTTGTGCCTCCCCGTAGTTCTTTTCCGTCACTGTGTCGATGAGATGGAGCAGGCGATGGTGGAGGCCAAAAAGGCGCAGGCGGGCCTGGGCCTCGGCCAATTGCGCGCTCACTGCCTGCAGATTCCTTTGCGACTCCAAGAGGCGCGAGTGCTCGGGCCAATAGCCCCCTAAATACGCCCCCGCGATCAGGATCAGCACGAGAACAACGACGAAAGCTTTCATGGCTCTCCTCCAAAACTACTCAGCGCGACAAATTCCATGCCCCAGATCAGAGCGAGCAACTATCTTAGGGGATACGCCAAGCCAAGCCCAACCTTGCGTGGGCTGCTGAGCCGCTTGGCGGCGCGTCAGTTTCGTCTCCCACAAGGGATTCCCCTCCTCACATCGTTCCCTCAGCCTTCGAGGAACAAGCGCGAATCGGTGCCAGCGGACGCCGAGTTTGGAGGAGTATACAAGTGCACGTCCCGCTGCGGGAACGGAATCTCGATTCCCTCCTGGCGAAAGCGGGCGAAGATGCGTTTGCGTAATTCGTGCTGAACTAGGTATTGATCCACAAACGAGTTGACCCGGCAGATGAGCGTGAAGTCGAGCGATGAGTCGCCAAAGCCGGGGATGAAACGCACGAAAGGCGCCGGGTCACCCAGCAGGCCTTCGATTTGTCCTACCGCCCGCTTCGCCTCGTCCACCAGGATCCTCTCGACGCGTTCCGGGTCGGCACTATAGCTCACGCTGATCCGGATCAGCAGCGACATCTGCGGCTCGGGCAGCGAGAAGTTGGTCACAATCGCCGAAGCCAGCTTGGTGTTCGGCACCACCACGACGTTGTTGGGCAAAGTACGAATGCGCGTGGAGCGCCAGCCCATTTGGATGATAAAGCCTTCTTCGCCGCCTTCTAGCTTCACGTAATCGCCCACGCGAACCGGGGCGTCGAGCCGCAGATAGATGCCGGCGAAAAAATTCGAAAGCGTGTCCTGCAGGGCCAGCGCTATCGCCACGCTGCCGACGCCCAGCGTCGTCCAGACGGCCGTGAGCGAGATGCCCAAATTGTCGAGCAGGATCATGATTCCAAACGCGGCAAAGATCACACGGGTCAGGAAGCGAACCGGCTCTCTCAGGGTTTCGCGAGCGGCGGTGTGCGCCAGCCACCGGTTCAAGACGAGCTGCACCGCCTTTGCGCCGTAGTAGAGCGCGACAGCGAGGATCCCCAGATAGAGGATCCGGTTCATCACCGCCAACAGCTTGGCCGGCACGGGAACCAGATTCAACGAGGCGACCAGCACGGCCAGCAGGAGAACGGGTGTAAGGGCCTGATCAAATAGCTCCACCAACGCGTCGTCCAGCCGGGTCTCCGTCCGCCTGGCCCAACGCTTGAGCCAACTAATTACATACCTCCGCAGCACCCAGCCGGCCGCAACCAAGAGCGCAATTTGCAGAACGTACTCTAACCACGTATACTGCGAGGACAATTCCGCCCAGCGATTTAGCATCTCTACCTCCCACATTCTTTGTTGCTTTCAGTGTAGCCTCGCTGGATAAGCGAGGCAAAAGAAATTGACAGGGATCATCGCGGGCGATTTTGCCGTTCGAATCAGGGAGTCGTCGCCTGCCGGTCACCACGATGGCAGGCTGCGCCCAGCTGTCCCGATTCAGGAGCTCTTCTGGAGAATGAGGAACAAGAGCAAGTATCGCTTGAGGCTATGCGTTATGAGAAAATTCTCTTTGACGTGCTCATGGCCATTTTCGCCCAACCGCGTCGCGATGGAAGGATTGGAAAGTAAGAAGCGGATCTGATAGGCAGTCCCCTCGACGGAATGAGCTAGCATACCCGTCAACTTGTGAATCACCTGCAGGGGAATACCGCCAACGGCGCTCGCGACCACCGGCTTTTTCTTCCACAAGGCTTCCGTTACGGTCAGCCCAAAGCCTTCTCGCAGCGATTTCTGGATGATGATCGTGGAAGCACGTTGCAAGGCATTGATTTCGAGTGCGCTCCACGGGGGCAATTCCAGGACATGAATATCGGGATCATTGCCGGCCGCTGCGCGCACCTCTGACAACACTTGCCCGCCCTCCGGGTCGTCCGCGGCTCCGCCACCGGCGAGCACCAGTTGGCAATCTTTATATTTACGCACCAGCTTGTAGGCCTGGATGACCCCAAGCGGATCCTTCAGCCCATCGAACCGGGAAACTTGCGTCAGGATGGGGCGCTTGGCGTCAATCGAAAACTTCTCCAGCGTCTTCTGAATGAAGTCAGCCTCGACATCCTGATTTTTTTGCGAGAGAGGGTCAATAGCCGGAAAAAAGAGATACTGCGGAATAGGCAGGGAACGAGTGAAATTGGGCGATGAGAAGAGCGCGGCATCATAGCGTCGCACGAACTGCAAGAGAAAATCCCAGACCAAGGGATTCGGATTCGATAGATCGATGTGGCAACGCCAAACCCAGTGCGGGGGCCGGGCGTTGCGTGCCTTCACGAGGGCAACGGGTTGTGGATCGTGAATTACGACGAAATCCGTATCGAAGGAGAGTTGGCCAAGGTTCTGCTCGCTGTAGGATAAGAAGAGCTCAAAAGCCCGCCAGGAGGCTTCATACGGAGCGCCGTGTAAAGCATTGTGAAAAGCTTTCGAGACCTCGAAGAAATCGTTGCCGCCCGTGATCACCTCCCAGCGCGTCGGCAACCCAACGTCAGACAGGAGCGGCACCAGGCGATTGAGGATCTCCGCCACACCTCCGCCCACGGATGTGGAGTTCACCATCTTCACCGACTTGCCCGCTAAACGGTGGCCCAAGGCACGTATCTCGTCCACCTCCGTTGGGCCGACAACAGGGTGGTAGTCGTCGAGCGTCACGACCTTTGCCGTGGGGTGCGGCGTCTCCGTTGTCAGGCTGCTAGCCAAGGGTTGGCCCCCTCCAAAATGCGCTGGCGCACGCCTTCCAGCGTGTTCGTGTAAATGTCGATCTGGTCAATGTGGTCGGCAAGTTCCTTGAGGCCGAGGCTGTCTTCGATCCAATAGGAGAAGTCATTGACTGTAAGCGGTTCCCGCAAGCGAGCAGCGACGAAGTGGTAATGCACCGTATGGATGCTCACATGACGCAGCGCCTGACAGAATTCGGCAAGCGTCGAGGCCCGCCACTCGGTGGGCACAGCCACCGTGACTGCCTCGCAGAAATAGAAAGGTTCAAACGCCTTGCGATAGGCGGCTTCAGGTGTGTGGGCCAAATAGTCTTCTAATATGCTGACGAGGTCGGCCTTCAGCGCGGCCAAGGTTTCGTAATGGCGGATGTCAAGCGATGCGAGTCGCTCCGCTAGCCGCGGCTCATTACAAGCTGCCAGCGTCCACTGCGCGAAGTCGTTGGAAAAACCTTCCGTCAAGAAGTGATGCTGTTCCAAGCTTTGAAACGTATGGTTGAAGATCGAAGCGTCGGAACAATGTCGTATCTCTTCCAGCAGCTCGGCCAGCGTCCTGGCCTGCTGGCCGGTGATGCGGATGAGGCTCGAAGCGGCCATGAATTGGAAAGGAGCTCGGGCAGTCCTCATGACACTATTGTGCACAATTGTTGAAGAAACTCACAGACTTCCCGGGGCGAGCGCAAGTAGAATCTCGCGGTAGTTCGGCGCGGCTTGCCAACAAAGACGCCCAGGCCATTTTTTCGCAAACGAACAAAAACACTCTCATCAGTGGCGTCGTCCCCGAAATAGGCTACGAGGCAGGAGCGGCGACCTCGGCTAAGGCGAGCCAGCAAGGCCTCTACGGTAGTGCCCTTGCTGGTGGCACCGGCCGGCAAGAGCTCGACAATTTTCTTCCCTCTCAGGAGCCTCAGTTCTGAGGCGTGGTGTCGCGTCGCTCGTTCGGCTTCTGCCACAGCTTTGCGGGCATGCTGCTGACTTGCGTTCCGATAGTGTATGGCAACGCTCGCTGGTTTGCGCTCTATCAAGATGCCCGGAAGGCCGCGCAGGGCACGGCCCAGCTCATCCGCAATGTGTCGGATTCGGCGGCGTTGGGCTGGGGTTGCCCTCAGGTGCGGCCGACCGCCGGGGAGTACCCATTCCAGCCCGTGGCTGCCGACGTAGCAGATGTTTCTCAGTCCCACCAAACGCCGCAACTCAGCCAACTCCCTTCCACTTACAATGCCGACAACAACCCGCGGCGAGCACGCCAATTGGGCGAGTGCCTCCCCCGTAGCTGCTGGAAGTCGTGCCTGGGACGGATCGGCAACAAGCGGTGCCAGTGTTCCGTCAAAGTCAAGGAAAAGGACCGCGTTCTTGCCAGCAAGAGATTCTCGGAGGCGAGGCCATTGGGACCACAGGGAACGCAATCAGGAACTCCTCATGTTGTCTCTGCTGCCTCTGCCCGTTCAGGCTGTATTCGAGAAAGCTCCCCGACCAAGTTCGCCGCCCAGCGATAGACATTGGCTTCTTTGATGGTTTGACGCAGCCTGCCCATCCGACTGGTTATCTCTTCAGGGCTCATCTCCAAGGCATAGCGGACTGCCTCAGCCATCTGCTCGATGTCATAAGGATTGACGATCACAGCGGCCTGGAGCTCGCGGGCTGCGCCGGTGAAGCAGCTAAGGATCAAGACTCCTTGGTCATCGTCGCGAGCGGCAACGAATTCCTTGGCAACAAGGTTCATGCCGTCATGCAGGGAGGTGACCAGACAGATATCTGCAGCTCGATAATAGGGTTGGATTTCCTCATGAGTGTGGTGCCCCTTGAGGAAAACGATCGGCTTCCATTCTTTGGTTTGGAAGCGCCAGTTGATGCGCTCTGCCTCCGCCTCCACGTGTCCGACAAGGTCATGGTATTCCTTGATGTGAGTACGACTCGGGGCTCCCAGTTCAACAAACGTCAATTGCCCCTGGTAGGCGGGGTATTTTTCCAAGAATCGCTCGATTCCCCGGAACCGTTCGATAATTCCTTTTGTGTAGTCAATCCGGTCCACTCCCACGCCTAAGTACGGCGCCTTTACGCCAAGCTCTTTGAGCAAGAGAGCCTTCACTGGCTCCTTGCCGGATTCCACCAACGGCTGGGAAGCGTTACAGGGAAACGCGACGCTGATCGGAAAGGGCTTCACCCAGGTGGTATGGCCGACCCGATTGACGGCGAAGCCCTCCCAGTCAATTCGAGATTCAAGCGCTCGATCTACCGTTTCCAGGAAATTGTTGCAGTGAAACTGAATATGAAATCCGACGAGATCCGCCCCTAATAGTCCATGAAGAAGTTCTCTCTGCCAGGGACAGATGCCAAAGGCTTCCGGGTTGGGCCAGGGAATGTGCCAAAAGATCGCAACGTGGGCATCTGGGCGTTTTTCCTTGATAAGCCGCGGCAGGAGGGCAAAGTGGTAGTCCTGAATCAGGACGCACGGCTCTTCGGTTCCTTCCAGCTCTTCCAGAGCCGATTCCGCGAATTTGACGTTCACGGCCTGGTAATGAGACCAATCCTCGGCTCGAAACTCCGGCCTGGTATGAGCAATGTGGCACAAGGGCCAAAGACCTTCATTGGAAAAGCCGTAATAGTATCCTTCTTCTTCTTCTTTGGTGAGCCACACCCGCCGAAGAGTGTATTGCGGGTCTTCCGGCGGCACCCGGAGCTTGCCGCGCTCGTCCACGGTTTCCCGGTCGGCGTCACCTCCGCCGTGGGCGATCCATGTTCCTCCGCAAGCTCTCAAGATAGGTTCCAGAGCGGTCACCAGCCCGCTCGCTGGCACCACGCACTCGATTTCCTTGCCTTTCCTGGAATGCATGTAGGGCTCTCGGTTAGAAATAACAAAAAGAGACTGTCCATGAAGCTTGCCCCGCACATGCTCTTTCAGTCGCTCAGAAGTCCAAAGGGATTCTGCTGCTTCTCGCAGCCGTGCTTCTTCTTCGGCGGCGGCTCTCGCGGCAGAAAGACTCTTTGTGAGATGGAGAACCTCCCGAGCCAAAGGTTTGAAAAGGTCTGCCCTGAGCAGACCAATCGGTCCAGATGTCTCGCCTGTCCTGAGTCTCTTCATCCATTCGGCCGTTCTTGCGATGGGCCCTGCGATGCTCCAGCGCACAATCAGCACGGTGACCACGGCAATCAGAAGCGTTTGTATCAAAAGCCGAATGAAGTTGAGTCGCCAGGTCCGGGCTGTCTGGATCGGAATGTGACTCGTATCATGCAAGATTACCAATACCCCCGTTACGGCTCCTTCCCGGCGCAGGGGTAGCGCGTAGATGTGCATCAGCTTCTCATTGATCGTTTGGAATTCACCTAAACCCTGGTCAGTGCGAACCGCCTCAAGAGCGGCTGCCGGAGGACGACGCAGTAGGGATGCCAAGCCCGGCGTAATGGCCAGGGAGCGACCATTCGGGTCATAGGCTGCCACGCCACTCAGTCTCTCTCGGTTGCCAAATCTTTCCACGATCCGCTGAAGATTCCGGGAGGGCGCTTTGTCCAGCAGCGGCTCAACACTCTCTTGGAGACTCTCGGCCAGAACTATGGCGCGTCGTTCAACCTCCTCCCTCAATCGTCGCCTTTCCTGACGGACCTGCAAGAAGGTAAAAAGAGAGGCAACGAGCGTCACGCCAATAACAAGCGATAAAATCAGACGGAAAGTAATCCGCATTGTGCTTTTATCTTACACCCATCACAAAGATCATAGAAGCACTCCCGTGGAGCGAGGCTTCAGCTTCGCACCTTGCAGCAATGGACGGCGAGATGCGCTTTCAAGAAATGTGACTCGCCAACGGTGATGGGCGGACTACTGGCGGGGTAGCTCGTGCGGTTGGCCGCTGGCGGCGCTGGGTGTTGGGTACAGGTCGCGTGCTAGAATGCTTCATTCCAGGAGGCAACGTGGCTCAACTGATGGACGAACAGGAATTTCGCCTCAAGGCGGACGTGATGCTCGAGGACGCCAGGAAGGCGCTCTTGCCGCTGGCGGATGAGCACGACTTTGAAGTCGAGTTCGACGCCGGCACGCTCAACCTCACGTTTGAAGAGCCGCAGCCGGCCCGGTTTGTGATCAGCCCGAACACGCCGGTGCGGCAGATTTGGGTTTCGGCGCTGGCGCGGAGCTTCAAACTCGGTTGGTCCGAGGAAGCCTCGGCGTTTGTTCTCGAAAAGACGGGCGAAACACTCCGCCAGGTTCTGGCGCGACTGGTCAACGAGCAACTCGGCACCGGCCAGGCCATCCAGTTGTAGCACCCCAGTGGCACAGGCATTCTTGCCTGTGCTCTGGCAAACTCGGACAGGCAGGAATGCCTGTCCCACCTACAGCATGCCGCTAGGATTGAGTGGAAGGGTTTTACCGGCTCAAGACGAATGCGATACCCCAAAAACCGGGCCGCTCTTCAAGGAAGCCCAGGCCGACCTCAATCATGTTGGTGGAAAAATCTTTCAGCGTGTAGAGGGCCCGGGTGCGAACCATCTCGCCACTGGTAACATTCTCGAGCTGGATTTCCGAGCCCAGCGAAAACTCGCGGTGGCTCAACACGGCGCAGCCATGCTTGCTGACGGAAAGGGTGTGGGTGGCTTCCCGATGAACGTTGCCTTCTTGCACCCAGATGAGAACCACGGGCGTCCGTAACCGGACGCGGTTGCTCCTGCGGCGATCATCCTTCTCCGGCGGCACCCGGCGCTCCTTGCAGAGAACCCGCTGCCCTACATTATGCCACCGACTGTTTTCCCTGCAAGAGCGGGTTGCGCCGGCTGGCGACCAAACCTACAATCAACCCGTTTACCGGGCACTTCGTCCGTGCTGGTTCGAAGCGCCATGCAAGGTGCTGTCAAAGTCGGCTGCTGCGGTTTCCCGATCGCTCGAGCGCGTTACGCCGAACAATTTCCCCTGGTGGAGGCGCAGGAGACTTTCTACCAACCGCCCGAGCAGAAAACGCTCGAGCGCTGGCGAGCGGTAGTGCCGGCCGAGTTCGAATTTACGCTGAAGGCCTGGCAGGTCATCACTCACCCGGCTACCAGCCCAACCTACCGCCGCTTGCGCGAAAAGTTCAGCGAAACTCAAAAAAGACAGTGCGGGAGTTTTCAATGGACGGGGGTAACCGAGCAGGCCTGGGAACGCACGGCGGCAAGCGCCCGGGCGCTCCGGGCGCGCATCATCCTGTTTCAATGCCCGGCGAGCTTCAAGCCGACCATAGAAAATAAAGATAACCTCTGGAAATTTTTTCACCGGATCAAGCGCGAAAACTTTTTGCTGGCATGGGACCCGCGCGGGCAATGGTCGGGGGAAGAGATTGCGACTCTCTGTCGGGAACTAAACCTGATTCACGCTGTCGATCCCTTTCACGCCGAGCCGGTAACTTCCGGGGTGTGTTACTTCCGCCTCCACGGCCGCACCGGCTATCGCTACCGGTTTACGGAGGCTGATCTGGCCGAGCTGGCGGCACGGTGCCAAACGGCCGATCCGACCTACGTCCTGTTCAACAATGTCAGCATGCTCGACGACGCGCAGTCGTTCATGGCGCGTGTCAGCTTGCGCTTGTGAGTACGGGGTCTGAGCGCGGCGCCTGGGTGTGGTGGATGACGCCGAGGGAACCTATCGGTTCCGTTTGCAAGCATAGAGGCTCTGATCGGCACGCTCGAGAAGGGTCTCGACCGAATCACCCTCGGTGTAGCCGGCCCTTCCGGCGCTGATGCCGACCTGAATCTTTCGGCCCCCGGCGCGGACCTCGACGCTCCTGCCGACGCGGTTGAGGAACCGCTGGGCTTGAGCTTCCTTGGTCTCCGGCAGGACCACCAAGAATTCATCCCCGCCATAGCGTGCCGGCGTATCCGAGGAGCGCGTCTTCTCTTGCAGCAAGGCAGCAAACTGCCGCATGACTTCGTCGCCGGCCAGGTGGCCGTAGCGGTCGTTAATCTGCTTGAAGTTGTCGAGGTCGAAGAGAACCACCGCCAGTTGCCGGGCGTAACGATGCGCTCGCGAGACCTCATGGCGAAGCTGCTCAGTGACGAACCGGCGGTTCGAAAGTCCGGTGAGGGGATCGGTGGTGGAAAGCTGGTGAAACCGCTCGGCTTGCTCCTGCAACTCGAGGTTGGTCAGGATTTCTGTCTCCAGGTGGCTGCGCAATCGCTTCAATGCAAATTGCTGATAGAGCGCGTAGATGTCAAAGATCAGCACCGCCCCGATCAGGCCGCGCACCGAGTGCTCGAGCGATAGCCGCGACCACAAGCCCTTCTCGGCCGAGAGCATCGGCAAAGCGAGAATCACCACTGCACCGGTAAGGGTCAGGATGACGAGGGTAGAGAGTCCCCACAGCCACCAATCGCGCCGCTCGATGGCGTGGAACTGGCGGAGATAGCCGCGATCCACGCGACGTTTCGGGGCAACCTCCGGCTGCGGCCTGGCTATTGTGTCTATCGTTCCCATCAGAAACTCAAAGCGGATCGCGTGCTTTAGTTAGCAGTTGGATTGCCACTCATCGCCGGTCTCGCCCAGGAGTGTTAGGAGGTTACTCCACCTGGTACAATGCCTCCCGGAACGCTAACCCTTCCTTTTGCAGAAAGATAGCTCGCTGGCGCTGTAGACCAACCTGGCCCCCTCGCCGGGCAGAGCCTCTGTCAACCTAAAACCCGCTTAGCTCCGAGCCTTAGGAGCGAAAATTTGACTCACGCCGGGCAGAATGTAGCCGCTCGCCGGGGCGTGAATCCCACCGGTGTCCATCCCGGCAAAGGGGTACTGTCCGTCAGGAGACGCCGAGAGCCTGGACGGCCGAGCGAGCTAGAATCCAAACGCCGTCTGGGCATTGGGCTTGCGTTCCTCTTCCCGCCAGCGGTTGGTCTTGACCATCTCGACAAAGTGATCGGCCTCCCGGGTGGGTTTGGGGATGCGGTAACCATCCAAGACCTTGAGCGTCCAGGCCACCGCTGTTTCGAGGCTTACGCGGTGGCCCTGGGAGATGAAGATGGGCTGCACGTTCGCCCGTGTCCTCAAGACCGCGCCAACCCGTTCTTCGCCGTCGCAAAGCGGCGTGGCCGCGCCGGCTTCCAAGGGCGGTTCTTCAAAGTGGCCGATCAATCTCGACTTGGCGCAGCCGATCGTGGGTCGGTCCAGGAGGATTCCCAGATGACAGGTGATGCCGAAGCGGCGCGGATGGGAGTAGCCGTGGCCGTCGTAGAAAATAAGGTCCGGCTCCGAGCGCAATTTTTCAAACGCGTCGAGCAGCACGGGCGCTTCTCGAAACGCAAGCAGGCCCGGAACGTAAGGGAAAGTGAGCTTGCGCCGCGCAAACTGGCGTTCTATTTCAACCAGCCCCGGCCAGCCATAGACCACCACGCCGCCGATCCCCATGCCTGCCTGCGGATCGAGCGCGATGTCGGCGCCGGCGACGTGCTGGATGTCTTCAAGCCGGTCGGCCAACTCCAGCCGCGATTTCAGATTCAGTTGAATCTGGCGGGCCTGCTCGGGGGTAACATCCCACGGGTGAAGCGCAAGATGCTTCACGGTCCACCTGCGCCGGAACGTTAGCTGAGCCCCTGGGGGGTGTCAAGCCGTGAAGCGGCTTGCTCGAAGCCCTCCGTAAAATCAAAGGGGATTGTTTCCTCACCTCAGGAGGACGTCCAGCGCGCTGATTCGTGCGCGACAGAGAGAAACAGCCGGCCAAGTCCGCCGCGGATGGCCGGCCTGCGAAGGGACGCTCCCTTCCTCTCTGTTTCGGCGGGGTCTCGAGATCTCGGCAGCCTTTGCGGCTCGCCGGTGAAATCCGATTTATCCGCCCCGGCGGAGTTCGGTGAGAACCTGGCGGGCAAGCACCTTCAACGTTTCAAAGACGCCCGAGCCCAGTATGGCGATGGCTTCGAGCGTCGGCTCACCCTTCTGCTGTAACTCGCGCGTCAAGACGTCGCAGGGCAAGACGTTGGGCAGGTCGCGTTTGTTGAATTGCAAGACGTAGGGAATGTGGTCGAAGTTGTAGCCGTGTTCCTTCAAGTTTTCGCGAAGGTTTTCAATCGTCTCATGGTTGGCGTCCAGCCGCTCTTCCTGGGAGTCGGCCACAAAGACCACCCCGTCCACGCCCTTTAACAGGAGCTTCCGGCTGGCGTCGTAGAAAACCTGTCCCGGCACGGTGTAGAGATGGAAGCGGGTGCGAAATCCGCGAACCGTCCCCAGGTCAAGCGGCAGGAAGTCAAAAAAGAGCGTGCGATCGGTTTCCGTCGCCAGCGAGATCATCTTGCCCTTTTGGTTGGACGGCGCATGCTCGTAGATCCATTGCAGGTTAGCCGTTTTCCCGCCCAACCCCGGACCATAATAGACGAGCTTGCAGTTGATCTCGCGGGCGGCATAGTTAATAAAAGACACCTGGCCGTCCTCGCGGATGCTGAGCTTTACCTTTATAGCATACTGGGCTCGCTCGGCCAAGCTTCTTGCCCGAAGCGTCAACGCTCGGCATTGCTGTCGAGTGAACTCCAACGGGCAAGCTGCTACCGATTGCAAAAGGGCGGAACGGTCAAGCTCGGGCCTGCCCCTGTTGCGCCCTGAGTGGTCTGCTTGAGACAGAACTCCTCCCACAGAAATGCGGTGAAGAGCTTGCGCAGGCAATGTTCGAAGCAGGAGGAAGTAGGGACGCGGGTTGTATGGGTAACTGACGAAAAGGGGAAGGGTTATCGGCCATGGCGATTTTCGCCTCCTTCCGACCCTAAGCTGTGCCTCGCCTTTAACTTGACGGAAGATAAGGGGTTTGCTATAACCCGCCCCAACGGAGGCAGTTTGGCCAGCAGGCCCTCGAAACTCCGAAGGCGCCACGGAGGGCGAACCCGTGTGCGGCGCGGTCGTGTCAATCGTATGAAAACAAAAAGGTTATCTAGAAGTGCCGGAAGGATACGTCACTATGCGGGCAGCAAGATTCGGCCGCGGCGGAGCCACACTATCCCGCTCCGCCGACCAAAGCCAGCCGAGGAGCCGACCGACCCGCGCATCCAGCAACAGTTGAAGCGGTACGAATTGGCCGTGCGCTTCTTTGCCCGGCAGAAATTTGCTCGCGCCCTGGAGATATTCGAAAAAGTTTTGACCGGCCCGGCCAAGAATCTTTGCGAACGCGCCGAAGTCCATCTGCGAATCTGCCGCCAGCGGATGGCGAGGCCGGCGCCTGTGCAACTGAAAACCGCTGAAGATTTCTACGACCATGGCGTCTCGTTGATGAACATGGGCCGGCTGGAAGAGGCCATGCCGCAACTGGAAAAAGCCAGGAAGCTGGCGCCCAAGGCTGACTATGTCCACTACGCGCTCGCTACCCTGGCGTGCGCTTCGAGCGACGCCGAGGCGGCCCTAGAGCATTTGAAACGAGCCATTGTCCTCCGCGCCCAAAATCGCTATCAGGCTCGCAACGACGACGATTTTGCTCCCCTGCTGGATGACCCGCGCTTCACCGAACTGCTGTACCCGGAGCGAGAATCCCCCTCCGCCTGAAGGCGACGCGCATGCATTCCCAGCAAACCGGCGGCAAGACGGATCGCACAGGCCCTCCCAAAGCCTTAGCCCCGATGGATCGGGGCAAGGGACGGACGCTACGGATAGTTGCCCTCGGCGGCGGGACGGGGCTCGCCACGCTTCTGACGGGACTCAAGAAGTACGTCGGGCCTCAAGGGCCGCTTGAGCCGGAAGAATTGACGGCGCTGGTAACGGTGACCGACGACGGCGGGAGTTCGGGCCGGCTGCGCCGCGACTTCCGCATGCTCCCTCCGGGCGACATCCGCAACTGCATGGTGGCCCTCTCCGAGGATGCCGCTCTGCTCGCCCGTCTCTTTCGCTATCGCTTTGCTTCCGGCAGAGGTCTCAAAGGACACAGCTTCGGCAATCTCTTCCTGACCGCCCTGACCCATGTCACCGGCGATTTTGCCGAAGCCGTCAAACTCTCGAGCGAAGTGCTCGCCATCCGGGGACAAATTTTTCCCTCCACCACCCAGAACGTCACCCTGCGCGCAACCCTGGAGGACGGCCGGAGGGTGGATGGTGAAACCCGCATCACCGCCAGCAAAGGCCGCATACGCCGCATCGAGCTGGTTCCGCCGAACGCCCGCCCCTTGCCGGAAGCGCTGCGCGCCGTCGAGGAAGCCGACCTGATCACCATCGGCCCCGGGTCGCTTTTCACCAGCATGATTCCGAACCTGTTGGTGCGCGGGATGGCCAAAAAGATCCGCCAGTCGAAGGCCACCAAGGTCTTCATCTGCAATCTCATGACGCAACCCCACGAATCGATCGGCTTGACGGCCGCGCAGCACGTCGAGGCTATCCATGACCATGCCGGAGGAAAATTGATCAATTGGGTGGTGCTCAATGGAAAAGCTGTTTCCCCGGCCCTGCTGGAAAAGTATCGCCGCCAGGGGGCCGACCAGGTTCGAAACGACCTTGAGGCGCTCGATCGCCTCGGGGTGGGTTACATCGTCGAGGACCTTCTGGTCGAGGACCGCGTGGCCCGGCACGACCCTGATAAGCTCGCTCAACTCCTTCTTCTGCGCATTCCTTGATTGGGTTCTCATTGTCAAAATCTTTTGAACAGGCGAGAATACCTGCGTCGGCTACGCACCGGAGTCACGCGCTGTGAAACATCCTGAACTCGCTGTTCTCATTCTTGCCGCCGGCAAAGGCACCCGGATCAAATCCAACCTGGCCAAGGTGCTGCACCGGGCGGGTGGGAGAACGCTTTTGGAAGCCGTGCTCGCCGCGGTCAAACCGCTTGGCGCCCGCGCCGTCTTTGTCGTGGTTGGGCACCAGGCCGAAGAGGTGGCTCGTATTGCCGAGGCAGCCGGAGCGAAAGTAATCGTTCAGAAGCCCCAGCTCGGCACCGGCCACGCGGTCAGGGTAGCGCGCCGAAAACTCTCGCGGGGATTTGCTGACATCCTGATTCTTCCGGGGGACGCGCCTCTTGTCCGCACCCAAAGTCTCGCTGAGCTGCTCGAGTGTCATCGCCATGCCGGCGCCGCGGCCACCCTCATGACCGCCATCCTGCCCGATCCCACCGGCTACGGCAGAATTGTGCGCCGCGCCGCTGCCGTGGAACGCATTGTCGAGGAAAAGTCTCTCAAGCCGGACGAGCGCCAAATTGCCGAAGTCAACTCATCCATCTATGTTTTCCGCCCGCCCAAACTCTTTCCCCTCCTCGAACGGCTGGGCCGAAACAATCCGCACCGGGAGTTCTACCTCACCGACGTCATCGCCCTCCTGCGGGAAGCGGGCGAGGAGGTGGCCGGCTACACTGTCGCTGATTTTCACGAGGCGCTGGGCGCCAACACCCGCGCCGAACTGGCGGAAATGGACCGCATCCTCCGCCGGCGCAAGGCCGAAGCCTTGATGGCCGCAGGGGTGAGCATCTACATGCCGGAAACGGTGATGATTGACGCCGATGTTTCCGTCGGCGCCGACACCACCATCGAGCCGGGCGTCCAATTGCTCGGCAAGACAAAAATCGGTCGCGGCTGTTTGATTCGCTCCTATTCGGTTCTAACGGACGCTATCGTGGAGGACAGAGTCACTGTCCGCCCGTGGTGCCTTGTAACTCAATCCCGCCTCGGCAAGGACACCGTGGTGGGGCCCTTTGCTCACCTTCGCGACGGGGCGGAAATTCGCCCGGGGGCGCGCGTGGGCAACTACGTGGAGGTGAAAAAGTCCGTCCTGGGCGAAGGCGCCAAGGCGATGCATCTTTCCTACCTCGGCGACGCCAAAATCGGCAAGAAGACCAACATCGGCGCCGGCACCATCACCTGCAATTATGACGGCGTCAAAAAGAATCCCACCCGGATCGGCGACAACGTGTTTGTCGGCAGCGGTACCGAGCTGATCGCCCCCATCAAAATCGGAGATAAAGTCTATGTGGCCGCCGGTTCCACGTTAACGGAGAACGTGCCCTCGGGCGCACTTGCCGTCGCTCGCGCGCGACAGGTGAACAAACCGGGCTGGGTGCGGGCGCAGAAGCGAATCGCCGCCGCCGAAGCGCGGCGGCCCCGCACCAGGAAGACAGGCCAGCGAGCTGGACGCCGGGGCAAGAAACGGAGCCGGCGCCGTTGAGCCGTGTGCTAGAATGAATTTCTCTTTCAAGGGAGCCACCCGCGCATGAAATTTGGCGTCATCGTTTTTCCCGGCTCGAATTGCGACCACGACGCCTACCATGTCATCGGAAAAATTCTGGCGCAACCGGTCGAATGGGTCTGGCACCAGTCCGCCGCCGTCCACCACCTCGACGCCATCCTTCTTCCGGGAGGCTTTTCGTACGGCGACTACCTGCGCACCGGCGCCATTGCTCGCTTCTCACCGGTGATGAAGGCAGTGGAGAAATTTGCCGCGAGCGGCGGGCTGGTGTTGGGGATCTGCAATGGCTTTCAGATTCTCTGCGAGGCGGGACTGCTGCCCGGGGCCTTCGTGCGCAACCGCTCGCTCAAGTTCATCTGCCGGCCCGTCCATCTGCGGGTCGAGACGACTGAGACGCCCTTCACCAACGTCTGCCGGAGGGGCCAGGTGCTCGAAATTCCCATCGCGCACGGCGACGGCAACTATGTTGTCGATCCCGATACCCTTTCCGAACTCGAGCAGCAAAATCGGATTGTGTTTCGCTACTCGACCCCGGCGGGCGAACTGCGCGATGAAGCCAATCCGAACGGTTCGACGGACGCGATCGCCGGTGTCTTGAATCGCGAGCGGAACGTTCTCGGGATGATGCCGCATCCGGAACGCGCTTCGGAATTGCTGATGGGCTCGGTGGATGGTCGGCTGATTTTTCAGTCCATGGTGGCCAGCCTCGTGACCCACTAGCGGCGTTCCCCAAGACTTCGGGACTCGCTTGACCTATCCTCATCAGGAGCAGTGCCCATGATCCGACGCGGCAGTGGATTTTTCTTTTGGGTGTGTCTCATCCTGGCGAACCCGGCTGGTCAGGGTTGGGCGCAATCGTCTGCCCAGCCGATCAACTGGGATGCGGCGCAGTCCGAGGCCGTCACGCTCTTGACGGACTACCTCAAAGCGGATACCAGCAACCCTCCGGGCAACGAGTCGCGCGGCGTGGAATTTTTCAAAAAAATTCTGGAGGCGGAAGGGATTCCCTATGAGGCGGGGGAATCAGCGCCGGGCCGGGCGAACCTTGTCGCCCGTCTCAAAGGCTCCGGCCGGGACAAAGCCATCATCCTCCTGAGCCACATGGACGTGGTTCCCGTCAACCAGGAATTCTGGTCGGTGGACGCTTTTTCCGGCGAGACCAGGGAGGGCTACGTTTGGGGCCGCGGCGCAGTGGACATGAAGGGTCAGGGCATTGCTCAACTGATGGCCTTTCTCATGCTTCACCGGAACAAGGTGCCGCTCCGCCGCGACGTCATCTTCCTGGCCACGGCCGATGAGGAAGCCGGCGGCATGCTGGGCGCTGGCTGGGTGGTTCGTGAACATCCGGAGTGGATCCGCGGCGCGGGCTATTTGTTGAACGAAGGCGCGCGCGCCAAAGCGGACGAGCAGGGCCGGCCCGTTTATTTCGGTCTCGGCTTCACCGAGAAAACTCCCGGCTGGCTGCGGCTCGTCGCCACCGGCACGCCGGGGCACGGGTCGGTGCCGAGAACCGATTCGGCGGTGAACCGACTGCTTGCTGCGCTCGAGCGCCTGCGAACCTACAAGTCGCCGGTGCGCCTGACCCCGGCCATCGAGCGCTACTTTGAGTCGGTTGCGCCCTATGAGCCGCCGTTGAACAGGCGTCTCAAGAATATGCGCGAAAGTTTTCGCGATCCGGCATTCGTTGCCGAACTCGAAAAGGTCCCGCGCTACGCCGCGCTCTTGCGCAATACCATCTCGATTACCGTCCTCCAGGCGAGCAAGAAGGTGAATGTCATTCCCCCGGTGGCTTCGGCGGACGTGGATTGCCGGCTGCTCCCGGGCGTCACCATGGCGGATTGGATCCGCGAAGTCAAAGACGTCATCGGCGACGACACCATCCGGGTGGAAACGATCCTCAACTTTTCCCATACCGAATCGCCGGCCGATACGCCGCTCGCGCAGACGATCCGCAAGGTGGTCAAGCAAAACTATCCCGAGGCAGGGTTCGTTTTCCCGGTTCAGACCGGCTTCACCGACAGCCATTTCTTTCGCGACCTCGGCATCGTGAGCTACGGCTTTGTTCCCTTCGCTCTCGCCGACGCGGAGGTGGACCGCGCCCACGGCAACGACGAACGCATCCCGGTGAAGGCCTTCACCGAGGGCGTGCGATTGATGTGGGAAGTGGTGTACAACTTCAGCAAAGCCGAATGAAAAGTTTTTGTAGGGGCGTATGGCCATACCGCCTACCCGACCCTCGATGATTGAAACCGAAGTAAAAGTCAACGCGGCGGTGGCCGCGCAGCACGGGCTGACCGCCGAAGAATACGCCCGGATCAAGAAAATCCTCGGCCGGGAGCCGACGTTCACCGAGCTCGGCATCTTCAGCGTGATGTGGAGCGAGCACTGCTCCTACAAGAGTTCGCGGGTGCACTTGAAGCGGCTGCCCACCGAAGGCCCGCAGGTGTTGCAAGGCCCGGGAGAAAACGCCGGCGTGGTGGAGGTGGGCGACGGCTGGGTGGCGGTTTTCAAAATCGAATCGCACAACCATCCCAGTTTTGTCGAACCGTTTCAGGGAGCGGCCACCGGCGTGGGCGGCATCTTGCGCGATATTTTCACGATGGGGGCGCGGCCGATTGCCGTGCTGGATTCGCTGCGCTTCGGGCCCATTCGCGCGTCGGAAGTCCAAGGAGACGAGGCGCTGGCGCGGCGCAATCGCCGGCTGCTGGAAGGGGTGGTGGGCGGGATCGCGTTTTACGGCAACTGCTTCGGCGTGCCGACCTGCGGCGGCGAAATCGCCTTCGAGCCCGCCTACGGCGGGAACCCGCTGGTCAACGTGCTGGCGCTCGGCATCGCCCGCCGCGAGCAAATCTTTTACGCCCGCGCTCGCGGCGCCGGCAACCCGGTGATCTACGTCGGCGCCAAGACGGGCCGCGACGGCATCCACGGCGCATCGTTACTCGCTTCCGCTGAATTCAGCGAAGAATCCCAGCAGAAGCGACCCAACGTCCAGGTGGGCGATCCCTTCATGGAAAAATTGCTGCTCGAAGCCTGCCTGGAGGCGATGCGGACCGGAGCAGTCGTCGGGATTCAGGATATGGGCGCGGCCGGGCTTACTTGTTCGACCTGCGAGATGGGCGCGCGGGGCGGCACCGGCGTGGAGATTGACCTTGGGTATGTGCCGCAGCGTGAAACCGGGATGACGCCCTACGAAATCATGCTGAGCGAATCGCAGGAGCGCATGCTGCTGGTTGGGGAAAAAGGCCGCGAAAAAGAGGTTTTTGCCATTTTCCAAAAATGGGGTCTGGACGCGGCCACCATCGGGCAGGTGACCGGCGACGGCATGCTGCGCGTGCGGAACCACGGCCAGGTAGTCGCCGAGATTCCCTGTGGCGCGCTGGCGAAGGATTGCCCCCTCTACGAGCGGCCGCTCGAGACTCCGGCGCGCGCCGAGGGCCCACTCTACGATTTTCTTCCCGAGGGAAGCGACCTGACCGAAAATTTTCTTCACTTGCTGGCCTCGCCGTCCATTGCTTCCAAGCGAACCGTTTTTGAACAGTACGACCACATGGTGCGGACGAATACCGTCGTCGGACCGGGCGCGGGCGATGCGGCGGTGCTGCGTCTCAAAGGAACCCAACGCGGGCTCGCATTGAGCGTGGACGGCAACGGCCGCCATTGCTGGCTCCATCCCAAACGCGGCGCGCAGCTCGCCGTCGCCGAGGCTTGCCGGAACGTCGTTTGTTGCGGAGCGAGACCCATTGCCGCGACAAACTGCTTGAATTTCGGCAATCCCGAAAAACCGGTCATTATGGGCCAGTTCAGCGAGGTGATTGACGGCATGGCGGAAGCATGCCGCGCCCTGGGAACGCCGGTAACGGGGGGCAACGTCAGTTTCTACAATGAGACCCTCGGCCAACCCATCTATCCGACTCCGGTGATTGGGATCCTCGGCGTCATCGAAGATATTTCTTGCGCCATGGGAATGGGGTTTCGGGAGATCGGCGACTGGATCATCTTGCTGGAAACCGGCTCTGGCGGCGCGCCGGGCCCGCTTGAACAACTGCGCCGAAATTTTTCGTCGAGCGAATATGCCAAGGTCGTTGCCGGCATCACGGCAGGCGAACCTCCGACCATTGATCTTGACGCTGAAAGAAAACTTTACGAGGCCGTTCTCGAAATTCTCAGGCGGCGCCTGGCGAACAGCGCCCACGACGTTTCCGACGGCGGCCTTGCCGTAACCCTTGCTGAGAGTTGCTTCGCCAGCCCGGCGGCTGACCTCGGGGCGGACATCACGTTCGATGGCGCCGAGCCGGCAGAGTTTGCGTTTTTTGACGAGAGCCCTTCGCGGATTGTGATTTCCGCGCCGGAGAATCACCTTGCCGAGGTGTTAAGCATTGCGGCAGAATATGGTGTATCGACCCGGGCGATGGGAAGGACCATTCCAGCGCAATTGATTGTGCGGCGCAACGGTCGAGTCGTTCTCGCAAGCGAGGTCAGCCGACTTCGCCACGAGTGGTCGAGTGCCCTCGAGGGGCTTTTGCAAGTCAGGTAGTCCATGCACGAAACACCCTGGCCACCCGATGACAAATTCCGCGAAGAATGCGGTGTTTTTGGCATCTATGGCCACCGCGAAGCCTCCAAGCTCACCTACCTGGGGCTCTATGCCCTCCAGCACCGCGGACAGGAGAGCGCCGGGATCGTTTCGGCGGACGGCGGGCGATTTCACGCCGAGCGCCGGATGGGTCTGGTGGCCGATGTCTTTTCCTCGGAGGCGCTAAAGCGGCTGCCGGGCCGCACCGCCATCGGCCATACACGGTATTCCACCGCCGGCGACACCAGTCTGGCCAACGCTCAGCCGATCTTGATTGATTGCAACAAGGGGCTGCTGGCGCTCGCGCACAACGGAAATCTGGTCAACGCCAACGTTTTGCGCGCCGAGCTGGAGGCAGCCGGGTCGATTTTTCAAACGACCAGCGACACCGAGGTGATCGTTCACCTCGTGGCCCACTCCCGCGCCACCCAGTTGACCGAGGCGCTGGCCGATGCCTTGAATCAGGTGGTCGGCGCCTATTCGCTTGTGCTGCTCACGCCGCATGAGCTTTATGCCATCCGCGATCCGCGCGGTTTTCGGCCGTTGTGCCTCGGAAAGCTTGGCTCGTCCTACGTGGTCGGCTCGGAAACCTGCGCCCTGGACCTGATCGGCGCCCGTTACCTCCGGGAGATTGAGCCGGGGGAGATGCTGCGGCTTCACCCCGAGGGCGCTGAATCCATCCGGTTTGCGACGCCCACCCCTCACCAGTACTGCATCTTCGAGCACGTTTATTTCTCGCGCCCGGACAGCGTGGTCTTCGGCCGGTCGGTGCAGCAGAGCCGTGAAATGCTTGGCCGCTTGCTGGCCCGCGAGCATCCGGCCGTAGCCGACCTGGTTGTGCCGGTGCCCGATTCGGGCATGCCGGCAGCAATTGGCTACGCGCATGAATCGGGAATTCCTTTTGAGATGGGCCTGATCCGGAATCATTACATTGGCCGGACCTTTATTGAGCCGGAGCAGTCCATCCGCGATTTCGGCGTGAAGCTGAAACTTAACCCGGTGCGCGACCTGCTCATGGGAAAGCGGATCATCCTGGTGGACGATTCCATCGTCCGCGGAACCACCAGCCGAAAACTTGTCCGCATGGTCCGTGAAGCGGGAGCGGTTGAGGTTCACATGCGGGTCAGTTGTCCGCCGACGATCTCGCCCTGCTACTACGGGGTGGACACGCCCACCAAACGTGAATTGATCGCCGCCAGCCACTCGGTGGAAGAAATCCGGGACTTCATCGGGGCCGATTCGCTCGGCTACCTCTCTCTGGAATCGCTTCGGCAAGCGGTCTCGGATAGCGAGGGACGCTTCTGCACCTCTTGCTATACGGGACGCTATCCCACGGAGTGGATTCCCGTCGAGGCCCTGACGCGCGAAGAAAACAGAAGCTAGAGGTTAGAGGCAGGAAGCTTGAAATCCAACCCCATGCCTCCCTCTTCAAACTTCCAGCAGGACCAAGGTAGTGCTTCTAGGGTGGCGGTAGTCAGGCTGCCCGCTTCCGTCATCCCAAGACCCCGGGGTGGTTTTCCCGACCATGGCTAACCCGTCAATCCGCTACTCCGATGCGGGCGTGGACATTGACCGCGCCGAACGGGCAAAGTCGAAAATCCGAACGCTCGCCCGGCGCACGTTCACGCCCGGCGTGCTGAGCGAAATCGGCACCTTTGGTTCGCTCTTTGCCCTGGACAAGAAGCGCTGGCGCGACCCGGTGCTGGTGGCGAGCGCCGATGGCGTCGGCACCAAGTTGAAGGTGGCCTTCGCCATGGGCGTTCATTCCACTGTCGGCAGCGACCTGGTCAACCACTGCGTGAACGACATCCTCACCCAGGGCGCCACTCCGCTGTTCTTTCTGGATTATCTGGCTATGGGCAAGGTGGTGCCCGAGGTCGTCGAACAAATCCTGGATGGCATCAGCCGGGCCTGCAAGCTCGCCGACTGCGCCCTGGTGGGCGGCGAAACGGCCGAGATGCCGGGTTTCTATCAACCGGGCGAATACGATCTGGCGGGATTCATCGTGGGCGTGGTGGAGCGCAAACGCATCTTGACCGGGAAACAGGTCCAACCCGGCGACCTCCTCCTTGCCCTGCCCTCCTCGGGACTTCATACGAACGGCTATTCCCTGGCGCGCAAGCTCCTGTTCGAGATCGCCGCGCTGAAACTGGATAGCTATGTCGCTGAAGTGGGAAACAAAATCGGCGCGGAGCTTCTCAAGCCGCACCGGTGCTACCTGCCGGCCTTGAAGGAAGTCGTCGCCCGGGAACTGGCGAGCGGCCTGTGCCACATCACCGGCGGCGGCCTCACGGATAACCTTCCGCGGGTGCTCGGCAAAAATCTGTGCGCGGTGATTGAACTGGGAAGCTGGCCGGTGTTGCCCCTTTTTTCTTATCTGCAGCGGCTCGGGAACGTAACCCAGGACGAGATGTTGCGCACGTTCAATTGCGGCGTGGGCATGGTGGTGGTGGTGCCGCCGGCTAACCTCAAGGCAGTGGAAAAGGAACTGAAGCGGCGGCGGGAAAAGTGTTTTCCCATCGGCCGCATCGAACCCCTCGACGCCGCTCGGGGCAAGCGCGGCAAGACCGGAGTCGTCTACCACGGGAGCTTTGCGTGAACAAGCGCATCGGCATCCTGCTGTCGGGCCGCGGTTCGAACTTCGAAGCGATTGCCGACAACGTCGCCTCCGGAAGAATTCCCAAGGCGGAGATTGCCATCGTCCTGAGCAACCGGGAGCATGCGCCCGGAATTGAAAAAGCTCGCCAGAGGGGCCTCGAGACCGCCGTCATCCCTTCCAAGGGCCTGGAGCGCAAGCAGTACGACCGGCAGGTGGTGGCGGTGCTCGAGGAGAAAAAGGTGGATCTGGTCTGTCTCGCCGGATTCATGCGCTTGCTCTCTCCCTATTTCATCAGCCGCTTTCCCCATCGCATCCTGAACATCCATCCGGCGCTGCTGCCGGCTTTTCCCGGCCTTGAAGCGCAGCGCCAGGCGCTCGAACACGGCGTCAAGGTCACCGGCTGCTCCGTCCATTTCGTGGATGAAAACCTTGACGCCGGGCCGATCATCGTGCAGGCGGTTGTGCCGGTGGAAAACGACGATACCGTGGAGACGCTCTCGGCGCGCATCCTCAAAGAAGAACACCGCATTTATTCAGAAGCAATCCGAATCGTGTTGGAAGAACGATTTCGCATTGAAGGCCGCCGGGTTTTGACCTGGTGACTATTCAGCTTGCCAGCATTGGCGAGATAACCCCGTTTGACCCTTTGGGGAAATTCACATAACCTGATTGGGAATTCTTTGGAAAAATGAAGGCTGTTGAAGAACAACTCGCTTATCTAAGAAAAGGCGCGGCCGAAATCATTCGCGAAGATGAACTGCGGGCGAAGCTCGAGAACTCGGTGAGGACCGGCAAGCCGCTGCGGGTGAAATTGGGCGTGGACCCGACCGCGCCCGACCTGCACCTGGGCCATACCGTCGTGCTGCGCAAGCTCAAACATTTTCAGGAGCTCGGCCACACGGCCATTTTCCTGGTCGGCGATTTCACCGCCATGGTGGGCGACCCCACCGGACAATCCG
>Ga0209321_10000243_pt1 | contig 33934 bp, 56 predicted proteins | sample Rifsed16ft4_FD_184012 | JGI IMG/M metagenome (GOLD analysis project Ga0209321, IMG submission 184012) | Soil microbial communities from Rifle, Colorado, USA - sediment 16ft 4 - CSP-I_5_4 (version 2) | ecosystem: Environmental > Terrestrial > Deep subsurface > Rock core/Sediment | place: Rifle...
CGGCAGGAATTACAAATACCGTAAAGAGTATTTTAATACACCACTCCAGCAATCCATCGCTGGGATCTATTTGGAATGATCCATCCCCTCTATAACTTTTGATTTCTTTCTTATTCTGTCCCTTAGGTTCGGAAGATTTAGGTTTCATACTTCATCCTTCTCTTCTGGAATATCTATTGGAGCATACCATTTAAAATCCAGCATTCTCCACCTTTCCATGTCCTCGTTGTTAAAAACTTTTTCTAATTTTTGTCGGTATTCAGTATCATTCTCATAAACACTTTTTTTGAAATAGTTAAAAAATCTCATGGCCCCCAAAATCTGTTCTGGTGATATTTTTCCAAAGTAGGATTCTTCTACTATTTTATTCATAGCTTCTTCTACTGCTTCATGTGCAATAATTCTATCCATCCCCCTCGCCCACTCAAATAAAGCTCGGTATCTCTTTTCGAGAGCGGTACGACTAAGTTTTTTTATATTCATACTTCCCTCTCTCCCCCTGGGTAGTGTTGGGGTTAGGTTTCATAGTTGTGGTAGGGGACAAACTTCTTTACAAATTAAATCTCCGCCCTCTAATAGCCAGACTATTCGAAATGGAACTATGGTTATTTTACATAAATCCCAGCATTGCTCATCCATCCACCTTTTAATATCTGACTCTGCAAGATCCGATCCGCTAATAATTCCAGATATTTGACCAATCATGTTTTTGCTACTGGCGTGTCCAGACAATATATCAACCATTTCCTTTTGGCGTTTCTCATACCCATCCGCTCCATCATAAATATATTCAGTGGTAAAGGTGGCTCTCATGCTCATACTTTTTTGGTTCCTTTTTCTTCTAAGATGGATAACTTTTGGAGGAGGTCGTCTATTTTGTCTCGCATAAACTGTCCGTCGTTTTCGTCATTATCAATTAAGTGAGGATAGTGAATACCACACCATTTTTTTATGAATTTATCAAAAGCCTTGAGAACGTCGGTTTCGTATCTGACATCGATTGAATGGTCTACTTTTGTCGCCGCCTCCACCGCCCGGTCTATTTCAGAGAGTAAAAACTTCTCAATTTGTTCTGCCCCATCCTGCTCGTCATAGAAATTAGTCATGGTCTCCTTTCAGGAGTTCGGGGTTTTCAAACATATTTCCGATTACTTCCGACTCCGCAGCGCCACTAAATGTTTCTTTTGCCCCCTCCATCATCCATGACCCCTGGTCTTCCCACCAAGTTACCTTATAGTTTCGATATTCCTCAAATTCATTTTTTCCATAACTGTCGTAGTGGTACATGATTTTTACAATATCTCCCTCATATATCTCTCTGCCGTTTTTATCTTTGAGGCCGGTGTATTGCATAATTTCGTAGTTAGTTACCATTTCTTCTTCACCCATCATTCCATGTCCTGCTAGATTTTCATAAGAATAGTCTTCTTTATCATCAATAGTTTTGATAAAGGAATATTTGTCATTAAGTGGAAAAGTTAGACAATTAACATCAAACATTTTATTACGGATTTTATCCCAAGCCCTAAACTTTATTTCCCTTGGTAATACTGATGGTGATTTAGTCATAGGTAGGGTGGTCATGGTTTCTCTTCTTGGTCGTTAATCCGGGGCCAGTGCCAACACTCGTCAAACCAACCCACCTTTGCCGTTTTAACAATTTCTCTCAAATCTTTTTCCGAGAACATCCTAGCCCTAACTCCCAGCTTATTCGGTTTTCCTTCTAAGGGGCTAGTTAAAAACGACTTACCATGCTTTCCACACTTTTTGTTTTCATACTTCAGGATGAAGTTGGGTAGGGTGTGTGGTAGCCCCGCTTCTTTCAGCGCAATCATCAAATATCGTTTAGTTTTGTTTCTCATGTAAAATTCCAATATTTTTCTGTAAAGTCCAATTCTCCAGCAGATAGCCAGATTTTTAGTGCGTTTAGACACTCCTTTTTGGTTCCCGTCACCTCCTCAATGATATCTTCGATACGATTCTTGTTCGTCATTGCCTGACCACACACCACTCTTATCTTTAATTTTGCCGCCGAGCTGGCCTCGATCCGACGGAAAAAAGTCCGGGGAATCCTCATGTTGGCGTGTAGTACCACTTTGCCATCTTTCCACCCCTTGGCGAACAGCCCCAACCTCACTTTCCGTCTGTTTATTCTTTTCATTTTTGTGGTTCAAATATCCTTTGTAACGCTTGCATGGCCGTTTCAGATAGCCGGGCGTTTTTCCCGGCTTCATACCCCTCAATGAAGCCCATTTGCTGACCAGCCGTAAATACCCGCATAAGTTGTTCATACGAGTATCTAGGCGGAAACAATGTTTGCCAATATAGCCTAATTCTTTTCATTGAGTCCCCCGGCAACTTCATCTGCTAACTTAGCCGACCCCTTTCTTTTTGCTGAAGGCAGGTATTCGGTAATCCGGCTCCGGGTATCACCTTTCTCGTTTGTCTTGTTCTTAATGACAAGCATGATGGGTTGACCAATTAGTTCGTTCAAATCTTCTCCGCTGGGTCTTTCATCTGTTACCGCTAGTCCCACGGCTTTGCAGATTGTATAGAGAGACGAAGCTGGATATTTTCCTTCTGGGCTCCATGAGTTACTGACCGTCTGTAGTATGAATTTGTCTGGGGCGATATCAAATCTAAATTCGATCTCATCTCGTACAACAGGTTGCCCAGTCTTTTTGTCGTTAAACGGTAGTGTTCGTTCTCCTTTGTAGGTGAGGTCTCCGACGGTGGCTTCATATACCCCCTCGTCATAGACCTCAAACATTGTGGTATTGGTTTTGATGGAGAAATCTGCTGGTAGTGGCATAAAGTTGTCTCACCTACTTTCCTTTTAGCCAGGCTGGTGCGTCTGCATCTAACCCGGCTTCCACCTGGCGTTTAATTTCTTCCCACGCCCGCCCAAAGACCTTGGCTGGGTCTTCTCCCTCATCTACGGAAACAGTCATTGAACAGGAGGACTCCTGGTTGGAATACTGAATACCGGGGACTGGGATCTTGATGGTTTTAGAAACAGTTATTTCCTGCACTTTCATACTTATGACTCAATAGTATCATAATCCATGTGTGTTGTCAAGATCGAGACCATATCTTTTAAGTGTTTCCATAACCCAGAACCAATTAGCAATTTTTCTCTTATTTTTGCAATGTTCACAAAACAAAAGGCGTTTATTTTCCTGTTCAACTCCGCAAGTCCGGCATCTGCCTGGGCCAAACCAGGTTTTGACTGAGAAATTACTAGGGAGAGGCATTTTTTTTCTTGTAATAATAAGCCAGATGTATTTTATTCTGAACAATTACTCCACAAATCTTTCACGAGCTTCGGCTTTAATGGTGGGGAGGGTTGTCATAACTCTACGACCTCCAAACACCTTACACATTTAACCCTGTGAACTCCCCACTCACCAGTAAAGGTGCCATTGGGTTTTATGTTCTGCCACCCCTCAAAGGGAACCCAGTAGTGACTACACTCTTCATCCAGGGCTTCGTTGTCTTTCCGATTCTTCACCGCTTCGGCTTTAATAGTGGAGAGGGTAGTCATTTTTTTCCTTTCAGAATGTGGAGGATGTCATCAAGAGCTTGATTGTAACCAGGAGCTTGATTAACAATATCTCCATCTCCGAAACTTCTAGGAGTGTTTAATCTGCGTAGCTTCATCTTCTCCGCTTCCCCAATAATCTTCTCCCTTTCAGCCTTCTGGCCCTCCTGATAGAGTTTACGACCAGAGTTTACTACCCTGTTTTGTTCTTCTTGCCATTCTATTTTAGAGTCGGCCAAGAGTTGACGAATGAGAGAGTATGTCCCCATATATGCAATGCTAAAATCATCGCTCTCCCTTTCCTTCAACTCTAAAGTATTAAAAATATCTTGAAGTTCTGCTTCCCAGTTCTTTTTGGCTTTGGATTTCATTACCCTCTCCCACCCCCCCACCCCCCTCTCGTCTTTTGATGGTAGTTTTTTATTCATTTCTTGATTCGCCCCCCCTTTCTTTCTTCTCCCTTCGTATCTGTAAATAGAAAACAGGTAAGCAGGCTATAAATAAAATTACCCAGAGACTTAATTTAAGTATGGTCATTATAATTTGGATTATTTCTTCCATAACATCAAGCATGGCGTCAATAAAGTTATAGATAGATTCAATCATTTAATTCCGCTGTCTATATATCTATCTCTAATGGTCTCCAATTTTAGATACAATTCTTTTAAGTCGGGCTGTGTAAATTTTTGTGGCTTCTCATATTTTCGGTGAAGCCGGTTGTACATCGCCACTCCGTAATTTTTTCTATACCATTTAATCACAACGGTGGCAAACGTAATTAAATTGTGAACGATTGAAATCAAAATTCTGTGAAGTCTGTTCGATGTCTCTTCTTTTGTGGCAAGTCGGACACAAAGCACCAACCATGTCATCCGCCACGTCACTGGGCAGGTATTCTTCCGGAATTAAATAGGCGCATTTTTTGCAGTACAAAACCGGGCGACCATGGTAATCATCCGCATCCTCGCTCGTGAGAATTATATAGCCCACGGAAATCTTGCCGCAGTTATAACACGTTCCGACTCTCCATACGTTTCCGGCTTTCTCGTTCAGGTCGTTAATCAGTTCAGAAAAAGTAGCAAGCTGTGTTGTGGCTACTTTTAATTTGTTCTCCAGTGAGTCTTTTTGTTCCCGCTTCATATTGCTACTGCGATCCTCAATTGTCATTCTACTATTGAGTTGTTAGTAAGTCAAGCCCCTATTTCAGATTCAACAGACAGTTGGTGCAGATCAAAAACAAATCCCCATTGTGATTGTTTCCGCACCGCTGGCAATATCGGTGCCTCTCTTCCACCCGGATTGTATCATTGTCCCAATACCTCCACAAAAATCCCCTGATTAGTGATCTTTTCTGTATGGCTTGAAACAAGGTAGACGGGTGCAACCCCAATTCTTTCAGTGCCAAGTCCATCAGGGGATATATTTTAGCTTCACTCAAATCTGGTTTGTATGCAATTATGGCCCTAGTTCTTCCGTTTAAGCGTGATGTATCCCGAAATAATGCCATAATGTCTCGTCGGAATCTCGCTCAACTCCTCCACCATTTTACCATCACGCATTGAGCCATAGAAAATACAGCCAAACTTAGACCGGATCACCTCTAATCTCTTGGCCTCACGCCGTTTTATTTTCTCAACTGAAGTGAGAATGGCTCCGATTAATTTAGGTAATTGCATCCGGGCTTTGCTTGAAGTTTCGGTCAATTCCGCCATCAATTCATTCTCACTCATGCCCAAATCACTGGCCAGCTCATCACTTGAAACCCCAAACACGGACACTGGGATATGCTCACGGTATAATTCATTAGTAACCCGATTCTTATTTTCTCCTTGAATCCTTAAAAAACTTCTAAACTTAGATTTTAATATTTCACTGGGGTCGCTCTTGCGTTGCTCTTCCATATCACGCCGAACTTCCGCCAATTCGGCTAATTCTTCCCGGGTATATGATTCATTCAATTCGTTCACGACTTGTGCATCGGCTCTAAAAAGAAGAACATGGCAGATTCATTGCCAGTCACATAAAGCCGATGCGATAAATTGTGAAAGTAGGGTTTCACTGCCCTAACCTTGCGGCTATTAGCCTGGTTGGTTTAGGTAAGTAAGACCTCATGTCGGAGGTGGGAGGCTTGCACCCACCACCGCCGACTCAAGCCTCAATAGATACACACCGCCCTGGTGTAGTTGTTTTCTGGAATGGGTTGCTTGTCCAGATAAATACACGCCCCCCGTGGATCTGTTTGCAAGTAGACGTATAAGCCATTGTGGCCAGCAAACATATAAACCAGGCTCTCCGCATGCTTGACGTGTCCGGCGTTTCTCCTCTCAGACTTTTCATCCCAATTTCCATTAGCATCCTGGAATCCATTGCAATCGTTAGTATATAAACGATTTAGAATGGTACCGATGCGCTTTATATAAGCCCATTGGCCGGTGCTTATACTCAATTTCTCGCATCCGTTTATTTTTCGTTCATTATCCCAATAGATTTTATTCATTTATATCTCACCTCCTCTCACTAAACCGTAGTAATCTCTCAAGTTTTTTGATCCTATTCTCTCCTCAATCCAAGCCAACGCTTCGGCTGATGTTTTTCGGGTAATAGCGGATTCCACTTCGGCATCCAACAAACTTGCAATCTGGACATAATACATCCCGCTATCACCTTGTCCCATGACGATCTCGCCGATTCCGGGGATTTGGGTAATACTAATTGTATTCATGTCAAAATAAAATGCATGGCCACGTTAGACCCGACCATGAACGCTAATATAAAACCATATACGGAGTATTCGTGGTGTCTCCAGAATCGTTTGATCTTACGTGTTGGTATATACGCTCGCTTCATATATCCTCTATACTCATACTACTACTAGTTCATTAGTAGTCAAGGGGTAAACGATAACCTGTAGCATTTTGCTGTATGCAAAAACCCGAACCGCTGTAGTGATCCACAACGGCCGTTTGTGGCATAAGCGGTATCCAGTATCCTTGTAGTTTAGCTTCAACGCCCGTTTTGATATAATCAAGGGATGGGAATGAGAGCGGCCGACGGTTCATTGACAGTGAAGGAGAAAAAGTTTGTGCGCAGATTGGCAGAGACGGGTAACGCAACTCAGGCTGTTATGGATTCGTACAATGTGAAGAAGCGGCTGACAGCCAGACAAATGGCCCTCGATTTAAAAAAACGCCCGCATGTCCAGAATGAACTGATTAAGATCATGGATTCCCTGGGGTTAGACGAACAGGGAATCATGAGCAAGTGGAATGAAGCGATCAAGGAGGGCTGGGGAATAAGGGCAACGCACAAGGATGCCTTGTCGTCACTAACAATGGCCACCCGGTTGAGGGGGATGCTGTATAAGGATTCAGCCCACCTGAAGGTAACGCTAGAACAAACAGCCCACAAAATGCCGTATGATAGATTGTTGGAGGAGTTTGATAGACTTAAACGGGTAACGGATAAACTGGTTATTGACGGTCAATTCGCTATATAAAAACTAGGTGACTATGGGATAAGAGGAGAGAGAGTGATAGATAGAAGAGTGATAAAAAGCTATATTAAGCCCTAAACACATAATTGCTTAAAATAACTGAGTATAATTATTATTATACTTAGTTGCTAGCCTCACTTTGTCGTTTGCTGACAGACGTTTAGCTTCAGACTACCCCCATACCACCCTGTTGCGTCTGTAAATTTTATTGTGAGCCCCCTCTTAAATACGCAGTAAATTTTTTTTAGTAAGACGATTATGCTGGGAGATAGATCTGGTGAGGGACTGGCCCCCCTTCCCCCCAATGGGCCTTGAAGTAAGAAGTTGCTTTCATGTGTCTACTTGCCTCTCGTCTTCTGCCGAGGTAGACCGCATGGGCGTTAATCTGACTTCCTCCAACTTCTTGAAGGTGCACACGCCTCGTTCAGTTTATTTTTTTATATCGAACGGTCCTGCAGATTTTTTCCCTTCGGGCTCTGCACCTCTGTCCGATTAGAGGCCCCACGACATTCCTGCCATGGCCTGACCCGGCCCCCAGAAGGGGGGTTTATGCTGGTGTGATTAGTCTGGCGACAAATGCTCTGATACATGAAAGTATCATAACACATAATGCAAGTTGTCAAGTTTTTGACAAACTGCTACTTATGGGTTAACATGGTCTGGCAGTACGGACTATCTGATACATCTTCTTCTACTGCAACTGAAGAGTCTGGTCGTAGGGGGTCACAAAAGGTGGCCCCCTTCTTTTTGCCGGAGAAAGGGGGGAGTAACAACCGCTTCACGAGGGAAGAGTCGAATTATCCGTATCCGCATCCCCCAGCATGGGGAAAGGCTGGGCGAAGATCTTTTCCGCCGCTTTTACGAGTTCCTGTTCTTTTTTTTCCCGCTCTGCTGCTTCTTTCCCCAGCCTGGCCATGCCCTCTAAAATTTCAGGAAAAGATTTTTTCCCACGGGGAGTTTCTCCCCAAAAGTTCTTTTTCTCTTCTTCCCAGGGCAGTGGTTCTCCTCGCACGTTTCTGGTTAAACCATCTTCCATATCTTGATATTACCACAGGAAGGGTGCGGTATAATTGCGGGGTATGGCCCTGGGTGACGAGGTACAAAAGCAGGTCGATGAAGCAGCCGAAAAGGTCGATGCTATGGGCCAGGACAGCGAAGTTAAGGCGGCAAAGTGGGTCATCGAGGAGGGCAAGGCTGGAGACCGGGAAGAGAAAAAGGAGGCAGACCAAAATCTGGAAGTTCTGGGCAGGAGAGCCCGGTACAAGTTTGACAACTATAAACAGTTTTTAACTGAAATATGCCTGGACGTTTTGGAGCGGAAGGTGGAATTGAGGAAGGGCTGGAAGTACCGCACTTACTATAATAGTAAGGGGGTCGGGCTTCTTCTGGGATCTCCGTCGGGAAAAACGTATGGCCGGGGTTTTGCCCCCATGAATAATCCCCAGTACGATCTCAATGCTTGTGTGGTTTTGTGTCTTCAGGCAGAAAACACGATTGACGACATTGAGAAGTTAGAAGTGGAGAGGGCTTCCAAAACTGAGGCGGGGGTATACCTAGCATGAGCCGCAAAACTTCTCCATTCATCATCCCCAAGCCGCAGCTGGTAAAAGAATATGTGAAGCTGGCGGAGGTGGCCAAAGAGATGCTCAAAGCCAGATGCGGGCCGGATTTGTACCTGTTTAACAAATACGTTTTGGGAGTGGAAACAGGATCGGAGAAAGTTCCTCTGGGTCAGTTCCACAAGGAAATCTGTTATTTTGTCCAGAACCGGAGAGACAGGAAAAAACTTCTTTTGGTTCCTCGTGGTCACCTAAAATCAACTCTCATCACCATCGGTTATCCTATTTTCAGGCTGGTGGAAAATATAAACACTCGTGTTTTGATCTTAAACGCCACTTGGCAGATGGCTGTGGACTTTTTAACCGAAATTAAAAACCATCTGCAGAAAAACGAAACCCTGATTAACACCTTCGGGTCTATGGCCGACAATCCAATTGAATGGAGTCAGGATCGGATTACCCTGCAAAGGTCTGATCACGGGGTAAAGGGGCCGACGGTTTGGGCCACCGGGGTTGAATCTAATTTGGTCGGCAGCCACCCGGATTTAATTATCATGGACGACGTGGTTAACCGGGACATCGCTGACTCCGAAGACCTGGCTTCCAAGGTCATTCTCCGCTACAAAGACGCTCTCGATCTCCTCGAACCCGGGGGCCAGCTCATCGTCATTGGCACTTGCTGGACGGACAAGGATCTATACGAGTGGCTGCGCAACCCCGACAACAAAGTTATCCAGGGTTATGACCTTTTAATCAGACCGGCGTTTGAATTCGAGGGGACTCTGGAGCAGGTTTTTTCCGAGGGCGGAGAAGCTCTGATGCAAAACCGGCTCTGGCCGGAGAAGTTTTCCTACAAGGAACTTAAATCCCGGTATACCGGCAAAGGGCCGTATGAATTCTCGGCCCAGTATTTGCTCAATCCTGTCCCTGAAGATTCCGCAATTTTCAGGAAGGAATGGTTTAAGTACATCGAGTTGGAGGATTGGAAGGGCAGGATGGTGAACCGCTACATGACCGTCGATCCGGCCATCTCTCTGGCAAAAGAGGCGGATTATACGGGAATAATTATTACCGACGTTGACCAGTATGGAAACATATTAGTCCGGCACATTGACCGAGCCAGGGTTAGTCCGTACGACCTGATTAACCGGATCTTTTTTTTGGCAGACCAGTACCACCCGAATTCAATCGGAGTGGAAACGGTAGCTTTCCAGAAGACTTTGCAGTATTTTTTGAACGAGGAAATGAAGAGGCGGGGCAAGTTTTTACCAATTAGAGAGATCACTCCGGGCGACAGAACCAAGGCTGAAAGAATCAAATCCCTGCAGCCGCTTTATGCAGGTGGTAAGATATTACACAGTAAGGCAGTGCAAAACCTGCAGCTTCTAGAGGACGAATTACTCCGTTTTCCCAGAGGCAAACACGATGATATGATCGACGCTTTTTCATACATGACCGACATGATTGTCTCTCCACGGCCAAGACGGGAACATTACCACCAGCACTATTTGTATGGTCAAGAAAGATAATATTGAACGGATCAGGGATTCCTACAAGCCCACCGGGGAAGAGGCGAAGGTTTTGGAGATGGTGTATGACCGAAAGGTCAAGATGGAGGATGGAAGTGACCGGAAACAGGCTGCTAAAAACTGGGATAAATGGCTGAAACAGTGGGAGGCGATGAGGCCGGAGAAAAACGAAGAAGATTGGCAGAGTAACCACGTGGTTCCCCTCACCACTGCGGTTGTGGAATCGGCGATGTCCGAAGAGGTTGAGCAGGGCAGTAAGCCGTTGATCCAGGGTAGGGGGGAAGAGGATGTACCAAAAGCTACGGTCATGAGCCATATTTACGATTACACCTGGGAAATTTCAGACAGCGACACGGCCAGGGATGATGTCTTCAAGGATTCTTTGATTTTGGGAACCGGCATCGGCCAGGAATATTATCTAAAAAAGCCCAGAAAGATCAGGCATATTAAGGTGGACAAAGATGGCAAGGAAAGTTATACCGAGGAAGAGATTTTTGAGTACGACGACTGTATTTTGGAGCCGGTTAGACTGCAGGACTTCTTCATTGACGAAAACGCCAGGAACATAAATTCCGGGCCGTACCCGGCCAGGGATTGTATCCGTCGGTATGTTATGGACATTGACGATTTCAAGAATTTTTTTACGGGCAAGGTCTGGGATCCGCTGGAGAACGCCAAGCGGGTTATTCCCGGCAAGGGAGCGGATTATTACGAGTTTTACAAACCCCCCACGGGGATAGACCACTCCCGTCAAGTGGAGGTTTTGTGGTACTGGTCGAGGGTTCCCAAGGATTATCTGGTGGTGATTGCCAACGATGTGGTCATCAGGATGGGGCCGAATATTTACCGGCACAAACAGCTTCCTTTTGCCAGGGCGATAGACATTAAACGCACCCACCGTTTCTACGGCAAAGGTGAGCCGGAGCTCTTGGAGTCGGTACAAAACGAGAAAGACACTCTCCGCCGGATGATTCTGGACAGGAATCATTTAGACATCGACAAAATGTTTTTGGTGGGTAGCCGGAACCAGTTGAGCGAAGAAGATTTGATTGCCCGCCCCCACGCCATGGTGCCAGTTGACGACCCCGATTCGGTTAAAGCCGTGGAGTATGGGGATATTCCCCGGTCGGTGGAGATGTCACTCAAAGCTCTGGACGAAGACGGCACGATTGCCACCGGGATTGATCCCAGGTTTACTTCCGCCCCTCAAGCCGGTACGGCCACGGAAGCGGCCATCCTGAAAGAATCGGCTCTGCGTAGGTTGAGGATGAAGATCCGCATGTTCCAACGGGGATTCCTGGTGGATGTGGCCAGATTGAGAGTAGCCAACATCATCCAATTCTACTCCCAGCCACGGCTGGAGAAGATTGTGGGAGAGAAGGGTTCCCAGGACTTCGAGAAGAAGATTGAAGAGTTGAAAGCCAAGGGAGTTTTGGAGGAAATGGGTGGTGATTTCTACCAAAAGAGTTACAAAAACATCAAGATTAAAGACAAGAAACTGGATTTCGATGAACGGGGCCAGGTCAAAGAGGTACCCTACAAGGGTTACACCTTCTTTGAGGCTAAGCCGGAGTTCTTTATTCCGGCGGTTAGGGGTGGGTTTGATATCAAGTTCTCCGCCGGGCCGACTCTTCCTCCCAGTATTCCCCTCATGCAGAGCAAGACGGTGGAATTATATGACCGGCTAATCCAAAACCCCGGTTTTGATCCGATTAAACTGGGCGATCTCCTGTTAACCGTCCATGACCGTGACCCCGATGCTCTCCACGCCCAACCGGCGGAGGGCGAGGACACCGAAAGCGGCGGTTTGCAGATGCAGATCGAGCTGGCTATGCGGGAGAACCAGATGTTGACCCAGGGTCAGGAGGTTCCGCCCACCGAGTACGCATCCCCGGCTCATTCCCGAATCCACATCGAGTTTATGGGTTCAGACCAGGTTCCATCTGATCCCCAGATTTTGCAGAATTTCAGCAACCACGTCATGCCTGAACTCATGGCCCAAGCCCACCGTGGCGGTCAGGGTGGGGCGATGGGAGCCGAGGGCGGAATGGGCGGAGGTATGGGCAACGAGGGTAACTCGCCCATGCAAGCCATCCAGGGTGGGGAATCGGCCAGAAAGGCCATTTCTCCGGGTAAAGCACCCAAGGCCAGCAGGATTAAGATGGGCGATGTCATGCCCGGCAAAGTGACCGGAAGCCGGACGATGCCGGTACAAGCATAATATGGTAAAGAGAAAAGCTACTATTCAGGTTGTCGAATACCTGAAAGCGATTACGCTGGAGGAGTTGAAGTTTCTGGTGAAGCTGGCCAACGACAAAGACAATGATATGTTCTTCCGGTTCCTGAAAGCCGAAGCTGAACGCAAGAAAAACATCATCTGGCGGTTGCCGGAGGGAGACCCAGTGAAGCTGGCCATTGAGAAAGCGGCTCTCCGGGGGGGGATAGAATCACTATATATTGTATTTGATATGATTAGGGAATCTCCGAACGAGATGGAACGGAGGCTGAAGGAGAGTAAAAATGGTTAGTCTAAAAGATTATTTGGGGGGTTTGGTCGGCAACCTCTTTGGTAAGGCTAAACAGGGGGTGGGCGAGTTTCTTCAGTATGCCAAGCAACAACCTCAACCTAACTTTATGCGTGACTTTCCCAACATTATTCAACAACCAACGGCAACTCCAGCTCCAACAGCTAGGCCAACCATATCTCCCAGACAACAGCAGGTTTTGTCTGCAAATTCAGGTCGGATTCCCGACGCTGGTACTTTTTATAACGAGGGCTTCGACAAAATATATCCAGAGGCTGCAAAAGAAATACCGACCCCCACTCCCACTCCTCCGAATTATATTCAAGGTTTTACACACGGGAATATCCCGACAGATATTTCCGGGTTAATTATTCAGGCGGCAAATCAATACAATATACATCCAGCGGTTTTGGCTAGTTTAATTTTTTCAGAAAGTGGGTTCAATCCACAAGCTATAAATACCGGAGTAAACGACTATGGACAGAGCTGGAGGGATCGTGGGATTGCGCAGATTAACGATCTGGCCCATCCAGATGTTACCGATACTCAAGCATTCGATCCTGGATTTGCAATCCCTTATTCAGCTAGATTACTAGATCAATACAGAAAACAGATGGACAATGATTTAACAACAGGCATAGCTGCATACAGAGTTGGGCCGGGGAGAGCCAGAAACAAGGGTCCAAAAGGCAGGGAAAAGGTTAAAAAAGTTATTGAAGGTCTTGATCCGGCGATTGTTAAAGAGCTTGGGTTGGGCGTTGGTTGGGAGTGAGGTGATTTAAATGGCTAAGAAAGTTTCAAAATACGCAAAGAAATCGGCAAAAAAGGGTGGAAAAATGATGATGAAAGAGAAGGAAATGTATCGGATGCACAAGCCGAAACATTGACATTGGTAGTTCCTGGGTATATTATTCCAGTTAAGGAGAACCGTGTAGCCCACGGCCCCGCAAACAAATGGCCGATGATTCCGTAATACAAGTAGATCCTCCGGCAACACCATCGATTTCGGTGGAACCTAAAAAAGATGAGCCGGGAGATTTGTCATGGAAAGACAAGGTAAAAGACAAAAGCCAGGGGCAGTTGATGGAAATGTACGGTGAGGCCAGTAAGAAATTAGGGGAAATGAGCGAATCGGAGAGGCAAAAGACTGAAGTTTTGAAGAAAATGAACGTAATTTTGGCTGCCATCGGCAAAGACCCGACCAGAGAGAAGATGGTCAAGCTGTGGATTGATGAATTAAATGGTGGGGACGGGGACGGGGACGGAGGCGGTGATGGCAAGGACAAGAAGACCGATCCGGCTTTAACCGATGTCCGCCGGAGTCAGGAAAGCGAGATAATTAACCGTTTTGAGGCCAGATATGGCATAGACAAACTGGCCGCAGACAAGAAAAAGGAAGACCACATAAAAATCGGTAACGCTTTGTGGGAATTGGTTGATCCCAGGGGTGAATTTAAGAATTATGAGCAGATGTTGGACAGTGTTCCCCTGCAAAAGTTGGATAAAATGCTGGAAAACGCCTACTGGATCGCTAATCGGGATAAAGTACAGTCTGATCTGGCTATCGCCAGAAAAGCGGAGCGGGATGTGGCTGAAATGGGGGCAATCGGGGGTATTTCTTCGTCTTCTGCAGGTGGCGAAGGTGAAGATATCAACTTAACCCAGGAGCAACGGTATGCGGCCAAAAAGATGGGCGTTTCCGAGGACAAATACAAGGAAAGAATGAAAGAAATTATAAAATCGAGGAGGGGATAACATGAAAGCATTAAAAAACCCGGAAAACGGGGCAGATATCACTACTATAGTCAGGAAAGAGGGTCAAAGCCGGGAGTATTCCATCAAAGTCGGCGAAACTCTGATTTTTGACGACAGTGTGGCAAAAGATCTCTTGACCAGGTATCAATTTCTCGAAGAGGTGGAGATAAAACAGGAAAGAGCAACGGGAAACTATAAATGTCCCCACTGTGAGTATGGTCATGTTTCTAAAATAGCGGTTCTGGGACACATGAACGGCCACAAGGATTTGGAAAAGAAAGAAATAATCCAGTTGGGTTCAGAGTTGCCAACCGTGACTCCAGTTGAGGGCAAACCAGTTTTGAGTCCGATGGAAGAACGGGAAATTAAGAAGAGGGAAGACCGGGGCGATGAAATACCGGATCGGGGAGTTGATAAGGACGGAGTTTCTTGGTACGGGCCGGGACTCGAAGACGACGATTTGAAGAAGGAATAAGGGGTTTTTTGAAGCTAAACTTGACAAGTGGTAGCCAACATGTTCTATACTTTCTAGTGAAAGAAGAACATGGCATACACAGCATCAACGGGTTTTCGATACGGCAAGAGCCTTTTGGGATCACAGTCCCCGATGGCCCTGAAGATTCGTGCGGGAGATTCTAAAACACTTACGATTGGTGACGCAGTTCGGGTAAACACCTCCGGTTTGATTGATTTGGTTGGAGCTGGTAATCCGGTTTTGGGAGTAATTCAGGGTTTAGTCGATGAAAACGGCGGAAACCTTTTGGCTCTTGGTTATACAAACAACACCGGGGCGACTCTTTCTGGCGACGATACCGTGACTACGGCTTCGGACAATTCAACCAGAACCCATTATATTATGGCGGAAGTCTTCATCGACCCCGCCGGTTCTTTGCTTTATTACAATGACTCCAATGGAACTCTGGCCCAAGCCAATCTCTTCCAGCTTTTTGACGTACTGGCCGCTTCGGATCAGATAGATCAGTCGTCTGCTTCCGATACTTCTGGTCAATTTCAACTTCTAGTGATTGATCCCGACGGGGATGCGGATGCGTCAAAAGGGTTATTTAGGGTGGCTGAACCCCAGTTGCTAACGCATATTGGGAATTCCACCGCAGTTGTGGCTGCATAAAACATGGCTAATCGTGCATTATTTGGAGACATTTTGGAACCCGGTTTCAGGGAGATCTTTGATGACAGGTTCAAGGAAATCCCCATGAAGCTGGAAACCCTGCTTCACGTCAACGAAAGCGACAAGCAGGATGAAAAAGATTCGGCCTTGTCCGGCTTCGGCTACCTGGATGAAACGAGTGAACAGGATAATATCAGGTATGAAGATCCGGTTCAGATGTATGACATAACTTATACCCACAAGAAATTCACCAAGGGTTTCAAGATTTCTGAAGAGCTATATGAGGATGCCCTCTACAACAAGATGAATAAGAAACCGGCGGCTCTGGGTAGGGCTGCACGCAGGACGGCTGAATTCCATGCCGCCAAGGTCTTCAACAACGCTTTTGATACCACAGACCAGGGTGGAGACGCCAAACCCCTCTGCTCAATCAGCCATCCCCGTGCTGACGGTGGAACGGCTCAATCCAATGCCTCCTCGACTGGCTTGATTCTAAGTGAACCCAATTTGGAGACTGTTCGCTTGGCCGGTATCAAACTCTTGGACGACAAGGGGATGAAGATCGACATTGAGTTCGACACCTTGTTGGTTCCGGTTGATCTTGACAAGAAAGCCCACGAATTGATTGATTCCGGCATGAGGGCGGGTACAGCCGACAACGACATGAACTACTACAAGGGGGCGTTCAGGATAATCAACTGGATATATCTGACTTCCACGACAGCGTGGTGGCTGATTGATTCCAAGCTCCATGAACTCAACTGGTACTGGAGAGTCCGGGCTGAATTCAAACAGGATGACCAGTTTGAGAGTGGCAGCGCATTGTTCAAATGCCGTGAGAGATTCTCTAAAGGGTTCTCCGACTGGAGGGGCGTACACGGTAGCAAGGGTGACGGAGCCGCATACGCTTCATAATTCACAGGGAAGTTGACCCGCCTCTGTAGATCAACTTTCCTTAACCGTTCCACATTTGAGGCATATGTCTACAACTTTCGGATCAATCGCAGGACGACTTCCAACAGGAACCGTTAACCCGACTACTCCGGCCACGGGAGACGAATATTACAACACAACTTACAATCGCTGGATGCGGTACGATGGAGCTAAGTGGTCTGGGTTGGGATTGACAACCTCTACTTCTACTTCAACTTCGACCTCTACTTCAACCAGCACCTCAACTTCAACGTCTACTACCACAACTTCCACTTCAACTTCTCAATCGACCTCGACTTCGACGACTATCAGCACTTCTACTTCTCAAAGCACCAGCACCTCGATTTCGACTTCTACCTCGACAACCACAACCAGTACGTCTACATCAACAACGACAACCAGCACATCTACTACCACGTCCACAACGACCAGTACGTCTACGTCTACATCGACATCGACGACTGTATAATAAATTATGGCAACAGGAACACATATCACCGATTTACAAGGGAGGCTCCCGGTAGCCACGACGGCTCCGTCTGACCCGATTTCGGGTGACGAATATTGGGATTCCGGCAAGAAAGCCTGGTTTCGTTACAGTGGCAATAATTGGCTGGGTTTCTGGTTTAGTTCAACGTCTACTTCGACTTCGACCAGTACGTCGACTTCAACCTCGACCTCTATTACGACAACGAGTACTTCCACCTCGACATCTACCTCTATTTCTACGTCTACCACAACCAGTGGATAAATATGGCACCTGATACACATTTTTCAGCAGTTGAGTCAAAGAGACTTGTGACGTTTAACGTCCAGCCTACCCAACCCCAGGATGGGCAGTATTACTATGACAATAAAAATGGTGCTCTCTGGGTTTACGACGCAAGGACTACCCAGTGGTATTTTGCTCCCCTGTCTACAACAACTAGCACTTCAACCTCCACCACGACCACATCTACGTCCACGACGACAACCAGTACCTCGACTTCGACTTCAACCTCTACGTCGACATCTACTTCTACTTCTACTACCACAACCTTATAAATATGTTAGTAAAACACACATATTCACTAGCGGGAGTCTGGAAACCGACAGACACGGAGAAGGAAAAAAAAATTTCAGGTTCCAATGAGGTGACCTGTCTGAAACTATCTTCGGGGGGCGGGGCTGCGACGGTGGCAATATACGATGCGACAGTTGCCGCAGAAGCGACTCCCAGCAATTTAAAGTGGTGGCTGGATTGCTCCACCACGGACAACGATATCAACGTGTTTGCCAGCCCCCTCTCTTTTACCAAGGGGGTATATGCGGTTTGCGAACAGGGGTGGGATTTTAACCCAGTGGTTTGCATTTCAGTGATTGGTCGGGCAAATCCAGCTTAACTGGTTCTTGCTTCTGGTTTTTTCTGGGGTATAATGATTCATAATGGGTGAGATCGTAAATCCTAAAAACTGCATAATTTTCACTTCGTTTTCTTCAGCAGACGAGGCCTACAGTCTCAATAGGGTTGTCATTGATCAGATTAAGATGTTCACCCGGAATGGGTACAAGATCAAAGTCATTGTGGCGGAGACGTTTGAACCAAAGGGTGAGTATCTGAATCCGAATGTAAAGATTGAAAGAATCCCCCAGGTTCCGGTTCACAATGAAGTGAAGAAGGATGAAAGTTTTGATCTGGATGTTCAGATGCTTCGAGACAAACTGTCGAAGATCCTAGAGGGGGCGGATGTAGTCTTGACTCACGACATTATCTATCAAAACTCTTGCTTGAAGCACAACATGGCTGCCCGGATGGTGGCGGAGAAGATGCCTAATATCCGCTGGCTGCACTGGATTCATTCTGCCACTTCCCCAGTCACGCTGGCGACCCTTCGTCCTTACTTTGAGGACAAATACCTGGAAGTGATTGCTCAACCGTTTCCCAATTCCAGATATGTATTTTTTAACGATTACTCAATTCCCCGGATTGCGGAGAACTTTGGAGTATCCCAGGATCTGGTAAAAACGGTGCATCATCCTACCGACGTATATGAGTTTTTGGGGATTGGGGAAGAAGTAAAACAAGTTGCGGAGAAGTATAAATTCCTAGAAGCAGACGCTATCTGCATATATCCCGTAAGGCTAGACCGGGGGAAGCAGGTGGAGATGGTAATCAAGACCATGGCTGCCCTCAAGAGGCATGACATGTCTGTTCGGATCGTGGTAGTTGATTTTCACTCGACGGCGGGAGACAAAGTAACTTACCGGGACGACCTAAAGCAGTTGGGGATAGATAACAAGCTAGCTCAGGGAGAGTTGATCTTTACTTCGGAAGAAAAACCGGCGTGGAATTATGAAATACCCCACATTCAAGTCAGAGACTTTCAGATGCTTGCCAACGTCTTCATTATGCCGTCCAGGTCTGAATCATACTCCCTGGTAACACAGGAGGCTGGAATGTTGAGGCAGGTGGTGGTAGTCAACTTTGATTTCCCCCCATTCAGAGACATCTTTGGCCCGAACACGATCAACCGCAAGTTTAGTTCCAATATAGACATTATGAATGGTATGGATGGGGTAACTAATACGAATTACGGGCCGGGGGATGCTGCTCCTGAACAGAGAGCGGCTTACGAGAAAAAATACCATTATGAAACAGCGGGGATGATTAAATCCAAGTTACTTGATGGTGGCCCGATGCAGTTGTCCCAATTCCTGCGTAAGAACAGGAATTTGAACAAGGTCTTTAAGTCGGCGTTAGAGCCACTTTTGTTTGAGACATGACATGGAGTCTGCCTGTATTTTCGGATACGGAGTTGTTGGAAAGGCTACCGGCCTCTCCCTTGGAATCACTCGATACTTTGACCTCCAAGGGAGCAATATTACTCTCGAAGATGCAGCGAAATGCCGATACATTTTTATATGTTTACCAACTCCTACTGGAGCAGACGGCAAGCAAGACACCGGATACATCGAAGACTACGTTAGAAAAATCTCGTCTTTTGGCGGAACTCAAACATTTGTCATCCGATCTACGGTCTTGCCAGGTACAGTTCGCAGAATTGTGGGGAGAACTGGCGTCCAGAGTATCGTATCCAACCCCGAATTCCTCACTGAATCAACTTGGGAACAAGATGCTAGAAGACCAACTCTTGTTGTCGTTGGGTCCGATTCTGGTGAGGCAAGGGATGGAGTCGCCGGTCTCTACGAAAGTCGTTGGAAAGGTATCGCCATCTACAAAACAGACTCAGTTACAGCGGAAACGATTAAATACGGCCTCAACTCGTTCTTTGCCACGAAAGTCGTCTTCGCTAACAGCATCTTCGATCTTTGCCAAAGAGAGAAAGCTAATTACGAGACCGTCAAAAAGGTTCTGGAATCTCATCCGTGGGGCAGTAAAAACCATTTTACGATCTGGCATCAAGGCGGAAGGGGGGCAGGCGGAAAGTGCCTGAAGAAAGACGTGCAAGCATTTGCCTACTTCTCCGACAACCCGTTTTTCAGATTGGTGGACGCCTTGAACCAGGAGTTACTTACAAAATATCCTAAAGAAAAATGACAGCCAATTATACTGATGAGGAAGTAGTTAGGGCGTTGAATTTATATAAGAGTGGCTTAACGGCAAGAGAGGTATACAAAGAACTTGGGGAAAAATCATCTATTCGTTCTTTTTCTCGTCTCATCAGTAGGTGGATGAGAATGGCGGGTGTTTCCCATAAATACAACTTTCATCGCTGGGACAAGATATCTAAGGAGGTAAAAAATGAATGATAATTGGGAGTGGAATACAAACGAGCCGACACCTAATCCCCCCATGCCACCAGGAGCGGAAACGGGAGCAAACATCCATGACCCGGAACTGGTGTCCATAATCATCCCGGTCTACAATCGAGGCTACGATGTCTTCCACTATACCGGCAACTGTATCGGATCGGTGCGGGAACACACCGACAATCTGGTGACTCCTTACGAATTGATCGTGGTTGATAACGGATCTCCGATTAAGATGAAGAACCTATCTGACTGGAAAGCGGACAAGGTTGTCACTAACCAGGAAAACAAGGGCGTGGCGTATGCTTGGAACCAAGGAATTAGAGTGGCTAGGGGTGGTTACATTTGTCTTCTAAATAACGACACGATGGTCTTTGACCACTGGCTGGAAGACCTGAAAAAGTTTGTTGACGGTGGGATTCTGGATTTTGTGATGTCCCATCCCATGTATGGCGATGCCTACGCCAGGGCAACCGACTCGACCTTGAAACGAGCCAAATGGCTAGATAAGTCATTGCACGATTCTGTATCCGACTTTCGGGATTTTGCCTGTGTACTGGCAAAAAAGGATCTTTACGATGAAGTGGGGCTTTTTGATGAACAATTTACCCTTGGATACGGCGAAGACCTGGACTTTTTGAAGCGGATGGACAAAGCCGGTAAAACGTACGGATCTACCGAGTTAGTGCCGATATTCCACATTATCGGAGCTACCAGTCACGGTATGCCGGAGATACCAGAGTTGATGAACAAAAACAGGGAGTTGCTGAAGAGTAAATGGGAAAACACAGACCCGAAAATGGTCATAAAAGAGAAAGTCTGGGATATCAAGGAAGAGAAAAAAGAAGAAGTTTGGGGTGAAGATGTTCAACCTGCTTCTGGGCCAGCGGAAGACTCCCCCCTGGTTCGCTGTGCTTCCACCGGCGACAAGGTTTTCTTCCTGAAAGAGAGCCAAGCTAGTTGGGTGACCAACCCGGAAGTGTTGGAAGCCCTGGGATATGGTTGGGGAGATATTAGGACAGTTAGCCAGGAAGAATTTTACAAACTTCAGTACGGGCCACAAATTACGATGGAGAACGTGAAGGAGTATGCAAAAAAAGACTAAACGGGGGTATATTTATGCCTAGATTCAGTATACTTACGCCTGTCCACCTCTGGAATGAAGAACGAAGGGATCAACTATTCCGGGCCATCGAGAGTGTCAAAAAACAGACATTTCAGGATTACGAACACATCATCGTAAACGACGGTTCTACTCTTGAAGTAGAAATTCCAAAAGATGAGAAGACGGTAGTTTTGAATCAGGTACATTTGGAGCGGGTGGTGGCCTACAATCTGGCCATGGAAAACGCCAAGGGAGAGTGGTTTGTCTGCCTGGATTCAGACGATGAATTAGACCCGCAATATTTAGAGAAGTTTAACGAGGCCATTGAGGCAAATCCAGAATTCAAACTTTTCAATTGCGGGTCTAGATATGTTCACAAGAATGGCAGTATTTCTGTCCGGGGGCCATTTAGGCCGCCAGAAAGAGAGGTCGGACATGAAGAATTTGGGGGAGCAAACATAGTTAACGGGACGTTTGTCTGGCATCGGTCTTTATATGACGAGATGGGTGGTTTTCCCCCAGCTAAGGTAGAGAATGTAGACTGTACGGAAATTAATTACGGCGGTGTTAGGGATTTGTATATGACAAGTCCTTGGGACTTTTCCGCCATGGCCCAAATTGAGTTCCCAGAATTGAGGAAGCATTATTTCATTGACCGGGAAAACGAGCCAGACAAAGCTATAAAAGAATTGGGGAATCCCTGGGGCCAGGATCATTATTTGTTCTATAAGTACACTCGTAAATACCGCACTTTCCCGTTTGAAGACAACCTTTATATCGTACATCCCCGCTAAAACATGCAAGGCGTATGATTCCTGAAACAATCGACATTTTTATAACCGCATATCTGCGCCCCCAGTTTACGGACAATACCATCCAATATCTGCGTGAAAGAACGAAGCACAAATACCGATTAGTCGTTATCCACTTCGGGGGAAATGAGCAAGTCTTGGAGAAACACGCCGACGTGATTGACTTAGTAATTGAACCCAGTCGGATAAACGGCAAGAAGACCGTAGTCAACCTTGGCATCCATTCCGCCTGGAACCTAGCTTTGGCCAACGCCACTTCTAGGTATCTCATAACAACGGACAACGACATCTATGTCCCCGATCTAACGCCAGACTGGCTTACCCAACTAGCGACCTTCCTTGACGAGAGGGAGGAGTACGGGGCGATCTCGCTTCACCCGCACGTGTTCATTGGTGCGGCTGGTCTGGATCACAAAGACGCTGGCTTGCCGGATGTGGTCGAGAGGAATATGTGCGGAGCCGTGATGCGGATTATGCGACTGGATGCCGTCATTAAGGCTGGGGGATGGGAACACAAGTTAGATCCACGGAGAAATCACGAGGAGAGGACAATTTGCTCTAGGTTGCAGACGATTGGGTACAAGGTCGGTATAACACCCCGAATCAGGGCATACCACCCCTTTGGAAAAACAACCGGGGGGAACTGGGGATACGCAAAGTGGTTCACTCCCCAGTTGCAAGGTCACACTCCAGAGTTAGAACAATATGTACAACAGTTCGACAACCAAGACGCTTATGATTCAAAAAATTGGATGCCGAAATGATTCAACAATCTGACTTATCAATAATTATACCCGTCTGGGGTAAAAACCCGGAAGAGAGATATGCCCTGAAAGAGAGTTTGACCTCTTTAGTGGAAACCTGTGAATGTCCGATTGTGGTGGCTCTGAACGGCGGTTTGACGTTGCCAGACGAGATTGACAAGCACGGGGGACAAGTAACTACTGTGGAGATTGATGGCCAAGGACAATGTAAGGCAGTAAACGCCGGTGTGAGATTCACCGACACGCCTTGGATAATGGTTACGAATGACGACATGATATACCCGCCGGGATGGTTTGAGAAATTAACGGAATCGGAATCAATGTGTATCTCTCCCCGATTGGTCGAGCCCAGACAGGGAGCCCCGACATTTGGCGTATGTTTCTGTGGTGGAGCAGGCGGAGACTTTGACAAAAAGAAGTGGTTGGACTGCGCAAAAGAATACAAGGGGTTTGGGACATCAAAGGGGTTCAATCTGCCGTTTTTAATGAAGAGGGAGCTCTGGGACACCATCAAAGGATATGACGAGAACTACGATCCCTTTGGATCAAATGGGGATTCAGATTTGGAGTACAAAATAAGACTGGCTGGGGTTCAACCAATGCAGAATACCGATTGTGTTGTTTACCACTTCTCTCAAACAAGTGGAACATTTCATCCCGACAACCGTTCTTACTGGGATCACAACTGGCACTACTTCATTTCCAAGTGGGGGTTTGAGAGGGCAAGCTCTCCAGCTATCTGGACAGCAGACTTTGAAATACCAATGGACAAACTTAAATACAGGCCGGAGTGGATGGGCAAATATGGATCTATACAATAAAATTTCCGAACAACTGAAGTCTATTGGACTGGCAGACTGGGCAAACATGGAGGATATCCGTGAGATATACGATTCTGTTTCCCGGTTAAAACCCGGACAAACGTACCTGGAGATTGGGGTTGCTTATGGTGCCAGTCTGGCGGTGGCCTGTCTTGCTGCCAACCCCGGGGTTGATCTATATGGCATTGATAGTATAGACCAACCCGGAAGAACGGAAAACATCGAGAGGTTTCTGAAGTTAAATAATAAGGAAAAACCTGTCTGGGTTTTTATAAACTCTGATTCCCAGATGGAGGCCAAGTCCTGGGAAAGGGGAGAAATAAACGTCTTATATATCGACGGCGATCATACCGAAGAGGGGGTTTTGCGGGATATGGTATCTTGGCTTCCTTGGGTGGAAATAGGGGGAAAGATCATATTTGACGACTACAATGAAAAGACTGGTGTGAAAAGGGCGGTTGACCGAATAATCCTGAACAACAATTTGTACTCGGATTTTCTCGTCGATCACGAAAACTTTACTTGCCATAGATTTTAACAATGACCATCAACTTTGTCGGCAACTACCAAAACGGCTATGTGGGCGAAATATCTGATGAGTCTCATATTGCCAGGGAGTTAGAGTCGGTGGGTAATAAAGTTGTCCGGGTTCCCAGAGACGTATGGAAAGCGCATGTGGACGGCTATGAAAAACAACCGGATTGGGTATTACCCGATGAAAACGCTGACATAAACATTGTGGCCAAGTGGCCCCACTTTGACCATTGGAAGTATGTTGACTGGTTGAGGAAGATGACTAACGCTCCGGTTTTCTACTGGGTTTGGGATTACATGAATGAGTTTGACCCAGAGAATTGGAACGTCAAGATGGCCATAGCTTCTGACCTATATTTAACCGGAGAAGGCGGCTTGATTGGAAAGTATCGAGAAGCTGGGATACCGGCCTACTATTTTCAGATGGATGTGTGTGATGGAAATATTAAGCGGTTTAAGGATGAAGAGAAAAAATATGATGTAATTTTTACGGGGAGTATGATACAGAAGGGCCATCGCCGGGATTGGTTGGTGGAAATCAACAACCAGATTCCGGTGAAGGTCTTTTCGTGGAATTATGAAGAGTGGGCCAAATTGGGGTTAGACGCCAGCCCAGCGGTATATGGCGAGGAATACAACAAGTTGGTCGCTCAAAGCAAGGTGGTACTGGGATTTAACGTGGAACCCAACTGTTATGGCTACTGGTCAAACCGGGTGGGCAAGGTGTTGCGGGCATGGGGATATCTTCTTCAGGAATACGCACCTGGTATGGAGTCTCTGGTGGGTTATAACGTGGATTTTTTCAGTTCCCCAGGGGAAGCTATTGCTAAAGCCAAAAACCCCAAAGTTTATGTTAACGGACATATTCCCGATACTCACCGGTTCACTTCCGCATACAAAGCAGAACAATTAACGCAATTAATAGAGAGATTTTTGAAGAAGGGAGATGAATGGATAATATAAAACACATTCCACTGTTCTGGCCCCACGTTACGGATTCTATGCGTGAAGCCGTGGCTGCAACCCTGAAGACCAGGTGGATCGGTCAGGCCCACCAAGTGGATGAGTTTGAACAACAATTCCAGTCGGTTTTTCAGACATACCCTGCGGTGGCCGTGAGTTCCGGTACGGCGGCTCTCCACCTGGCATATATTCTGGCTGGCATCAAGGATGGCGATGAAGTAATTTCCCCCGTTTTTACCTGTACTGCCACCAACATTCCCCTTTTGTATCAACGGGCAAAGATAGTGTTTGCCGATGTACAGGCCGATACCCTGAACATAGACCCGGAGGATGTTGCCAGAAAAGTAAATGAAAAAACCAAGGCCATTGTCTGTGTCCACTACGCTGGGTTGCCATGTGACATGGGTGGGTTACAAGCGATTGCCAAGAAGTGGAATATTCCCATAATTGAGGACGCCGCCCATGCCTACGGAGCGAAGTACCACGGCGTTCCGGTTGGGGGGATGAGTGAGTTTACTTGTTACTCTCTACAGGCCATCAAGACCATAACGACAGCTGATGGGGGTGTGTTGACTATTAAAGATCCAACCCTAGTCGATAAGGCTAAAAGGTTGAGGTGGTTTGGACTGGAAAGAAAAGCTGGGTTCAGGGCGAACTGGGAACAGGACATAACTGAAGTTGGGTACAAGTACCAGATGACGGATATATCTGCCTCGATGGGAAAGGCGGCACTGGGGGAACTGGGCAGGATTCTCCAGTACCGTCGCCAGTTGTTTACCCGATATTCGGAACGACTTGCAAGCATCGAAGGAATATCCGTCATTAAAGGAAAGTACAATTACACACACGGTGTATGGATACTAACCGTACTCGTGGAAAATAACCGTGAAAGTCTCATGAAAAAGTTGAGTGAAAAAGGAATAGAGAACGGGTTAGTTCACTTTAGGAACGATCAGTACTCAATTTTTGGGGGGAAGAAGTTGGATCTGCCCAACATGAACGCTCTGGAGTCGAAATACCTAGTGTTGCCCCTTCACATGAACATGACCCTTGAGGACGTGGATTATGTTTGCGATAATGTAAAGGAGGGTTGGTAATGACAGCAGAAGATGTAATCAGGGCTTGCTCAAAAATTCCATCATCGGTTCACGAACCGGAACAGCGACTGTGGTGGGAAAAACTTCATGATTTGCCTGGACATCCGGTTATTGTGGACTTTGGTACTGGACACGGTAAGTCTGCCGCTTCTCTGGCTTTGTCTTGTCCACAGGGTATGGTATACACTTTCGATCCTGGCTTGCCGTATATCAACGCTGGATGCGATGAGCTGTGCTATGAAGAAGAAACCAAGAAGTTCATAGCTGATACCGGAGCCGTCAATGTTGTTTTTACCAGGGAGTCGTCTCTGGAAAAAGGGTGGCCAGGGGCAAATATCGACGTTTTGAACATAGATTCCGATCACACTTATGAAACAACCCTGCTGGAAGTAGGTAGGTGGGTTCCCCTGGTTAAGCCTGGTGGGTATATTTTCTTGCACGACTGGGAACATCCCCGATGTCCGGGGGTAAGACAGGCCTGGGATGAATTGGTGCCATCTAAGATCAAAGCTGAATTCCAGTACGCTACTCAAGCCGGTGAGATTAAATGTGCGTGGTCAATAAAGCTATGAAATGTGTTGTGAGTGGAAGTAGGGGTTTCTTAGGGTCTAATCTTGTCAAAAGGCTGGAGAGCGACGGTCACGAAGTAATCGGATGGGATATTGTGGACGGAAACGACGTGTGTGGATCTCTTCCGAAGATTATAGACGTTGATGCCGTATTTCACCTAGCTTGCCCGGTTAATCCTGCAAACTATGAAAGTGTCGCTATAAAAACAATAAACGCCAGTTCGGTTGGTACCCTGAACATGATCTATTTTTCGTTGCTTAACCACGCTAAATTTCTTTATGTTTCATCTTCCGAGGTATATGGAAATGTTTACAACGAACCGTACAAGGAGAGTGACGACGTGACTGTAAACTCAACTGGGTTGAGATCTTTCTACGATATCTCTAAATTATTCGGAGAAGTTACCACCTTGAATTATCACAGGTACGAAGGGGTGGATGCCAGAATAATCCGACCCTTCAATATTTATGGGCCAGGGATGAGGATAAACGATACCAGGGTTATTCCGTCTTTCATGCGGAGGATTAAAGAGGGATTGCCAGTGAAAGTGACTGGAGAAGGGAAAGCTACTAGGACATACTGCTATGTTGACGACTTCATTGAAGGCATGGTCAGGGCCATGTGGCATCCGAATACCAATGGAGAGATATTTAACTTGGGAACGTCGGAATTGATGTCTGTCAAGGATCTGGCTTTTCTCATGGCGGCTGAAATTGAATTTGCACCGGCTCGGGCGGATGAGCAGAAAGATCGGATGCCAAACCTCGACAAAGCCAAGAAGATTCTGGGTTGGGAACCTAAAGTTAACCTCAAAGGGGGATTGGAGGAAATGTGGAAAAGTTATCCGTAATTATCGCCACCATCAACGATTCGATTGCTACCAATTTAACGATTGCCCAGATTTTGGTACAGCTAGAAAGAGACAGAATGGATTATGAAATTATAGTTGTGGATAACGGCAGTGAAGAAATAGAGAAGATGAACCTACATGAGTTCATCCGGTTCCACAAAGACTTTCCCATTTCCTACCACAAGTATCCAATACAAGGAACCATTCCCCCCCACTCGTATGGGGTGACAGTTGCCACGGGAAAGTACATAACGATGCCTGATCCCCATTTAATCTTTTCTCCCAGCTACTTCAGAACCATGATTGATTCTTTGAACAACCTGGGGGCGAAAGTGGTGTTTTCCCCGTTTGGGGTGGGTTGTATTACCAAACGTGACGGGGAGTACATTTGTGAAAGCCACTTAATTAGTCCCAACCCCTTTGGCCGGGTCAACTCGATTGGCCGAAGTTGTCTACGGGACATTCCCCCGTTTCCCATTCCATCGAATACCCTGTCTGGCTTTGTGGCCGAAAAAGACTGGATGATGAAAATTGGTAACTTGTTCCCCGAAGCGTTTGAAAAGTCCGGTGGACATACGGCGGAGAGTCTGATGTTGGGACTGACCACCTGGATGTTTGGGGGCAAGTGCTGGGCTGAACCAAGTGCAGTTATTGACCATCCCATGTATCGAAACGGTCACGGTGGTGGTAGGAACGCCAATATGTGCCTGTCGATGGCGACTGGAGCGTATATCCTGGGTGGTCAGAAGTATCTAGACGACATGGAGTACAACTATGGCAAGTTTGTTGCCGGGGATTTGGAGGAGATACCCGCAGTTGCGTATTCAGCCAGAAAGTATGTTATAGACAACGCCAAGTATACCCTGGACGAGTTAGTTAATAACTGGGAACAGATTAAAAATGAAAGCTAGAAAGAACTGTAGATTGTGCAATTCCAGGAATCTGGTGCCGGTGATTGATCTGGGAGATACCCCCCTAGCCGGTACATTCCTAAAAGCCGAAGAAGTGGGTAGGGAGAAATACTATCCCTTGCAAATATCCAGGTGTCGGGACTGTTCTGCCGTTCAACTCCTGCATACGGTTCCCAAGGAAGAACTATTCCAGTCGTTTCTATCCTCCGTGGCCATGACTAAACACTTTGAAGACTACGCCGAGGAGTTGGTTAAAAAGGATCTGATTAGGCCAGGGAACTTTGTTGTAGAAATTGGCAGTAACGATGGGGTTCTATTAAAACCGCTGAAAGATTTGGGGATGAAGGTCTTGGGAATTGACCCCATCGAAAGCATCGCCAGGATTGCCAGAAAGAAAGGAATCAAGACCATCAACGAGTTTTTCTCCTGGGAATTGGCTAAGAAGATCGGCAAGAAGGCCGACATGGTTTTAGCCAACAACGTCTTCGCCCATATTGACGATCTGGATGAAGTGATGAAAGGAATCCAGGTCATGCTTAAAGATGACGGGCTATTTGTTTTCGAGGTTCATTTCCTGGTAGACATGGTTGAGAAACTCCAATACGACACCATTTACCACGAACACATGAACTACTTTTCCATAGCTTCTCTGGCACCATTCCTCAAAAAGTACGGATTTGAGATTCTGGAAGTCAAACGGATTCCTACTCATTCGGGGTCGATTCGGGTCTACGCTAAACAATTCCCCCCGGAGAGATTGAGGACTTTTGTGGACGATGTTGTCCAAAGAAGATTGGAATTGATGAACCTTCTCTTTGATTTGCGAGACAAAGACAAAACAATCGTGGGCTATGGAGCCGCTGGTCGGGCCAATACCCTGCTTAATTATTGCCGTATTAACGAAAACTTGATTTCTTGCATCATTGACGAATCACCGGCTAGGTATGACAAATATACTCCAGGTTCCCATATCCCGGTGTTATCACCTGACAAAGTAGATTTGAAAGCGGTGGATTACGTCTTGATTTTAGCCTGGAATTACAAAGACCAGATTATACAGAAAGCCAGGGATGTTGGTTTCAAGGGCAAGTTTATTGTGCCATTGCCCAAGGTAGAAATAATATGAATTTGATAATCTCCCCCATTTACAACGCTATTTTAGAAACGGCGGCGATGGTAAACGCTATCGACCAGTTCAGTACCATGCCGTTTGTCCACATCCTAGTTGATGACAACTCAACCATCCCCGTTTCGGAGAATGTCCGGGCAACAAAGAATCGCAGGGTTTTGAGGATTAACAGCGACGTACCCGACTGGATTCACAAAAGCCAGTTGGGACAAGCTGTCCAGCTTGGATATGACTATGCCACGCAGGAATGGATGAACGAGATCCCCAAACAGCCAATCGACCATGTATTTCTGATTGAAAGCGATGTGGTAGTCAAGGCTGACTGGGACAAGAAGCAAATTGACCTGATCCCAACCCTACCGGAAGATTGGGCCAGTTTGGATGTGCAATCGGTGGATACGGACGGTAGGTTGACCTACCCGACTGTAATCTCTCCCCGCCACGGTTTCGTGCGAGACGACCTAGAACACCAGCACTATGCTGACTTCCAATGCACGTTATTCAACCCACTCGTGTTACCAGAGAAGAGTGGGGTGAAGTTTTCCGATTTTCGCAGTCATTTTGATATTCTGTGGTCGAGGAAGATTGAAGAGTTGACCGGCAGGAAGCACTACCGCACCATGTTAATTAACGCCTTTCACTACGGCTCGGCAAGCCGGAGTACCCTGCCTAAAGAACTATGAAAATTGCAGTTGCAGACAACAACGGGGGCAAATTCTCCATGATGATTATGGATCACTGGAGAGACAAGGGCCATGAAGTTAAGTGGGAGCCTGGAGCCAACCCCGCTCTCATGGACTGGGCAGATTTGTACTATGTCGACGTTTGGGATTCCAACATCCACTGCCTACTTAACTACTGCCGGGACAACAACTACACTCCCAAGTGTAAGTTCGCCGTCCGGCCCATCGACTGGGATATCTGGGTACGGGGTGTGAGGTGTCAGTGGATGGTGGACATGATCGACTATTTCATCTGCATTTCTCCATTTCTCTGGCGATGGCTTCTGGCCGAGAAAGACGACGCTACCGGGCAACCGATCCAGTGGGGTGACAAACTGCATATGATCCAGCCGGGGTTGGATCTGGACAAGTTTCCTCTGAAGACCAGTGAGACAGACGGATTCCAAGTGGGCATGGTAACGGGCAATATGTGGGAACTCAAGGGGCCGATGTTGGGACTGAACATCTTTGCCGACCTAGCTTTGAAAGACCCTCGATGGAAGCTACATATCCGGGGTCAGTTGTCCGAAACCCAGTATCACAAACTCATGTATCCCCACTTCATTAAGAGCCGGGGGTTAAAAGACCGGGTGACGATCCACGGTAACTACGACGACATGAACCGCTTTTACGAGCAGGTTGACTTGCTTCTGGTTCCATCTTTGAAAGAGGGGTTTTCATATGCTACCGCTGAAGCTATGTCCAAAGGCATCCCGTGTGTCATCAACAACTTTATGGGATCGGAAGAGATATGGCCGAAAGAATGTATCTACAATACTTCCAGCCAGGCTATCGCTCTCATTGAAAGGGGCGGGTGTATGAATTACCGAAAATATATGGAAGACCATTACTCTGCTAAAAAAATGTTTAACGAGTACGATAAATTATTAGGCACATGAAAAAAGATATCGCTGTTTCATTAGATGACTTTTGTGATGACTACAAGAATAACGCCATGAACTACCTCTGGTGGCTAAAATCTAAATATCCCACGTTTTGTGTGACCCTATTTACTATTCCCAACCGTATATCAGGTTCAGCTTTGTGGCTGATGCGGCAAAACTCCAGTTGGATGCAGTTTGCCGTCCACGGCTGGAATCACGACCTAGAAGAAGTCATGGCCTGGGACATAGACGAGTGCAATGGGGTGCTGGATGCTTGTGAGGCAATGGGGGTCTTCAAAAAGGGTTTCAAGGCTCCCAACTGGGCTATCTCTGAAACAATGATGGACGTATTGGCCAGGCGGGGATATTGGCTGGCTTCTAAGGAAACCATGAACTTTCCGGGATTAAAGGAGTTTCCGCTTTCACACCCCTGGTGTATGCACGGCCATACCTGGGATTTAAACAATCCAGATCCGTCTTTCAACAATGGCATCCGACAATGGATTGAGGAGAAGGGGTTACCATTTGACGAGAACACCAATTTTCACATGATTGACCACGTTATGAATCCCAAAAACAACCCCGTAAGTCATGGATAAATTGAACACCATTGTCGTTTTCCCCGTCATTCCCGATTACATCGAGAAGTTTCTCCAGACCCTGCATGAGTTTACCCCTCCCAACTTTCAAGTGATTGTTGTCGACCAGACAAAAGACGGTATATACGACGTGGTCAAAAGGTTTAACCCCGAAGTTTATATACGGGTCTACCGAAACATGGGTTTTTCCAAGGCTGCCAACATGGGGGCGAAACTAGCGACCACGAAATATGTGACCATTGCCAACGACGATATCGAGTTCATCAATATGAAATGGTGGCAGGGAATTGAGGATACGTTTGCCCAGGCCGACAATATCATCGCCGTTAATCCCAACTCACCCAAGCTGGCTATGTGGGGATATGGGTGTGACCACTACACCCGATTTGAGATTCTTGACCAGGAAAGCTGTAAAACCGAGGCCGGTTATGATTATCTTATTAAAGGTGACTATTCTAATCACGAGAACGCTACTTTGGTGGACAAGGGAGAAGTCAAGCCGATTCCCAAGAGTTTTCCTTTGAAGCAGGCCGGAGTGGTAGATGGTATCGCCACCTGGTTCACCGTTTTTGATCGGGAAAGGTACTGGAAACTGGGTGGGTTTGAGGAGAAGTATTATCCCGGTGGTGGAGAAGACCACGACATCTGCGCCCGTGCCTACAGTAAGGGATACCGCATGGTGGGGACTATGAAATCCTGGGTTTGGCATCACTGGTCGTCCAGCCGAGACCATCCCGAGAAACTACCACCATTGAGACAAGACCTGGTCTGGAATAATCACGACGAACTCTGGCCGCCAGAATGGAACGAGGGAGCCCAAATGGATCCCTGGGGGCATCGGACAGACAAAGATGGTAAAAAAATACCCCTGAAGCGGGTACCCCTTGTTTCTACCGCTTTTCTGTAGTGGTATAATAAATATATGAGTAGGCAATATTGGTCAGAAGCACTCTCCTGGGCCACGGCTGATGGAACGGCTGTAAATACAACTACCACGGAAACGATCATCTTTCCGAATGTAACCATCCCCGCTAACTTTATGCAGGATGGAAGGGTTTTGAGATTAACGGCAAGGGGGAGATGGGGAAATGTCATCACCGCAGTTCCGACCTTTACCTGGGCTATCCGTTGGGGAGGAGTATCGGGAACCGTACTTGCTACATCAGGCGCGATTATTTCCCCAGCAGCCGCCACAACGGCAGCTCAATGGTTAATGGAAGCAACTCTTCAAACCAGATCCAACGGTGCAACCGGAACAGTCTTTACAATGGGAACAATTACCATGATGGAGGATACGGTTGCGACATTTGGAACTGTTGCTAATTATGGTCTGGTGCAGCCTATGGCCTCTGCCGGAGTAATAACACCCGCTGCGGTTACAGTTGATTTAACAGCAGACACGGCTCTTTCAATTACAATTGATTTCTCGGCCTCCGATGTCGCCAATGCAGTTACGGGCCACATTTATCTCCTTGAAGCTCTTAATTAAATGTGCCGACATTTGACGGAAAAAGATTAGTCCTGGGACCGACAGAAGCGAAGAGTCCTTTTTGGGTTGACAAGGGTAACAGAAACGAACGGATGATTAAGGAGTTGGTGAAAGATGGTGTAAATGGGATGTTCCTCTTCTATTTCTACAAAAACAATGAGTCCACTGGCGAGGGATTTATGATGCCCCCAGGCCTTTCAGATGACGAGACCCATAGATTCCAACAGGAGTTCCTGGTTCTTTTTGAGAAGTACGCAAAGTTAGCTAACAAGAGGAGATAGTGTGGCAGACCTAACCGTGAGTACGGCTTCCCAAGCAATAACTTATCATGGAATGAGGGCCGTTGTTTTTGTCTCAAAAGATATTGGATACTGGTTTCAAATTGGGACAGGTAATGACATGATGTATTGTAAAACTACTAACGGTGGTCGAACTTGGGGGGCGGAAGTAAGTGTTTTTACGGGAACGGT
>Ga0209321_10000245_pt1 | contig 33868 bp, 24 predicted proteins | sample Rifsed16ft4_FD_184012 | JGI IMG/M metagenome (GOLD analysis project Ga0209321, IMG submission 184012) | Soil microbial communities from Rifle, Colorado, USA - sediment 16ft 4 - CSP-I_5_4 (version 2) | ecosystem: Environmental > Terrestrial > Deep subsurface > Rock core/Sediment | place: Rifle...
TGGTAGTCCTCCGGCGGCACGGAGGCCGGGTCGACTTCGGGCGTGTAGATCAGGACCAGGTAGCGCATCTCGTTCCTCCGCAGGCTTCGGCGACGCCGATACGGCGCCTACCATAGCGACGAACGTGCCAAGCGAGAATCGACAGCGCGGCCGGACGTGCGTCACACTCGTCCAGGGGGTTCACACCATGGAGGCGGCACGATGGCGAGACACGACGACGGGCGACCGCGCGATGGCCGTTGGATCGGCGGCATCATCCTCATCATCATCGGCGTCGTCCTGCTGGTCGGACAGTGGCTGCCGGACGTCGGCCGCTACGCGCCCCTGGCGATCGGTCTGGCCCTGATCGTGATCTTCATCGTGACCCGCAACCCGGGCGCGTTGATCGGCGGTTCGATCGTCACCGGCATCGGAGCCGGCATCGTTCTCGACCAGCTGTTCCCGGCAGCCAGCGGCGGTTGGGTACCCCTGGGGCTCGGCCTCGGCTTCCTCGGCATCTGGGCCGCCGGCACCGTCTTCCGCCTGCCGGAGGCCCGCGTCTGGCCGCTCATCCCCGGCGCCATCCTCACCTTCGTGGGCGTCGCCCAGGTGGGTGGCGCCGCCGCCGATGCGCTCCGCTACGCCTGGCCGGTCGTGCTCATCCTGCTTGGCGTCGCGGTCATCGCCGGCAGCCGGCGGCGACAGCCACCGCCCCTGCCCTTCGACACGCCAGAACCGCCGCGCGAGGATCCGCCGAGCACGGCGGGCTGACGCCATCGCCGGGCGGGCGCCCCGGACCGTACTCGAGCCCGACCGTGACCGCCGCGCCCTCCCCTTCCCATGCGCCGCCTCCGCGTTGCTGGTGGGGCGACGGCGCAGCGGGCGACGTGCTCATGACCCGCTACCACGACGACGAATGGGGCGTCCCGATCCGCGACCCCGTCGCGCTGTTCGAGCGCCTGGCGCTCGAGTCGTTCCAGGCCGGGCTGTCGTGGGCGACGATCCTGCGCAAGCGGGCGGCTTTCCGGGCGGCTTTCGACGGCTTCGACCCGGCGATCGTCGCGGCCTACGGTGCGGCCGACGCGGACCGCCTGATGGGCGACGCGGGCATCGTTCGCAACCGCGCCAAGATCGAGGCGACCATCGGCAACGCACGCGCTTTTCTCGCCCTCGAGGCGACGGACGGCGGCTTCGCCGCGCTCGTCGACGGTTTCGTCCCGCCACCGCCGCCGCGCCGGCCGCGCGGCACGAGGCTCACCGACCTGCCCGCCACGACCCCCGCGGCCGAGGCCCTCTCACGGGAGCTGCGTGCTCGCGGCTTCCGCTTCGTCGGGCCGACGATCGTCTACGCCTTCCTGCAGAGCGCCGGCTGGGTCGACGATCACCTGCCCGGCTGCTTCCGCTACCGCGGCTGAGGCCGCGCCTCGAAACCGGCGGAAGCGGTCACGCCATCGTCCGCGGGGACGTCGTGACCGGCCTCCAGCACCGCGCCGACGCGATCGAGGAACCAGCGCGCCGTGCCCCTTGCGGCGACGTTGAGGAGGGCGCGGTCGATGATCCTGCCGGCCTCACCACCGGGCGGGGCGTACCAGCCCTCGAGCGTCAGGCCGTCCGCGCGGACGTCGAGTCGGCCGGCGAAGACGGGGAAGAGCGGCGCCATCGTCGCCGAGCGCCAGCCGATGGGGACCCGCCAGCCACCCTCGATCGGTTGCGGCGCGCCGATGTCCACGTAGGCGGCCTTGCGGAAGATCGTGCGTGGCCGGCCGCCCCGTAGGGGCAGGGCCAGGTCCGTCTGGTATCGGCGCGTCCCATCGCGCTCGTCGGCCTCCTGCGTCCCCAGCCACTCCGCCCGACCGAGCAGCACCAGCGCGCGGTCGAGCTGGATCGCGCCGGGATGCGCCAGGCGGAGGTGGACAGTGCCGGGTTGGGCGGCCTGATCGTTCATGCGACACGCGTGACTGGGCGCCGGCGGCGCCGTGGGAGGATGCTGCCGCAGCGCGCGCCGCAGTGGCCGTGCCGTTCGTCACGCGATCACGGGACCCCCGTCCCATTCAGCAGCCCACGCCATTCGGCCCGAGGGAGGCGGGCCGGCCGCCTCTAGCCCGTCCCCCACGTCCGCGGGAGAGTCGAGGCGGCGTGGTACGTTGGCGCAGGGAAAGGCGGTCGGCGATGACAGCTCGACGCGTGGTGATCATGGGCGCCGCAGGGCGCGACTTCCATGACTTCAATGTCGTCTACCGCGGCGACCCCGAGACACGCGTCGTGGCCTTCACGGCGACGCAGATCCCCGGCATCGCCGGGCGACGGTACCCCGCCGCGCTCGCCGGCCCACGCTACCCCGACGGCATCCCCATCGTCCCCGAGGAGGAGCTCGAGCGGCTCATCCACGAGGAGGCGGTGGACGAGGTCGTGTTCGCCTACAGCGACGTGCCCCACGAGACGGTCATGCACGCCGCCTCGCGCGCCCTCGCGGGCGGCGCGGACTTCCGGCTCCTGGGCCCGCGCGCCACGATGCTCGCCAGCCGGCGGCCGGTCATCTCCGTGTGCGCCGTGCGCACCGGCGCAGGCAAGAGCCAGACCACGCGCCGCGTGGCCGCCCTCGTGCACGAGGCGGGCCTCACCCCGGTCGTGGTACGCCACCCGATGCCCTACGGCGACCTGGCCGCCCAGGCCGTCCAGCGCTTCGCGACGCGCGACGATCTCGTCCGGCACCACACCACGATCGAGGAGCGCGAGGAGTACGAGCCGCACCTCGAGGCGGGCACGGTCGTGTATGCCGGCGTCGACTACGGCACGATCCTGGCGCAGGCCGAGCGGGAGGCCGACGTCGTGCTCTGGGACGGCGGCAACAACGACTTCCCCTTCTACCGGCCCGACCTGGCCATCGTCGTCGTGGATCCCCTGCGGCCCGGCCACGAGCTGACGCATCATCCCGGCGAAACGAACCTGCGCATGGCCGACGCGATCGTCATCAACAAGATCGACTCGGCCGACCCGGCCGACCTGGACGCGGTCCGGGCGACCATCGCCGCCGTCAACCCGACCGCTCTCGTGCTCGAGGCCCGCTCAGCGCTGCGGCTGGACGGCGGCGACATCGCGGGCCGGCGGGTCGTCGTGGTCGAGGACGGGCCGACGCTCACGCACGGTGGCATGACCTTCGGGGCGGGCGTCGTGGCCGCGCGCCGCTTCGGCGCCGCGGAGCTCGTGGATCCGCGGCCCTACGCTGTGGGCAGCATCGCGGCGGTACTCGCTCGTTACCCGGCCCTCGAGCCGCTCGTGCCGGCCATGGGCTACGGCGAGGAGCAGATCGCCGAGCTGCAATCGACGCTCAACGCCACGCCGGCGGACCTGGTGCTCGTGGCGACGCCGATCGACCTCGGCGCGCTGCTGCACCTGGACAAGCCGGTCATCCGCGTCCGCTACGACCTGGAGGAGGCCGGCGGCGTCTCTCTCGCGGAGATGGTGGCACCGATCCTCGAGCGGGCGCGCCGGCCCGCACATACGGCGAGGTGACGAGATGGAACGCACGACCGCCACGCTCATCTGGATCGACGCCGAACGGGCCATCGTCTGCCGTTGGGATGGCGAGGCCACGGGCCTCGAAACGGTCGAGTCGGAGGTGCCCTCTCACCGCCGCTCGACCGGGCACGTCCGGCACGTCGCGGGCATGCGGCACGGAGGTGGGGGCGCAGCGCAGGACGCCGGGGAGCCGCATCGCCTGGAGCACCTGCGCGGCTTCCTCGCCGACATCGCCCGCATGGTGCCGCCCGGGGACCCGCTCGAGGTCATGGGCCCCGGCACCGTCCACGAGCGCCTGGCGGCGCTCCTGACCGGGGACGACCGCGAGCACGGCCGGGTGCGCGAGATCCGCTCCACGCGCTCGGGCCCGCTGACCGAGCGACAGCTCTGCGCGCGCGTCCGCGAGTTCGCCGGCGCCGCTCTACCGCGGCGACCCGTTCGCGTCGACTGACGCCGGGGACCAGCCGGGGTCGGGGCTACTCCGCGAGCCAGGCCGTAGGCGGGCGGGCGCGGCATTCCCGTCACTCGCATCGAGGCGCGCGGCGGCGGCGAGGTTTCAGCCACCGACCGGGAACCGGTGCCGCCCGACACCGACGCGGCATGAGAGGCGCGTGGCATGATGCCGGCCCATGCGCCTGGCCCCGTACCTCGCACTGCTGCGCCGCAACCCGGCCTTCGCACGGCTCTACGCCGCGCAGCTCGTCAGCTTCGCCGGCGACTGGTTCGCGACGGTCGCCCTGCTCGGGCTCGCGCTGGAGCTGACCGGATCGGACGCAGCCGCGTCGTTCGTCCTGGTCCTGCAGGTGGGTCCCTTCTTTGTCGCCTCGCCCATCGCGGGCGTCCTGGCCGATCGCCTCGACCGGCGCCGGCTGATGGTCGCCGCCGACATGGCACGCGCCGTCGTCGCCCTCGGCTTTCTCCTTGCCCGCGATCCCTCGACGCTGTGGATCGCCCTCGTGGCCACGGCCGGCGTCTCGGCGCTCTCCGCCTTCTTCGAACCGACCTCGTCGGCCGCGCTCCCGAACCTCGTCGACGACGAGGACCTGCCCACGGCCAACGTCCTCCTCGGTTCGGCCTGGGGGACGATGCTGGCCGTCGGTGCGGCGCTCGGCGGTCTGGTGGCCGCGACGCTGGGGCGTGACGCGGCCTTCGCGCTCGACGCGGCCAGCTTCGCCGTGTCGGCCCTGCTCATCATCGGCATCCGCCGCTCGTTCGGCGGCGCGGTGGCCGGATCGGCCGTCGACAGAGACTCGGGCGGCTTCCGCGAGTCGCTCAGGGAGACGTGGACGCTGGCCCGCGGCTCGCGGCGCATCTCGGCCCTCCTGCTGGCCAAGACGACCTTCGGCGTGGGGACCGGCGTGATCTTCCTGCTGGCCGTCTTCGGCAGCCGGGTCTTCGGGGCCGGCGACGTCGGCATCGGCATCCTCTTCGCCGCTCGCGGGCTGGGCGCCCTGATCGGCCCGTTCCTCGCCCGCACCCTGGTCGGCCTCGACGACCGTGGCCTCATCGTGGGCATCGGCGCCTCCTTCGTCGGCTTCGTGTGCGCCTACCTGCTGCTGCCGCTCGCGCCGACGATCGCCGTCGCGGCCGTGCTCGTCTTCCTGGGCCACCTCGGCGGTGGGGCGCAGTGGATGCTCTCGAGCCTCGGCCTCCAGCGAGCCGTGCCGGACGCCATCCGCGGTCGGGTCTTCAGCGCCGACTACGCCCTGGTCACGCTGGCGGTGGCCGTTTCCACCCTTGTGGCCGGTGCCGTCGCCTCGGCCGCGGGGCCGGCTTCCGCCCTCTACGCGCTGATGGTGCCGGCCGGGCTGGCGGCGGTCGCCTGGCTGATCTGGACGCGGCCCCTGCGCCACGCCGAGCGCGCTACACTCGACCCGTGAGCGAGCAGCCGGTCGCGACCCCCCTCGACGTGGTGCCGCGGAGCGCGACCCCGCGGAGCCCCGCGACCCGCGACCTGGGCATGAGCGCGAAGCTCCTCTTCCCCACCCGAGAGATCGCCGAGCAGTACTACCTGCCGCTCATCTACACGGCCTGCCGCACCTGCTACAGCGAGCTGCGGCCGGAGGAGATCTTCGCCCGCGCGGCGGAGGGCCGGGTCGCACCGGAGAAGCAGCAGGACCTCGTGCGCAAGGTCATCGAGTCCGGGCACGGCTCGACGATCGAACACATCGTCTTCACGTTCGCCATCAGCGGCGTGACGCGTACGCTGAGCCATCAGCTGGTCCGCCACCGGGCCGGGCTGGCCTTCGACCAGCAGTCGCAGCGCTACGTCAACTACAAGCGGCCGGCCTACATGGTGCCGGGCACCATCCAGGACGCCCCGCAGGAGCTGCGCGAGCGCTACGTCGCCGAGATGGACGAGTCCCTCGCCTTCTACAGCGAGCTGCTCGAGGCGGGCGTGCCCGGCGAGGACGCGCGCTTCGTGATGCCCAACGCGACGCGCACGAACCTGGTCATGACCACGAACCTGCGCGCGCTCATCCACATGTCCGGGCTGCGACTGTGCACGATGGCCCAGTGGGAGATCCGGCGGCTCTTCCAGCTCATCCGCCACGAGGTCTTCGGGGTGAGCCCCTTCCTCGGCTCGTTCCTGGCCCCCAAGTGCGTGCCGCTCGGCTATTGCGACGAGGACCGCAACCGCGACGAGCACTGCCCCATCCGGCCGCACAAGGACAACGTGCTGGCCGCATGGGCCGAGAAGAAGGCCGTGGCGAAGGCCGCCGGGCGGGAGCTGCCGACGCTCTGAGCCGCGGCGGTCAACCGGCCCGGACCAGCGAGATCCAGCGGCGGACGACCCGCTCGAAGCGGGGCCCGGCCTCGTTCGCCGCGATCAGCACTTCCTCGTGGGAGAGCGGCAGGCCGGTGACGCCCGCTCCGGGGTTGGTGACCAGGGAGACGCCCGCCAGCTCGAGGCCCGCCCAGCGGGCCGCGATGGCCTCGAGGACGGTGGACAAGCCGACCGCATCGGCACCCAGCGCGCGCAGCATGCGCACCTCGGCCGGGGTCTCGTAGTTGGGGCCCAGCAGGCCCGCGTAGACGCCCTCCTCCAGGACCACGTCCGCGTCCGCCGCCGCTTCGTGGAGGAGCGCCCGCAGGCGCGGGCTCCAGGCGTCCGTGAGGTCGGGGAAGCGCGGCCCGAGCAGGTCCGCGTTGGGCCCGATGAGCGGGTTCAGCCCGGTCAGGTTGAGATGGTCGGCGATGGCCATGAGCGTCCCCGCGGGCCACGCGGCGTTGACGCCGCCGGCGGCGTTCGTGAGCAGGATCGTCCCTGCCCCGAGGCGGCCCATGAGCAGCACCGGCTGCACCACCAGGCCCGGATCGTGGCCCTCATAGACGTGCAGCCGGCCCTGCAGGAGGACGACGGGCACGCCCGCCAGGTGGCCCAGGAGCAGGCGACCGGCATGGCCAGGGGCGGATGCGGGCGGCCATCCCGGCAGGTCGCTGAACGGGATGGCCAGCGGGGCCTCGAGGGCCGCCGCCAGGCCGCCCAGCCCCGAGCCGAGGACGATCCCGATGCCGGGCACGAGGTCTGTACGGGCCCGGACGGCAGCGGCCAGAGCGTCGAGGCGGGCAGGCAGGTCGGCGGGCGCGATCCGGTCGTGCATGGCTCACGGGCAGGATAGCCTCGCCGGTCGGAGGGGGTATCGACACCGGGATGCCGATCACGCCCTTCCGACCGGCCCCGTCGGCAGCTCCGGGAAGGAGCACCGGCACCGGGCAAGGAAGCGCCCGAAGCGACCGGCCGGTTGGGCCACCATCCATCGCTCCGTCGCTCCGTCGGCCTTGATGCGATCGCAGCCGCCGTGTGCGCCGTCGCGGGGAGCACCACGATCGCTCGCGGTGCGGGCGCCGGGAATCGCTCCCCGTTGCCGGTAGTCTCCGACGGCCCCTTCGGGCAAGAAGAACGGTACCGGCGGCGGCGAGGACGGGTCAACGCGGTTATCCACGAAGTTCGGGAACGGCGCGGGCGCACTGTCCACCAATCCACCGCCACTGTGGACGGAGCGTGGATAACGTGCCGGGCCGTGCCCCGGGGCTCAGCCTCCGATGCGCGACATCTCGACCTTGGGCAGCGCCGCCGTCTCCGCCGAGCGCTGCTCGGAGTACCGATCGGTCCGCGCGCCCCAGATGGCCGCGATCCGAGCGGCCAGGGCCTCGTCGCCCTCGCCGTCCCGCAGCGGAGCGCGCAGGTCGTGGCCGCTAACGGCGAAGAGGCACGTGTAGAGCTCGCCCTCGGCGGAGAGACGCGCCCGCGTGCAATCGCGGCAGAAGGGCTGCGTGACCGACGCGATGACACCCACCTCCCCGTCGCCGTCGCGGTACCGCCAGCGATCGGCCACCTCGCCCGGGTAGTTCGCCGGCACCGGCTCCAGCGGCATCTCCGCGTCGATCATGGCCACGATCCGTTCGGCCGGCACGACGTCGTCCAGCCGCCAGCCGTTGCTGTGGCCTACGTCCATGTACTCGATGAAGCGCAGGATGTGGCCGCGCTGCGCGAAGAAGCGGGCCATGGGCAGCACGCTCTCCTCGTTCATGCCCCGCCGCACGACCATGTTGATCTTGATCGGCGCCAAGCCGGCGGCCTCCGCGGCGGCGATGCCGTCGAGCACCCGCCCGACCGGGAAGTCGACGTCGTTCATGCGCCGGAATACGTCGTCATCGAGGGAGTCGAGGCTGACCGTCACACGCCGCAGGCCCGCGTCGGCGAGGGGGCGCGCCTTCTGCGCCAGAAGCGACCCGTTCGTGGTCAGCGTCAGGTCCCGCAGGCCGGGCATCGGCGCGATGAGCTCCACGAGCCGCTCCAGGTCGCGGCGCACAAGCGGTTCGCCGCCGGTCAGGCGCACCTTCTCCACGCCCGCCGCCAGGAAGAGGCGCACGAGCCGGGCCGTCTCCTCGAAGGTGAGCAGCTCGTTCCGCTCCAGGAAGCGGAAGTCGTGGCCGAAGACCTCCTTGGGCATGCAGTACACGCAGCGGAAGTTGCAGCGGTCGGTGACCGAGACGCGGAGGTCGTGCAGCGGGCGGCCGAGGCGATCGTCGAGGCGCACCGCGCCATCCTACCCCGGTTCGACGACGGGCCGGTGACCATCGGCTGCCCAGGCTCCGGGCGACCCGATGCAGTACCACCGGCCCGACCCGCCGGTACCTCTGTCCACCTCGAAACTGCGCACTCCCCGACCTAGCATGCCCGTACGCGGGGTAACCGCACCGCACCGCCCGAAGACCGAGGATCGCTGACGATGGCTTCGACCGAACAGCGCACCGGATTCCGCCTCTGGGGAGGCGGCACGCCCGCCCAGCCGGCGGAGTCCGACCAGCTCGTCGCCGACGACGCTGCCGTGGCAACGACCGACGCCGCGCCAGCGGCAGATGAGCCGGCGGTGGCAACGACCGACGCCGCGCCAGCGGCAGATGAGCCTGCGGTGACCTCGACCGCCGTCGAGGCTCCCGCCGCCGCCCAGCCGGCGGCGCCCACCGCTGCCCGCCGGCCCGCCCGCTTCCTGGCTGACCTCGTGCGCGCCATGCGCGCCGCGGCCGAGGAGAGCCGGACCGCGACTCTCGACGCCTTCCGCCAGGACGCGAAGTCGTTCGTGGCCGGTGTCCATGCCCGCTCCGCCGCCGAGGTCGAGCAGCTGCGCCGCCTGGCCGACGACGACGTCACCGCCATCAAGGAATGGTCGAAGGGCGAGATCGCCCGCATCCGGGCCGAGACCGACGAGCAGATCTCCGGCCGCAAGCAGGAGCTGGAGCTCAGCCTCGAGGGCCACGCCGCGCTCATCGAGCGCGAGATCGACCACATGCAGGCGCGCATCACCGCCTACGAGGCGAAGATGGACGCCTTCTTCGGCGGGCTCGAGGGCGTCGAAGATGCGGGCGAGTTTGCCGCTCTGGCCGCACAGATGCCCGATCCCCCCATGCTCGAGGAGGCCGACGCCGCGGCGCGCCAGGAGGCCCTCGCCGCGCTCGTGCGCGAAACGGCTGAAGCCGCCGTCCAGGCCGAGGCCGAGGCTGAAACGGAGGCCGAGGCTGAAACGGAGGCCGCGCCCGTCGCTGAAACCGAATCCGCCGTGACCACCGACCCGCGCCTCGCGGCCCTCGGGCTGGACACCCCGCTCGACGCGGCGCTCGAGCTGGAGGCCGAAGCGGCCGCCCCGCTCCAGGAGCCCATCGAGGAGCTCAGCGAGGAGTCCATCGCGGCTCGCCTGGGCGACCTCGGATCCTTGCCGATGAACGGCAGGAGCGGCCGCTCGGTGACCACGAACGTGGTCGTCGTGGGGCTCGTCAGCGTCGCCTCGATCGCCTCCTTCAAGCGCCACCTGGCCAGGCTGCCCGGCATCCAGTCGGTCGGCGTGAGCTCGGGACCGGACGGCGAGTTCGTGTTCAAGGCCACCCATGATCCCGACGTCTCGCTCGGCGACGCCGTGCCCATGCTGCCCGGCTTCGCCGCCCGCGTCGTCGCAGCCGGCGAGGGCGTGCTCAATATCTCGGCTCGGGACCCCGAGTCCGAGGCCTGAGCGAAACCGACCGATCCAGAAAGGGACTCGATACATGGCCCGACCGGCCGTCGTCTGCGCGCTGCCCCCGGACGAGCTGAAGCTGGTCGCGTCCGGACTGCGAGAGGCGGGCTTCGAGGTCCTCGAGGCCGGCCCGGCCGACGGGTTCGACGCGCTCCTCCGCGAGCGGCGCGACATCGGCCTGGCCGTCATCGATGGCGAGACCGACTTCAACGCCTCGCTCGAGCTGTACAGCAACCTCCACGACGACGGGCGCGACGTGCCGACGCTGATGGTCCTCTCACAGCGCGCCTTCGAGCGTCTGAACGCCTCGCAGCAGGCGGACGACACGACCGAGTATTTCACGCGCCCCTACAGCGCCGAGTCGCTGCGCTGGCGCGTCGAGGCCATGCTCATCCGCGCCCAGACCTTCGACGACGGCAGCGGACCGATCCTCGCCGCCGGCGAGCTCGACCCGCGCGCGCTGGCCCGGCGGGCGATGATCGTGGCCGTCTTCAACCCGAAGGGCGGCGTGGGCAAGACGACCCTGGCCACGAACCTGGCCGCCACGCTCCAGATGAAGCGCCACCAGCGAGTGCTGCTCATCGACGCGGACACGGTCACCGGCCACATCGCCACCTCGCTCGGGCTGGAGCAGGTGGAGACCGTCGCCGACGCCTGGGAGCAGGACCACACCCTCGCCCAGGGACTCGCCGGCGTGGCCACATCCCACGCCAACGGCCTCCGCGTGGCCGTCCTCGCCGCCAGGCCGATGCAGACCGAGTCGATCGATCCCCAGCGGCTGGCCGACCACCTCTCGGGCTCGAAGCTCGGCTTCGACGCGCTGATCATCGATCTCCACCCCGACTACGGGCCGCTGAACCTGGCCATCTTCGAGCGCTGTGACCGCATCCTCGTGCCGGTCACGCCCGACATCCCGGCCATCCGCGCGGCGGTCCAGTTCTTCGAGATCGCCGGGGACCTGGGTATCCGAGACCGCATCTCGATGGTCGTCAACCGCGCCAACAGCGGCGTGAGCGTCGACGACATGGAGCGCACGACCGGCATGCCCGCCCTTGGCACAATCCGCTCCGGCGGGTTCCTCTTCGTGCGCGCCGCGAACGAGGGCACCACCGTCGTGGAGAGGTTCCCCCGGGAGAAGGTCACCGAGGACTTCGAGCGCCTCGCCGACCGCCTCCTTCAGCGCGAGGCGCCGATGGCCTCTCGCGCCGCTGAGCGCGGCCTCTTCGGCTTCCTCGGCCGCCAGCGCGAGCCCATCCGCGCCTGACCCGACCCCGGGTGCGCGGCGACAGGCGAGCGGCGCCGCAGCAGCCTAACCCTGCCGGTGGCTGGTCCCGCCCAGGGGCTTGCCGGGCAGCGGCCGCACGGCCTCGTTCGTGCGACGATCGATCTGCTCGACGCGCTTCAGGTAGCTGCGGTTGATGAGGGCCACCTCGCTGGTGTCTCCGACCCGCCGCGTGTCCACGAAGGTCACGGCGTCGGTGACGGCCACGAACAGCTCGGTCTGCCGCTCCAGGAGGCGATCCGGCTCGGTGCCGGGGAAGAGGTGGATGGTGCCTACGACACGGAACGGCGGGCAGTCCAGCGCCACGTCATAGGCCACCTTGTGGAGCTTGTGCGCCGCGCGCTGCCGGTCGTCGTAGGCGGGCTGGCTGTCATGGCCGCCCAACACGACGATGAGATCATACGGATCCACCGACTTGAGGCTCGGTGCCGGGGCGAAGGGCGCGCTCTCGTCGATCGGCGCCCAGGAGACGGCGATGATGGGGATCGGCTCGCGGCGGTTCAGCGCATCCGAGAGACGGCCCTGCACTTCCATGACGCCCACCAGGCGCCACTCCTCGGTGAGCGCGTCGAAGGGGATGCCCGGCGGCAGCGGCTGGGCGCCCGGTAGCGGGGGCGGCTCCTCTTCGGGCCCGCCGCGTCGAAAGATGCGGAAGGGCATGGCCGAGCCTACTCGTCCTCGCCCCGTCCGGAGGCGGCGCGGATGGAGTCCACGACCATCGCGTCGGCGAGCGTGGTGGTGTCGCCCAGCACGCGGCCCTCGGCCAGATCGCGCAGGAGGCGGCGCATGATCTTGCCCGAGCGCGTCTTGGGCAGATCCGGCGTGAACAGCAGGTGCCGCGGCCGGGCGATGGGACCGATGACGTGGGCCACGTGCTCGCGCAGCTGCAGCGCCAGCGCCTCGGATGGCTCCTGCCCGGCCTTGAGGATGACGTAGGCGAAGATGGCCTGGCCGGTGACCGCGTCGCTCTTGCCGACCACGGCCGCCTCCGCCACCGACCGGTGGTCCACCAGCGCCGACTCGACCTCGGTGGTGCTGATGCGATGTCCGGCCACGTTCATCACGTCGTCCACCCGCCCGAGCAGCCAGAAGTAGCCCTCATCGTCCCGCTTCGCGCCGTCGCCGGTGAAGTACATCCCCGGGAAGCGGCTCCAGTAGGTCTGCCGGTAACGCTCGGGGTCGCCGTAGATGCCGCGCAGCATCGCGGGCCACGGTCGCTTGAGGACGAGATAGCCGCCCCCGCCGAACGGCACGGAACGGCCGTCGCCGTCCACCACGTCGGCCTCGACGCCCGGGAAGGGGAACGTCGCGGAACCGGGCTTCGTCGTGGTCACGCCGGGCAGCGGCGTGATGAGGATCATGCCGGTCTCGGTCTGCCACCAGGTGTCCACGATGGGCGCCTTCCCGCCGCCGACATGCTCGTGGTACCAGAGCCAGGCCTCGGGGTTGATCGGCTCACCGACAGAGCCGAGCAGGCGCAGGCTCGAGAGGTCGTGCGCCTGCGGCCACGCCTCGCCCTGCTTCATGAAGGCGCGGATGGCTGTGGGCGCGCAGTAGAGGATGGTGACCTTGTAGTCCTCGACGATCCGCCACCAGCGATCCCAGGCCGGCGTGTCCGGCGCGCCCTCGTAGAGGATGCTCGTCGTTGCGTTGGCCAGGGGCCCGTAGACGATGTAGCTGTGGCCGGTCACCCAGCCGATGTCGGCGGCGCACCAGAAGACGTCGTCCGGCTTGACGTCGAAGATCGTCTCGTGGGTGAAGCTCGTGCCGACCAGGTAGCCCGCCGTGGTGTGCACGATGCCCTTCGGCTTGGCCGTGGTGCCCGACGTGTAGAGCAGGTAGAGCATGTGCTCCGACTCGACCGGCGTGGGCGGGCAGAGCGCCGGCTGGCGCTCCACGACCTCGTGCCACCAGTGGTCGCGACCCTCGAGCATGTAGACCGCATCGCCCAGGCGGCGCACGACGAGGACGCTCTCCACCGAGGGTGTGTCCACCAGAGCGTCGTCGGCGTGCTGCTTGAGGCCGACCGCCTTGCCCCGCCGCCAGCCGCCGTCGGCGGTGATGAGGACCTTCGCCTCGGCGTCGTTGATGCGGCCGGCCAGCGCCTCGGCCGAGAATCCGCCGAAGACGACCGTGTGCGGCGCCCCGATGCGAGCGCAGGCGAGCATCGCGATGGGCAGCTCGGGGATCATGGGCATGTAGATGGCCACGCGGTCGCCCTTGCGCACCCCGAGCTCCTTGAGCGCGTTGGCCGCCTTGCCCACGTCGCGCAGGAGGTCCGCGTAGGTCAGCGTGCGCGTGTCGCCGGGCTCGCCGATCCAGTGGTAGGCGACCTTGTCGCCGAGGCCTCGCTCGACGTGGCGATCCACGCAGTTGTAGCTGATGTTGAGCTCGCCGCCCGTGAACCACTTCGCGAACGGCAGATCCCACTCGAGCGTCCGATCGAAGGGCGTGTACCAGCTGATCCGCTCGCGGGCGAGCCGCTCCCAGAAGGCGACGTAGTCGCGCTCGGCCTCCTCGTACAGGGCGGCCGTCGCGTTGGCCCGGGCCACGAAGGCCGGATCGGGCGGGAAGCGCCGGTCCTCCACCAGGAGGTTCTCGATCTCGGCCCGCGGGCCCTTGCTGGACTCGACGCTCACTCCACCCTCCTGCCGTCTGATCCGGCCATTCTAGGAGCCCCGGATCTCGATGGACGCGGCCGCGAACGCGTTGGCGATCCGCTTGCGCAGCTCGCCCGTGGCCGCCCAGCGGTCCGCGGCACGGACGGAGCCGAGGATCTTCAGCGTCACCCCCTGGCCGGCCAGCGATGAGACGCGGTCCACGCGCGGCGCCTCGAGGACCCGCCGGCGCCAGGCCGGATCGGCGGCCATCTCGCGGCCGATGCCGTTGACCAGCTCGCTGGCGGCCTCAAGGTCCGTGCCGTAGGCGACGGTGATGTCGAGGTTGATGCGTGCCCAGACGCGGGTCAGGTTGCTGGCCACGCCGATGAGCCCGTTGGGCACCGAGTGGACGGTGCCGTCGAGGTCTCGCAGCGTGGTGCGCCGCAGGGAGAAGTCCTCCACCGTGCCCGAGACGTCGGCGATGCGCACGACGTCTCCCTTGGCATACTGGTTCTCGATGAGGATGAACGAGCCGGCGAGGTAGTCGCGCACGAGGTGCTGGGAGCCGAGGCTGACCGCAAAACCGATGATGCCCAGACCGGCGATGGCGGGCCCGATGTCGAGGCTGAAGGCCTGCATGGCCATCAGGAAGGCGATGGCCAGGATGACCACGCGCAGGAGCGTCGTGGCCAGACCGTGCAACGTGGCCTTGCGCTTGGATACCTCGATGGCCGACAGCTCCTGGGCCGTGCCCTCGACGACCTCGCGATCGAGGAGTGCGGAGATGATGGCGGCCACGCCGATGCGCGAGAGGCGCAGGGCGACGACCGTCGCGGCCGCGATCAGGAGCAGCTGCATGCCGAGGGCGAGGAGATCGCGCAGCGGCGGCGACAGCTCCTGGTAGGCGGCGACGACGTCCATCCCGCCTAGCGTAGCGGAGGGCTGGCCCGGACGGCGAGCCTCGGGATCAGCCCGCGGTGCCGGTCTGGACGCCCCTGGGCTGCAGGTGCGCCCGGGTCTCCAGGGCCGCGTCGAGGGCGTCGGCGAAGATCGACACGATGCGATCCACCTGGTCGCCCTCGGCGTGCGCCTCGCAGATGAACCACGGCTCCCGCGAATCGGGCTCCGGCATGGCGCCCCGGGCCTGCATGCCCACGGCCACCGCGTCGTACAGGTCGTGGTCGCTCTTCGCCCAGTCGCGGTACTCGTGGGGCACCTGCTCGGTGAACATGATCCCGAACATGGAGGGGTGGCCGGTGAAGACGTAGGGCAGGCCGCGGCTCTCGATGACCTGGCTGAGCCCGGCCTGGACGCGTTCGCCGGTACGGCGGATCGTATCGAGGGCGTCCGTGTCACGCAGGATCTCGAGCGTCTTGCAGGCCGCGGCGGCGGCGACCCGGTTGCCGGCGTACGTGCCACCGTGGCTCATCTTCTCGGGCAGCATGCTCATGACCTCGCGCGTGCCGCCGAAGGCCGCTGCGGGGTAGCCGTTGCCCATGGCCTTGGCGTAGCTGGCGATGTCCGGGGTGACGCCGAAGTACTCGGCGGCGCCGCCCTTCGCGAGGCGGAAGCCGGTCTTCACCTCGTCGTAGTGGAGGAGGATGCCGAATTCGCGCGTCAGCGCGCGCAGGCCCTGATGGAAGCCGGGCCGCGGCTGGATGGCCTGGGCATTGCCCAGCACGGGCTCGACGATGACCGCTGCGATCTGCTCGCCCTGTCGCTCGAAGAGGCGACGCAGGAAGTCGAGGTCGCTGAAGGGCGCCGGGATGATCGTCTCGGCGATGGCCTGGGGGATGCCGCGGCCCCAGACGAGACCGACCGGGTTGTCGCGGTCGCCCAGCTCGTCCATGACGTCGGGCGTGACGCTGATGAGGGCGTAGTCGTGGACGCCGTGGTACTGGCCCTCGAACTTCACGATCTTCGTGCGGCCGGTGTAGGCCCGCGCGAGGCGCATGGCGTGCATCGTGGCCTCGGTGCCCGAGACGGTCATGCGCACCATCTCGACCCAGCCCGTGAGCTCCTTGATGAGCTCGGCCACGCGCACCTCGTCCTCGCTCGTGAGCGAGAAGGCGGAGCCCAGGCGCATGCGCTCGTTGACGTGGTCGTCCACGCGGTCGTCGGCGTGGCCGAGGATGGCCGGGCCGTAGCCCATGCGCAGGTCGATGTACTCGTTGCCGTCGATGTCCCAGACGCGCCCGCCCTTGCCCCGGTCGACGTAGACGGTGTCCTCGCCCCAGGCGCGGAAGTTGGAGTTCGTCCCGCCGGGCATCGACCGCATGGCGCGGCGCCACATGGCGAGCTGCTTGTCGCGGCGGAGCGCCGGGGTTCGGGACGTCGTGCTCATGGTGCCTCCGAGGCGCTGGGATGCGCGAGATTCGCGCCTCACACACCTTCCAGGTACGAATCACGTCCTATGTGAGGCGCCCATTCTATGCGATGCGTAGACCGCGGCGCCAGCCTGGCAACCGGGGCAGCCGAACGTGCCCACCGTCCCGCGCCGGCCTGGCCCGTGCCGACCCTGGCCGCCCTTCCGCTGCCGCGGGCCCCTCGGCGCTGCGCCCGCGCACGACGCGCAGCGCGGACGCACCGACCGGGCCGCGGGCAGACGACGCGGCCTACGAGCATGCCTGGCGGTCATGCGAGCGGCTGGATCCACGGTGAGGCGCAGCTCGATGAGGCTTCATCGCGAGGCAGTCGCGCTCGGGTTCGCGGCCTCGGATGCCCGGGGGGCATACGGCTGGTCGGGGCGGGGCTGAGCAGAGAAGACGGTGTCGGCCCGCGCTCAGTCAGGCCGGGGCTTCACCCAGTTCGGCAGCTCTTCGCGCAGGATCGCCAGCGGCAGCGACCCGTGGCCCAGCAGTTCGTCGTGGAAAGCCCGGAGATCGAAGCGGTCGCCGTCGCGGGCCTCCAGCTCGTGGCGCAGGGCGAGAATCTCGCGCTGGCCGACCATGTAGGCGAGGGCCTGGCCGGGCCAGACGATGTAGCGGTCGATCTCCACCTCGGCCTGCGCACGGCTGAGGCCGGTGCCCTCGAGGAAGTCGACCGCCTGCTGGCGCGTCCAGCGGAACGCGTGCAGCCCGGTGTCGGTCACCAGGCGGCCGGCGCGCAGGGCCTGCATGTCGAGCATGCCCAGCCGCTCGCGAGGATCCTCGTAGAGGCCCATCTCGTCCGCGAGGCGTTCGCTATAGAGGCCCCAGCCCTCCGCGTAGGCGAGGCCGGCCAGGCGCGACCCGAAGCGCCGGAAGGCGTGAAGGTTCTCCAGCTCCGTCTCGATGGTGCACTGGAAGTGGTGGCCGGGCACCGCCTCGTGGTACGTCGTCGTGGCCAGCTGGTGGAGCGGACGCCCCTCGGGCTGGTAGGTGTTGATGAAGTAGATGCCCGGCCGCGAGCCGTCCGGGGCGGGCGGGAAGTAGAAGGCGGCCGGCGCCTCGCGCTCCATGAAGGGCTCGACCGGGCGGACCTCGCAGGCAGCCCTGGGGAGCCGGCCGAACCAGCGCGGGGCGAGGGCGGCGGCGCGCTCGATCTGCGCCCTGGCCCGCTCGGCCGGCTCGGCCCGGGTCCGGGCGAAGTTATCCGCATCGTGCTCGAGCGCCACCCGAAGGCTGGCCACGTCCGTGTGCCCGAGCCGGCGCGCGATCTCCAGCCGATCGCGATCGATCTCGGCGAGCTGCTGCAGGCCGAAGTCGTGCAGCTCGCGCGCGGTGAGCGGCAGGGTCGTCGAGGCGAGGATGGCCGTCTCGTAGATCGCCTCGCCGTCGGGGATCGACCAGACCCCCTCCCCCACGCGGGCATGGGGCAGATACCCGCGGGCGTACTCGAGGAAGCGTGCCTGGGCGGGCACGACGTCGCGCACGAGGGCCGCGCGCAGTCGCTCGCGCTGGTCGACCGAGAGCTCGTCGCCCAGCGCCTGCAGCAGCGGCGCTTCGTCCATGGGCGCCTCGACGGCGCGCTCGGTCTGCTCGATCGTGCGCTCCACGACGACGCGGGCGGCGGTCCGCCCCGTGGCGATCCCCTCGTCGAGGTTGGCCGTGTGGGCGTCCATCCAGGCGGGGTACGCGGCGAGACGCGACAGCAGGTGGTCGAAGGCCTCGTCGGAGTCCACGACCGTGAAGCGGGCGAGATCGCCCGTGAGCCCCTGTGGCCCGTTGATGTGGTCGAACGAGCCGAACTCGTGCAGGTGCTGCTCGTCCCGCGCGAGGTGGACGCGCGCCACGACCTCGAGCATGCCCAGCGTGACGCGGTCCTCGACCCCGAGGGCCGCCCGATCCACCTCGGCGGCGTCGGCCAGGACCCCGCCCAGCATCGCGCGGTCGGCTGCGCGACCAGCCGGACCCGGATCGTCCAGGCGATCCTCGTAGCGGCGGTCGCCGAGCATGGACGCCAGGACGGGCTGGCGTTCCAGGACGTAGGCCCAGAATCGGTCGGCGATGGCGTCGACGGGGCTGCGCGTGGCGACGTCGGTCACGTGGTCCTCCATGGGCGGCTGGCGCGGGCCGGCGGGCCGGGGCGGCTCAGTCGAAGAGCGGCAGCTGCTCCCCCTGGCGCTCGATCTCGGGGTCGAGCCCGAGGTAAGGCGCCAGGCGGTCGAGGTCGGCGCCCTCGCGGGCAACGAGCGCACGCAGATGATCGGCCTTGAGGATATGCCAGTTGTGCGCTTCGAGCTCCCGGCGCAGGAGCGGCGAGCGCTCGAGCTTGAAGCGCACCAGCTCGACCCGCTCCGGAAGGACGACCAGGAAGCGCACCAGCTGCTCGTCGTCGGGGATGCGCGGCCCACGCTTGAGGAGCACGTCGCCGAGCATGGCCGTCCACTCGATCTCGAAGAGGAAGGTGGCCCGGTTGCGCAGGTACCAGATGACGTCCACGGCCTCGAGGACCTCGACGGGGCCCTTCGAGATCAGCGGCAGATAGGCGCGCTGCTCCGTCTCCGAGAGGAGGCTGCCCAGCGGAGCACCCTGGTACGGCCGCTTCTGTTCCTGCCTCGCCACCCAGCAGCGCAGCCCCAGCCGGTGGCCGTACTCCACGAGCAGGCCCGCCAGCTCGGTGTGCTCGGCGTAGCGCGCCTGCAGCTGGTCGTGCGTGCGCAGCAGGTCGGGCGTGGAGGCCCGGCTGCGGTAGCTGTCGAGACAGGCCCGCACGAGCGCCTCGTCGGGCGTGTCGTGGCCGCGGAACATCGTGCCGATGCGGTCGAAGAAGGCGCCCTCGGAGAGGCCACCGGAGGTGGAGAGCAGGCTGAAGACGGCCCATTCGACGCGATCGGAGAGGGGCTGCGCGGCCACGGCTATCTCGCCCTGGTCGCGCAGCCACCATCGGCCGGGCTCCAGCTCCACCAGGCGAGGATTGTCGGGGCGGCGCAGCTCGCCGTCGATGAGCTCCAGCAGGAGCGCCACGTGGTCGGACCCCGGGCGGCCCTCCGGGGAGTCCGCCGGGGCCGGGGCCGCGGACTCGCCATGCCGGTCGGGCAGCTCGGAAAGCTCGGTCGCCGGCCCGGAGAGCATGCCGATGGCATCGAGCGTGCGCTCGCTGCGCGCCTCGCTCTCGGCGAAGGTGCGCGTGCCCACGAGGCGGCGCAGGTCGCCGCTCCGATCGAGGCCGACCAGGACCTCGCCGAGCAGCCGCTCGAAGCGCGCCGGCTCGCCCCGCGCTGCCAGCACCTCCACGGCCACCTCGGTCACCGCGCGCTCGACGTCCGCGAGACGGAAGGCGACCGGGTCGGACGCCGGCGCGCCGCCGCCATCGAGGGGCACGTTCGCCCGGGTGCGCGGTCCCCCCGGCACCGGCGCCCCGGGGGGCACGAACTCGAGCGTGCCGCCGATCGCCTCGCCGGTCTCAGCCAGGAAGGCGCCGATCAGCCGGTAGCCGGCCTCCACGCCCCCCAGCGCGCCGGCCACGAGAGCCTCGGGACCACCCGGCTCGAGAAGCACGACCGCGCGAGCGTCGGCAGCCAGGAGGTCGGTCACGGACCCCAGGGAGCGGCGCAGCGCGGCCGCCTGCCAGCCCCATTCGGCGCGCGGCGCGGCGCCGAAGAGTGGCTCCAGCGGGAGCGCCGCGGCGGCGTCGCGGCCCAGCACGACGGCCGTCGTCAGGAAGGCGAACGAGAGGCTCTCCGTCGTCCAGCGGATGGGTGGCTGCGTGAGCACGAGGCGCACGCGCGAGCGACCGGCATCGAGCCGGGGCGCCGCGCCCGGCCCGAGGGGGATGCCGCGCTCGCCGGGTCCCAGCCAGCGCGCCTCGGGCCGCTCCGCCGCCCCGCGGCGCATGACGACGTTGACCGTGCCATCCACGAGCGCGGACGGGTCGTCACCGAAGCGCGCCGCCACCGGCCCCCCCGGGGCGGCCTCGAGTCGCTGGATGAAGCCGCGCACAAGGCGGCAGCCATCCTCGAAGAGGAGCCAGGGGTTCCGTTCGCGCCACTGCCGGCCACCCGGTGGCCGGACGCGTCCGCCCACGATGCGCAACGCGGCCAGGCGCCCGGGGTAGCTGTTGAGACGGCTGGCCGGCAGCAGGACGTGGAGCAGGGCCAGGCGCAAGGCGGCCTCGATCGGTGCGGCGCGCAGATCCTGGTCGAGGCGGGAGAGGATGGCCTCGATGGACACGAGGGTGCGCGGCGTCCACAGGTCGAGGACCTCGTCGACGAGCGCCTCGCCGCCGTGCGGGACGGGCAGCCGATCGCGCAGCGCGGCCCGGGCCGCCGCGTCTGCGGGCGCCGACCGGGCCCGCTCCCGGTCCGCTTCGTCGACCGGGACGCTGCGTCCCTCGCCGCCGCCGACCTGGTCACGACATGCCGGGCAGCGGTAGATCTTGCGGAAGGGGGCCGGCGCCCCGCCGTCCCAGATGAACTCGTCGACGACCACCATGCGCTCGCACGTCGCGCAGCGCGAGGAGAACAGCTCGTTCAGCGCCTGGCGCAGGCCGACCTCCCCTCGCGGCTGCGCCGCGAGGGCGTTGACGGCGGCGTCGAAGTGGCGCAGGTCGGGGGGGCGCAAGACGACTTCGGCCGCGAGGCGCGTGAGGGCCGTGGACTCGTGGACGTAGGCGCGCCGCAGGCGGCCGATGGCGGCGCGGGCGATCCAGCCGCCGCGGCCGTGGAGGTCGATGACGACGTCGCCGGGGCTGGAACGGGCTTCGATCTCGGCCACCACGAGGTTCATCGGCGGCGGCGGCGCGAAGCGGTCGAGCGAGGGCAGGCTCGGCCCCCGGTCCGGCCGTATGAGCGACGCGAGCAGGTCAGCCATCGCGCGTCAGTCTAGCGACGGCGCGGGCGGCGGGACCGGCCGGCGCGATGCCCGGGCCGGGGCCGCGGGCGCCGGCGGGGGATCAGCTCTCCTCGAGCTCCTCGGGCTCCTCGACGAAGGCCTCCTCATCGGTGACCTCGACGGGCAGGACGCGCTCGATGTCCTCGATCTCCTCGTCCTCCTCGTCGAGCTCCAGGTCCTCCTCGAGGTCCATCTCCTCCCGCACCAGCGTGCCCTTCGTGTAGGGCCGCAGGTCGCTCACCTTGGCGGCCGTCGGGAAGGAGACCTTGCCGTAGTTGCGGGGGTCCTGGAAGACCTCGCGGATGATGATGCGGACGTCCTTGTCGCCGAGACTGGTCACGCCCGCGGCGTACTTGTTGCCCTCCGCCACGAGCTTCAGGAGGCGTGCTGCGACGGCCCGCTCGACCTTACCTATCGGCCGGCCGTTGGAGCGCGCGAGCAGCTCGGTGCCCTGGGGCACGAGCTCGACCAGGTCGCCCGGGTTCACCTGGGCCAGCTGGCGCGGCGTGGGCAGGTCGTAGAGGCCGGCGAACCCGGTCTTGCCGGTCTCCTCGACGAAGATGCTGACCGGGGCCTTGCTGCCCTGCGCCGCCGGCACCGTCTTCTCCCCTGCCTCGGCCAGCAGGATCCGCAACCGGTCGATGTTGCGCTCGGCGATCCGGTTCGTCGGGTCGAGCGCGAGCGCGGCCTGATAGTGCACGCGGGCCTCACCCAGCTCGCCCAGCTCCCAGTGGGCCTTGGCCAGCCGGTTCTCGGCGGGGCTGTCGGGACCGAGCTCGAGGATGCGCCGGTTCAGCTCCGCGGCGGCGGCCCAGTCGGCGCCGGTGGCCGCGGCGATGGCCTGCTCGGTCAGCTGCCGCTTGAGGCGGACGAGGTTCGTGCCGGCGCTTTCGGTGACGGGAGAGAAGCTCATGGTCTCCTTCGATCGGACGATCGCGGGCGCGGGCGGCGCCATGGGGAGGTCGAGTGGAAGCCGATGGGTTGTACCACCGCTACGGACGAAGTGTCAAACGTGGGGGGCGCCACGGTAACGCTCCGGCCACAGGCGCGTCGCTACCTGTGATCGGTCGACAGGCTTCGCGGCCCGGGACCGAGAACCGACCGGACTCGATGCAACAGGAGGTGCCCCGATGGGCCTCGATCAGCAACTCCATCACGGCCATACGAGGCGGCTGGCCGGCGCGCTCGCGCTGGCGGCCGCGCTCGTCCTGGCCTCCATCCAGGTGGCGTCGGCCGCCACGCTCAGCCGCGCCTGGCAGGCGAAGATCGGCGCCGGCACGGCCACGATCTCGGCTTACACGACCGGAACGGGCGCGCTCGCGCTCAAGCTGAGCGGTCTCAAGGCGTCCACGGGCTACGCCACCGTCATCTACCGAGGGACCTGCAGCGCGGTGGGCTCGAAGCTGCTGGCGCTGGCCTCGTTCACGACCACGAGCGCAGGTGCGGCGAGCAAGACGATCACCCTGACGTCGTCGCAGGTTTCGGCCATCACAGGCGCCACGAGCGGCACGGGCACGATCGCCATCCGCGTGGGATCGGGCTCGCTCACGAAGTGCGGGCCGTTCACCGTCCAGCCGGTCGTGGCCGCCCGGGTCAGCGTGGGCCACAGCGCCTTCGGACTCGCCGCCGATGGCACGGCCGTCTGGGTGACGAACTTCGATGACGGCACGGTCAGCCGGATCGACCCGGCCACCAACACGGTGACGGCGACGATCACGGTGGGTAGGTCCCCGGACAGCGTCGCAAGCGATGGAACGGCGGTCTGGGTGACGAACTCGGAGGACAGCACCGTCAGCCGGATCGACCCGGCGACGAACGCCGTCACGGCGACGGTGCCCGTCGGGACGGACCCCCGCGGCGTTGCGGTCGGTGGCGGAGCGGTCTGGGTCGCGAACTGGGGCGCGAATAGCGTCAGCCGGATCGACTCGGCGACGAACGCCATCGCAGCGACGGTGCCCGTCGGGCTGGGCCCAGGCGGCATCGCCTTCGGCGAAAGTGCGGTGTGGGTCACCAACTGGGGCGATGGCACGGTCTCCCGCATCGACCCGGCGACGAACACCGTCGCCGCCACGATCCCGGTCGGGTCCGTGGATTCGGTGGTGGCTGGAGGCGGGTCGGTCTGGGTCTCGGTTTGGGGCTTCCCGGTGGCCGCGAATGGCTCGGTCGCACGGATCGATCCAGCGACCAACACGGTGACGTCGCAGGTGACCGTCGGCTACGACCCCACCGGCATGGCCATCGTCGGCGACACGCTCTACGTCGCACTGTCCGGCGATCCCACGATCGTCCAGGTGCGCGCGGGCGCAGTCACCGCCCGGACCTCAGTCGGCATGAAGTCGTACGGGCTGGCGGTCGGCAACGGGTCGCTCTGGGTGCTCCACCCCGTGGCCTCCGGCATCGCCAACTCGGGCTTGTTCGCCGGAGGTGTCACCCGGCTGAACATCTGACCCGTCGAGCGCCCGGCGGCGTCGCGGCCCACCACGATGGTCGTGGGCGGGCTCCGATCCCGCCGGGCGTACCCTGTGCGACGTGATCTCCATGAGGATGAAGCGATGCTGACGCGGCGGACACGGCGCCCGCGTGGATCGGCGATCGTGGCGGCGATCGGCCTGCTGGTCGCGGTGGCGCTCGGACCCGCCACAGGGTCCGTCGTGCGCGCGGCGGATCCGCTCGCGCCATCGGGGCAGCGCACAACGACGCGTGACGTCCCAGAGGTCCTGCGGGGCGGGCTGCGAGTGCTCGCCTCGGATCGGCTGGCGAGCCGAGAGCATCGCACCATCCTGGGCGAGCTCATCACTCGGGAGGGACGTTTCGGGACCGAGGTCGCGGTCACGATCAGGCTCGACGGCGCCGCCGACGCCGGCAGCGTGTCCCGACTCGCACGTACCGGCGCTCGGGTCGTGAACATCGGGTCCCGGACCGTGGAGGCCTATCTCGCGCCTGATGCGCTTTCGGCCCTTGCCAGCCTCCCCGAGGTCCGCTCGGTCAGGGCGATCCCGCGACATCGACCCTCCTACGTGAGCCTTGGCGTGAGCCTGCACGGCGCCTCGAGCTGGCAGACGGCCGGGATCAACGGGGCGGGCGTCAAGGTCGGGATCATCGACGTCGGCTTTGGCGGGCTGGTCGCTCGCCTCGGGACCGAGCTTCCCTCGACGGTGCACGCCCGCTGCTACGCCGAGGTTGGTGCATACACGAGCGACGTTTCAGCGTGCGACAACGGCGAAGTCCACGGCACCGCGGTCGCGGAGACAGTCGCCGACATGGCTCCCGGCGTGGAGCTGTTCATCGCGAACCCGATCTCCATGCTGGATACGCAGCAGACGGTCGCCTGGTTGACCTCGAACGGGGTCCGGATCATCAACGCGTCCTGGTCGTCCGACTACCTCTTCGAAGGGCCAGGCGACGGGACGTCCCCGTACACGGACTCGACCTATGCCCTGGTGGACCAGGCCGTGGCCGGCGGGGCGCTCTGGGTGAACTCAGCGGGCAACATGGGCGACGCGGGCTGGACCGGGAGCTGGGCGGACGCCGACGCCGACGGGCTGCTCGAATGGTCCGGAAGTGACGAGCTCAATCGGATCACGCTCGCGGCCGGCGACGAGGTCGCCGTGGCGATCCGCTGGGCGGACCCGTGGGGCGCCGCGGCGAACGACTACAACCTCCAGCTGCTTCAGGGCGCCACCGTGGTCGCCGCGGGCGAAGACCTCCAGGCCGGCGCGGGCGACCCGTTCGAGATCCTCGAGTACACGGCAGCTGTCACGGGTACGTTTGCCATCAGGATCGTGCGGGCCGCCGGCGCGCCGACCACTCGGATGCAGCTGCTCGTCTACGGTCTGCGTGACACCGTCAGCTACCAGGTGCCCGCCGGGACCCTGCCCGCCCCGGCCGACAGCGCGAACCCGGGCATGGTGACCGTCGGCGCCGTCAACGTGGCGTCGCCGGGGACCATCGAGCCCTACAGCTCGCGCGGCCCGACCGTCGACGGTCGGATCAAGCCGGACCTCGTCGCCATCGATTGCGCGCCGACGACGGTGACCGCGTTCTTCTGCGGGACGAGCGAGTCGGCACCGTTCGTCACTGGAGCCGCCACCCTCATCCTCCAGGTGAGCCCCGGCCTCGCGCCCGCCCAGCTCGCCGCCCAGCTCCGGTCCCACACGGTCCCCCTCGGCAGTCCCGTCCCCGACGCGACCCACGGCTGGGGCCGGCTCGACCTCGGATCGGCGCCGATCGCTCCGGCCGGCGGCCTGGCGTTCTCGTACCCACCCACCGGGGCGGTGGCGGGCGCGCCGCTGACCGGCCAGCCGGCGCTCAGGATCGTCGACGTCGGCGGAAACACCGTGTCCACGGGCAGCTCGAGCACGGCGACCGTGACACTCGCCCTGGGGTCGAACCCGACCGGCGCGACGCTCGCCTGCGACGCGGGTCTCTCGAGGGCCGCGGTCGCGGGCATCGCCCACTTCACCGGCTGCTCGATCGACAAGCCCGGCGCCGGGTACACGATCGGAGCATCGATGCCGGTCCTGCCGCCGGTCGTCTCGGCCCCGTTCGAGATCCTGGCGGAAGGCTCGTCGCTGCCGCTGACGATCTCTTCGAGCGCGGGCACCATCACCTGGCCGGCGGGCGTCACCCTCGCGGGCCTGTTCGCGCCGATCCCGGCAAGCTCAGGGCGCTTGATCGAGTTCCAGAGATCGCTCGACGGGATCCGCTGGACCGCCATCGGGTCGGGGACGACCGATTCGGCAGGTCTGGCCGGGCTGGCGAACCAGCCGACGACGAGCGTCCGGTACCGGGCGTTCTACGCCGGTGCGCCGGACCTTCCGGCCGCGACGAGCTACCCGATCACGGTGACGGTTCGCCAGAAGCTCGCGCTCAGCGCGTCGGTCCCGCCGCCGCGGACGATCGCCGTCGGACGGACACTCACGTTCACCTCGACGGTCAGGCCTCCGCCCGGGGACCTCCCGCGGGCGAAGGTGACCTTCGTCGTCTATCGGCGCCTGGGAACGTCCTGGGTCCTCTTCCGGCGCGTGGATGTCCTCACTGACACCGCCGGCAGGGCGCGCTTCAGCTGGCGCTTCTCGAGGACCGGCTCCTGGTACGTTCGCGCGAGGGCGATGGCGACCCCCTACGTCGCGGCGAGTGCCTGGAGCCCGGTCGCCCGCTACGACGTGAGGTAGGCCGCCGGACGCGCTCCGGCCCGTTGCGGCCGCTTCCCCTACCGCACGAGCAGGTTCCAGGCCACCACGCCGGCCAAGGCGAGCGCGAGCACGAGGTACTCCCACAGCCAGCCGGCCGAGCGCCGCTCGGCGCCGGGCGCGGCCCGGTACGCGCTCCAGAGGTAGAAGATGCCGGCCAGGATGGCCGGCCCCAGCAGCCGCGGCAGGGCCAGGGCGCGCAGGAGTGCCGCGCCGACGCCGATGACGACGGCGAAGGTGCCGGCTGCCCAGGCCGCCTCGATGAGATCGGGGGCACGCGCGGCGGCGAGACGATAGCCGAGCAGGAAGGCGACGACGCCGTCGGCGACCGCGAGCAGCAACAGGCTTCCCTGGTCGATCGCGGCCGGCTCGGTGGTCCCCGGCAGCGGCGCCGCCAGGCCCGCGTAGATCGCGCCGGCGACGCTCGCGAAGCCGAGGAAGGCGAGCAGCACGACGACCGGCACCAGCTGCCGTCCGCGCCGCGCCCGCGCATCGTCGGCCGGACCCATCAGCCGCGCCTCGAGGAGCAGCGTCGCCACCAGCAGCAGGCCGCCGCCCATCAGGATGGCCGCCAGGGCCGGGCCGACGCCGGCCAGATGGGCCATCCCGGCGAGCGCCATGGCCGCCACGGCGGGCGTCGCCAGCGACTCGATCGGCACGCCGCGCGGGTCGACCTCGGCGAGGAAGTGGAAGGCGCCGAAGGCGGCCGCCGCCCCGACGATCAGCGCGCCGAGCCAGACGGCCGGTCCCTCCAGCAAAGAGGCAAGGGCGGCCAGCACCACGAGGAGCACGGCGAGGTTGACGGCGCGCGAGCGTTCGGTCCGCATCGTCGGTGGAGTCTAGGCCGTCAGGCGACGGTGCGGTCGCCGCGCAGCCAGGCCAGGAAGGCCTTGCGGGAGCGCGTGTTCAACACATCGGCCGCCTCGAGCCAGCCGCGCCGGGCGACCGCCGTGCCCCAGGCGAGGTTGTCCAGCTCGTGGCGGTAGTGGGCGTCGGAGCCGATCACGAAGCGGCACCCGAGCGCCCTGGCCCGGCGGATGCGGCGATCGTCGAGGTCGAGGCGCTCGTCGGAGCCGTTGATCTCGAGGAGCGTGCCGGTCTCCGCGGCCGCGGCGTAGAAGGCGTCCCAGTCGAGGTCGAGGTCCTCGCGACTGCCGATCTTGCGGCCCGAGGGATGGCAGACGATGTCCACGTGCGGGTTGCGCATGGCCCCGAGGTAGCGGGCCGTGAGGCGCGCTCGGGGCTGGCCGCGCCCGACGTGGAGGCTGGCCGCCACGACGTCGAATCGCTCCAGCAGCTCGTCGGGGTAGTCCAGGCTGCCGTCGGGGCGGATCTCCAGCTCGCACCCGTGGAGGAGCCGGAAGCCGTCGGGGTGCCCGCCCTCCGGCGCGCTGCCGGCCGCTTCCTCGTGCGCGAAGCGCCCGTTCAGCTCGCCCACGATGCGCCGCTGGCGCTCGACGCGATCGGGCGTCAGGCCGCGCGCGACGGCCAGGCTCTGCGTGTGGTCCGACAGCACGTGGTAGGCGTAGCCGCGGGCCCGGGCCAGCCCGGCCAGCTCGTCGATGGGCAGGTGCCCGTCCGACCAGTCGGAGTGGCTGTGACAATCGCCCTGCAGGTCGCCCAGCTCCACGAGGCGCGGCAGCCGACGCTCGAGCGCCGCCTCGACCTCTCCGGCATCCTCGCGCAGCTCGGGCGGGATGAGCGGCAGGTCGAGGAAGGCGTAGACCTCCGCCTCGGTGGGGAACGTGCGCAGCTCGGCCGCGGCTCCGGTGAGCGGCTCGCCATCCGCGCCCAGGCGCAGGAAGCCGTGCTCCGACAGGCTCCAGCCACGTTCCCGGGCCATACCCCGCAGGCGCACGTTGTGGGCCGCCGAGCCGGTGAAGTGGACGAGGTACGATCCGGCCGCCCCCTCGGGCATGACCATCAGGTCCACCTGCGGGCCGCGCTCCAGCTCGACTGCCGCCTTGTGGACGCCGCGATTCAATACCCTCGCCACGGACGGCAGCGCGGTGAAACGGGCCACGACCGCGGCGGGGTCGTCCGTGTCGGCCAGGAGGTCCAGGTCGCCGATCGTTTCGCGCCGGCGGCGGAAGGAACCGGCGGGGATGAGCGCGCGCAGGCCCGGCGTCCCCTGCAGGGCGGCCATGATCCCGCCGATGGCCTCGGCTGCCTCGCCCAGGCGCATCCGCCGTGAGCGCCCCTCGAGGCCAACCAGGCCGGCCAGGATGCGCTCCTCCGCCTTCGGACCCATGCCCCGCACCCCACGCAGTCGCCCGGCGCGGACGGCTGCCTCGAGCTCCGCCGGGCTCGTCACCCCAAGGGTCTCGTGGAGCTCGCGCACGGTCCGGGGCCCCAGGCCGGGCACGGCGAGCAGGTCGAGCAGCGAGGGCGGCACCTCGCGCCGCAGGCGGTCGTGGAAGCGGAGGCGGCCGGTGTCGGCCAGCTCGGCCAGCTTCTCGTCGATGGCCCGACCCACGCCCGGCAGCCGCGGCGCATGGCCTTCGCGGTAGGCCCGGGCGACCTCCACGGGGCTGTCGGAGATGGCGTCGGCGGCGCGGTGATAGGCCTGCGCCTTGAAGATCAGCTCGCCTTTGAGCTCCACGAGGTCGCCGATCTGGTGGAAGATGCGCGCCAGCTCGGCGTTGGAGAGGAGCGGCACCTCGTCGCCCCGCGCGGCGCTCGGCCGCGCCTCGAGCGGCTCCTCTGGGGTCGTGGCGGGACGCGGCTCGGGCATCGGCGTCAGTGTGCGGCAGGCGCCCGGCCGCCGTCACGCCGCCGTTTCGTCGACCACCACCCGGTCGCGGCCGCGCCGCTTCGCCGCGTAGAGGGCGCGATCGGCGCGCTCCACCAGCTCGGTCACGGCGAGGCCCGTCTCGCCGCCCACGGCGACGCCCACCGACACGCTGACGGGATCCTCGATGCCAAGCTGGCGCGTCGGCACCTCGGCCACGGCGTCGTGGATGCGCTGCGCGACCTCCACCGCCTGCTCCAGCGTGGCCCGGCGCAGGATGACCGCGAACTCCTCACCGCCGTAGCGGCACGGCGTGTCCTCGCTGCGGAGGGCGCCGGCGATGGCCCGCCCCACCTCGCGCAGGACGGCATCGCCGGCGGCATGACCGTGGCGGTCGTTGAGCTTCTTGAAGTGGTCGATGTCGATCATCAGCACGCCCAGGGCGTCGCCGACCCGGCGGCCCTGCGTCAGGATCGAGGCCAGCTCGTCGAAGTGGCGCCGGTTGGGCAGGCCGGTCAGTGCGTCGATGCGTGCCCTGGTCTCCGCCGCCTGCTGGGCATGGACGCGGGCCAGCGCCACGGACAGCTCACCGGCGGCCGACTCGAGGAGCTCATGGTCGGCGGCCGTCCAGGACTCCCCGGTACGGCGGGAGAGGAGCAGGACGCCGATGACCACGCCGTCCGCCAACAGGGGCGCGTCCAGTGTGTGACGGAGGCCGTAGGCGGCGCGCAGTCGCCCGACCAGCCGCTCCTCGACCTCGCGGCGCGCCTCCGACGAGTCGGCGGCGTCGGCGTGCCCCGGGTCCGGCACCAGCAAGTCGGCGGGCAGCGTCGTGCGCGATGGGGGCACGGTGAGGCTCGCGGAGACGAGCGTGGCCTCGATGACGCGGTCGGCGGGGCGCAGGCGGGCGACGATGACGTGGTCCGCTCCGGACGCCCCGCGCAGCGCGTCCACGATGGCCGTGACGATGGCGTCGGGCGAGGCGGATCGGGCCAGGCCCTGCATGAGGCGCGTGAAGCTCACGCCGGTGGCACGCTCGCGGGCGGCGAGGATGCGCTGCGCCCGCCGCTGCACGAGGAGGCCCGCGCCGACCACGAGGACGGCCAGCGCGGTGAGCCAGTCCACCAACCCCGCCGGGCCGGCGACGATGCGGACGAGGATCAGCAGCCCCAGGAGGGCGAGGCTCACCGTGGTGGTGCGGTCGATGACCCGGATGGCCCGGACGATGGTCTCGTCGGGAAGACCGCGCGGTGATTCGAGTCCGGTGCCCACGTCGGACACGAGCATGGGGCCGGTGCGGTGCGGTGTCCAGCCGTCCGGTCAGGCCGCCTCGTCCAGATCCGATGCGGCGGAGGAGCCCCCTCCCCCGTTGCGCTTCACCGCGTACAGCGCCCGGTCGGCCGCGCCGATGAGGTCGCTCGGGGTGCGCGCATCCGAAGGGAAGGCGGCCAGGCCGATGGAGATGCCGATGGGCACCGCGCCGCCCTCGGCGGGCTGGAAGACCTCCGCCGCGAAGGCGTCGAGCAGGCGCTGTGCCGCGCTCCGCGCGGAGGCCACGTCCGTGTCCGGGAGGATGACCACGAACTCATCGCCGCCGTAGCGGGCGGGGATGTCGCTGGCCCGCAGCGCCGAGCGGATGCGCTCGGCCGTCCAGCGTAGGACCTGGTCGCCCACCTGGTGCCCGCGCGTGTCGTTCACGAGCTTGAATCCGTCGAGGTCCATCATGGCCAGGGCCACGGGACGGCGGCCGCGCTGGGCCCGCAGCAGCTCCTCGCCGAGCCGCTCGTGGAAGGAGCGGTGGTTGAGGAAGTTCGTGAGCGGGTCGCGGTCGGCGAGGTTCCGCGCGGCCTCGTAGAGACGTGCGTTTTCCAGGACGACGGCCGCTTCGTTGGCCATCGCGCGCACCAGGTCCAGCGTCGCCGGGTCGTGCTGCATCGGCCCCGCGCCGAGGAGCTCGACCAGCCCGATGGCGTTCCCCGTGGCCACCAGCGGCAACATCACCAGCTCGGCCATCCCGTTCCTGCGCAGCTCCGCGACCTCGGCCGGATCGGCGGCCGGATCGGCGACGTCGACGAAGATCGTCGCCTGGTGCTCGAGGACGCGGCGCGTGGCAGGGAAGTCAGACAGCGCGTAGGCTGGCTCGATGACGCGCGGCTCCGGCTCAGGGTAGTAACCCCAGGACAGCACGCGATCGTTCGCTCGATCCCAGTAGCTGATCGCCGCCTCGTCCGCACCGGCCGCCTCGCGCAGGTGGCGGGCGATGAGGTCGGCGACCATGAGCGGATCGAGGCTGCGGCTGAGGTCGCTCGACATGGCCAGGAGGCGCTGCATGCGCCCTGCGGCCCGCTTCGTCTCATCGAACGCGCGGGCGCTCTGGATGGCCGTGCCGGCCGCGTCGGAGAGGATCTGCATCAGGCGCACGTCCCGCGTGTCGAACTGGTCGAGGCCGAGCTTCGAGAGCGTGACCACGCCGATGACGCGATCGTCGAACCTCATGGGCACCACGACCATCGACTCGTCCACCTCGTCGGTGCCTGGGATCGTGGAGCCACGGGGGTCGGCGTTGGCGTCGTTGATGAGCAGCGCCTCGCCGTGCACGGCGACCCAGCCGGTGAAGCCGGTGCCGACCTTCGTGCGCAGCACGTCCATGGGGATCTCGAGGTAATGACCGACCTCGCCCTTGAAGGCGATGGGCACGAGATCGTCGGGCGCCTCGAGGAGGTAGACGCGGCAGTTGTGGTAGGCCACGACCCGGCGCGTCTCCTCGACCACGGCCTGGCCGATCTCCTCCACCGAGGTGAGCCGGTTCATCCGGCTGACGGAGGCCTGGACGACGGCCAGCTGGGCGGCCCAGCGCTCGGATTCCTCGTAGACGTCGGCGTTGTGGAGGGCGATCGCCGCCTGGCCCGCGACGGCCTCGAGGAAGGCCACTTCCTCGGTGTGCCACGGTCGAGGCTCCTTCCGCACGGCGGAGAGCAGCCCGACGACGGTGCGGTCCTGGACCAGGGGCACGACCGCCGAGGCCCGATAGCGGAGGGCGGGTGGGTAGGTCATCTCGGGCTCGACGTCGTCCCGGACCCACGGGCGGCGCGTCCGGCGAAGGCGACGGAACCACGGCTCATCGACGCCGAAGTCGGGCAGCTTGCGCGCCGCGCGCGCGCCCAGGCCCGCCGCCGCGACGACCGGCAGGCGGCCGTCGGGCGTCGTCACACGAATGGTGGCCGCATCGACCTCGAGGGCGCCGAAGACCTCGCGCACGACGGCCCGATGCACCGCGTCGCGGTCGAGCGTGCCCGAGAGGCGCCGCGAGGCGGCCGCAAGCGCGGCGAAGTAGCGGGTATTGCGATCCGGCCGTTCGACCGGCCGGCGCCGGGCGGGAGATCCCACGCCCCCCATCGTAGGCAGCCCGGATCGACGGTTCACGACCCCGGAGGTACCTCCCCGAGGCCGCCGGACGTACGGGCCGGCCCCGCTGCCGTATGCCCCCCGGGCATCTGGGGCCGTGAACCCGAGCGTGCCTGCCTTAGGGTGAGGCCTCATCGAGCGGCAGCTGAGCGTGCATCCGGCCGCTCGCATGACCGGCCGGCATGCACCCGTTGACCCTCGTCCCGGCGAGCGGCTAGACTCGCCGCGGCACGTCCCGCATGACCCGCTCGAGGGATCACGTGCGTCCCGCATCGTCTCGGAGGAAGCCTCCCATCGTGGAGAACGGACCCAGTACCTCGGGCGCCCCAGGCGCCGTGAGCCTCAACCGGGTCCGCCCCGCCACCGCGGCCTGACGCGCCGGACTGCGCGCCACCGCCGGCGGGCCGGGCCCGCCCGCGAGGTGGAAGATGCAGTTCTACCTGAGCCAGGTCATCGGCCGTCCGGTCCTCGACCGGCACGGCGAGCCGATCGGCAAGGTCGCCGACCTCATCGTCGCCATCGGCGACCGCTATCCGCCCGTCACCGGCCTGGTGGTCAAGACGGACCGGCGCCGGATCTTCCTGCCCTGGGCGGACGTCGCCCGCTTCGACACGAGCGGCGCGCAGCTGGCGACACCCACCATCGAGATCGACAAGTTCCGCCAGCGCGACAACGAGCTGCTGCTCTTCGCCGACCTCCAGGACAAGCAGATCGTCGATATCGACGGGCGCAAGGTCGTGCGCGTCAACGACCTTCGTCTCGATGAGATCGAGGGCAAGCTGCACCTGGTGGCGGTGGACGTGGGCGCGGCCGGCCTGCTGCGACGCCTGGGCGTCGAGGGCCCGTACCGGACGATCGCGCGCAACCTGCGCCTGCCCGTTCCCGAGCGCTACATCGACTGGGAGGACGTGGACCCGGTCGAGACCTCGATCGCCTCGATCCGCCTCCGCGTGCCGCACGAGGGGCTGCGCGAGCTCCATCCGGCCGACCTGGCCTCGATCATCGACCAGCTGGCGCCGCGCGACCGGGCCGGCATCATGGCCGCCTTCGACGACGAGGTCGTCGCCGATGCCATCGAGGAGATGGAGCCCGAGACGCAGGTCGAGGTGCTGGAGGACCTCGAACCCGGGCGGGCAGCGGACATCCTCGAGGAGATGAGCCCCGACGATGCGGCCGACCTGATCGCGGATCTCTCCGACGCCGCGCGGGACGAGATCCTGCCGCTCATGGAACGCGAGGAGGCCCAGGAGGTCGCGGAGCTCCTGGGCTACCCGGAGGACTCGGCCGGCGGGATCATGACCACCGAGTTCGTGGCCGTCCCCGACGACCTGACGGCGGACCAGACGATCGGGCGCCTGCGGGAGCTGGAGCCCGACGCCGAGACGATCTACT
>Ga0209321_10000247_pt1 | contig 33772 bp, 38 predicted proteins | sample Rifsed16ft4_FD_184012 | JGI IMG/M metagenome (GOLD analysis project Ga0209321, IMG submission 184012) | Soil microbial communities from Rifle, Colorado, USA - sediment 16ft 4 - CSP-I_5_4 (version 2) | ecosystem: Environmental > Terrestrial > Deep subsurface > Rock core/Sediment | place: Rifle...
GCCGCGGAGACAGAGGCGAAGCGGATTCGGCTCGAGGAGGACCGCCGGTCCCTCGAGGCGGAACAGGAAGCCATGGGGACCCGGTCCCGGGACCTCGCCGCCGCGCAGGCGCAGCTCGCGGAGGAGCAGAAGCAGCTCCGCGAGGTGTACGAGGCGGTCCAGGGGGAGATGCTGAAGGTCTCGACCGCGCGGCGGGAGTTCGACGAGACCGTCGAGGCGGGCGTCGCCCGCGAGAAGGCCCTCGCGGAGCGGGACGCGCACTCCGGTGCATGGGAGGCCCGCCTCCAGGGGCGGGAGGCCGCCGCGGAGGCGCGGAGGACCGAGCTCGAGGCCGCGGCCGCGGAGATCGAGGAGAAGGCGAAGGCGATTCGGGAGTCTGCTCGGACCGTCGCGAAGGCGGAGGCCGAGGTCCGGCGGAGGGCGGAGGAGGTCCGCGCGAAGGAGGACGCGCACGCGGAGGCGTCGGAGTCTCACGATCACTCGAGGAAGGAGCTCGACCGGATGCGCTCGAAGCTCGACCGGGAACGGCGGGCTGTGGAGCGGGACGCAGAGCGCGTGAAGCGGAGGACGACCGCCGTCGAGAAGGAGCGGGCGGCCCTCGGCAAGGCCCGCAAGGACGTGACGCTGCGCGCCGCGAAGGTGGAGTCGTTGGAGAGGACGCTCTCGGCCGGACGCTCCCGCCTCAAGGACCACGCGACCCGCGTCGTCCGTGCGGAGCGGGCGGCACTCCTCCGGGTGCGGGACCTCGACGCCCGCGAGGCGGACCTCGAAGCCCGCGAGAAGGCCCTGCTGCGGTCGTCCAAGGAGGTCGAGGCGGGCGGGGCCGAGTTCGAGGCTCGGGAGCGGGCCCTCGTCGAGCGGGAGGAGGTGGTCGCCGCCAAGGAGGCGGCCCTCGCCGCGGCCGAGGAGGGCGCCGCGGACCGGGCCCAGTCCCTTGAGCGGGAGCTCACGGAGAGGGAGACCACCGTCGCCGCCCGCGAGACGAAGGTGCGGGCGGACGAACAGGCGATCGGCTCGAAGGCCCGCGAACTCGAGATTCTCGAGGAGCAGCTCGCCGCGGGCCAGGTCGCCGTCCGCAAAGTGCGCGAGGAGGCCGAAAAGGCCCAGGCCTCGGCGCTGGTCGAGACCCGGAAGGTCGAGCGGGAGCGGGCGGCCCTCAACCGCCGTCAGGTCCGCCTCTCGAAGGAGTTGGAGGCGCGCGAGGAGCGCGTGCGGGAGGCGGAGCAGGACGTCGAGGCGCGGCAGACCACGCTCGAGGATGCGGAGTCACGCCTCTCCCGCCGGGCGGAGGCGCTCGAGGCCCGCGAGGCGAAGCTCGAGGCCGCCCAGGCGAAAGCCGAGGAGGACCGCAAGGCTCGCGACGAGCGGACCGCGAAGAAGCGAGACGAGCTCGAACGGCGGGAGGTTGCGCTCAAGGAACAGGCGGAGGTCCTGGAGGCGGAGAGGGAGAAGCTCCGGTCCGCGCGGGAGGACCTGCAGGGCCGGGCCGCGTCCCTCAAGGAACGGGAGCGGAAGCTGCGGGAGCTCGAGGCGGACCTCGACCGCAGGCGCTCCGAGATCGAGCGGATCCGCGAAGGGCTCAAGAAGCTGTAGACCTTCCCACGGACCGCGTGATCATCACCCTCACGACAGACTTCGGCCCCGGCCCATACGTCGCGGCGATGAAGGGCGTGATCCTCGAGATCGACCCGGAGGCCACGGTCGTCGACCTGGACCACTCCGTGGACGCGCAGGACATCCGCCAGGGTGCGTACGCGATTCTCTCCGCCGCTCCGTACTTCCCGTTCGCAATCCACGTCGGCGTCGTAGACCCGGGCGTCGGGACCGCCCGCCGCGCGATCGCGATCGCCTGCGAGGGCGCGCTGTTCGTCGGGCCCGACAACGGACTGCTGATCCCCGCCGCGAACGCGTTCGGGATCAAGGAGGTCCGCCACCTCACGAATCGGACCTACATGCTGGAGCGGGCCTCGTACGTCTTCCACGGGCGGGACATCTTCGCCCCGGTCGCCGCCCATCTCTCGAAGGGCGCGAAGCTCGCGGACATGGGGCCCGCGATTGAGGACTACGTGAGGCTGGACTTCGGCACCCCGCAGGCGGACGATTCGGGCGTGCGGGGCGAGGTCCTGACCGTGGACCGGTTCGGGAACATTATCACAAACATCCCGCGCTGGGTGATCTCGGAGCGGTGGCGGTTCAACCAGGACTTCGACGTCTCGATTGGCGGGTTCGACATACGACTCAAGTTCCTCCGTTCGTACGGTGAGGCCTTGGAGGACTCGTTGCTCGCGACAATCTCGTCGAGCAACTTCCTTGAGATTGCGAGGCGGAACGGGAGCGCCGCGGCGCAGCTCGGCGTGCGACCGCGGATGCCGGTTTCGCTCGCTCCCGCGTGACGAGGCAAAGCAATATCTACGGCCCTCCTCATGGTGCGCCACCATGGACCGGAAGAAGATCCTGGTCCTCATCTTCGACGGCCTCGGGGACCGCCCGATCTCCGAGCTCGGCCGCCAGACCCCGCTCCAGGCCGCGCGGAAGGAGAACCTGGACTGGTTCGCGGCGAACGGCATCAACGGCCTCATGGACCCGATCGCGCCCGGCATCCGCCCCGGGAGCGACACGAGCCACCTCGCGCTCTTCGGATACGACGTGTTCAAGGTGTACACGGGCCGCGGGCCCTTCGAGGCCGCGGGCGTCGGGATTCCAGTGAAGCACGGGGACATCGCGTTCCGGTGCAACTTCGCGACGGTGGACGCGGAGATGCGGGTCACGGACCGCCGCGCGGGCCGCATCAAGGAGGGCCCGGAGGAGCTTGCGAAGGCCCTCGACGGGATGAAGCTCGACGACGGCACGGAGGTCCTGTTCCGGGCGGGCACGGAGCACCGCGCGGCCCTCGTCCTCCGCGGGAAGGGTCTCTCCCCCCTCATCACGGACACGGACCCGCACGAGGAGGGCGCGAAGGTGCTCGAGTCGAAGCCCACCGCGCCGGTAGCGGAGTCGACCGCGCACGCCGTGAACCTGTTCATGCGCGTCTCCCACCGGATCCTCGAGGAGCACCCCGTGAACGCGAAGCGAATCGAAGCAGGGGAGAAGCCCGCGAACGCGGTCTTGCTCCGCGGGGCGGGCGTCGTCCCGAACCTGGAGCACGTCGGCGAGCGGCTCGGGATGCGCGTGGCGGGGATCGCGGGAGTCGCGCTGATCAAGGGGATGTTCCGGGCCTCGGGCATGGACGTCCTCGACGTCGCGGGCGCGACGGGCGGGCTCGACACGGACATGATCGCGAAGGCCCGCGCAGCGGTGGAGGCCCTCAGGTCGTACGACCTCGTCGTCGTGAACGTCAAGGCCCCGGATGTGTGCGGCCACGATGGCCTCGCGACGGAGAAGGTGAAGACGATCGAGCGGATCGACGCGATGATGGCGGTCCTCCGGACGGACCTCGGTCCTGACGTCGTCGTCGCGGCGACTGCGGACCACTCGACCCCCGTGTCCCTGAAGGATCACTCCGGGGACCCCGTGCCCCTCGTCGTGCTCGGGGACGGCGTCCGCGTGGACGACGTCACCCGCTTCGACGAGCTGAGCGCGGCGAAGGGCGGGCTCGGGCGGATCGTGGGCCGCGACCTGATGCGGGTCCTCCTGAACGTCGCGAACCGCGCGGAGAAGTTCGGGGCCTAGAGGAGCCCCTTCGTCGCCTCCGCCTCGCGCACCCGCGCCTTCGCGTTCTCGAGGGACTTCTCGGACTCCACGATCTTCGCCCGCGCGGCGATGCGGAGCTGCTCGGCCTGCGACTCGACGGCCCTCGCCATGTGCCGCAGGGACTCCGCCTCGTGCCCGAGCTGGCGGGCCTTCTCGACCTTCAGGTCCTTGTCCGCGGCCTGGTCCTCGTGGAGCATCCCGACCGCCTGCGACTCGATTGAGCGGGAGCGGGCGACCTGCGCCTCTGCCTTCTCCCCTATCTGCGACGCTTTCAGGGAGAGGCGGGCGGCCTTCGTCTCGAGCTTGCGGGCCACGAGGAGTGACTTATGCGCCTTCACCTCCCAGTCCGCGGCCTCCTCCTGGAGGCGGAGGATCTTGCGGTACGGGTCCTCGCGGGTCCCGGGCGCTGCGGCGCACACCGGGCGGCCATGGCGAGGGTCCCGCCATAAACGTTCCCTTGGGGTCTCGAGATAATCGTGATCGGAAGGCCCATCGTGGCCGGTGACCTATACCCTGAGGAAGACCACCCCCCCGCAATCGCGGCCCGAAATCCAGGGACCGCCAGGTCCGAGAAAGCCTAAATAGCCCCGCCCATTTCGCGCGGCAGTAGCGGGTTTCTGGAGGCGGTGGATGGTCGACCTCGCCCTTGTGATTCCGATTGCCGGCGTTGCGGCGCTGGCGGTCGCCGGCTATCTCGCGCGGTACGTCCTGCGGCAGGACGCGGGCTCGGACAAGATGCGGGAAATCGGGGACGCGATCCGGCAGGGCGCCCGAGCGTTCATGCGGCGCCAGTACTCCACGATCGCGATCATCGCCGTGATCCTCGCCATCGTGTTCGCGCTCACGATCGCGTTGCAGTCCCCGAGCGCAAGGACCCCCGACCCCGTGAGGCTCGGGCTGGAGACCGCCCTCGCGTTCGGTCTCGGGGCCGCACTGTCCGCAATCTCCGGGTACATCGGGATGCACATCTCGATCCGCGCGAACCAGCGGTGCGCGGCGGCCGCCCAGTCGAGCTACAACGCGGCCCTGAAGACCGCCCTGCGGGGCGGTGCGGTCTCCGGCCTCGCCATCGTCACGATGAGCCTCCTCGGCGTGTCCCTCATCTACTACCTGTACGGCTGGGGCGCCCCCGCGACGCAGCCCGACCAGATGCGGGTCGTCCTGTCCATGGTAGGCTTCGGATTCGGCGCCAGCCTCGCGGCCCTGTTCGCCCAGCTCGGCGGCGGAATCTACACGAAGGCGGCGGACGTCGGCGCGGACCTCGTGGGGAAGGTGGAGAAGGGGATCCCGGAGGACGACCCCCGCAATCCCGCGGTGATCGCCGACTTAGTCGGAGACAACGTCGGGGACTGCGCCGGGCGCGGGGCGGACCTCTTCGAATCGACCGCCGCGGAGAACATCGGCGCGATGATCCTCGGAGCCGCGCTGTTCCCGTACTTCGGGCTGTCCGGAATCCTGTTCCCCCTCGTCGCGCGCGCGTTCGGCCTCCTCGCCTCGATCGTGGGCATCTTCGTCGTGAGCACGCGCGAGGAGGAGGCGCCGATGAGCGCCTTGAACCGCGGATACGGCGTGACGACCGTCCTCGCGGCGATCTTCTTCGGAGCCGCGGCTTTCGTGATGCTCCAGCCGAACCCGTTTCCCCGGGACGGCTCGGGGAACCTGCTGCCCTTCGCTTCCAACCTAACGTGGGTGTACTACTTCGGCTGCGGCCTCGTGGGAATCATCACCGCGCTCCTGTTCATCTACATCACGCAGTACTACACCGAAGCCCGCTTCCGGCCCGTGAAGGAGATCGTGAAGGCGGCGGAGACGGGGCCCGGGACGGACGTGATCGCCGGGTTCTCCGTCGGTCTCGAGGCGACCGCTCTTCCCGCCATCGCGATGATGGGCGCGATCCTGATTTCGTTCTTCCTCGGGCAGTCGAGCGGCGTCCAGAACGGCGGGCTGTACGGCACCGCCATCGCGACGATGGGGATGCTCTCGACGTGTGCGTACATCCTGGCGATGGACACGTTCGGACCGATCGCGGACAACGCGGCGGGGATCGTGGAGATGGCGGGGATCTCTGGCACCGTGCGGAAACAGATGGACAAGCTCGACGCGGCGGGGAACACGACGAAGGCCCTCACGAAGGGCTACGCGGTCGGGAGCGCGGCCCTCGCAGCGTTCCTGCTCTTCTCCGCGTACCTTGAGGCGGCGGGGATCGTCAGCGTGGACATGGCGAAGCCGGAGGTGTTCGTGGGAGGCATCGCGGGGGTCGCCCTCGTCTTCCTCTTCTCCGCGTTCGCGATCCGCGCGGTCGGGCGGGCCGCGTGGTCGATCATCAAGGACGTGCGGGCCCAGTTCCAGGAGAAGCCCGGGATCATGGCGGGGACGGAGAAGCCGGACTACGGCCGCTCCGTCGACATCGTGACGAAGTCCGCCCTGAGGGAGATGGTCGTGCCCGGCCTCCTCGCCGTCCTCACCCCGATCGCGGTCGGATTCATCTTCAAGTACGTGGCGATCACCCCGGGGCTGAAGGCGGGCGAGCCCCTCGGGGCGACCCTCATGGTCGGCACGATCGCGGGCGTGATCCTGGCCCTCGTCCTGAACACGGGCGGCGGGGCGTGGGACAACGCCAAGAAGTACATCGAGTCCCTCCCGGCAGGGAAGGGCACGGAGCAGCACAAGGCGGCGGTCGTCGGGGACACTGTGGGGGACCCGTTCAAGGACACCGCGGGGCCCTCCCTCCACATCCTCGTGAAGCTCCTGTCCACGATCACCCTCGTCCTCGCCCCGCTACTCATCTGAGCGCGGGCCCTGGGCGCGAAGGTTGAAATACGTCTACCAAATGGCACGGGGGCTGATTTCTCGTGTACATGAAGGTCCAGCGGGAGGATGTCGTCCGGATCCCCCCGGAGCGGCTCGGGGAGGACATCGACGCCCTCGCCCGGGAGCTCACCCGCACGACGCTGGAGGGGAAGGTCGGCCCGGACCGGTCCCTCACCCTGATCGCGAGCAGCATCGAGCGGGTCGGGGAGGGCCGGATCGTCCACGGGGACGGTGCGGTGTACCAGACCGTGAAGTACGACGCGGTCGTATTCTTACCGCAGATCCAGGAGATCACGGACGGCACGATCGTGGAGGTCCTGAAGTTCGGCGCGTTCGTGCGGTTCGGGCCCCTCGACGGGCTCCTCCACATCTCCCAGGTCATGGACGACCGCGTGGACGTGGACGAGGAGGGCCAGCGGCTGATCGGGAAGGACTCGAAACGGGACCTCCGGATGGGGGACAAGGTGCGCACGCGGATCGTCGCGGTGTCCCTGAACGAGCGGGCCCCGCGGGAGTCGAAGATCGGCCTGACGATGCGCCAGCCCTCCCTCGGGAAGATCGAGTGGATCGAGGAGGACCGGGCCCGCTCAGAGGGCCGCGGTAAGCGGAGGAAGTGACGATGGCCGTCAAGGTTCCGAAGGCCTGCAAGAAGTGCTTCACGATCACGGACGAGGACACGTGCCCGCGGTGCGGGAGCCCGACCTCGAAGGAGTGGCAGGGCTACGTCATCATCGTGGACCACGCCCGGTCCGAGATCGCAAGGAAGATGGGGCTCAATGCCAACGGGAAGTACGCCCTCCGAGTTCGCTGAGTTCTTCGGCAGGGACCTCGTCCTCCCCGAGGCGATGCGCGAGGAGCTCGCCCGCCCGATCGGGCGCCTCGCGAAGGGCGCGGAGGTCGTCGACGCGGTCCGCGGGGCCCGCCCCCTCGTCACGGTCGGCGACTACACGACCGCGGACCTCGTCGAGCGGGGCGTCATGCCGCAGATTGCGGTCGTGGACTTCAAGACGAAGCGGATCGACGAGCCCCGGTGGCACACGAAGCTCAAGGGGGTCGGGGACTGGGTCGTCGTGATCGACAACCCCGCGGGCGTGATCAAGAAGGAGGTGTGGCCCGTGATCTCCGAAGCCTTTAAGTCGCGGGAGCGGGTACGACTCGAGGTCCGAGGCGAGGAGGACCTCCTCGCCCTGGTGTGCATCGCCCTGGCCCCCGAGGGGGCCGTCGTCGCCTACGGGCAGCCGGACGAGGGCGCGGTCGTCGTCCGGGTGGACCGGGCGTCGAAGGGGCGGGTGCACGAGATCCTCCGGCGCATGGTGGCCTGAATGGAGCTCGAGATCGTCGGCAAGAGGGAGAACCCGTTCCTGAAGCGGACGGAGGTCTCGTTCCGGGTGACCCACCCGAGGGAGCAGACGCCCGGGCGCGCGGCCCTGCGGCAGGAACTCGCGAAGGTCCTCCACGCGACCCGGGACATCGTGGTCGTGGACTTCTCGCGTTCCGAGTTCGGGCGGCCCGTGTCCCGGGGGTACGCGAAGGTGTACAAATCCAAGGAAGACGCCCTGAAGGTCGAGCGGAAGCACATCCTCGTGCGGAACGGCCTGATCGCGGCCGAGGTGAAGGCGGAGAAGCCCGCCGCCGCGAGGGCCCCGCCGCCCAGGCGCGCGGAGGCCCCGAAGCCCGCGGAGAAGGCCCCGCCCAAGGAGGAGAAGCCCGCGGAGAAGAAGGAGGGCAAGCCCGCCGCCGAGAAGAAGGAAGCGAAGCCCGCCGAGAAGAAGGAGGAGAAGGCCCCCGCCAAGGAGGAGAAGAAGCCCGAGGCGAAGAAGGGCGGGAAGGAGGGCAAGTGATGGCGGAGGCGAAGAAGGAGAAGGCCCCGAAGGGCTCCAAGGGCCTGAAACGGCACTTCTACAAGGTCGAGGGAGACCGGATCCACCGGGAAAAGTCGTTCTGCCCGAAGTGCGGGCCCGGCGTGTTCCTCGCGAAGCACAAGGACCGCTCAAGCTGCGGGAGCTGCGGGTACACGGAGTTTGCGGGCAAGTAGCGGGCGGAAAGCCTTAATCGGCCGCCGCGATGCGGACCCCGCGGGCCTGTAGTCTAGCTTGGATAGGACAGAGGCCTCCGGAGCCTCTGACCTGGGTTCGAATCCCAGCAGGCCCGTTTCACTCCATACGAAACCGATTCAATCAGCACCTTTGACGGCTTCGGGTCGTCTCCCAGCCTGTCCCATCCACGAGGGGGCCCCCAAACCAAGCCTTTATCGCTCGACGGGTTCCTTCTCCCCTTTCATGGCGGTGGAGGCGAAGGTTGGCTGGTTCCGTCACCGGGTCATCGCGGAGGGCGTGGAGTACCCGGTGGCCTCGGGCCGCCGAGGCTGGTTGTCCGTCGTCGACTCGCGTGGTGGCGCGACGCGGGTGCGGTACGACGGGCTGCGTGACCGGATCCATATCGTGGGCCCGGACGGTTCGCTCGAGATTCGCTTCCGTTCCTTGCGCGACACGACGTTTCAGTGGCGAGGCCACGTCTACCGAATCGCTTCAAAGCTCTCCGGTCGGATCATCATCTACGAGGACGAGCGGGTCGCGGCGGAAGGAAAGCTGGCCTCGAGCGGCCGATGGGTCTTCGAAGTCGTCTCGCCCACCCTGAGGTCGATTGAGCGGGAGTTGGTCCTCGGCCTCGCGATGCGCCCCTCCCCGATGTACCTAACGTAGTGGTCCGGTTTCACCCTCCGGAGGAAGTTCTGGCGGCCCACGCGGCCCATCCCTTCGACCTGAGCAAGACAGAGTCCCCCGCCTATTTCGGCCGTGCGATCAGGGCTGTCGCATCGGACCCTCACATATCAACGCGATCTGGGGAACTCGTGTATGCGGGGGACCTTGCGAAGCAATATGGTTTCACCGACACGGATGGCAGCCAACCGCCTCCGCTCAGGGTACAAGACTGACGTAGCTTGTCTTCGCCTATGTTCCAGACGAATGCCGGGCAGAGACGGCTTCAGGTTCATTTTGGCCAGCGCTATGAAGTGAATCGAATCCAAGCAGGCCCGCACCATTCACTTAGAATCGAGGTCAATCACGCGCTTTTGACCCCGACCAGTTCCCCGCGCCGCACGAGGCCCCCGCGGACGACGGTCGCATACACGCCGACAGTTACCCCATGATGCTTCGCGGCCGTCCGTAGGACTCCCCCATCCTGGGGCAGGTCCCCTTGGGGGAGGGTCGTCATCACGCACCTGGGGCATGGTCCCGTGACGCGAATCCGCGCATGGTCCCCCAGAGTGAGGTTATTCCCGATCCACGCGTCCTCCACGAATCCCCGGCGGCCCTCCACGGGCTGGACGACGAAATTCGGGCGGAACCGGCGCGTCTCGAACCGACCTGCAGGATTCAGCTCCCGGAGCTGGTCGAGGGTCGCGGTCGTGAGCAAGTGAAGAGTTGCCAGGTCGAAGAAGGTCCTAGGCGCCATCGTTTCGTCCGTCACCTTCTCCCGATGCGCGAGGCCGTCGATATTAGGCCAGTACTCTTCGAGGCTCGGCTCCTCGGGGGCGCTCGTTACGAACCGCACGTCCCGACCCAGGGCCTTCGAGAGAACCCGGTCGATGTCCGGCGCATCGGATTGGATGATCGTACCGTCCGGGCATGTGACCCGTACCGGCGGCAGCGGAACATCGGATCGCGGTGGCTCGACGAACGCGGCGCGAAAATCGAACATCCGCCCCCACTTCTTCGGGTTCTTCGCGCTGGCGACCTTTCCCGTCACCGGGTCGAGGAGCGCGTACGCGCGGTCGCCTAGCAGCCCGCGCTCCGTGACCTCCGACGCGTTCAGCTCTTCGCCCATCATCGACTTGACCGGGTACCGCCACAACGACACCACGTGGCCTACGGTGGTCAGGCCTCCACCCATAGCAACCCTTCTCGTCTCCTCCAATCACGGGAACGCGGAAAAGCCTTGTTGTCCTGGCTTTCAGTAGACATCGAGACTGAAAGGGTTGAGGCCGAATCTCACACGCTCCTTCGAATGGGACCGAGGCGTTCGGAGCCTCGGGCCAGGGTTCGAATCCCAGCAGGCCCGAACACGTCCCTCGAGTGATGTCCTCCTCGAGGGCTCGGGCCATCCCCCAATCGACAGGGTGGCGAGGAGACATCGTCATCCGACTTAAGACCGCGTAGGCCGGTTCGGCCGTCCCGTCCACGGGCGCATCAGCCCCAGAGCGTCCGGGAGGGGTCCGTGGTCTGTACGGAGCCCCGCTTGATCCGGGGCCACCGGTCCGTGTTGCCTTCGATGAACGACGCCGTCCGCTCCACGCCGGGGAGGTGCCGGATGTGGTTCGTCGCGACCCTCGCCAGGTCCTCCACGGAGTCCGCCTCGATCTCGACGAGGTACTCGTATTCGTCGAACAGGTAGTATACGTGGCGGACCTGCGGAACGGAGCCTAAGCGGTCGAAGAAGTCCTTCTCTCCACCCACGCTCAGATCCGCGAGGACGTAACCGCGCATGTCGCCTCCGTCCGGACGTCACTGAAGAAGGGGCAACGCCGTAATGGGCCTTGCCCATTAATTCTTCGAAGTCGGGGCCCGGAGAAAGGGTTCTTACAGTCCGTCATGTCGGGATTCAACACGACAGAATCCCGTGCTGCGCGTACGCAGTCCTCCAATCGCATTCCATGATGTATGTTCGGCCTGGATTAGCTATATTCTGGCTGTGGCGTCATTACCGGTCCGGGCCGCGCCACCCATGGGACCTCGGGCCATCGGAACGCAACCCGCTGCGTTCTACGCGCCGACCCGCCTAGGACTGTCTCTGGACGGGCTCCGCGCGGCGGTTCCGGTCCATCGGGGGGAACTTCCCGAGATCCTTCGCGACGAAGACAGCGGTCCGCTCGACGCCAGGAAGATGCCGGATATGGGTCCGCATCACCTGGACCAGTTCCTCCGCGGACCCGCCCTCGAGTTCTAGGAGATACTCGTACCGGTCGAACAGGTTGTCAAACTGGTCGAACAGATGGTACACATGGAGGAGCTGCGGCACCGAGCCCAGTGCGTTGAAGAACTCCGTCTCCGCCCCCACCTTCAGGTCCGCAAGCACGTAGCCTCGCATCCCCTGAACCCCCGATTGCGGGCATACATGGGCCGAAAGGATAATGACAGTTTCGACTGTCCCTTTCGAGCCCAAGGCGCCGGCCCTCCGGTATGTACTGTACGAAACATCCCGTCTGTCCTTAGGGCACGCTCAAACTTCGCCTGAAGCCGTCGTTCTCTGTGCGCATGCGATTTGAGGGGATATAGTCCATGCTAGCCGAAGCAAGCTCCACGGAGGTCGAGGGCGGGCGGGGTAGCGACGCCACGAAGGCGTTCCTGGGGCGTCTCAGCCTGCTGCCCGGCGGGGACCGGATCGCGGCGTGCCTGCAGTGCGGGATGTGCAGCGGCTCCTGCCCGCTAGGGTACGCGATGGACATGAACCCGCGGAAGATGATTGCGGCCCTCCGGGCGGGCCGGGTCGACGACCTCTACCGGAGCGACAGCATCTGGCTGTGCGTGTCCTGCTACAACTGCTCGTACCGTTGCCCGAGCAACATCCCGATCACGGACCGGCTGATTGCGAGCCTGCGGGAGGAGCTCCTCGCGGGCGGGGTCGGCGTTCCCCCGGAACTGCAGGCCGCGTTCGAGAAGACCGCCCGGTACGGCAACCCCTTCGGGGAGTCGCCCAAGAAGCGGGACGCGTGGACGAAGGAAGCGGGCGTCGAGGTCCCCGTCCTCGAGGCGGGGGACTCCGCGGACGTCCTCTGGTGGGTCGGGTGCTTCGGCTCCTTCAACAAGCGGAACCGCAAGGACACCGTCGCACTCGCGAGGCTCTTGAATGTCCTCGGTGTGGACTACGGGATCCTGGGCAACGACGAGTGGTGCAGCGGAGACCTGCGGTGCACAAGCCAGGGCGAGGAGGGGCTCTTCGACGCCCTCTACCGCCACAACACGGCCCAGCTCACGACGCGGAAGTACAAGGAGATCCTCGTGGGCGACCCACACGCGTTCAACGCCCTCACGAAGGAGTATCGCCGCCTCGGCACGCCGCTCAAGGTGAAGCACTACACCCAGTTCCTCGCGGAGCGGGCGCCCGAGCTGCGGAGGCTGATGAAGCAGACGATGAAGGTGAAGGTCACGTACCACGACTCGTGCTGCCTGGGCCGACGGAACGGGGAGTACGAGTCCCCGCGAATCCTGCTCGAGACGATGCCTGGGGTGCGGCTCGTGGAGATGCCGAGGAACCGGGAGAACGCGCTGTGCTGCGGCGGGGGCGGGGGCGCGAACTGGCTCGACAGCTTCATCTGGGAGCGGACCCGCGTGCCCCTTCCGGTCCTGCGGGTCCAGGAGGCCGCGAAGACGGGGGCGGACGTGCTCGCCGTGGCCTGCCCACTAGAAATCCCCCGGTTCGAGGACGCGATTAAGACCTCGGGCTTAGAGGGCCGGTTACGGGTGCGCGAGATTTCTGACATGGCCGCAGAGGCGATGAGCCTCTCGGGGGCTCGACTTGGATGAAGGTCGCGGTGATTCTCCGCCTGGTCCCCGACGTGGTCGAGGAGCTCGTCATCGCGGACGACGGACGCTCCCTCGCCGAGGACGAGATCATGTACATCACGAACGAACTGGACGAGCACGCCCTGGAGCAGGCCCTCCTCCTGAAGGAGCGACGGGGCGCTCGCTTGACCGCAATCGGGGTCGGAGGCGACCAGGCCCGGGACGCGCTCGCCACGGCCGTAGCAAAGGGCGCGGACGAGGCGGTGTACGTGCCCCTCGAGGCCCAGGACCGGGCGGACAGCCACAGGATCGGGGCTCACCTCGCGGGCCTCCTCCGGCAGGAGCGCTTCGAGGTCCTCCTCGCGGGCACGCAGTCCATCGACGAACTTGACGGCAGCTTGGGAGGCATCTTGGCCTCCCACCTCGGCCTGCCCTACGTGGGCGGCCTGGCGGCCGTGGACACGGACCCATCCGGCAGCAAGGCCACCGTGAAGAAGGAGTTCCCCGGCGGGCGCTTGGCGGTGCTGGAAGTGTCCTTGCCCGCCGTCTTGGGAATCCAGGCCGCGGAGCAGCCTCCGAGGTACGCCGCTGTGAGCCGGATCATGCAGGTGAAGAAGTCCCTGCAGGTCAAGGAGTGGAAGGCGCCCGTCCCCGACGTCGTGGGCGTCCGCATCACAGGGCTTGCGAAGCCCGAGGCGGCGGGGCGGGCCGAGATGATTCCGGGGGATGCGGAATCGGTGGCCGCGCGGATCGCCCGCTTGCTGCAGGAACGTGGTCTCTTGTGAGCGGGGGTGTTGTCGTTGTCGCCGAGCACGCGATGGGTGAGCTCGCCGACATCACGCTGGAGATGCTGGCGTGCGGTCGGGCGTCGGCCGACGCGTCTCGCTCCGGCCTGACCTGCCTCGTGCTGACGGACGATGCGCGGCCGTTCCACGCGCTCCCGCTGGCCGCCGACAAGACCATCGTCGTGCAGGACCCGGGGCTGGGCTCGTTCAATCCCGAGGCCTACGCGAAGGTGCTCGGCCACCTGTTGAAGGACCTCGCTCCGAGGCTCGTCCTCCTGGGGAACACGACCGTCGGCACGGACCTCGCCGGGCCGCTGTCCGTGGCCCTTAGCGCCCCCGTCGTTGGCAACTGCATAAAGGTTGACTGGCTGGACGGGAAGCTCGTGTTCACGAGCAAGCTGTACGGCGGGAAGCTCGTCGCCCGCAGCGTGATCGAGAGAGGGTCCGTCCTGACCCTTCTGATGGCAGGGAGCTATCGCAAGGAGCGAGGGATGAAGGATGCCGTCGCCCCCATCGAGGTGCGGCCCTCCCCGGTCTCCTTGGAGGGCCTCCGGATCCGCTTCCGGGAGTTCCTGAAGCCCGAGGCCGCGGACATCGACCTCACGAAGATCCCCATCCTGGTGTGCGCGGGAAGGGGGGTGAAGGGCCCGGACAACCTGAAGCCGCTCCGGGAGCTCGCCGACCTCCTTCGCGGGGCCGTGTGCGCGACGCGCCCCGTGGTGGATCAGGGATGGCTTCCTAGGACGCGGCAGGTCGGCAGGTCCGGACTGATTGTCAAGCCGAGGCTCTACCTGGCCCTCGGCGTCAGCGGCGCGCCGGAGCATCTCGAGGGGATGAAGGACTCCGAACTCATCGTGGCGGTGAACACCGACCCCTCCGCCCCGATCTTTGACGTGGCCGACTACGGGTCCACGGAGGATCTCCTCGAGGTCGTTCCGGCCTTGGTCGGGGCGATCAGGGCGATGCGAGGCAGCACATGACGGAGGCGGGCAGAGAGGTTTTCGACGCCTTCCCCGAGTGGGTCAGGATCACTTTCTATGTCCTCTCGGCGGCCGCCATCGTCCTTCTCGTCGTTGGGTTCTGGTTGCGGACGCGGCAGTACCTCGCGGCGCGGAAGGACGGAAGACGGAAGGGTCTGCTGCGGAGGATCGCGAGGGGAATCCGCGAGATGACTCCGTTCGGTCCCGTGTGGAGACGGAATCCGTATTCCAGCGTGGCACACTTCCTGACCCTCTCAGGGTTCGTTGTGTTGTTCCTCGGCACGATCATCCTGACGATTGACGAGGACGTCACGGGACTGTTCCTCGGCTTCCACTTCTTGCGGGGCACGAGCTACCTTGCGTATTCCCTCGTCCTTGACGTGTTTGGTGTCCTCTTCCTCGCTGGCGTGCTCATGCTCGTGGGCCGTAGGGCGGCGGCCCGATGGGGCAGGAAGTTCGAGCGTCTTCGCTACGCAGAAACCGTCAGTACGGACCCGCCGTCCTTCGGTCGACTGATTGCGGACGATCGCCTCTTTCTCTTCCTCCTGCTCCTTGCGGCGCTGGCCGGGTTTCTCACGGAGGGCCTGCGGATTTACGTGGACGGCACGACGTTCGAGCAGGAGTGGTCCCCCGTGGGGCTGCTCCTGGCTTTCGCCTTCGGTGGCGTCGGGATGAGCCCCCCGACCGCGTTCGACCTCTACCTCGCCTCGTGGTGGATTCACGCCGTGGGCGCCCTCGCCTTTGTCGCCTACATTCCATACTCGAAGGCCTTTCACATGCTGGCGGGCTTCGGAAGCATCGTCTTCTCGGACGAGCGGGCTGGAAAGAGGCTCGAGGTCCCAATCTCGACGGAGCCCACAGGTTTCCGACACCCCTCGGACTTCACGCGCGCCCAGATCCTGCACATTCAGGGATGCGTCCGATGCGGTCTCTGCGACGATGTGTGCCCCGCCAAGGCGTCTGGTCTGCCCTTGGCGCCTCGGGGCGTCCTGATGGACTTGAAGCAGCACATCGCCTTGCTGGGCGGCGGGACGCCGCGTCCTGTCGTAGGCAACGCGATAGAGCCCGGGGCCCTGTGGTCGTGCACCACGTGCATGGCCTGCATGGACGCCTGCGCGCTGCGCATCGAGCACATCCCCCTCATCGTCGACATGCGCCGCTATCTGGTCGCCCAAGGCCAGTTAGATGCGAACCTGCAGGAGGCGCTCACGAGCCTCTCCCGCTACGGGAACTCGTTCAGGAAACCCGCCAAGGCGAGGGCCAAGTGGGCGCAGAAGGCTAACCCACCCCTGAAGGACGCCCGGAAGGAGGCGGTGGAGTACCTCTGGTTTGTGGGGGACTACGGCTCCTACGATCCTCGGCTCCAGGAGATATCGCTCCGCGTGGCCGAGGTGTTCTCCCGGATCGGTCTCGACTACGGAATCCTCTACGATGCCGAACGCAACTCGGGTAACGACGTCCGAAGGGTGGGCGAAGAGGGGGTCTTTCAGAGCCTGCGTGATGCGAACGTGGAGGCTCTGAAAGGGTGCACATACAACAACCTCATCACGACGGATCCCCACACCTACAACACGCTCAAGAATGAGTACCCGCCCGCGAACGGCGGGAGAGTTCTCCACTATGCCGAGCTCCTTGACGAGATGATCCAAGCAGGACGCCTACGCTTCTCCCGGAAGCTGGGCTACCGCGTTACGTACCACGACCCGTGCTACCTCGGCCGGTACAATGGGGTGTACGACGCGCCCCGGAGGGTGCTCTCGGCGCTCGGTGTCGAACTCGTCGAGATGCCCCGGAACCGCTGCAAGAGCTTCTGTTGCGGGGCTGGCGGGGGCCGGATTTGGATGGAGGAGACTCCGGGGCCGAGGGAGCGGCCCGCGGAGATGCGGGTCAAAGAGGCCGCCACGCTGCCGGGAGTGCGGACCCTCGCGGTGGCCTGCCCGAAGGACTTCGTGATGTTCACGGACGCGGTGAAGGCCGCGGGTCTCGAAGGGTCCCTGCAGGTTCGCGATCTCATCGAGCTCGTGGAGGAAGCCCTATGACGGACGAGGAGCCGAGAATCGGTGTGTACGTCTGCGATTGCGGGTTCAACATCGCGAGCGTCGTGAACGTCCCCGAGGTCGTGGAGTCCGCGAAAGGCCTCAAGGGCGTCGTCGTCGCGCGGGAGTACAAGTACATGTGCTCCAGCCCCGGCCAAGACCTGATCGACAAGGACGTCCGGGAGCTCAGGCTGAACCGCGCGGTGGTGGCGGCGTGCTCCCCCCACCTCCATGAGGCCACGTTCCGGAAGGCGGGGGAGCGGGCCGGGATGAACCCGTTCCTCGTCCACATGGTGAACATCCGGGAGCATGTGTCCTGGGTCACGAAGAGCCGCGAGGATGCGACGGAGAAGGCGAAGGCCTTGATCGCCGCAGGGGTCGCCCGGGTCGCCCGCCACTCTCCGCTCGAGCGCCGCCAGGTGTCGGTCCGGAACGAGCTGCTCATCCTCGGCGGCGGGATCGCCGGGATCCAGGCCGGGCTCACCGCTGCGGACGCGGGCCGCCACGTGTACCTCGTCGAGCGGGAGCCGTCCATCGGCGGGCACATGGCGAAGTTCGACAAGACGTTCCCCACCCTCGATTGCGCGGCCTGCATCCTCACGCCCAAGATGACCGCGGTGAAGAACCACCCGAACATCACGATCCTCTCCTACTCGGAACTCACGAAGGTGGACGGGTACGTGGGCAACTTCCACGTGACGGTCAAGCGGAAGCCGCGGTACGTGGACGAGTCGAAGTGCGTCGGCTGCTTCGAGTGCATCGAGCAATGTGTGTACAAGGACGCCCGGTTCCCGAGCGAGTTCGAGCTCGGCCTCGGGAAGCGGAAGCCGATCTACATCCCCTTCCCGCAGGCGGTCCCGCTCGTCGCCGTGATCGACCCCGCCACGTGCATCGAGTTCAAGACGCACAACTGCAAGAAGACCTGCGTCGCCGCGTGCGGGGACCGGGACGCGATCGACTTCGAGCAGAGGGAGGAAACGGTGGAGTTCGACGTGGGTACAATCGTCGTGTCCACGGGATTCCACGTCTTCGACGCGAAGCGGATGACGAACTACGGCTACGGCCGGTATCCCGGCGTGTACAGCGCGCTGGAGGTCGAGAGGCTTCTCGCATCGAACGGCCCGACGGGCGGGGAGATCGTCCTCCGGGACGGCGGCCGCCCGACGGTCGTCGGGGTCGTCCACTGCGTCGGATCCCGGGACCAGAACTACAACACGTACTGCTCCAAGGTGTGCTGCATGTACTCCCTCAAGCTCGCCCACCTGATCAAGGAGCGGACGGGGGCGGAGGTGTACAACTTCTACATCGACATGCGGACCCCCGGGAAGGGCTACGAGGAATTCTACCAGCGGCTCCTCTCCGAGAACGTCAACTTCATTCGGGGGAAGGCCGCGGAGGTCACGGACGTCACGGAGTCCAAGCGCGAGGAGGGGAAGCTTGTGGTTGTCGCGGAGGACACCCTCCTCGGCACCGTCCGCCGCATCCCCGTGGACATGGTCGTCCTGAGCGTGGCCTTGGAGCCCCAGCCGGACCGGGAGGAGGTCCGCCGGCTCCTGAACATGTCCTGCTCCGCGGAGGGCTTCTTCTTGGAGCGCCATCCGAAGCTCGCGCCCGTCGCCACGCTGAACGACGGCGTGTTCATCGCGGGTGCGTGCCAGGGCCCCAAGGACATCCCGGAGACCGTGGCCCAGGCGGAGGCCGCGGCGGCGGAGGCGATCGCCCTCACATCGAAGGGCTTCATCACCCTCGAGCCGAACCTCGCATACATCGAGGAGAAGCTGTGCTCGGGCTGCCAGGTCTGCATCCCGCTGTGCCCGTACGCCGCGATTGAGCTGGACCGGGAGAAGATGGTGGCCCGGATCAGCGACGTGCTGTGCAAGGGCTGCGGGGTTTGTGTGGCGGCGTGCCCGAGCGGGGCCGCGCACCAGCAGATGTTCGAGGACGAACAACTCATGGAGGAACTTGCGGGGGTGTTGTCCCGATGATGGCCGGGCCGTTCCAGCCGAGGATCGTCGCCTTCGTGTGCAACTGGTGCACGTACATCGCCGCGGACGCGGCGGGGGTCGCGCGGGCCCGGTACTCGCCGAACGTCCGCCTGATCCGGACGATGTGCTCCGGGCGGGTCGATCCGCAGTTCGTCCTCGCCGCGTTCGAGAAGGGCGCGGACGGCGTTCTCCTCTGCGGGTGCCACCCGCGGGACTGCCACTACGGCGAGGGGAACTACAAGGCCCTCCGGCGGTTCGTCCTCCTGAAGAAACTTCTCGGGCAGATGGGCTTCGAAGACGGACGGATCCGCCTCGAGTGGATCTCCGCATCGGAGGCGGAGAAGTTCCGGCGGGTCGTGGAGGACATGACGGAGCAGGTGCGCCGGCTGGGACCGTTCAAGCCGAACGGGGGTGCGTGAGTGACGAAGAAGACGAAGCCGAAGGTCGCCTTCTACTGGTGCGCCTCGTGCGGGGGTTGCGAGGAGGCCGTCGTGGACCTCGGCGAGGCGGTGCTCGACGTGGTGAACGCGGTGGACATCGTGTTCTGGCCCGTGGCCCTGGACTTCAAGGTGTCCGACGTGGAGTCGATGCCGGACGGCTCCATCACCGTGAGCTTCATCAACGGCGCGATCCGGCTTTCCGAACAGGAGGAGATGGCGAAGCTCTTGCGAAGGAAGTCCCGATTCGTAATCGCGTTCGGGAGCTGCTCCCACATGGGCGGGGTCCCCGGCCTCGCGAACCTGTGGGACAAGGAGTCCATCTTTCGGTACTACTACCACGAGGCGCCCAGCCTACAGGGGAAGGACGGCGGGGAGCCTGTGATGCGGGTGAAGGTGCCGGAGGGGACCCTCGAACTCCCCGCGTTCTGGGACACCGTGAAGGCCCTGGACCAGGTGATCGACGTCGACTACTACGTCCCGGGCTGCCCGCCCACGCCGCAGCTCCTCGCGAACGCGGTCCAGGCCCTCCTCGCGGGGAACCTCCCGCCGAAAGGCTCCGTCCTCGCAGGGACGCGGGCCCTGTGCCACGAGTGCGAGCTGAACAGCACGAAGCCCGAGAAACTCCTCCTGAAGGACCTGAAGCGGGTCCACGAGGTCCGGATCGACTCCGCGAAGTGCCTCCTCGCCCAGGGCGTGCTGTGCCTGGGCCCGGTCACGCGGGGCGGCTGCGATGCTTTGTGCGTCCGCGGGAACATGCCGTGCACGGGTTGTTTTGGCCCCACGGACGAGGTCCGGGACTACGGCGCGAAGGGACTCTCGTACCTCTCGTCGATCATCGACTTCAACGAGGAGAAGGACATCGTGCGGGCGATGGAGAAGGTCCCCGACCCGGTGGGCGTGTTCTACCGGTACTCGCTCCCGCACTCCTCGTTGAGACGGAAGCGGGAGGTGAAGTAGGATGGCGGGCGAGACGAAGGAGATCGTGATCAACCCGATCACCAGGCTCGAGGGCCACGGCAAGATCACGATCTTTCTGGACGATCACGGCGACGTGTCGAGGGCGTACTTCCAGGTCCCGGAGCTGAGGGGGTTCGAGAGCTTCCTCGTCGGCCGGCAGGCCGAGGACGCGCCCCAGATCACGTCGCGGATTTGCGGGGTGTGCCCGACCGCGCACCACATCGCCGCCACGAAGGCCCTCGACGACATGTACAAGGTCGAGCCGCCCGAGGCTGCGAGGAAGATCCGCGAGATGGTGTACAACGTGTTCATGCTCGAGGACCACGCCCTCCACCTCTTCTTCCTGGGCGGGCCTGACTTCGTCGTCGGCCCCACCGCCCCGAAGGCGGAGCGGAACGTTGTCGGGGTGATCCAGAAGGTGGGGCTGGAGATCGGGAAGCGGGTGATCGGGATGCGGAAGGACCTCCGCGGGATCATCCAGGAGGTCGGCGGGAAGGTCATCCACCCTGTACTCGGCCTCCCGGGCGGAGTCGCGAAGGCGGTCACGCCAGAGATGCAGAAGCGCTTCGCGGAGGTCGCAGACCGGGGGTTCGAGTTCGCCCTGTTCTGCGAGAAGCTCCTCGAGGACGTCGTGCTCGGGAACCCGGAGTACGTGAAGCTGATCACGTCCGATGTGTACACGCACCGGACGCACTACATGGGCCTCGTGGACGACCGGAACCGCCCGAACTTCTACGACGGAGCGATCCGCGTGGTGGACCCATCCGGCCGCGAGATTGAGAGGTTCCCCGTGCGGGATTACCTAGAGCACATCGCGGAGCACGTGGAGCCCTGGACGTACGTGAAGTTCCCGTTCCTGAAGCAGTTCGGGTGGAAAGGCTTCGTGGACGGCCCGGAGAGCGGGGTGTACAGCGTCGCGCCCCTCGCCCGCCTGAACGTATCGGAGTCCATGGCCACCCCGCGGGCGGCGGAGCTGCGCGAGAGGTTCTTCGAGACCCTCGGCGGGCGGCCTGTGCACCACACCCTCGCGAACCACTGGGCCCGAGTGATCGAGATCGTCTCTGCGGCGGAGCGGTTCAAGGAGCTCGTGAACGATCCCGCGCTCACAGACCCGAACGTGCGGACCCTGCCGACCGCGACCCCGAAGGAGGGGATCGGCGTCGTGGAGGCCCCGCGTGGCGTGCTAATCCATCACTACAAGAGCGACGATCGCGGCGTGCTGACGTCCGCGAACCTGATCGTCGCGACCCAACACAACTCCGCGCGGATCGCGATGTCCGTGGACAAGGCCGCGCGGGGCGTAATCCACAAGGGCGTCGTGGACGACGGGATTCTGAACCAAGTGGAGATGGCGTTCCGGGCCTACGACCCGTGCCACGCGTGCGCGACCCACTCCCTCCCGGGCCACATGCCCCTGTGGGTGAAGGTCTTCGACGCCCGCGGGGAGCTCGTCCAGGAGATTCGGCGGGACGGGTAGGCCCATGGCCCTGATGATCCTCGGTCTGGGGAACGACCTCCTCGGGGACGACGCGGTCGGCCTGCTCGCCGCGGACCGCCTCGAGGGCCGCTTCGGTCCGGACGTGTCCGTGGGACGGAGCGCGCAGTCAGGGCTCTACCTGCTCGAGCACCTCATCGGGTACGACGACGCAATCATCATCGACTCGATGCTCGGAGACGAGCCGGGCCGGGTCCGGGAGCTCGAGGCGGGCGCGATGCCGTCGGTCCAGGTCCCCTCCGCGCACTACGCGGGCCTCCCGGAGGTCCTCGCGGTCGCGCGGTCCGCGGGGCTGCGGATGCCCGCTCGGCTCAAGATCGTGGCCGTGGAGATCGGCGGCAGCCAGACGATCGGCTCCGGGCCGGGCGCGGAGGTCGCGGCGTCCGTCCCCGAGGTCGTCTCGCGGGTCCTTGACACCGTGCGGGCGTGGGGCTACTGCGGGCCCCGGGACGGATGACCGTGCACGAGTACGGACTGATGGAGGACATCGTCGGGCTCGCGACCGAGGAGGCCCGCCGCGCGGGCGGCACCGCGGTCACGCGCATCCTCCTGGATGTCGGCGAGCTCTCGTTCGCGTCGAAGGAATCCCTCGGGTCCGCCTTCCTCGCCCTCTCCCCAGGCACGGTCCTCGAGGGCGCAGAGATCGTCATGACGGTCGTCATGGCCCGGCTCCGCTGCAGTGCCTGCGGCTTCCAAGGCTCCGTGAGGGACGCGGGCCTGGAGGAGTCCGCGGGCTTCTCCCCGTGGCTCTGTCCGTCGTGCGGGTCCCCGCTGACCGCCCTGGAAGGCGGCGGGCTCGTGCTCCGCGAGGTCGTCGTGTCGAGGCCGGACCCGCCACCCTAGGGCGGCCTCAGCCCGTCCCCTCGTTGAGCCACGCCTCGAACGCGTGGAACCGGGGCGCCCGCCCGAGGAACTCCCGCACCATCTTCGCGGCGGGCTTCGCGCTCCCGGGCTCGAGGATCGCCCGCCGGTACCGTCGCGCCATCGCGGGGTTCATGATCGAGCGCTCCCTGAGGAACCGGCTGAACAGGTCCTTCGCGATCACGAGGGACCACATGTACGTGTAGTACATCGCCGAGTAGCCGTTCAGGTGGCCGAAGTTGCACTGGAAGTGTGTCCCGGCGTACCAGGGGACGGGGTAGTACTTCGCGTTCAGCTCCTTCGCGAGCGCGGTCGTGTCGATCGTCGCGGGGTCCCGGCCGTAGTATGCGAGGGAGAGGGCCGCGAAGAACATCTGCCGGCGGACCTGGAGCCCGCGGCCCACGGATTGCGCGCGCTCCATCCGGTCCACGAGCTCCTTGGGAATCGCCCCGCCGGTCTCGTGGTGGGTCGCGAAGGCCTGGAGCCCCTCGGGTCGCCGGGCCCACTCCTCGAGCATCTGGGAGGGCGCCTCGACGAAGTCCCATTCGATGTCTCCCATCGAGGTCTTCATCCATCGCGAGCGGCCCGAGAAGATGTCGTGGAGGAGATGGCCGAACTCATGGAAGAACGTCACGACGTCGCTGTGTTCCATGAGGGCGGGACCCGCGGCCTTGCGCGGGTCCGGGAAGTTGCAGACGAGGGCGGCCTGGGGGTACTGGATCCCCCGCAGCCCGACGACGACGGGGAACGCCGCCGCGTGGTTGAACTTCCCGTCCCTCGGGTGGAGGTCCAGGAAGAACCGCCCTAGGCGGGCCCGGCCGTCGTACACGTCGTACACCTCGACAGACGGGTCCCAGACGGGCACGTTCTTCACCCGCCGGTACCGCACGCCGAAGAGCTTCCCGGTGATCGCGAAGATCCCGTCCCGGACCTTCTCGAACCGGAAGTACGGGCGGATCTCCTGGGAGTCGAACGCGTACTGCTCCGCGCGGACGCGCTCCATGTAGTAGCCCGGGTCCCACGGCTCCAGGGCCATCGCGCCCGGGACGTCCCGCCGCTTCCGCGCGACGAGCTTCGCGTAGTCGCGCGCCGTGCGCGCGTCCGCGGCCTGCGTGATCTTCTCGACGAAGTCCGCCGCGGCCTTCGCGGACCCGATCATCTTGTTCTCCGTGACGTACTCCGCGTAGCTCCCGTACCCGAGGAGGCGGGCGAGCTCGTGACGCTTCACGAGGAGTCGGTCCAGGGCCTCCATGTTCTTGGGGTAGCCCCGGTTCAGGAACTCCCACTGGAGCCTTCGCCGGACGTCCGGGTCCTTCGCGTACTGGAACACGGGGAGCGCGTCGGGGTAGTTCGTCGTGATCGTGATGCTCCCCTCCTTCACGGGGTGGGCCGCGACGTAGTCCGCGGGCAGGCCCTCGAGCGCCCCCGGCCCCTCAACCGTGATCGACCGGGTGTCCTCGTTGATGCTCCGGTCGAACTGGGACCCGATTGCGGTGATCTCCTCGTTCAGCGCTTTGAGCCGCGCCCGGGTCGCCTCGTCCTTGTCGACGCCCGCCCGCCGGAAGTCGCGAAGGATCTTGGACACGGCGTGTCGGGTCTCGGTGTCCTTCCCCGACACGCGGAGCCTCGCGAACGCCTCGAACAGCGGGCGGTTCAGGTTCAGCTCCGCGAGGAAGCTCATCGCGGCCTGGTACGCCTCGTTCCCCGCGTCCCGCACCTTCTCGTCCGGGTGCGTGTTGAACACGAGCTCCCCCTGCTGGGCGACCTCGTACACGGACCGCAGGATCTCGTCGTACGGGACAAGGGTGTTCGCGACCGTTCGCGGACCCTTCGTCGCGAGGATACTGGACAGGGTCCGCCGCGCGCGGGCGATTCCCGTGTCCGAGAGCTTCCGGACCTCCTTCGGGCTCCCCGCCAGCGCGATCCTCGGCGTCGTCATCCGGCCTGCCGTCTTCCCCGCCATGGACTCGACCTCGCGGGCCGAAGCGGGGCTGGGCTATTTCGATTTCCCCCGGCACGAAGGCTTTTCCCCACCCGCCCAATGCCCGCCCGGTGCCCCAATGGTCTCCATTCCGCGCGGCATGCGGCTGATGATGGCGATCGTGATTGGCGTCAGCATCCCCGAGGGCCTCAGCCTTCTCTTCGGCCCGAGCTCCTGGTACGAGGCGATCTGGGGGTGGGTCCTCACCCCGATGACGGCGCGCTTCACCGCGGGCCTGTACCTGAGCGTCGCACTCGGGTTCGCGATGGCGTGGCGGGAGACGGACTGGGAGCGGACCCGGATCCCGCTCGCGATGCTCTGGTCCTTCGCGCTGATCGCCCTGATTGCCGCTGTGTACGCAATCGGGACGGCGCCGCCCGGCGCCCCGATAGTCCATCTCGAGCGGCCTTTCACGTGGGTCTGGTTCGCCCTGTACGTGGTGTCGGTCGTGGGCGGGCTGTACTACCACGTCCTGTACCCGCGCAAGTTCGGGGCGAAGCCGTTCTGATCCGCCGCGGCGCGGTCACTTCGCGAGGACCCGGATCACGTGCGGCACGATTTGCGCGTGGATGCGGACCCGCTTCCGCGTGCCGTTCACCTCGATCTCGAGCTTCGTGCCGTCGCGGCCCGCGATGGCGGGCTGCAGGCCGTCCCGCGAGAGGAGTTCGACGAGTGCGGCCTCCCGCTCCGGGATGGATCCCATGAACTCGTCCACGATTTCCCGCATCCGCGGGCCGATTTCGAACTCGACGCGGGCGGGGTCCCGCGTGATCAGCCCCCGCGTGAACATCGCCCGCAGGGACGGGTCTAGCGCCTGTGGATAGATTCGGAGGTCGCCGGAGACCTGGGACCGCGTGCGGGCCCGACTCTTGAGGACCTTGATGATTGCGGCGTTCTTCACGATGTCCAGGAGGGCGAGGTCCTTCAGGGTCTCCGGGACCACTTGGCCCGGCACCGAGAGGGCTGCGAACTTCCCGATCCGGGCGGTCTGGAGGAGGCCCGCCTTCTTCAGGATTTCGACGTGCCAGCTCAGGCTCTGGAGGGGGACGTCGAGGGAGCGGGACAGCTCGCGGAGGTGGATCCCCGGGCGGTCCAGGACGGTCAGGAAGCTGCGGCGGCGCCGCTCGTTCAGGAGCACGGAAACGCCCGACGGCCGGGGGTCCGCGTGCGGGAGGACGGGCTCCCCCACGGCCCGCCGGAACGCGCTGCCGAGGCTCGCCTTCCCCGCCATCTGGCTCCGGATGAAAGAAAGCCCGTTAAAAGGGTTGCCGAAAGAATTATCGCGGCTGAGAAGACCGTCAGAAGGCGGGTTCGGCCTTCAGTCCGTGGCGGGCCGCGAGTTCGAGGATTGCCCGCTCCATGTCCTGGAAGTACGGACCCTCGAGGGCCTTCCCGTAGAGGGCGGGGAGGGCGGGGTCCGCCGCCCGGAGGGCGGGCTCCAGCATCTCCCACGTGCCGTCCTTGAGCCGGAGACGGTCCACGAGGACCGTCCGCGTGCCCGCGTCCGCGATCCCTGCGATTAGGGCCTCGAGACCGCGGTCCGTCGCCTCCGGGAGGATCGGGCCGATGAACGCCCACGTCTCGATGCCCGCCTCGTTCAGCCGCCGGAGGGTCTCGAGCCGCTTCGCGGCGGGGCTCGAGAACGGCTCGATCACCCGGCGCATCCGTTCATCCATCGTCGTGATCGTCACCCCGACGTCCCGGTTCGTGAGCCTCGTGAGCAGGTCGATGTCCCGGAGGACGAGGCTGGACTTCGTCTGGATCGACACGGGCCAGTCGTGGCGGGCGAGGACCTCGAGGCAGTACCGCGTCACACGGTACCGCCCCTCGACGGGCTGGTAGCCGTCCGTGACGGTCCCGATCCCGACGACCCCCGGGTCCGCGTGCCGCAGCTCCTTCGCGAGGATGAACGGCAAGTTCCGCTTCACCTCGACGTACCCGCCCCAGGGCCGCGGGTCCCGGAGGACCGCGGGCGCGTAGCAGTACCGGCAGCCCGTCTGGCACCCGCGGTACGGGTTCAGCGCGTACCGGAGGCCCGGGAGCCGGCTCGGGACGATCCCGCTCAGGCAGGCGACCTCGCGGACCTTCACGGCCCCCGCTCCTTGAGGGCGGCCTGGATCACCCGGAGCGCGGTCTCCGTGACGTCGTACTCGTGGAGCTCGCGCACGGGGATCCACCGAGCGTTCTCCGCGTCCGAGTCGGGCATCGGCTCCCCCCCGACGTACTCGCACAGGACCTGGACCGTCGCGTAGTGGAAGCGGATCCGCCCTCCGTCGTCCCTCTCGACGAGGTCGACGACGGCGAGGACGCGGATCGGACGCACCCGGACGGAGGTCTCCTCGAGCACCTCGCGCGCGACCGCCCCCTCGACGGTCTCCCCGTCCTCGACGGCCCCACCGGGGACGCTCCACCGCCCTCGGTTCGGTGCGTGGCCGCGTTTCACGAGGAGGACGTCGTCTCCCCGGAACACGACGCCCGCCACGGCGGGCACGGGGCGCTCCGGGTACTCCGGGCTCATGGGACCCCCGCGAAGTCGTCGAGGGCCCGCTGGTGCAGCACGTGCTGCAGGACGTTCGAGTTCCGGATCCACCGCTCCATCGGGATGTCGAGGCGGGTCGCGAGGTGCGCCAGGGCCTCGCGCGGGGTCGCGAACGTCCGGGGCGGGCGCCGCAGGGCCTCCCGCACGTGCTCCCGCACGTTCCACACGCCGACGGGCATGAGGTAGCCGGGGTGCGTCTCCCGCAGGATCACGGCGGACGCCTGGCGCCGCTCCCGCTCGAGGGCCTCGCCGACCGCGAGGCGGGCCGCGTAGTAGCATCCGCCAATCGACGCGTACGTGCTCCGGCCCTCGTAGCCCTCGTGGTCCCCGAACATCACAATCTCCCGCCCGAGCGGGTTCCACAGGGTGTTCGGGTACCAGGCCTCGATCAGCTCGTACCGCCACGGGCGCGGGAGGAGGACGACGAGGAACCGGTCGTCGAACCCCACGGCCTCGTGGACGCGGACCTCGTTGATCAGCGGGTGCGCCTTCACGCGCTCCCGGAGGTCCTTGCCGATCGTGTCGTCCACCGCGGTGATGGACCAGCGCGTCGGAACGAACCGGCGGTTCTTCTCCAGGCCGAACGCGCCCACGCTGAACGCGCGCTGGATCTTCGACACGGGCACGGAGTCCCGGTACAGGTCGAGCACCGCGGGCTTCGCCTTCAGGTCTGTGTCCGAATATGCGCGGTCGAGCTTCGGGTCCACCCGGTAGCTGCCGAGGTCGAACCGGTCGATCGGCGCGGAGGGCCCGAACGGCTGGACGTCCTCGTCGAGCACGAGGCGGCCCCTCGGGCGGCGTGCGAACTCCGCCTCCACGTCCGTCGCGGCCGTGGAGAGGGCGAGCTCGCGGGTGAGGTCGACGACCTTCCCGCCGCCCTCCACGTCGAGCACGTGGACCTGGCGCATGCCCCGCACGAGCTGGGACCGGAAGCCCACGATCTCGTCCAGGGTCCGGCCGATCCAGGCCTCCGGCGTGTCGAGGAGCTCCGTGTCCCCGTGGACAGGCGGGATCAGCGGGCCCACGAAGACCTTCGGGTATCCGAATCGGCCGACGAACACGCCGGGCGGGCTCGAGCCGTCCAGCCGGACGTCGTCGATCAGCGGGCGGGTCGTCATCATGGAGTCGTACTGCACGAGGATCGGGCACCGCGGCTTCCCGCACAGGAGCTTCGCGGCGCGGCACCGCACGCACAGCCCGCTCGCGATCTGCGCCCGGGTCTCCGGGTCGAAGAGCCTCCCGACCTCCTCCACGGAGAGCATTCCCCCTACGAATGCCGGGCGTGCTTAAGACGCTGACCTTGGGGTGCGTGAAAGTGCGGGCTGCCGCCGAATAACCCCATCGGGTTCCCATAAATACCCCGACCGGGATGCCAGGGGTCCGTGAAGGAACCCAGCCCGTTGGCGCTGACGACGGAGGAGCGCATCCTGCTCTACCTCACGGACTTCCGCGGGATGGACGAGCGGTACGAGCTCCCGGAGGCGGTGACGCAGAGGGCGATCGCCTTCGCCGCGGGGGTCCAGCGGAAGCATCTGTCGCGCTACCTGGACGACCTCGTCGCCGAGGGGATGCTCGAGCAGAAGAAGGCGCACATCGAGGGGCAGCGGCAGCGGATGCTCGCGTACTACCTCACGCCGAAGGGCTGGGCCCGGGCGATGGAAATAAAGGGGCAGCTCGCCACGGTCCACGTGCCCGTGCGGGTCGGGGCGGCCACCCGCGAGATGACCCTCGAGGAGATCGACAAGGCGACGAGCGTCCGCCTCACGTTCTCCGACATCGTGCGGGAGGCCCTGCGCGTGGACATGCTCGACCTCCACGAGCTCGAGAGCATCGACGAGCGCCGCACGATGGAGATGGACGAGCGGCTGAAGAAGCTCGAGGACTACACGAAGGCCCTGATGATGGCGTGGAAGGACGGCCGCGTGACGGCGACGGAGCGCCTGCTCCTGGACCAGCTGCGGGAGCACCTCGGGATCTCCCACGAGGAGCACGATCGCATGGAGGAGGAGGCGATCACCAGCGCGGAGGACGCGGCGGGGGACCGGATGGAGATCTACAAGCGCGTCGCCGCGGAGGCCTGGGAGCACGGGGAGGTCACGCCGCGGGAGAGGGAGATGCTCGAGGCCTTGCGGAAGGTCCTCCAGATTCCGAAGGCGGATGCGACGCGCATCGAGGACGCCGCGAAGGCGGACTAGCGCGCGACGAACAGGTGGTACTTCTCCCCGGGGTTCGCGATCTCCATCTCGATCCGCTTCGCGAGGAGCTTCTCCGGGTGGTGGATCGTGGGGACCCGCTTCCCCAGGTCCTCGAAGGACGTGAAGGGCCCCTTCTTCCGCTCCTCCAGGATCGCCCACATCGTCTTCTTGCCGAGCCCGGGAAGGAGCTCGAGCATGTGGAACCGCGTCGTGATCGCCTGGGCCTCGTTGAAGAGGCGGATGAACCGGTCCTCCTTGTCCTTCAGGATCTGCCCGATCACGAACGAGAGCTCGTTCTGCGCGGCGGTGGTGAGCTCCTCGTAGCCGACCCGGCGCTTCACGTGGAGGATCACGTCCCGCTTGTCTATGTCCTTCCCGATGTACACGCGGTCCCCGATCGTGATCGCCGCGTTGTCCTTCGGGGTCAGCTCGAAGAGCTTGAACTCGTCCTCGCCAAGCGCGTACGCGAGGGGCTCCCGCAGGTACTTCGAGCGGTCGGGGTGACCTTGCGGTAGGTAGTCAAGTATGCGCGCGTAGTCCTCCAAGGCATCCCCCCGCTCACAGGTACTGTCTCACCAGTTCGAGGACCTGGTCCATGTCTTCCTTGGAGAGTGCGAACCGCTCCTTCGCGAAGATCGCGCGGATGTCGTCTGCGTGGGTGGGGAGGAGGTCTGCGATCTTCGCCGCGTTGAACTCGGACATCATCGGGATTCCCATCAGCTCCTTCACGAGCTTCTGGGCCTGGTCCGGGGTGACGCGGGCGAACGTCTGGGCGTGCTGGAGGGCGTACTGCTGCTCCATCGAGAGGGTCGTGCGGGCGACCCGCTCCTTCTCGAGCAGGTCCCTGATCTCCGCCAGGGTCACGTGCTTCTCCTCCGCCATGGCCACCCCCTCACGCCCGCTTCAGGTGCTCCGGCAAGACGATCGCCTGCTTCATCTTCCCGCCGAACCGGACATCGAGGACGTACGCGCGGCCCTGCTTCCGTACGACCGTGCCCGTGAGCCCGTGGAACCGCTGGTGGGGCCAGCCCTTCTGGAGGGAGCTGTCGATCTTGATGACGGCCTTCTCGCCGACCTCGAAGCTCTGGAAGGCCCGCGTGATCGGGGAGAGCCCGCGCTGGCGGGGGCTGCGGCGGAACTTCTGCCGCGTCTTCTCCATGATCCCCTTCGACGCCTTCACCACGGTCTCACGTCCCCGCGTCCCGGACCTCCAGGACGTCCAGCTCGACGACCTCGCACGTGACCCCCAGGGCCCCCGCGAGGCTCGGCGTCGTGCGGCCACCGTCCCCGTGGACGAGCTCCTTGATGTAGGTGCCCGCCTCCGCGGTGACCCGCAGTTCCGTCGTCGCTCCGTCCGAGGTCACGACCTCGATCCCGGTCACGACGCGCTCCCGCGTGCGGTCCGCCCGCCGATGGGATACCCTGACTGGGGTTCGTTGCGCGATCGGTCGGCCGACGAGAGACGCGACCGCGTCTTGAAGCTTTCCATCTTCCACGGGGCTCCCGAACCGCACCAGGACGCGGTACGTCTTCGCGACGCGGTCCTCCTTGATCGCCACGACGTCCTCCACCCCCGCCAGCCGCAGCCCCTCCACTTCGACCGAGCCGGACGCGTTCACGAGGCGGGCGACCGCCTCCAGGTCCACGGTCCGGCGCCTCGGCTCCTTGACCTCGACGACGAAGGGCCGGCCCCGGCCGAGCATGCGGGCGTCCACGTCCTCCCGACCCATCCCATGCAGGGCGTGCCCGGACCCGCCCGTCTGCGCCATCACTGCGGCGGCGACGACCTCCTCGACGCTCGTCTCGTACATCTTGCCCTTCCCGCCGCAGTGCTCGCACCCCTTGCCCCGGCAGCGGCGGCAGGGCCAGCGGGTCTGCGGGATCCCTCGGACGAGCTTCCGGTACCGCCCCCGGAGGAAGAGCGGGTTCACCTGGACCTCCACCGAGTCGAACGCCGTGTCCACGATCGCGACGACCTCGGGGCGGGCGAGGTCCGGCTCCTTCGCGAGCCGCTCCGAGAGCCGCTTCCCGACCTCCCGATTCAGCTCGGACTTGATCGCCTCGGGCTGGGTGGCGCCGAGCTCCGCCCACAGGGCCTCCTCGCGTGCGACGAGCTCGGGGTCGACCTTGGAGCCGACGAGGAACGTCGTGAACTCCCAAGGCTCGAGCTTCGCGGCCGCGAGGTCCACGAACTTGTCGATCTCACCGAGGAGTCCCCCGCACAGCCAGCACCCGCCAGGCGCGGGAGTCCCGAACCGCTCGCGGATGGCCCGCCCCCGCTCGGGGTTCGTGAGGCCGTGACCCGCCCGCCCCGCGAGCCGCCCGAGGCAGGCGTCGCACAGGGGACGGCCGTCGAGGCGGGACCACGCCATGGACTCCGCCGCGCGGAGCACGTCGTCGAGCGGGGACGCCATCGCCGGGAGGAACCCCGTCCCCCCTATAAAGCGGCGGCTCACACGATGCTCAGGACGAGGGCCGTGAGCAGGTTCACAAGCACGATTGCGGTGATGCCCGCGTACACCCAGTCCCGGCCCTGGAGGTACGTCCCGACGGATGTCGCGACGCGCACGACGGGCGTGACGATGAGGACGAGGATGCCCGCGCTCAGGAGCGCGTCCGTCCAACAGACTTTGCGCCGGCCTACTTCGCGAGGTGGATCTCGATGCTCGACACGTTCGAGGTCCGGCCGTCCTCCCCGGGCAGTTTCTCCGTCGCGATGCGAATCTCCCGGACCTTCGCGTCCGTGACGAATCGGTTCCGCACGATCTCTGCGATGTCGACGGCGCGGTTGATGGACTTCCCGCGGGCCTTAATCACGACGATGCCGGACCCGACGTTGAACTGGCTCACGACGGCGACCACGTAGTTCATCGTCGGCTTCTTCCCGATGTACACCGTGTTCTCCGGCGGCTGCACGGCAAGGCTCTCCACATTCGCGCGGAGGCGTCCAAGCGCGGACGGGCCGTATTAAGTGATTGGTCCGCCGCCACGCGGCCGACGGGCCTTCCGTGGACGGACAATCCTCGAAGCAACGGTTAAATAGCGGGCTCCGGCTTAGTTCAGGCGATGGCGAAGAACAAGAACGAGGGCTTCCACTCCGCGGCGGGCCTGATCCGGTACTTCGACCAGGAGGACGAGAAGGCCCTCAAGGTCCCGCCGTGGGCGGTCGTGGCCCTCGCGGGCCTCATCATGGCGATCGTGTTCATCGCCCAGTGGCAGTGGCCTGTGTAGCCGAACGCAACGGCTCTCCCTGGGCACCTCACGCGCGTATCCGTGGGAGGGACTCATTTCTTCGGCGGCGTCCTCTTCGGGGTGGGCCGCACGATCTTCCTCGATGCCGGGGCCTCGAGGCGGTGGCCGCACGCGTGGCACTTGGGGTCGTCGAAACCGACCTTCGCCCGGCATTCGGGGCAGCGCCACCGCGCGTCCTGCTCCCGGAGCCATGCGTGCCAACCGACGTCCCGCAGCCTCGCCGCATTCTCCTCGATCGCCGCGCACTGGCCCCCGCGGGTCTCGATCTGCGCGATCTTCTCGCACGGGAACTCATCGCACTCCCCGCAGAAGAACAGCTCTCGCGACTCCGCGCACCGCTTCACCTCGCAGTCCGGGGTGAGGCGGAACGCGGGCGGCGCGCGGCAGCCCGTGCACATCAGGCTTCCGGGGTCCACGTGCAGGCTCTTCGCGAGGGCCTGGAGCCGCGGCGCGTCCTGCTCGACCCACGCCCGGTACACGGGGCAGGCCCCGCAGTACATGCCGCAGACGGCCACGAGCCCGAGGTCCACCTCCCGCTCGTCGTAGATGGGATGGAGGGCCATCATGGAGGAATAGAGACCCGGAGGGCGGTAATGGAGGGCCCCGAAGCACTTTCCATACTCGTCATGACGATACGAAAGAATAGACCGAAATGGGAGACGGCCTCCGGAGGTGGTGGGAGCGCCCAGGGCAGGATTTGAACCTGCGCTCCCTTTCAGGAAGCGGTTTTCGAGACCGCCGCGATACCGGGCTTCGCGACCTGGGCTCGATGAAGACTTAAAGCCCGCCCCTCTTTAACGGTTCCGCCGTGCGCGTCACCGCCGAACTTCATCCCTCCCGCGAGACGAAGGACGTCGAGCTCCCGGACCGCGCGGACGGCTATGCGCTCATGGGGAAGCTCGGCCTCGCCCCGGACGTCCACATCCTCGTCCGTGGCGACGTCCCGATCCCGATTGACGAGGAGCTGCGGGACGGGGAGCGGCTGCGGGTGATCTCCGTGGTGTCCGGCGGGTGAGGGGGATCGCGGGAGAACCCCAGGTCACTCTCGTCATGATCCGCCACGGCGCGATCGTGCGACCGACGGACACGTCGAACTTCGACCGCGCCCCCCTCTCCTCCGAGGGCTGGCAGCAGATGAACCGCTTGGCGTCGGAGTGGCCCTTCGAGAAGCCCGAGACCGTGTACAGCAGCGACCTGCTCCGCGCGGTCCAGTCCGCGACGATCCTCCAGACGGCGTGGCACGTCCCCCTCGTGAGACGGGA
>Ga0209321_10000255_pt1 | contig 33428 bp, 31 predicted proteins | sample Rifsed16ft4_FD_184012 | JGI IMG/M metagenome (GOLD analysis project Ga0209321, IMG submission 184012) | Soil microbial communities from Rifle, Colorado, USA - sediment 16ft 4 - CSP-I_5_4 (version 2) | ecosystem: Environmental > Terrestrial > Deep subsurface > Rock core/Sediment | place: Rifle...
CTCAGGGAGTAAAGGCTAATGTCATCTTCTTTGACAGAAAGCCTGCCTCTGAAACAACATGGACAAAAAAGTTATGGATTTATGACCTCAGGACAAATAAGGACTTTACCCTGAAGACTAATCCTTTAAAAAGAAGCGACCTTGATGAATTTGTCAAATGCTGCAATCCTGAAAACAGGCATAACAGGAAACCGACATGGTTGGAGAAAAACCCTGACGGCCGCTGGCGGGTATTTGATTATGAGGAACTGATAAACAGAGACAAGGCAAGTCTTGACATCTTCTGGCTTAAGGACGAGAGCCTTGAGGAGTCCGAAAACCTACCTGAGCCTGATGTCATCGCCCGCGAGATAGCAGAAGACCTTGAATCGGCATTGGAGCAATTCAGGCTTATTACCGGGGATTTAGGGGAAGAGTAAACTCATTGTCCCTCGCAAAGAAAAATTTATGGGAGAATTTTACAGGCATTTGCCTTTATAGTCAATTTATCTTATCACCTTTCATAATCATTTCCTCTGCGTGCCTCCTGACAGTATCTGTAATCACCTTTCCCCCTGCCATCCTTGCAATTTCTTCAACCCTCTCTTCACCTTTTAGTTCTTTTATTGATGTGATTGTTCTGCCATTGGAAGTCTTCTTTGCAATCTGAAAATGGGTGTCTGCACGGCTTGCAATCTGGGGGAGATGAGTAATACAAAAAACCTGTCTCCCTTTTGAAACCTTCTTCAATTTTTCCCCAACCACCTCAGCTACACCCCCGCCTATCCCTGCATCCACCTCGTCAAAAATCAACACAGGGATAGAGTCTTTATTTGTCAGTATATTTTTTATTGACAGCATGACCCTTGAAAGTTCGCCGCCTGATGCGATTTTTGAAAGTGGTTTTAAGTCCTCGCCTATATTTGGAGAGAAGAAAAATTCTATTTTGCCTATCCCTTCAGGAAAGAACTTTACAGGTTTACCTTTGTATTTTATGAAGCTGCTGTCATCTTCTTCATAGAAAAATTCTACTTTAAATCTTACCTTTTCCATCTTTAGTTCTTTCAGCTCTTTTTCTATCATGGATTCAAATCTATCTGAAGCCTTTTCCCTTTCTCTTGCCAATTTCATTAAAGTATCTTCCATCTCTTTTTTGAGTTTTTCTATTTCAGTAGTCAGTCTATCCATTCTCTCCTGACTCTTGGATAAGATTTCAAGGTCTTCATCAATCTTTTTTCTATAATTTAAAATATCCTCAATATTCGCACCGTATTTTCTCTTTAAGGCTGTTATCTCTGCAAGCCTGTCATCTATTTCGGATAAGCGGTTTGGATTAAATTCAATTTTATCTGAATAATCTCTTATTCTGGAAGCCAAATCCTCTATCTGAAAAAGAACCTCTCTGCCGTCATTTAAAATTTTTTCTGTTGATGAATCAATCCTGCTTAGCTCTCCGATGGCTGTAATAACAGTATTTAACTTTTCAGTTACAGAGCCTTCTGATGAATATAAAATATCATAAGACTCTGTTGCATATCTGTGCAGTCTTTCCGCATTCTGGGTGAGATTTTTTTCCCTTTTTAGTTCCTCATCTTCATCTGTATTCAGTTCAGCCTTATCTATCTCTTCCTTCTGAAAATTTAAGAGGTCTATCTTCTGCACCCTTTCCCTTTCTTTATTTATCAGTTCATTTACCTCCCTTTGGAGGTTCTGGAGGTTTGAATAGTTCTCCCTGCATTTTTCTCTCAAGGGAAGTATATTGCCAAATAAATCAAGGACAATAGAGTGGTTTTCAGGGTGGAGGAGGGTCTGATGCTCATGCTGGCCATGGATATCCACCAGCATATCGCCTATATCTTTTAATAAAGAGAGATTGACTGCACTGTTATTTATATAACTCCTGTTCTTTCCTGAGCGGGAAATCTGCCTCCTTATTATCAGCTCATTATTTTCTGTTTCAATTCCAGATTCAGACAGTTTCTCTTTTATATTTTTTATCTTTGATATATCATAAACCGCCTCAACCGCAGCCGAATCTTCTCCGCTTCTGATAGATTCATCAGATGCCCTTTCGCCAAGTATCAGTCCGAGAGATTCAATTATAATTGATTTTCCTGCACCTGTTTCACCTGTCAGTATATTGAGTCCAGCCTTAAAATCTATACTCAGCTCATCTATGATGGCATAGTTTTTTATGCGTAGTTCCTTTAACATATTACCCCTGTAAATTAATGATAAGTATACTGCAAAAACTTTTCTTAAACCACTTATAATTATTGTTTTGCATAGTGATGAAATTTGCTTGACTTTTTTAGTTTCTGAAAGTAAATTAGTATCGCTTTCCTTAATAATTAAAATCCGTATTCATAAAGGAGGTTTATATATGAAGAGAGGTATTTTGTTTTTCATTTTATCCATTTTATTCCTATCTTCCATCAGCTACGCCCAAACGCAGGATGTAACCGCTACCGGTGTAGCCGCAGTCTTACAGGGCGATAAGGCAATAGCAAGGGATACAGCAGTAAATGATGCACTGAGAAAGGCTGTGGAGCAGGCAGTCGGGACAATGGTCTCATCAGAGACTGTTGTTGAGAATTATCAGCTTATAAGGGACAGCATCCTGACAAAGAGTCAGGGTTATATCCAGAATTATAAGGTGGTAAGTGAATCTCCATCACCTGAATTATATCAGGTTACTATTTCTGCAACTGTTAAGCTCGGAGACCTGAAGAATGACTTAGGCGCTCTTGGAATTCTCATGCAGAGGGTTCAGAAGCCGAGGGTTCTCTTTATGATTGCCGAACAGAACATAGGGCAGGAGTTTTATGTATTTTGGTGGTATGGGAAGAGTGAATTTAAGGGACAGCATTATGATATGGCTGCCTCTGAGACAGCATTAAAGGAGGAATTTCTGAATAAGGGATTTAATGTCGTGGATTCATCAGTAGCTACAGGAAAGATAGAAGTATCCAATGCTTATAGAATTGCTGATTTGACAGATACAGGTGCAATAAGTATCGGCAGACAGCTTGGTGCTGAGGTAATCGTCAAAGGTAAGGCACTGGCAAAAGAGGGACCACGAAATACAGGCAGTAAAGTAGGTTCATATATAGCAGATATTACAGCCTCTGCCTTAAGAGTTGATAATGGGGCAGTCTTAGGGTCGGCAAGGGGGCATGGTGTAAGCAGGAATATCTCTGAAGTGACAGGCGGGACAGAGGCATTGGAAAAGGCAGCAAGAGAGGCGTCAGGAAAGATTATTGACCAGATTGTTGCAAAGTGGAGCGGTGAGGTATCTGGCGGCGGTTTAATTCAGTTGACAGTAAGGGGTATCAGTGAATATTCCGATTTTGTAAAGTTTAAGGATATAATTCAGGGACAGATAAGGGGTGTTCAGGCAATCTATCAGAGGAGTCTTGAGGCAGGGACAGCAGTCCTTGATGTAGAAATGAAGGGTAATGCCCAACAGCTATCAGACGAGATTGCGAGGAAGAACTTTGGAGGCATTCCTGTAAAGGTAATAGGTGCAAGTGCAAATACAGTAGAGGTAAGTTTAGGTGGGGCAGCACCGGCAAAGACTATGCCGACACCAACACCTCCACCACCCACAGCTCAGACTCCACCACTGGTTCCTGCTATATCTGAATCATCTTCCTTTTTTGAGCCGGATGAATATCTGGTGTTTTCCGGCGACAGAGATCAGAATGGAAGAGTCGGAAAAATGATTACCCGGCCTACGGCAACAAACCCTGAAGGTGAATTTCTCATGTATCATGATGGTCAAAAGGTGTGGAGTAAGTTTTTTAAAGCCGTAAGATCAGCCGGTGCGTCGGAGCTTCAACTTGGAAGCCGTATATATTTCTTTGAGGGTAATCATAATGAGGGAGTTTATTATTCTCCAAAAGATAAATCGGAAGCCCGTATGGAAAGTTGGTGGAGAGACCCTGTTACAGACAACTCATTAGTCAATACAAGGGGAATTGTCACAATAGGTGGCTACAGGGTTGATGTTTCAAATGCCTTTGTTGAGAAGAAATAAACAATCAATATGGGAGGTAGTGAAAATGAGAAAGAATAATATCCGTTATATCTTATTATCTATTAGCTTAATTATCATAATTTCTTTAAGTGCCTGTGCAATGGTGCCTGTCAGACATGCAGACCCGAATAACCCTATCAGGACAGTGGCAGTCCTTCCTATGGTCAATCAGACAAACGATGTAGAGGCACCTCAATATGTAAGAACTGAATTTGATAAAAAATTGCTCGGCTACTTCTACGCTAATAAGCCAATAAAGGATACAGACCAGTTGTTAAGAGACCAGATGGGGGTTACACTTGGGGCTCAGCTTGACATGACAACTCCTCAAAAGCTTGGAGAGCTTCTTGGTGTAGACGGTGTCATATATGGAACATTAATGAATTTTGATACACAGATTACAGGTTTTATTAATATAAAGAAGGCAAGGGCAAAATTTAAGCTTGTAAACACCAAAACAGGAGAAACAGTCTGGCATAATGGAATCGGTATAAAGAGTGAGACAAAGACAGGCGGAGTTGGCAGTGCATTATCTGCAGTAGGTGCTATAAAAGAGGCGACGCAGAAAGAAGAGATTCCATGGGTTACAATAGAAAGTAAATCTGAAGATTCATTTGGAGGTGCACTGCTTGGTGCAGTAGCAGAGAAGGCTGTCTCAAAGGTGCTTAAAGCCCCATTAAAAGTAGAGACAAATGAAATGCTAAACAGAATATTCTTTACACTACCAGTAGGCCCGGTAGTCCGTAGTAAGTAAGATAAATATTGTTAGATTAGATATATCTTATATTATAAGGAGGTGATGCCTGAATTTCAAATTTCGGGGGTACAGTATGAAAGTGGATCGTCAATTTTAACATTTATCTAAAGGAGGAAAATTAACATGAGAATATTTTCAAAAAAAACATTTACATATATCTTAATTTCTTCATTTGCATTATATGGTTTGATTGGCTGTGAGGCAACAACAACAGGGGCGGTAAAAAAGGATGTCTCCGTTACCAAACAGAGTCAGAAGCTTGAAGAGGCAGGTGCAAAATATGCCGGACCAGAATATACAGTAGGCATAATCACATTTAAAAACAAGACACCCTCAAAGGTTCTTGGCATTGGAGAGTCAGCAACTGATATCTTAAGGACACTGATAAAATCAGCAGGTCTTGAGCCTATATCCCTTACAGAAGATGAGATGAAGGAACAGGATAAGATGATTGAGCTCCAGCAAACAGGCGCTGTAAAGACTGGTAAAAAGAGCGCAACAGAAGGGTTTGAATCAATTGATTACAGGGTGTCAGGGGCTATTACAGCCTATTCTGAAGTAGAAGAAGGCTCTGACACGTTGATTGCCCAGTCAAAGACACAGGTTGCAAGGGTTCAGGTAGATTATGCGTTGGTTGATATTGCATCAGGAAAATCCCTTGTTGCAAAATCAGGTGCAGGTGAATATAAAAAGAAGACCGGTGGAATTCTTGGCTTCGGCTCTGCATCAACTGCCGATGTTGGTTTAAGAGACGGGGCATTAAGGGATGCACTCTCAAAGGCACTTGAGGAGATGATTAATGAGCTGAATAAAAGACCTTTCCAAGGAAGGATACTCCTGATGGAGGGAAGCACTGTAATCTTCAGGGCAGGAGAAAAATCAAAATTGGCAAAAGGCTCTAAACTTGGCGTTTACAGGGCAGGGGCAGATTTGGTTGACCCTGAGACAGGAAGGGTTATCGGCAAGAGAGAGAAACAAATTGGGGAGATAATGATAACCAGCCACCAGAGTGACAGGGTTTCAGAGGGAAGCATTACATCAGGCATGGGATTCCAGGCTGGTGATATAGTAAGGGCAATGAAATAGAGTTAAAGAATTTAGGAGTTTAAGAGTTGATGAGTTAACTCCTTAACTCCATAACTCACTAACTCATGAAGGGAGGTTTTATGAGAAAGAGCATTTTTATTCTTGGGCTGTCATTGATAACAGCCTTTGTCTTTGCCAGCAGTTCCTTTTCTACAAATGGCGATGGGGTTTTTGTCCCGTCACCGACAGGGACAGGAGGTATTGATTATAGCAAACAAATTTTAAGGGTGAAAGGCATGGCCCCGCCGCAGCCGGGTGCACAATCCACAGGGATGAGCAGGGTGCAACAGCTGAGGGTAACAAAGGCTGATGCCTATAGAAAGGCTCTTGAATTAATAAAAGAGGTTCAAGTTACATCCGAGACCACAGTAAACAATTTTATATTACAAAGCGATGTAATAAGGACAAAGGTAGAGGGAATGGTAAGGGGTTTAAAGGAAGAAGGGGAGCCTACATATCTAAGCGACGGCACAATAGAGCAGTGGTATGCCTTTCCTATGCAGGGTAATTTTACCGGTCTTATGTTTGACCAGATAGTTCCGCCCGGAACACCTCCGCAGTCTCCATCTGTCCCATTTGGACAGGGTGGGCAGACCTTCTCAGGATTAATAGTTGATGCAAGGGGGCTTGGTGTGAAGCCGGCTATGGCTCCCAAGATTATTGACGAAGACGGCCGTGAGGTATATGGCTCTGCCTATGTAAACAGGGAATGGGCTATTGAGCAGGGGATGGCAGGATACAGCAAGGATGTTACAGCAGCCCAAAGTAATCAGAGGGTAACCGCCACTCCTATTGTTGTAAAGGGCATTAAAACAGCAGGACAGGCAAAGGCTGATATTGTCATAAGCAATGCAGATGCAGGAAAAATCAGGGCAAATGCAGAGAATATGACATTCATAGAGAAGTGCAGAGTAATGATTGTTCTTTAAAACGGAGGTTTTATGAAAAATAAAATTTTTAACCGAATATTTTCAGGTGGACTGCTTCTACTTTTATTCGGGCTTATAACCGCCTGTGAGGCTCCAAAGAGAAAGGCAGAGTCGGTCCTTGATACACCAGACCATCATGTGTTCAGCGGCAATAAGCTCCTCCAGAAAGAGGATTACGATGGTGCATTGAGGGAATTTAATCTGGCATTGGGATTAGACCCAAAATATTCACCAGCCTATGTTGGAACAGGTCTGGTCTATGGCTATAAAAAGGATTTCAAGAAGGCGTTTGACAGCATGGAGAAGGCAAAAGATTTAGCAAAAACAAAGGAACATAAGGTGGAGGCTCATACAGGAATGTTGAGGCTCTATTCAATGGAGAGGAAGGAAGGTTGGCTTTCAAAAAGCGAAACAGAGTTCAGATCAGCCATAGGAAACGATGTCGGCGCACCTGCACCGTATTACTATATGGGTATTGCATATAAGCTCAGCCAGACTATGGAGGGTGTAGGCAAAGCAGGTGATATGTTCAAAAAAGTTCTTGAGATAAATAAAGAGCTTGTGGCTGATGCAAATAAGGAATGGGAATTGGTCCAGAAGATACAGAGGGCTGCCCCGGGGACAAGGATAGGGCTTCAGATTGCACTGATTGACAGGATAACAAGGGCTGACCTCTCAGCATTATTCGTTCAGGAGCTTGAGCTTGAAAAACTATTTAAAAAGCGTGGTGTAAAGACCTTTGATACGAGTTTTAAATCCCCCACGAGCCCTCAGAAATTTGAGGCTGATAAGATTGCAAAAGCTGCCCCTGCAACGGATATTGAGAATCATGTATTAAGAACTGATGTGGAAACAGTGATAGGGCTTGGAATAAGGGGTCTTGAGGCATATCCTGACCACACATTCCATCCAAATCAGAATATAACAAAGGTTGAATATGCTGTAATGATAGAGGATATTCTGATTAAGGTATCAGGTGATGAATCTCTATCTACGAAATTTATAGGAAGCCAGCCACACTTTCCTGATGTGAGAGCCGACCAATGGTTTTTCAATGCCATTGAAGTGTGCAACGCAAGGGGGATAATGCAGGCAGAGGATTTAACTACAGGAGAGTTTAGGCCTCAGAATCCTGTATCTGGGGCTGATGCCCTGATTATTATTAGGAAGCTTAAAGACGAATTGAAGTTTTTTTAATTTCTTAATAAAAATTTTAGCCACAGACTTTCACAGACTAAAAAATATTTTTTCTCTAAGTCTGTGTTAGTCAGTGGCAAAATATTAGTTTAATTTATGAACTTTTATAAAAGAGTAATAGCTGTTTTTTGTTTTTTTGCCTTTATACCTGCCTATACGCAAGCACAGGAGGTGCTTGAATATCTCGGGGCAATAACACCAAAGGAATCAAAACTATTAAGAGAGCCATCAAGTATTGTTGTAGAAAAAGACGGGAGAATAATAATAAGTGACAGAGGGGGGAATGACCTCAAGTTTTATTATCCGCTTCAGGACAGCTTTGTAAAATTAGAAGGAGATGAAAAGCAAAAGATTTCAAAGCCCGGAGATGTAAAGGTGTTACCAAGTGGAAATATAGTAGTTGCAGACACGGGAAACAGTCGTGTGCTTGTTCTTGACCACATGGGAAATCTTTTATTCTCCTTTGGCTCAAGAGGTAAGGACCCGGGATTCTTTAAATATCCGGAGGGTCTGGCAGTAGATAATCATGGAAGAATTTATGTGGCAGATACAGGGAACTATCGCGTTCAGATATTCAGCAAGGACGGCATATTCACAAGAGCCTTCGGGAAATACGGCAGCAAAGACAACGAATTCCTGTCACCTACAGGCATCTCAATATATCAGGATAAATTTATATTTGTTGTTGATTCAAAGAAAAATGCCATTATGAAGTTTGATATAGAGGGAAATTTTATAAACAAATTTGGTCAGAGCGGAAAGGGTAATGGACAATTTGAAAGTCCCGCAAAAGCAGATGTTGACACCAGTGGCAATATATTTGTAGCGGACCCTAATAACTACCGTATCCAGAGATTTACAATTGATGGAAAATTTATAAATGCAATAGGAAGCAAGGGGAGCGGCAGAGGACAATTCATGGAGCCAAAAGGTATTTACATTGATAACTTTGATAAGATATATATAATGGACTCTCAGGTAAAAAATATACAGATTTTTAAATTTACATTGCCCATTGCTAAAAAAGAGGAAAAGGGGGTTATGTTTAATCCGCCATCTGCTCCAAAGGGTTTAAAGCTATCCTACAGTGATGGAGAGATAACAGTATCCTGGGATAAAAATACAGAGCTTGATATGGACCATTATAACATCCATAGAAAAGATTCTAAGTCAGACCAGCTTATAGAAATAGGTAGTGTAAAAGAAACTGCGTATAAAGATAAAAATATAAAAGAGGGGCTTGCATATACTTATGGAATTAAAGCTGTAGATGCTGAAAAACTCTCAAGCCCAATGAGTGAACTTAAATCTGTAACAGCAGAGATTGCAGGTGTAACAAAGAAGGCAAGGGTTGCAGTATTTACATTCAAAGAGGCAAGTGAAAAGGCAAGGGCAGGTGGATTTGGGGATGCAATTGCTGAATTTTTAACTACCTCTCTTGTAAATTTAAGTTATTTTGAAGTTGTAGAAAGGGAACAGCTTAAAAAAATTATTGAGGAACAGTCATTGAGCCAGACAGGGGCTTTAGATGCTGCTCAGAAGATTGGTGAGATAATGGGCGTAGATATATTTATAGCAGGAAGCGTAACACAGCTGGGAGAGCTTATAGAGATAGACTCAAGGATGATAGATATTATTACAGGAAAGGTAATAACTGCCCAGAATGTATCTGCAGAGGGACTTCAAAAGGTGCGTGAATCAGTAAAAGAGATGTCAAATAAGATTGTAACTAATTATCATCTCCAGCTCGGCTCACTCCATGGCACAGTAAATCCATTTGATGCAGAAACAACTATTGTATTGGAGAGTAACGGCAAACTCTATACAAGTTCAAAGGCGAGCAGAGACAATGGAAGGTATAACTTTTCAGGACTCCTTGCCGGGGCATATCAGATAAAAATTCTTTCCGATAAATATGAAGCTGTCAGCCTCCCCCAGAGTATAGCGGTAGTCGGCGGACAGAGGTCAGAGATACCCGAAATAAAACTTAATCTAAAAGAGGTTGTAAATAAAACAGCACATGAAACAATACCGGGACAGATACAGGCTTCTGAACCTGCTGCACCAGAAGAAAAAAAGGCTGAACCAGACAAGACTGAAGTAAAAGATGAAAAACAAAGTGAGATAAAAGAAAAGTCAGAGACAACTGAAACACCAACAAGTGAACAATGAAAGTTATGAAAAAATTATTATATTATTCTGTCTTCTGTCTTCTGTTTTCTGTCTTCTGGGTTTCTCCTGCTTATTCCCAGCAGATAACCACAATTACAGTTGAAGGAATAGGGGCAATTGTAAAGGGAGACTTAGCCATTGCAAAAGATAATGCATTAAATGATGCATTGAGAAAAGCTGTGGAACAGGCAGTCGGGACATTGGTGCAGGCACAGACACTGGTTGATAAGTATCAGCTTATAAGCGATGAGATATATACAAAAAGTCAGGGGTATATAAAAAAATATGCGATTATATCTGAAAGACCTGATATAAACCAGGGGATATTAAGGATAAATATACAGGCAGATGTATCAATTGGAGATATAAGGAATGACCTAAATGCTATTGGACTCCTCATTGAAAGAAAGGGGAAGCCCCGTATGATGGTTATTATTGATGAAAAGATAGGTAGTGCAGAATCAGGATACTCTACAAATCTATCAGAGTCTGAAACTGTAATCATTCAGAAATTTACTGAAAAGGGGTTTAATTTTGTTGATGAGGCTACTGTAAAAAAGAATATAAAGAGAAATATGGCACTGCAGGCAATCGCAGGAGATGACAGTGCGGCTGCATCAATTGGACTTGAACACGGCGCAGAGGTTGTCATAATTGGCAGTGCAGTTGCAAAGCTTGCAGGCAAAGGCATTGCCGGGACAGAGATGAAATCAATCCATGCATCTATAACTGTAAGGGCTGTAAGAGCAGACACGGGCGAGATAATCAGCTCCGCCAGTGAGAAGGGTGCAACTGCACATTTAGATGAGACTGCAGGGGGGGCTCTTGCAATAAAAAAGGCAGGTGAAAAATTAGCTTCCAGCCTTATAGACCAGATTATAGCCAAATGGAGCGGAGAGGTTGGCGGTCAGACAACTGTTCAGTTGACTGTATCGGGAATAGACTTTGTTTCCCTGAACAAGTTCAAGACAATAATCCAGTCTCAGGTTCGCGGTGTCTTAAAACTCAATCAGAGGAGTTTTACTGCCGGTGTTGCAGTTATTGATGTGGAGACGAAGACAAACGCACAGTCAATGGCTGAGGAGCTTGCTATGAAGAACTTTGAAACATTCAAGGTAGAGATTATCGGACTTTCAGCAAATAAAATAGATGTAAAGGTGATACCATTATGAAAATAAATTTCAAATTCTTATGGATTTTTATCTCTTTCCTTTTTGTTTGCACATATGCCTATGCAAAGATAGAGGTCAAGACAGACTCTGCTGTTATCACATTCCTTGAGGGCAGCGCAGAATATAAAAAGAGGGATGATAGCAAATGGAATGTCTTAAAGAAGGATACGATTCTCAAAGAGGGAGATGAAGTAAAGACACTTGAAAAGACAAGGATTGAGCTTACCCTATCGGATAAGAGTGTTATGAGATTTGCCTCCAACACATCATTTTTAATTGCCCAGCTAAAATCTGCAAAAGGGGATAAGGGCGGGTCAGCAGGCGTAAAATTATTTTTGGGCAAATTCTATGGAAATGTATCAAAAATGACAAAGAAGGATTCAGAATTCAAGGTTGAGACAAAGGTAGCAGTAGCAGGAGTGAGGGGGACTATCTACAGGGTTGATATGGAGAAGGATAATTCATATCTGACAAGAGTTTATGAAGGAAAGATAGAGGTATCAAATCCACCTTATGAAATTCCAAAACCGCAGGCAGTTGGCGGTCCACAGCCCATTCCTGGACCATCAAGGATAGAAGGTCCCAAACAGGTAACATTTGAAGAATGGGTAGAAATAGTCGGTGCACTTCAGCAATACACAATAGCTCCTGACGGGACAAAAAAGAAGGAAGATTTCTCTCTTGAAGAGGATATGAAGCTTGAGTGGGTAAAATGGAACATGGAAAGGGATAAGTTAGTAGAAGGGTAATGTTGCTATAACTGTCTCACGAAAATTTTTGCCCATTATCTTAGTTCAAGAACATCCTGCATGTCATAGATTCCATGCGGCCTATCAACAATCCACAATGCCGCCTTTACAGCACCCCTTGCAAAATTATCCCTGCTCTGTGCTTTATGGGTAATCTCAAGCCTTTCACCGAGCCCTCCAAACATAACTGTATGCTCACCGACAATATCCCCAGCCCTTATTGTCTGGATGCCTATCTCTTCTTTCTTTCTCTCTCCGATAACACCCTTCCTCGCATACACGCCAACCTTTGATAAATCCCTATTAACGGAATCAGCTAAAATCTCGGCCATCCTTATTGCTGTCCCGCTTGGTGCATCTTTTTTTAATCTATGATGCGCCTCAATTATCTCAATATCATATTCATCACCAAGTATCTTTGCCATATCTCTGAGCACCTTAAACATGACATTTACACCAACACTCATGTTTGGTGAAAGGACGCATCTTATTTCTTTGGAAAGGTCTTTTATCTTTTTAAGATGTTCATCGGAGAAACCTGTCGTGCCGATAACTATTGCCTTCTTCTCTTCTGCTGCAGCATAGAGATGCTCCAATGACGAGGCAGGGGATGTAAAATCAATAATGACATCGCACCCTTTTATAATCTCTGTAATATCATCCGAAATAGAGATGTTATTCTTCCCTATTCCGGCTAATTCACCCGAATCTTTACCTATAAACTTTGAGCCTCTCTTTTCAGTAGCACCTACAAGCTTTATGCCCTCAGTCTCATTTATAATATTTATTATCCTGCACCCCATCTTACCAGCAGCACCTGTAACTATAACTTTAATCATAATAAACCATACCCTTTCATTACAATCTTAAGTCTCTCTAAATTTTTATCAGACATCTGACACAATGGAAGTCTCATCTCATTAGAGACCTTTCCCATTAAAGAGAGGGCAGTCTTGACAGGTATGGGATTTGTCTCATAAAACATGGCGTCATTTAATTGCCTCATTTTGAAATGCAACCCTTTTACCTTTTGAATATTCCCATTAAAATATTCATTGCACATATTGGCTACATCTCTTGGGGCAACATTTGCGGTAACTGATATAACACCCTTTCCTCCTATTGTAAGCAAAGGAAAAGTAGTAAAATCATCTCCTGAAAGAACAATAAAATTATCCCCGCAGAGAGCAATCACATCACTTACCTGTCTCATATCCCCTGTTGCCTCTTTTATACCTATGATGTTCTTTACCTTTGAAAGCTTCGCTACTGTATCAGGGAGCATATTTACACCTGTCCTTCCGGGGACATTATAAAGAAACTGTGGGATATCTACTGATTCTGCTATTGCCCTATAGTGCTGATATAACCCCTCCTGGGTAGGTTTATTATAATAAGGAGTTATTAAAAGGGCGGCATCTGCACCGGCAGACTTTGCATGACCTGTCAGCATTATAGACTCGGCTGTAGAATTTGAGCCTGTCCCTGCAATTACTGGAATCCTTTTATTGACAATCTCCACTGTAAGCTCAATAACCCTCTCATGTTCCTGATGAGAGAGTGTCGCCGACTCGCCTGTTGTCCCGCACGGAACGATCCCATGGGTCCCCTCTCTTATTTGGAATTCAATAAGGTTGGCGTAAGCCTTCTCATCTATCTTTCCATTCTTAAATGGAGTTACTATTGCTACAAAAGAACCTTTGAACATAAATTATTGTAGATTGACTATTGAAAATTGAATATTGAAGATTGTTAAATATATCCTTAAATCTTCAATCGACAATCTTCAATCCGACTCAATACCCCTCCTCCCACAGTTCGCCATTATACACAATTGCCGTATCCCCTTCCAGATACACATCCTTAAAACCTGTATGGTCAATTCTGAAATATATATTTAATATCTCTCCGCCCCTTGTTTTAACTGCTACAGGTGATTTCACCTGCCCACCAAGAGAAGTTATCAAGGCACTTGCCACTGCACCTGTCCCGCATGCAAGAGTCTCATCCTCAACCCCTCTTTCATAAGTTCTCATCAATATATTATGTTCATCCACAATCTGGGCAAAGTCAACATTTGTTCCCGCAGGCTGAAATTTTTTATGATATCTGATTTTTCTCCCTATCCCAACTACATCAAAATTTTCTATATTCGGAATAATCTTGACAGCATGTGGAACACCTGTATTTATAAAGGACAATACCCTTACCCTCTCATCAACTGGTATTTCAAGATTTCTCCTCAAGTCCTTTGGCTCAAGCATGGCAAGTTTAACCCTTCTTCCTTTTACCTCTGCCTTTATAATACCTGCCTTTGTCTCAAATGATATATTATCCTTTGCAATTTTGTGAATATATGCAAACCTCGCTGCACATCTCCCGCCGTTTCCGCACATCTCTGCCTCACTGCCGTCAGAATTATAAAATCTCCATCTAAAATCAACTTTATCTGAAGACTCTATTAAAATCAGCCCATCCGCACCTACTGAGAAATTTCTATGGCAGACTTTTGCAGCAAACTGACTTATATTCCCACCGACCAATCCTTTACGGTTGTCAATCAAGATAAAGTCATTCCCGCTCCCATTCATTTTATAAAAAGGAATCTTTGACATCAAACATCTCCTCCCTCTTTGATTTTAACAATTATATCAGATTCTTTATTCTGTTGCCATATTTTTGACCTTTTCCCTTGAAATAAATGCAATGTAGAGGTTAGAATTATGACATGAAAAATTATGTTATTGGGTTAGACCTCGGCGGTACAAATATAAGGGCGGCGGCTGTTACAAGAGGCGGGGAGATTCTTCACAGGGTTAAGATACCTACAGAAGTAGCAAATGGGAGAGAGAGGGTTATAGCGAATATTTTGAAAGTAATAGATAAAATAAAAAAGGAACTCAAAGGACTTAAACTCTCTGCGGTGGGAATGGGGATACCCGGGATAATATTTTTTAATAAAGGCATAGTTGCACAATCCCCAAATTTCCCCGACTGGATAGATTTTAATTTAAGAGAAAGATTAAGTAAAAATTTGGCTCTCCCCTTTTATATAGATAATGATGCAAATCTGGCTGCTGCAGGTGAAGGATGGCTTGGCGCTGGAAAAAAATTTAACAGTTTCTGTATGCTTACACTCGGCACAGGTGTTGGTGGCGGGATTGTTCTTAACAAAAATATATGGCGTGGTGAATACGGTATGGCAGGAGAATTGGGGCATATAACTATATATCCCGACGGTCATCCCTGTCCTTGTGGTAACAAGGGGTGTCTGGAACAGTATGCATCTGCTACTGGGATTGTTAGAATGGCAATGGAGGGGAAAGAGAAGTTCGGAGTTTGGAGTTCGGAGTTTGGAGAAAAGGATATTACAGCAGACATGGTATATCAGTTAGCTAAAAAAGGGAATAAAGATGCTCTTGAGATATTCCAAAAGATGGGGAGGATTCTTGGAATAGGGATAGCTGATTTGATAAATATATTAAATATTGAATTATTTGTTTTAGGCGGTGGAGTTGCAAATGCATGGGATTACTTCATCCCATCAACTATTGATGAAGTAAGAAAAAGGGCATACCGTATAACAGGAGAAGGGGTAAAAGTTGTTAAGGCAGAATTAGGTGATGATGCAGGAATATTCGGCGCCGCATATATGGCAATAGGAAAAAAAGGTAAAGAATAACCTTTTCCTTTACCTATCTTTTTTATGCAGCTTATAATCAATACTATCCACCAATGCTTGCCAGCTTGCCTCAATAATATTTCCTGAAACCCCTACAGTCCCCCATTTTGACTCGTAATCACCCGATTCAATCAAAACCCTCGTTTTTGCCTCAGTCCCTTTTTTCTCTTCAAGGATACGAACCTTGAAATCAATGAGCTTTGTCTCTTTAAGCTCAGGATAGAATTTTTCCAGCGCCTTTCTCAGGGCGTTATCAAGGGCATTGACAGGTCCATTCCCCTCTGCAGCAGCAACCTCAAGCTTATCACCCACCTGAATCTTTATAGTTGCCTCAGAAATCGGCTCCTCATCCATGTGCCTCTTTTCCACTATCACCCTGAACCCCTTTAAATCAAAGAATTTTCTTCTGACACCTTTTGCCTCCTTCATCAAGAGTTCAAATGAGCCTTCAGCACCTTCAAACTGAAAACCCTGATTCTCAAGCTCCTTTAGTTCATGCAGTATATGTTTTACAGCAGGGTCATGGCTTTCTATATCTATTCCATATTCCTTTGCCTTCCATAGGACATTGCTCCGCCCTGATTGCTCTGATACAAGGATACGCTGTGTATTTCCGACAAGTTCAGGTCGGACATGCTCATAGGTCTCGGGGTTTTTCATCACTGCACTTACATGAATCCCCCCTTTATGTGCAAATGCACTCTTACCTACATAAGGTCTGTGATTCCAGTGCCTCATATTTGCAAGCTCATCCACAAAATAAGATACCTCCCTCAACTTTTTCAACTGTCCATCAGTTATGCAGTCTAACTTTAACTTTATTTTTAGATTCGGAATTATTGAGCATAGATTGGCATTGCCGCACCTCTCCCCATATCCGTTTATAGTCCCTTGAACCTGTCCTGCCCCCAGAGTTACAGCAACTATAGTATTCGCCACTGCCATCTCAGCATCATTATGGGTATGAATGCCGAGTGGTTTTGAAATATTCTTTTTAACATCGGCAAATATTACAGGCAGTTCATTTGGCATTGTCCCGCCATTAGTATCACAGAGGACAATAACATCGGCACCGGCATCCTCTGCTGCCTTGAGTGTCTTTATTGCATACTGGGGATTGCCTTTATATCCGTCAAAAAAATGCTCTGCATCAAGCATAACCTCAGGGACACGGGATTTTAAATATTTGACAGAGTCATATATCATCTCAAGATTCTCCTCAAGGCTTGTGCGGAGGGCATCCCTTACATGGAGATCCCATGTTTTCCCCAAAAGTGTTACCACAGGTGTTTTTGCAGTTAGCAGTGCCGCTATGTTTTCATCTGTATCCACCTTTACCTTTGGTTTTCTCGTGCTTCCAAAGGCAGCTACCTTTGCATGATGTAATTTATATTTCTTTATCTCACTAAAAAATTCAGTATCCTTCGGGTTTGCCCCTGGCCATCCACCCTCAATATAGTGGACACCAAGTTCATCTAATTTCAGGGCAATCCTTATCTTATCCTCAAGAGAGAAGGATATATCCTCCGACTGGCTCCCGTCCCTTAATGTAGTATCGTATATTTTTATCTGTCGCATAAAAATAAAGATTAAGGTTGAGGTCAAGGTTAAGGATTAAGGAATCTTAGCCTCAGCCTCAGCCTTAGCCTTAACCTTTTCCCAAATTAAATGCATCATGCAATGTTCTAACAGCCAATTCTGCATACTTTGAATCAATCACACATGAAATCTTTATCTCAGATGTGCTTATCATTATTATATTAATATTTTCTTTTGCCATTGCAGCGAACATCTTAGCAGCAACACCTGAGTGGCTCTTCATGCCTACACCTACAATGGATATCTTTGCAATATTCTCATCCAATTTAACATCCTGAGCCCCGATCTTCTCAACCATATCCTTTGTAACACGAAATCCTATCTTTGAATCAGACTTGGGCACAGTAAAAGAAATATCTGTCAACCCTTTCTCACTCACATTCTGGATAATCATATCCACATTAACACCTTCTTCAGCAATCTTTCCGAATATCTCTGCTGCAATACCCGGCCTGTCAGGAACCCCTACGATTGTGAGTTTTGCCTGATTCTTATCTGAAATCACACCTGAAACCATTACCTCTTCCATTTCCTTATCCTCCCCTGTAACAAGTGTCCCCTCCCCTTCTCCAAATGTCGGCTTTACATGAATGGGGACATTGAACTTTGCTGCAAACTCCACAGATCGGCTCTGCAAAACCTTTGCACCAAGACTCGCCATCTCAAGCATTTCTTCATAACTAATCTTTTTTATCCTGCGGGCATTAGGAACTGCAGAGGGGTCGGCAGTATAAACCCCATCCACATCATCCTTATATATTATACACCTGTCAGCCTTTAATGCAGATGCCAGTGCCACAGCAGTTATATCCGAGCCGCCCCTTCCGAGTGTTGTAACATCACCTTTTTCACTTATTCCCTGAAATCCTGCAACTATCGGTATAATCCCTTTTTCAATCGCTTCTTTAAGTCTATCGGCAGTAATCTTTTTTATCCTTGCACGGAAATGGAATGAGTCAGTAATAATGCCAACCTGCCTCCCTGTAAAGGATATAGCCCTGTATCCCATAGACTGTATTGCCATTGCCAACAGCGATGCAGATATTCTCTCGCCGCTGGAGAGAAGAAGGTCAAGCTCCCTCTGACTCGGCTCACTGGAAACCTGATGAGCCATCTTAAAGAGCCTGTCAGTCTCCCCTGCCATTGCAGAGACCACAACAACAACATGGTCGCCAGAATTACAGGCATCCACAACCTTCTTCGCAACTTCACGAATCTTATCTATATTCCCTACAGATGTCCCGCCGTATTTATGAACTAATAGTGCCATATCTAATTTACGATTTATGATTTACGATTTACGATTTGAAATTTAAAATCAAAAATCTAAACTTGTAATCTAAAATCAAGAGAGTCCCATTGTCTCATTGACTTCTGCCAAAGTTTGCTGGGCTATCTTTCTTGCCTTCTTTGAACCCTCATGGATTATCTCATTAATCTTTTTTGGATTTCCTGCAAGCTCTTTCCTCTTTTCATAAATAGGTTTCATATAGTCATTAAGATTCCTCGCCATCATCAATTTGCAATCTGTGCATCCAATACCTGCTGTGGTGCAGCCTGTATATACTTCTGCGACCTCTTTTGCAGATGAAAATATCTTGTGAAATGTAAATACAGTGCAAACCTCCGGATTCCCCGGGTCGCTCCTCTTTACCCTCTGAGGGTCTGTTATCATTGTCCTCAGCTTTCTCACCACAACATCAGGCGGATCGGATAGAAAAATTGCATTCCCATAGCTCTTGCTCATCTTTCTGTTATCAAGACCCGGCAGCTTTGGCACTTCAGAAATGAGAGACTCAGGCTCAATGAAGACTTCTTTTTTATATATGAAATGAAATCTCCTCACAATCTCCCTCGTCAACTCAAGATGGGGAAGCTGGTCAATACCTACCGGGACACAATTGGCTTTATATATGATAATATCCGCTGCCTGAAGAATCGGATAACCGAGAAATCCATAAGTAGTCAAATCCCTATCCTTTATCTCCTGCTGTTTCTCCTTATAAGTTGGATTCCTCTCAAGCCAAGGGACAGGGGTTATCATGGAGAGCAGGAGATGTAAAACTGCATGTTCATGGATTAGAGACTGTAAAAATATAGTGCTTTTCTCCGGGTCTATCCCTGAAGCAAGCCAGTCAACGGCTACATTGAATATATTGTCCTTTATCTCATGGGTATCTTCATAGGATGTGCTTAATGCGTGCCAGTCTGCAATAAAATAGAAGCAGTCATACTTATCCTGCAATTTCTTCCAGTTCTCCAATGCACCGAGGAGATTGCCAAGATGAAGCCTTCCCGATGGCTGCATACCGCTTAAAACTCTCTTCTTTTCCATTTTATAAGTTATTAGTGTTAGTTGTTAGTGTTAGACTGACACTAATCACTGACACTTGCTAAATCGGCCTTCCAAGGAGTATATATATCACCATTCTTATAATAGGCACAATTGTTATATCTATTGCACTGCTCGCTATAAGGACAAGCAATATTATGAAGCCATACGGCTCTATTTGACTATACTTAATAGCCTGCTTCTGTGGCAGGATTCCAACCAAGATTCTCCCTCCATCAAGCGGCGGAAGCGGAATAATATTAAATATTGCAAGCCCTACATTTATTACAACACTGTAATATACCATAAGTCCTATAGGGTCAATAACCATCAGGAGGTATTTGTTATCAGAGACAGGCATTTTTATTATCCCCCTGTAAATAACAGCACTGATAACCCCGATTATCAGATTTATTCCAGGACCCGCCATTGCCACCCACATCATATCCTTCCTCGGATTTTTCAGGTTGCGGGGATCAATAGGGACAGGCTTTGCCCATCCTATCATCCTCGTCATAATAAATACAAGCGTTCCAACCAGATCAAGGTGGCTTATAGGGTTTAATGTTAATCTCCCTGCAAGCCTTGCTGTATGGTCGCCAAGCTTATCCGCTACGAATCCATGAGCAACCTCGTGAAAAGTAATTGCTACAAGCATGGGAATAGCTAATACTGATATTAATTGTATTATAGAATTTATATCATTCATAAAATTTATTTCTAAAAATAAAAACCCACATACCTATTCCTCTTTGACGATACCCTTTGGCAACTCAATCCCGTAGAAATATGTGCGGGGTTTACCACTAAAACCGCATTAAACACTATGCATCCTATCAAAAATATATCTCAAAAAAATGAAATAAACAATCAAAAAAATATAAGGCAGTCCCTCTATTGACAACAAAAAAATAAGGATTATATTAAAGTTATGGACACGGCTCAAAGGCCCTTAATTTGAATTAGAGGAGGTGATAATTATGATGCTGAGAGATATAATGGAAAAAGATATCGTAACCGTTACACCTGATATGACTGTGAGAGAAGCTGCAAAGAAGATGAAAGAGGAGAAGATTGGATGTATATTAGTGACAGAGAATGGAAGCCTTAAAGGTATTTTGACTGACAGGGATATAACCTGCATGATAGTAGCTGATGGAAAAGACCCAAATTACACTATGGTCAAGGAGATAATGAACTGTGATGTTGTCTATACAAGCCCGGAGACAGATATCTTAGAGGCATTTAAGATAATGGCAGGACACAAGATTAGAAGGCTCCCTCTCAAATTTAACGGAAAATTAGAAGGGATAGTTTCTATATCAGACCTAGCCCCTATCTTAAAGAATGAGATGGATAATTTCTTCCATGTGGAAGAGGTTTATCATCATTAGTGGATAAGAGAAAAATCTTTAAAAGGGCCTTTGAGCAGTATTAATTTATGCCTTTTTTTTTACCTTTATAATCTTCCTCCTTTAAGTTAAATTGTGAGTATATGAATGCAATTGAAGGGTTCAGAACACAGATGGAAAAGAGAGAAGGATTAAGAGAGTTGAACTAAAGTATCTCTTTTCCAGGTTATATCATCTCGTCTTGGATAGTCTATGTTGTAGTGAAGCCCGCGGCTCTCCTTTCTCATCATGGCGCATTGTATAATAAGGTCAGCGATAGTGGCAATATTCCTAAGTTCAATAAGGTCACTGGTTATTATAAAATTCCAGTAGTATTCTTTTATCTCATCCAGCAGAATATCTATCCTTCTCTTCGCCCTGTTAAGCCTTTTGTTTGACCTGACGATACCAACATAATTCCACATCGTTCTCCTGATTTCATCCCAGTTGTTTGATACGACTACCGATTCGTCACTGTCAACAGCATTTCTTATATCCCATGGAGGGATTGAAATATCTTCGGATGGGATTTTCTTCATATCCTGAATAGCCATTTCAGATGCTCTGTGGGCAAATACGAGTGCCTCAAGGAGGGAGTTGCTTGCCAGTCTGTTGGCACCATGGACATCTGTGCAGGCAACCTCTCCGGCTGAATAAAGCCTTCCAATATTTGTCCTGCCGTAAAGGTCAGTTACAACCCCTCCGCATGTATAATGTGCGGCAGGGACTACAGGGATCGGAGACTTTGTCATATCCATGCCGAGTGAAAGACATTTTTTATATATTGTCGGGAATCTCTCCCTTACCCGGTAGCCTTCTAAGTGGGTAACATCAAGATAGACACAATCATCACCGCTTTTTTTCATCTCATAGTCTATTGCCCTTGCAACAGCATCCCTCGGTGCAAGACAGCCCATAGGATGATAGTTTTCCATGAATGTCCTTCCGTCCTTCAGTTTAAGAATGCCGCCCTCTCCTCGGACAGCCTCAGAGATGAGGAATGATTTTGCCTCCGGATGATACAAGCAGGTGGGATGAAACTGAATAAACTCCATATTCGCAATCTTTGCACCTGCCCTGTAAGCCATAGCAATACCGTCACCTGTGGCTATATCGGGATTTGATGTATAAAGATATACCTTTCCTGCACCGCCAGTGGCAAGAAAGGTAATCTTTGAGAGAAAACTTATTACCTCCCCTTTGTTTTTATCCAGAACATATGCACCAATAACTGCATCTTCATCACTCCCCAATGTAATATTCTTATCTAATTTGCCTTTTGTGATGAGGTCTATTGCAATATGATTTTCATATATCTTTATATTGCTATTTTTCCTTACCGCTTCTATAAGCGACCTTTTTATCTCTGCACCAGTGAAATCCGCTGCGTGAACTATCCTCCTTTTTGAATGCCCTCCCTCTTTCCCAAGTGCTAAGACATCACCATTATCTTTCCTGAATGAAAATTTTGTACCGAGCTCCATTAACTCTTTTACCCTCTCCGGTCCATTCTCAACCAGCAGTTTTACAGCCTCTTCATTGCAAAGCCCTGCTCCTGCCTCAATTGTATCTTTGATATGGAGCTCATAAGAGTCATCCTCAGCCATAACAGATGCAATTCCCCCCTGTGCATATTTTGTGCTTGATTCTTCGCAGTCTCTCTTTGTAACAATGGCAACGCTTCCGTATTTGCATATCTTAAGTGCAAAGGATAATCCTGCAATACCACTGCCGATTACTAAAAAATCTGACCTTATTTCCATAAAATCTATGATAGCAGAGAGGCCTATTCATTTTCAAATTGAAATTTTTGGAATTATCTGATTAAATAAGTGATAGTTTTTAGTGTCAGTGTCAGTTAAGGAAGTTATTACTAACACTAATCACTGGCACTAACACAGTTATTATCTGTGATTTCATTAAGTTTTTGTTCATATGAGTATTTTAATTGTTGATGATTCGGTTGATAATTGCTTTCTTTTTAAATATATTCTTGAGAATGCAGGATATACAAAGGTGTTGACTGCAGGGTCGGCACATGATGCCTTTAAAATTCTCGGAATGGATAACTCATTGGGGGCAGATACTGATATTGATTTAATATTAATGGATATTACGATGCCTGAAGTGGATGGTATTGAGGCATGTCGTCGGATTAAATCAGTAGAAAGGCTCAGGGATATTCCAATTATAATGGTAACAGCAAAGACAGAAGAGAGTGACCTTGAGGCCGCATTTTCTGTCGGTGCAATGGATTACATAATAAAGCCATTGAGGAGTATAGAATTATTGGTTCGCTCACGGTCGGCACTCAATCTGAAAAAAGAGATTGACCGCCGCAAAAATCGCGAACAAGAATTACTGAACTTAAATAAAGAATTAAAGGATTCCATAGAGACTATTAAAACACTGCGGGGTCTTATCCCCATCTGTGCAAGCTGTAAGAAGATCCGTGATGATAAAGGCTATTGGAACCAGATAGAGACATATATCCAGAAACACTCAGAAGCCGAGTTTAGCCATGGGATATGTCCTGAATGTGCAAGAAAGTTATACCCTGAGCTTTACAAAAAGACTTAAAAAATATTTGACAATACTTGTTTTTCTCTGCTAACATCGAAACCTATTGAACCTACACAAGATGAGTGAAGATGATAATAAAAAAGGGAAATTAAAGCCCTTTAAGGATTTGTATCTAATATCAATGGTGGGTATTCAGTTGGTAGTTTCAATACTTGTTGGACTTATCATTGGTATTTATCTGGATAGTAAGTTTGGCACAAGTCCGATTCTTACATTAATATTTTTATTGTTTGGTATAGGAGCGGGATATATTAATTTCTTCAGGGTTTTTAGAGGAGAGCAGAAATAATGGGTAGTATATTGGCAGGCATTTTATTGGGCGGCACCATTTGTATTTTGAACATCAAAGGGCTCAATTTTATTGTAAAGTACCTTTTATTAGACATAAAAAATGTCAGGAAGGCAAAAACGGTGGCTTTTACTGTTCTCTTTCGCTATCTTTTAATTGCAGGAGTATTATATTTGTCTGTGAAAAGCCATTTTGTAAACATAGTGGCATTTATAATAGGATTCTCAATTGTCCTTTTTTCAGCAATTGCTATATTGCTGAGACAATATAGAAAGGATGTAAAAGTAAATGGAAGAACCTCTCCTTTACATTAATGTGCCAGGACTTGAACACTACCCGCATGTAACCTATACATGGGTTATTATGATAGTATTAGCAATTTCATCTTATTTAGTAGGCAGGAGGATAACACTCATCCCAGAAGGGGGAGGGCAGAACTTCTTTGAAGCGGCTGTAGAGTGGATTGCCAATTTTATGGAAGAGAATATAGGGCATGGTGGCAGTAAATATATGCCTCTTATTGGAACTCTGGCATTTTTTATCCTATCCTGTAATTTAATAGGACTTATACCGGGTTTTATTTCTCCTACTGCCAATATAAATACAAATGCAGCTATGGCTGTGGTGGTATTCCTCTCATACCATTATATCGGCATAAAAAAACATGGTATTGTAAAATATAGCAAGTCCTTTGCAGGTCCTATCTGGTGGCTGGCTCCATTGATGCTTCCCGTAGAGATTATTGCACATCTGGCAAGACCACTCACACTTACACTTAGGCTCTTTGGAAATATTAAAGGAGAGGATCTTGTATTGATTATTCTGGCTTCAGTATTTCCTCTGCTTGCACCTGTACCAATGATGTTTCTCGCTATCCTTACCAGTATAATACAAACTGTGATATTTTCGCTCCTTTCAATGTTCTATATTGCCGGTGCATTGGAGGAGCATCATTGAATAAACTCAAAAGTCTAAGTTTAAAGGTCGAAAGTAAGGAATAAAAATCTTTGATTTTAAAAGAAAGGAGGTAGAGGAATGACCAGGAAGATATTAGCACTTAGTTTTGCGTTTTTTATTATTATGTTTGCCATGTCCCCGCTGGCAATAGCTGCTGAAGAAATCAGCATTGCCCAGTATAAATACTACGGTTATGTGGTCTTAGGGTGTATTGGCGGATTGTGTATTGCTGCTGTTGGTGGCGGTATGGCTATGAGTGGTGCCGTAAAGAGTGCCATGACCGGAATTGCAAGAAATCCAGGGGCAGCAGAAAAGATGACCATACCTCTTATTATAGGATTGGCTCTCATGGAATCGTTGGTTATCTACACCTTTGTTATTGCCCTTATCCTGCTCTTTGTAAAACCATACGGTTAATGTAAACTATTTACAGCGTCAGATGGCTGTTTCAGCGAGTCTGGCGCTGTATCATAATCCCTGATATATTTATATCTTCCTTAAGAAACCCTTTTAGTGGATTTTTCCCTTTCATTGCATTAAAATTAGATTTATGAAAGCCATGATTCTTGCGGCAGGATACGGAGAGAGGATGAGACCCCTTACCAACAGCATACCAAAACCTCTCCTGCCAATAAGTGATAAGCCGATATTATATTATACCCTTCAGTTGCTTAAGAAGAATGGAATTTTTGAAGTAGTTATAAATCTCCATCATCTACCTGATATGATTATGGATGCATTTGGAGATGGCTCTTCTTTTGGGATGAAGATTCACTATTCCTATGAAAAGGAGATACTTGGGACTGCAGGGGGAATAAAAGCGGCAGAGAAAATTTTAAAAGATGGGACATTCCTTGTGATTAACAGTGATATACTTGTGGACATAGATATAAACAAGGTATTGGAATTTCACAAACAAAAGAGGGCAGTGGTTACAATGGTTTTAAGGCAGGATACTGCTGTTGATAGATACGGTGCTATTGAAATTGATTCAGATGGGAGAATAAGGAGATTTCTCGGCAAGCCTGAATATAAAGGGAGCTTGCCTTTGAAAAAAATGATGTTCACAGGGATACATATAGTTGAGCCTGAAATCTTTGATGAGATACCATCTAAAAAATACTGTGGGATAACAGAGGAGACATATCCAAAACTGATGAATAAAAACACTCTTATGTATGGATATGAATTCAATGGCTACTGGATTGATATAGGGACACCTGAAAGATATGAGAATGCAAAGGGAGAGGTAGCAAAAATATTCAACACATATTAGCCACAGACTTACACAGACATTTTAAACCGCTTGAACCGATTGAATCGCTTTAAATTGGTCAGTGAAATTTTGTGGCTGATTTTTTTCTGTGTTTTTTTCTTGACATGGATATTAACTTTGTGTAACTTATAAAAGTTTTTTAAAGATAGTGAAGATGACATAAATCATAGTTTTGAATTTTGATTTTTTTCTTGACATAGTTTTGAATTTTGTATATTTTTTACTATCGCATATTTTTGGCTCTCAATTAAAGACTTTAGGGGAGGGGTCTTAATGAAGAGGTTCTTGTCTTTTACATCTTATCTTTTATCTGCACACTGTCATATTAAAAAAGGAGGAATGAAATGGGATTTTTAAGGAAAGGTTTGTTTAAGGGAGTATCTTTCAGATTCACATCACTCACAGCTTGTCTATTTTTATTATTCTTTGCTTCTACACTTATCCTTCCGGTTGCTTATAACGGTTCAATATTATTAAATTCTGCATTAGCCACAGAGGCTCCTGCACCTGCACCAGCAGGTGAACATGCATCACCTGTTCTGAGCAAAGCCGAAGGAAAGGCTGAAGAGGGGAAAAAGGAAGGGGAGGAAGGATTTACTTATCAACCAGCACCGAAACTGAAAGTTGGGGATTATCCAATTGTCAAAGGATTTAACAGCCGTATAGCTGTATGGATAGTTGCACAATTACATCTCTGGTTTGGGGCATTTGTTCTTGCAGTCCCGATTTTTGTTCTTGTAATAGAGGGTGTTGGTATGGCAACAAAGGATGAGAGATATGACCACATGGCACATGAGTTTATTAAGGTCAGTATGACGGCATTCTCACTTACAGCCTCACTCGGAGGATTACTTACAATAATGTTTGTTTCGTTCTACCCTGATTTCTTTAAATATATGGCAGCTATATTCGGAAAGACGATGATAATATATGCCATCCTTTTCTTCGGGGAGAGTTTCTGTCTTTATATTTATTACTACGGCTGGGATAGGATGAATAAGGGTTTCAGCAAGTGGGTGCATCTTACAATGGGACTTATGTTGAATGTCTTTGGTATGACTCTGATGGTTCTCTCAAATGTATGGGCTTCATTTATGATGGCACCATCAGGTGTTGATGATGCCGGTGTATTTACAGGAAACATCTGGGAAGCTATGAGGGGTCCATTATGGAATCCTATAAACCTCCACAGGTTTATTGCAAATATCGCCTTTGGCGGCTCTATAGTGGGTGCCTATGCGGCATATAAATTTTTGAGTGCCAAGACTAATGAGGAAAAGGCTCATTATGACTGGATGGGATACACAGCGAATTTTATAGCAATTTTCGGTTTTTTACCATTGCCTTTTGCAGGTTACTGGCTCATGAAGGAGGTATATGGCTATAGCCAGCAGATGGGTATAACCGCAATGGGCGGTGCATTTGCATGGCTCTTTATAATTCAGGCAGTTTTAATAGGAGCTCTTTTCCTCGGTGCAAACTACTATTTATGGTGCGGTATGGGGAGGATAAAGGGTTCCGAGAGATATACACCTGCAATCAAATATCTTATAGTAGTTATAGTTGGTTGTTTTCTTGTATGGTTTACACCTCACACACTCATAATGACAGCAAAGGAGGTTACACAGGTAGGGGGGACACACCATCCTGTATTGGGGTCATTAGGTGTTATGTCTGCAAAGAATACTGCAGTTAATATATTGATAGTCTCTACCTTCTTGAGCTTCATGCTTTATAGAAGGAGTAATAAAATCGCAACGGCATCATGGACAAGCACTGGGAATGCCATTCAGGTAGCACTCTTTGCTGCCGGTGCTATAAATATTGTCACACTTGGAGTATATGGCTATTTCATACCGGCAAATATAAGAATAGGTCTATCAATTCCTCAGGTTATGACGACTTTAACTGTAATTATTGTAAGCTCTTTAATAGATGCATTTATGTATAAGGGGGCAAAGTCCACAGGACCTATTGAGTGGGGCAAGATGGGTCCACGCTCTCAATATGCACTCTTCCTATTAGCAGTATCCTTCACATGGCTGATGGGTTTGATGGGTTATGTCCGTTCAGCCCTCAGACAGCACTGGCATGTATATACGGTATTGAGAGATAATTCATTAGATGCCTTTACACCAACACTTGGATATGCGGCAGGTATTATAACGATAGCAGTTTATATATTTATAGCCCTTGTTATCTTTGCGTTCTGGATTGCGAACTTCAGTGCGAAGAAACATGTGGAGGCTTCACATTAAGAAGATTTAAATAGAGGAATTAACTTGCATAATTTTACCTTAATAAAGGAGGGGGGCAAATGAAAGTCTTTATCCGTATCATGATTTTTAGTGTTTTAATATCAATGACATACTGGGGGTTCTCAAACTACGGCATCCCCCAGGTTATCCCTGAGGCTCCGCCGGTAGAAGAGAAGATAAGCGGCTCTATGACTATGGACCAGTATATTGCCCTCGGTGGAAAGATATTTAACGGAAAAGGAACGTGTACCCTCTGTCACAATCCTGTTGGCGGAAGGGCACCTCTTCTTGTTGAGAGTGGTAAAGATGGTGCTCCTGTAGGTGCAAGGGCAGCGGATAGAATAAAAGACCCAAGATATAAGGGTAAGGCAAAGACAGCAGAAGAATATATACACGAATCAATGGTTGAACCATCAACATTTGTTGTTGCTGGTTTTGGTAAACCCGGGACAAATGATACAGTGAGCCCAATGCCCAATATAAATAAGGGTTCAATTGGACTTAATGAGGCTGAGATAGGGGCAGTAATATCATATCTTCAAAAGTCAGCAGGTGTTCAGGTTACAGTGAAACTGCCAACAGGCGCTGCACCGGCAGCCGCTGAGGCACCGGCTGAGCCGCAGAGTGCAAAGACTCCTGAAGAGGCATTTGGAAAGCATGGATGCACAACATGCCATAAAATTCCTGGGATTGAGGAGGCAGGAGATGTGGGTCCTGATCTGACAGGGTTATCTGCAAGGGCGGGAAATAGGGTAAAGGGACTGGTTGCAGAGCAGTATGTAATGCAGTCAATACTTACACCCGATGCATATACAGTAAAGGGTTTTGAGCCAGGCACAATGCCGGGAGATTTGGGTGAGAAGATGACAGTAAAGGAACTGGATATGATAATTAAATATTTATTGGAGAAAAAGGGGTAAAAACAGGATTAGGGGTTAGCGATTAGCGTATAGTTACTAACCGCTAACCGCTAACCGCTAATTATAGGGGAGGTTAATGATGAGAAAATTGATACAGGCAGTAGTTTTAATTCTGGTCTTTTATTTAATTTTAAAAATCGGGATACCTGCATTAGGTTCATTCATGCATCATGGGACATGGCCTGTAGTGCCGACAAATCTCATGAGAATATATGTGTTTTTTATAATAACAGGTGTTCTTCTGTATCTGACATTTAATGAAGAGTCTGCAAAGGAGCTTGGCAAACCAATAAAAGAGATTTATGGAAGCCCGGAAAAAGGTGGATTAAGAATGATTGTTATTGCAGTCATTGCACTTTTTGGCGGGTATGTTACCTATCAGAATGTAAAACCGAGTTTTGAGGCACCAGTGGAATTGAGGTCTATTCACCCTGCACCGCCTTCATCAGTGGAGATGTGGGGAAAGCCGTATAACCTCCTTACACTGACAAATCCCTTCAGGGAAGATAAGGCAAATTTTGAGAAGAATGTAAGAGAAGGTGGAACTGTATATTTTAAAAACTGCTTTTACTGTCATGGTGATAAATTAGATGGAAAGGGTCATTACTACAGCGGATTGTCCCCACTTCCTGCAAACTTTGTTGATGTGGGAACAATAGCACAGCTTCAGGAGTCATTCTTATTCTGGAGAATCGGAACTGGTGGTCCTGGTCTTCCAAAAGAGGGTGCACCATGGCGTTCTGCAATGCCAATATGGCAGCATTTTCTAAGTGAAGAGGAGATATGGAAGGCAATCCTTTTCCTCTATGATTATACGGGTCACTCACCAAGGACATTTGGATAATATCAGAGCTTTTAATTAAGAGGATTTGGAAATGGAGGTCTTTCAGAAGGCAGGGGGTATAATGACGAAGAGCAATTTTGTTATTGTTACCCCTAAAACAAAGGTATTTGATGTTGCATTAGCAATAATTAATGGTGAAGTTAGTGGAATTCCGGTTGTAGATGATGATAAGAAAGTAGTGGGGATTATAACGGAATTTGATATTATAAGGGCAATAAAAAAGGGGAAGGACATAAAAGTTATAAATACAGAAGAAATAATGACTAAAAAACCAATAACAGTGAATGAAGATACCGCTCTAATTGAGATAGTTGATATACTTGAGACAAAACATGTTATAAGGGTTCCGGTTGTTGATAAGAGCGGGAAATTAGTTGGTATTGTATCAAGGAGGGATGTTTTAAAAGGGATTACCGAATTTAATGGTGCACCTCAGATATGGCTTTAACATTAGTAAGCAGTAGGCAGTAAACAGTAGGCAGTAGAAAAACTGCTTACTCCTTACTGCCTACTTTTTAGAAGGAGGGATTAAAATGGAATTATTTAAGAAGGCAGTAGGGATAATGACAAAGAATAATTTTATCACTGCAACTCCGAAGTCAAAGGTATCTGATATTGCATTGACAATGATAAGCGGAGAGGTGAGCGGTATCCCGGTTATAGATAAGGATAAGAAGGTTATGGGGATTGTAACGGAGTTTGATATTATTAGGGCAGTAAAACAGGGGAAAGATATTAAAAATATTACTACTGAAGATATTATGAGTAAAAATCCAATTACCGTGAATGAGGACACACCTGTCAGTGATATAACTAATATACTGGAAACGAAAAACATTATCAGGGTTCTGGTTGTTGATAAAAGTGGAAAATTAGTTGGTATCGTGTCAAGGAGGGATATTTTAAAAGGGGTCACAGAGATTGAGGGTGCGCCTCAGATTTGGTGGTGAAAATTTTAAAAAGGCTGAAGGCTTAATGCTGAAAGCTAATAATTAATAAAAGGGGGTAATGATGGGAAAGATTAGATTTTTTTTATTGTCTTTTTTAATTGTATTTTTTATTTCATCATCTCTATTTGCCGCTCAGGGAGATAAAGAAGCCGGGAGAAAGATTTATGATAAGAAGTGCTGGTGGTGTCACGGCGAGAAGGGGGAGGGAAATGGCCCTGCCGCTGAGTTCCTGCTGCCTCCGCCAAGGGATTTTACACTTGGTGTCTATAAATACAAGAGTTCACCTCCCGGTCAGGTGGCAAGTGATGACGATATATTCAGAATGATAAGTGATGGTATGCCCGGCTCTATGGTAGGAACAGCTATGCCTGCATGGAAGGATGTCTTATCTGAAAAAGATAGGTGGGATTTGGTTGCATATATAAAAAGTTTAACAGATATCTTTGAGAGTGAGAAGGCATCAGGACAGATAAGTTTTGGCAGTGAGGTGTCTTCTTCTGAAGATAGTATTAATAAAGGAAAAGAGGCTTTTAAAAAGGCGAAGTGTTTTGAGTGTCATGGTGAGAATGGAAAAGGGGATGCCGTAAAAAAACTTAAGGATGACTGGGGCTTCAGGGTATGGCCCAGAAACCTGACAAAGCCATGGACATTCAGGGCGGGGAGTGAGCCAAAGGATATATTCACAAGGGTATCAGTGGGTATCCCTGGAACACCAATGCCATCATTTGCTGACCCGAAGAGTGAGACCAAATTGAGTGATGATGAACGATGGCATGTGGTGAACTATGTTAAGTCCATTACTGATGATTCAAAGAAAATTAAAGAGGGTGAGATTGTTGTAAAGGCAAAAAATATTGAAGGGGAATTACCTGCTGATGTAAATGCCCCTGAGTGGAATAATGCATCAGCAACAGCTTATCAAATGGTCCCACAGATTATTGCAAAGGAAAGATTTTTTAAGCCAACCAATGATGGTATTACTGTTAGGGCATTATTTAATGATAAGGAGATAGCCTTTTTATTAGAATGGGATGACAGGACAAAGAGTATTCCCGGAGATGCAGATGCAGAAAAACTGTCAGAGGGTGAAGTTTTTGAAGATGCAGTTGCTATTCAGTTGCCTACTTCAATCCCTGAGGCAATGCAGAAACCATATTTTGGTCATGGTGATAAGGAGATGGGTGTAAATCAATGGTATTGGAGCAGTGGAAATGCGGCGGCAGCAAAGGTTATAGATTCAACTGGTCTTGGGTCAGGAAAGGCAAGAGATGCTGCTAAGACTGATGTAAAAGGAAAAGGAGAATATAAGGCAGGTGTATGGAGGGTAATATTAAAGAGGAGTCTTACAACTGCAAATGCAAAGGATGAGCTTCAGTTTGAGGCAGGTAAATTCATACCAATAGGATTTGCAAACTGGGATGGTTCAAATGGAGAAAAAGGCTCTAAACATACCATGACAACATGGTACTGGGTATTGTTAGAGCCAAAGGCAGGTAGCAAGGTCTATACATATCCTGCCGCTGCTATAATAGTTCTTGTAGTAGGACAATTATGGTTTGCAAGGAGTATGAGAAAAGATTATGAAAAATAAATAAGAACAGGAGGTGATGAATTAGTCGTTAATCAATAGTCATTAGTAAATAGTCAATGATATTAAAAGGAGGTTATTTAGATGAAGTCGTTAAAATTATTAATAAGCTTGATTGTATTCGCTCTGTTTCTTTCAGTAGGGATTGGTAATTCAATAGCTGATGAGAAAAAAGGAAAGGCTCTTGTTGAGTCAAAAAAATGTGGAAGCTGTCATAAGATGCAGGGTCCTCCAGATAAGACAATTGCAGATGTATTAAAGAGGAAGGCACCTGATTTATTTTATGCAGGGAGCAAGTTTAAAATAGAATGGCTTGAAGGTTTTCTCCAGAAGCCGACAATGATAAGGCCAGCAGGGACAGTATATGTAAATAATATTAAGATGGGTGAGAAGAAGGATGAAATAGGCGATGTAAAGCCATGTACATCTGCACTCTCAAAGGATGAGGCACATGAGGTTGCCGAATATCTCATGACCATGAAAGAACCCACCATGAAGACAGGTGTTATTGTTGATGATAAATTCTCAAAGGCAAAGGCAAAGGTGCTGTTTGGCCAGAAAGAGGGATGCAGCGGCTGCCACAGGGATAAGGCTGATTCAGGCGGGACATCATGTCCGACACTTTACAATGCAGGTGAAAGGCTGAATCCTGACTGGGTTTTTGACTTTTTAAAGAATC
>Ga0209321_10000262_pt1 | contig 33158 bp, 24 predicted proteins | sample Rifsed16ft4_FD_184012 | JGI IMG/M metagenome (GOLD analysis project Ga0209321, IMG submission 184012) | Soil microbial communities from Rifle, Colorado, USA - sediment 16ft 4 - CSP-I_5_4 (version 2) | ecosystem: Environmental > Terrestrial > Deep subsurface > Rock core/Sediment | place: Rifle...
TTTAATATCTCAGAAATTATTGTCTCGCTTGTAATTTCTTCGGCTTCAGCTTCATAAGTAACTGCGATCCTATGCCTAAGTACATCCGAACAAATAGCGCGGACATCTTCAGGAATTACGTAACCTCTTCTTTTTAGAAATGCCATTGCTTTTGCACCAAGTGCAAGATTGATTGAAGCACGGGGCGATGCTCCATAGCTTATTAGATCAGTTAATTTTCCAAGGTCAAATTGCTGCGGTGCTCTCGTAGCAAAAACAATATCGAGAATGTACTTTTCAATTTTATCATCAATGTAAACTTCGTGAACAATATTTCGCGCTCGCAAAATATCGTCTATAGAAATAACCGGATTTACATTCACTTCTGAAAAATTAATATTCTGCCGCATTATTTTTAATTCTTCTTCACGCGATGGATAAGTAATTTTAAGTTTTAACATGAATCTATCAACCTGTGCTTCAGGTAATGGATAGGTTCCTTCCTGCTCAATTGGATTTTGAGTTGCCAGAACGAGAAACGGTTCTTGAAGCTTATGAGTTGTTTCGCCGATTGTCACCTGTCTCTCTTGCATTGCTTCAAGCAAAGCGCTTTGCACTTTGGCAGGTGCACGGTTTATTTCATCGGCTAAAATAAAATTTGCAAAGATTGGACCTTTCCTTATCAGAAAATTTCCATCTTTTTGATTGTAGATCATCGTTCCGATTAAGTCTGCCGGAAGAAGATCAGGCGTAAATTGAATGCGCTGAAACTTTGCTTTCATGGAAGCAGCCAGAGTTTTGATTGCTAAAGTCTTTGCCAGACCCGGCACTCCTTCTAAAAGGATGTGACCATTACTGATTAGTCCTACGACCATCTTTTCGACAATCATACGCTGCCCAACAATTACTTTACTTATTTCATTAAGCAGAAGGTCTATGAACGCACTTTCCTGCTTAATTTTTTCATTTAACACTGATATATCCAATTAAAACCTCACAAATGATTTTTAAATGATGAGAGTTAATGAGATTAGACGGTTGCAAACATAAAAATGTTGCACTCTTTAATCAAGAAATTTAATTATCATAATTGACGAAATACTTTAAAAACGGCAAATTTAAGATAAGAAGTTTCAGGCATAGCAGAAAGCCGAGGATGATCCAGCGATGCTCCGCTAAAATGAATTAGCTGTATATCTTTTGATGATTTTGATTCAGCACGATTCAAACAGTTTAAAAAATTTTCCTTCTGAAGATGATAAGAGCACGATGAACTAACTAAATAACCGCCATCCTTCACACATAACAAAGCAAGCTTGTTAAGTTTCTCGTATCCTTTTTCGGCGGTATGTAAACTCTTTTTATTCTTCGCAAATGCCGGTGGGTCAAGCATTACAACTTCGTATTTCTTTCCTGAGGATACTGTTTCTTCTAAAAAATCGAAAGCATCTTTAACAAAATATTTTGAATCTATATTTAAATTATTAAGCGATAAATTTTCTTTTACACTTTCAATTTCTCGAGAAGATGAATCCACAAAAGTGACAGATTTTGCTCCGGCTTTCAAAGAATGCAAACCAAATCCACCTGAATTTGAAAATATATCCGCCACCGTTTTATCTTTTACAATTTTTTCAATGAAGAATCTATTATCACTCTGATCAAAATAAAATCCTGTTTTCTGAGATTCATTAAAATCAATTTTATATTTGATTGAGCCATCATCAATTATCTCCGTGCTTGCTGAACCAAAATAAACATTATCTTCCTCCGGCAGTCCTTCTAATTTTCTCAGATAAAAATCATTTTTTGTAAAGATGTTTTGTGCGTCAAATTCATTTTTAAGGATTTCAATTATTGAATCAATATTTTTTTGAATTCCAAACGAGTTTACCTGCAGAACAAATGAGCTGTTGTATTTATCTATGATCAAGCCCGGTAAAAAATCACTTTCACTAAAGACTAACCTAAATGATTCTCGATTAGGATAAAAATTTTTTCGCAGATCATAAGCATTCATAATCCTATTGCTGAACAAATCTTGTAAACTAACGACTTTCAATTTGGAGATTAGTCTTACAGCGATAAGCGAATTTTTATTATAGAAACCCAAACCCAGTAATTGCTCTTTTGAATCATAAACTTCAACCAAATCACCATTGCCAGGTTCACCGATTATCTCCTCAATCTCATTGCTGAATACCCAAAGATGTCCATTACGGATTCGTTTTTCTTCATTTTTCTTCAGAAAAATTTTTAACATTGTAAGAATAGAGTTATTGAAATATAGAATAATAAATATTGCTAACTTTGTTTATAAAAATAGATAAAATTTTATGAAAATAGTTTTAACAATACTTTTTTCTTTAGTTGTCTCAGTTTCATCTTTCTGTCAGAATTACAACTACGCATGGATAACCGATATTCACATTGGTTCGCCCGAAGCAGATGATGATCTAAGATTAGTAGTAAACGACATCAATAAATGTAATGACATCAAATTTGTGATTGCAACAGGCGATATAGCTGAGAAGGGTGGAAACTCCGAATTGGAGTTAGCAAAGAAAATTTTGGATAGCTTAAAAACTACTTACTACATAATTCCCGGTAATCATGATACTAAATGGAGCGAAAGCGGGTGCACAAAGTTTATAGAACTTTGGGGCAATGATAAATTTCAGTTTGATTTTCAAAATGTTAGACACATTGGAATCAATAGCGGAATTCCTTGGCGTGGCGGCGGCGGGCATGTCTCGGTGGAGAGCTTGCGATGGTTAGAAGATGTGCTTAAACAAACGTCTGCCACACAGGAAATAATTTTTTATATCCATCACCCGCTTGATGGTGACGTTGATAATTGGTTTGAAGTTACAAATATGCTAGCTGGTCATAACGTTAAAGCAATTTTTATTGGGCATGGTCATGCAAATAAATTAATGAACTTCGCCGGAATTCCCGCCGCTATGGGAAGGTCAACGCTCACCGATTCTAAATTTCCAGGTTATACCTTAGTTAACCTGATGACAGATTCAATAAAATTATTTGAGGTTAAAGTTGATAACATTCCGCAATTATGGGGTTCACTACCGCGAAAAATGCGAAACCAAGTCACGAAAGTTGATTCGTCTCAGTTTATTAAATATTCAAACAAAGTTGAAATGCTTTGGCAGAAAGATCTAAAGAAATCTTCTTCAACTTCGCTGCTGGTTGAAAATGATAGAATCTTCCATTCATCAATTGATGGTGTTCTATCATGTTATGATTTGAAAGGGAATTTAATCTGGAAAAATAATTTAAACCGAACCATCTTTAGCCGGCCAGCGATTGCTGATAAAATTATTGCGGCCGCCACAATTGAAGGTGATTTGATCACAATAAATTCTGAAAATAGTGAGACCATACAAACATTAGGACTGAATGAAGCGCTTACTTCTCAATTGGTGATTACCGAAACATTCTATAATGATGTAAAGACTAAAGCGATAATAGTCGGCTCTTCCTCCGGAAAAGTCTATTGCTATGAAATGAATAGTTTAGAATTAATTTGGGAAAATAATTCCGCTGAAAGGATGATCGAAACACTACCATTAGTTATTGATGATAAAATAATTTTCGGCTGCTGGGATAATTATGTTTATTGTTTAAGCAAAACAACCGGAAGTCTAATTTGGAAATGGACGGAAAATAAAAATTTCTATTACTCACCTGCTGCATGTTTACCTGTCAGTGATGGAAAAAATGTTTTCGTTTCAACACCTGATAAATTTATTTCAGCAGTTGATCTTTCGCTTGGCACAACCTCCTGGCGGAAAAAGGATTTTAATAGCTGGGAATCAATCGGGATTAGTCAAGATAAAAAGAAAATTTTTGTAAAAAGTATTTTGGATAAATTTTATATTGCCTCTGCTTCAGATGGCAAGCTAATCAAAGAAGTTAAAGTTGGATACAGTTTAGATACCATGCCGAATCAGCTCATTGATTGGGATCAGAATATAATTTTTGGAAGCAAGAATGGAACAGTTTATTTGATTGATAAGGATTATAATGTTCATCCGCTTTTCTTTATGGGAACATCACGCATACATTCAGTTCAACAAATAACCGGTAGCACTTTTGCGGTTTCAAATATGGATGGAAAAATTATTGTATTTAAAATTACTTCAAGTGAAAAATGAAATTTAAAGGGATTATTTTCGATATTGACGGAACACTCACATCAACAAATGAATTAATCTTTGCATCATTCAATCACATTACCGAGAAATATTTAGGCAAAACTTATTCTCCTGACGAGATTGTTAATTTATTCGGCCCAACAGAAGATCAAATTCTAAAGGATATGTGCGGCGATGATTTCGAAGTTGCGAAAAAAGATTATTATGATTTTTACAGCGTAAACCATCATATGGCAGATTTATATCCGGGTATAAAAGATTTATTATCTCACCTAAAAGAAAAAAATGTTCTTCTCTCAATTTATACCGGTAAGGGACGAAAAGCCGCAGTCATCACACTAAAAAAATTGGAGATCCACGATTATTTCGATTTGATAATCACAGGTGATGATGTTGCTGAACATAAGCCATCAGCAGAAGGAATTAATAAGTTCATTGAAAAATTCAGACTCGAACGTAATCATGTTTTGATGGTTGGTGATTCACCAGCAGATGTTAAAGCAGCAAAAGCTGCTGGTGTAAAGATTGCATCTGTTCTTTGGGACAGTTATGCAAGAGAAAAAGTTCTTCAACTTAAAAGTGATTTTATATTTCACTCGGTTGAAGAACTTAGAAAATTTTTAAAAGACAATATTTGAGTTTAGGTCAACCAAAATTTTTCCCTAAAACTTACATTGCGGTATCTTAAAAATTAAAAGGATATACAAAGTAAACCCGAGGTTCAATTCTCTTCTGTGGTTTGAAATCAATTACGTTATCATCTTTATCTCTGATAGGACTAAAAGTCCAATTGTATAACATAGAAACAATCATGAACGCATATGGTTTGTATCCTAACTCAAAGAATAGATATGATCTGTCATCCAGTTTAAATAAATCCTTTTCATCGACAATATTGATTTTGTCATAACCGGTGCGGGCAAGGAATGGAAAGTTTTCCGGAGCGATTTCAGCTCCTAGATGTAAAATTCCACTCGTCGGGTGCTTATCTAATCTTTGGTAGCTGCCAAGAATATTAAACAATCCCAAAACATTTATTCCCAGTTCACCGTAAAAACCATTGCCAACATTTGTTAAACCTGAAAGTAATTGTGCCTTACTTACAAATGTTCCGGCGGACGTATCAACTTTGAATCTTTCTATTTCATAAAAAGAATTAAAGTACGAAGGGATATAATTATCGCCGTTAAATCTTCTCTCAAGTTTTACTGATCCTGATACTAATCCTAATGGATTGATATTAAGAATTGCTCCAGTGGCCGTTCCACTTCCAAATCCGGATATGTTAGCATAGTCTACATAAAGTGTAAGGTTAGCCATTGCTCCTCGAATGATCGGCAATCCTAGATCAATACCGAATATGCTGATAGCCCCTTCGTCTTTCACAATATTAATTTTTCTTTGAACTTTATCGTACGAACCTGAGATCAACCCGGCATTCTCATTAAAATCTCCAGCATAAGTAACACCGACTTCAAGATTACCGAGAATCGGAATATCACCCGCGCTTGAAAATTTTAGCGGTCTAACATATCCACGAAGACCGGCAACTCCGGCTTCACCAAATCTGCTGTAAATTGATTCAAACCCGAATTGTCCAAAATCAATGTCAAAAACTAATCCGATCTTTCTTACATCATAAGTTGGGCTGTTGTTATATAAATACATTATGCTTCCGTGACCTAACGTATAATAATCAAGTGCACCGAGTTTTATGAATACCGGATCGTTCTTTAAACCATAACGGAGATATCTGATTATGCTCAAGTAATCAGAAAACTCGTTAAAATTTTCTTTTCTAAGATTTCCTTTGGAATTAATATCAAGCTTGAGATCAAGTCCAACACCAAAATTCAAGAAGGAAATTTCAGGAGTAAAATAAAGAGAATAGAAAAGCTCTCCATCAATCCAGTTGAGACCTAAACCGCCAGTCAGTTCGCCGGTATTTTGTCTAGGATATCCCCATTGAGAAAAGTTGAGTGAAGAAAAAGATAAGACGAAAATGAATAAGTAAAGTTTTTTCATAATTCACCAGTCTTTAGTATGGAGAAAATAATTTAAGTGAAATATACATTTTTTATTCGTTTAACTGTAAAGGGAATTTAGGAATTGATGGACAATTTATGAATTATTTCAGAATTACGAATTTCTTAGCATCAGTGAAATTTTTCGTGCTTAATCTATAAAAATAAATTCCCGAGGATAGTTCAGCATGTCGTTTTGGGTTAAATTCAACTTCATAAGTACCCGGCTGAAGTTCTTCATCAATAAGTTTAGAGGACTCCCTTCCTAAGATGTCAAAAATCGTAAGATTAACTATGCCCTGCTCAGCAATATTGAACTTAATTTTGGTTGACGGATTAAAAGGATTGGGATAACTTGGATAGAGATAATATTTAGGTTCGGAAAAACTACTTAGTTCATTAATTTCTGTCACGAAGTGGATAGATATAGTATCTGAGTAAGCAAAACTGCCTATAATATCGATTTGTTTGAGACGGTAGTAATAAAATGAATCTGCAACTACAGTAGTATCTTCGTATGAATAATCTCTGGAAATGTTGCTTGTTCCGTATCCAGGTAAAAACTCCAATTTAACCCATTCACTTAGATTTGCAGATCGTTCCAGGTTGAACCCGTAATTATCTACTTCTGTTGCTGTTCCCCATTTGAGCAAAACATAATCTGATTTTATTTCCGCAAAAAAATAATAGAGTTCAACAGGTAAAACACCATCATCTTTCCCTGCAGGAACAATGAGTAAGGATTGAATGACGAATAATATGGTTACAAGATTCATTTTTATCGAACTACTGCTAATTTCTGCGTGATATTTTTGACTTTGTCACCCATTTTCATAATCACTTTATAAATATAAACTCCGTTAGCTACAAGGTCACCATCCTCATCTCGTCCATCCCAATGAACTGTAACAAAATTAAGATTATTGCCCAACGCAGATGGTAAAAGTGCGATTTCCTTAATCAATCTGCCTGCAACAGAGTAAATTTTAATTTTCAGTTCATCTGGAAATTGTGTTAACCGAAAACTGAAATAAGTGTCATCCCTAAACGGATTGGGATAATTATAAACATTCAGCAGTTCAGCTTCATTAGCGACTAAAAATTGCTTTTCGTATCCGGGTGAACTCTCAAGTACACCTAGAATATTTTTTCCATATACTCTCAAACTATATTCCCCGTCACTAAGACTTGGAGTGTAGTGATATATTATTCTCTTATTCGAAGTATCATGTTGAATATTAAGTTGACTATAAAAAATTTGATTCTGATTTATATAAAATTCTACCGCTGTCGTATCTTCAAGTGGGAACCAAATCGGATAGTTCAAAATCATACTTATCACAGGCTTTGGTGAAACATAATCACCATCGATTATTTCATTCCCATCGTAAGTTACAGTAAAAGTCGCTTCGGATACAGAAGTAACAGTTGTATCCGGTTTTATATAGAATGGAATTGAAAAGAAATTATTGTCCCTAAATTTTTCAGAAATTCTGTTCTCCGAATCTATGGTAACTAACAAGCTAACACTTCCAGTTCCATCGTCTATTTGAGCTCTAAAACTAAACGATGTTGAATCATATGTTATTGAATCCAGATGTGAAACAAATTTTTCAAAGATTATTCTCTTATTGTTATCAGCTTTGACCAATTCAACTTTGATTTTAAAACTATCTGCTGTAGTACCAACATTATAAACTGAAAAATTCACGCCTAGTGAATCTTTTTGATAGATCGTATCTTTATCTACAGATACAACCTGATAATTGATTCCTAATTCAGGTAGTTTAGAATAACTAACACTTAATTTTGAGATTGTGGGAGAAATTCTTTCCGATGAACTTTTAAATGCCGTTAAAAGTTTAATTCGCGAGTATAAATCTGCATTAATACTTTGCAAACTTGTATTGGGGCTAACTATGGAAAGAGAAAGAGTATCAACATTTCCATTTTTCTGTTCACCCAAAATTGTATAAGCAATTTCGGAATTCGATGGTTTATTATCAGTAATAGAAAGTTCATTCCATTCACTTGCCGGTCCAATACTGTTTGTTAAAAGATAACCGTTCTGATTTTTTATATTAAATATAGAATCAATTAAGATTGATCCGTTATAGGGATCTCGCACTTGTTCAACAGCTTCTCCCAAATTAGCTCCCTTTTTGCCGATAATAGCCCAAGATCCTCTGAACAGAAGAGAATCTATTTTAGCGCTGCCTAAAGTTTTAATTGCATTCTTAAGATTAGCAGAAAGATTATTCCTTGCATCATTGGCAACACCCATCGCGACAATTTTTCCGCTCGGAATTGAATTTATCAAATCTGCTAATGCCTGTACATTTGCCGGCTGATCGAATAATTTATACCATGTGCTTGTATCAACTTCCATTGTAGCGGGATCGAAAACAACTATTCCCATTCCAGCAAAAAATGAATTTGATAGAAGGTTTATCCCATTCTTTGCTATAACACAAGTAGCACCTGAATACCATCCTGCTGATAAAACCGAAATATCAATCGAATCATTTGATAAATGTAACGATGATGAATCATATTCTACATGTGTCAAGTTCTGAGAATTAAAGGAAATAGAATCTAAAAGAAAAAATGGTCCGCTGTCCTGAGTGAGAAATGATTTTGATTTGCTGAAATTAGAATTCGGCTCATCAATTTTATACCTAAACCAATATCTTTTATTTAACTCAAGTCCGTTTATACTAATTGGTGTGAAGAATTTATTCGCAGTAACATCATACTGCTGATAAGAGCTGAAATCTTTATCAGAAGAAAACTGAAAATTTATCCCGAATGTTTCACTTTTATAATCGATTGGATTTAGCAGTAGTACTGAATTTATCGAAGAGTTTTCCATTTCATAATCAACTAAATCCCTCAATTGAGAAGAATAAATTGTGAAATCGAAGGATATTTCGTTATCATTCTCATATAATTCAGATATTTCATTCTCCAAATCAAGCTTAATGCTTAAGGTATGCTGCCCCGGAAGATTTTTGCTTTTTATCCAAAAATAAATCGAGTCAATATAACCTGGTAATTGCCGTCGAATGACTTGGGATTCAACCGTTTGATTATTCATTAAATGTATAATTGAAATATCCAACGAATCGGCAGTTACCCATCCCAAATTCGCTAAATCAATTTTCACTTCAATTGAGTCATTTATTTCTAATAGTTTTGCTTGATCTATAAATATCGATTCATCTGTTATCTTCAAGTTTGGCAACTTAGGAATTTTTAATCTGACTGCAGGATCACCCAAAATGCAATTAGTAAAGGCATAGATTTTATTAGTCTCAGAATTGCCATATAGATTGAATAATTGACGCTTAGAATACAAATGGGCGTTCCCAACTTCTTCAGTAGAATCAATAATAAAAGACTTATAAAAGAATTTTGGAGCTGTAGTTGCTGTACTAAGGAAACCAAGCGATGAATTGCCAATGTAACCAATAGCTTGACCGTCAGGTTCCAGTAAAAACCTTTCACCAAAACAGATAATATCAGGTTCGGCAAATTTATTCGTAGAGCACCCAAAGTCTGTAATGAGTGGATTCCTGCTAATTTTATTTTTTAACTGAAAAATATTATTTATGCTGTTATCCCATGTCGCAGTTCCGCTGTGTCCCACATATGAAATAAAGACTCCCCCGTCATCAATAGCATTTCTAATTTGTTCTGGAGAAAAAGGACCGAAATCCGTATTTGGATTGGATGTTTTATAAAAGTGCGTATAAAGTCCGGCTATCGGTTTTGGTTGAATTATATTACTGACAATAGAGTCATTAGCAGCTTTTAGTGTTTGGTATTCTTCCGATTTAATTCCACCGGAAAAAAATAAATATCTTTTATTCCAGTCATCATAGTCAGCACTAAAATTATTCTGAACTTTTTCCTTGTAGAAATTGAGTTGAGAAGGTTCATTAATTGGAATCCTGCCCAATTTCATTTGAGGAATTGGTAAAATATTTTCATCAAATATTATATACCAATTATCACCCACAGGTGTTCCATAAGAAGGCACATAATTTTCACCGAGTCTCACTCCATTTGTTTTTAATATATATCCTTTAAAATCATAATTAGCATCTCCAATAAGATTAAGATAAACTGGCGCAGGGGCTTTCCAATCAGCAAGAACATATTTCAGAAATAATCTAATTGATTCGGGTGTGGGATAACCAAATCCAAACTGATCGAATATTGAATAAGTGCTTATTAGTTTGGTGTTAAGCGAATACATGTTTTCAATTGAGGCTACATAATCAGCAGCATCGTTTAAAAATTTGGGATGAGTGGTCGCTAAATAGTCGGCCTGAAAGGAAGTATCAACAAGATTTTCTAAATATTTATAGTATAAAAAATTGGGTTTGAGAATTTTTTGTTCCGGAACTACAATGAATTTTTCTCCGTCGGTCAATGTATCATATAAAATGATGGAGTTATTATTAAAAGCAAAACCTTCAAACTTTTTAATACTGTTCTTTACTTTATATACGATTAGATCTGGAGTTGAAGCGTTATCAATTTTTAAGTTTACCGGCTTAATATTCAATTGATCTTTGATGATAAAGGATAGAGAATCATTAACTAAATTTAAATACTTAGGATGCTCAACATCATACCAATCAATTCCTAAAAAATTTACAGTAGTCCCATTATCATAATTATTGAGAATAATTTGATTGTTTCCGTTGATCAATAAATTTGAAGATACGCTGCCGTTTAGCAACACTTGCTGGAATCGATTTACAACTTGAGAATCTATTGTTGTCCCGTTTAGTTTTAAAGCAATGTTATGTGCATTGGCAGCAAGGTTAGAACCAGCGCTTACTAATTTGAAAAATATTGAAACCGGTTTATTGGGAAAAATATCGGAAGCGCTAAAAGTAAAACTTTGAGGAGAAGTAAATATCCACTGCCAATACCATGATTTGTTATTCTTCCAATCGGGTTTCTGGTTTGCAATATCATCGTTATTTTGATTTTGAAACATTGTATTGTTTTCAACATGGGAGAAATAATTATAAAAATTTATCGTGTCCAATGCAGTTGAGGAAGTATTTTGAACTTGAATTCTTTTCCCATGTTCAATATCCCAAGTCATAAAATAAAATGAGGAATCAGTATATCGGTTTAAATATTCATTATAATCTTCAGTAATTGAATTTATTTGTCTGTAATCTTTTTCAGAATAGTTTTTTTCTCCATAAAATTCTATAAAATCGTTTTCATCAAAAAAATTGTCTTCCTCCCCTTCAACATAAATACTTACCTCTTGCCCTTTTTTAAATAATTGAAATGTTTTAGGATTAATAGATGAGGCGGAAATTCCAAAATTTTCTAAATCAGATCTCGATATTCGATAAATCCCATCACTGCCAACAGACAATTTCAAATATTTATTATTAAAATTGATCCAACTATACGTTGAATCACTTAAGCTCAAATTTGGTTTAGATCGGAATTGTTCAGCTATTTCCCAATTATAAATCAGCGATCTTAATTCTCTATCCATTTCAGATTTGACCTGAATAGGAGAATCATCATTAAAATTATAGTTTTCGGAAAAGGTAAACTGAATTTTGATATTATTGAATTCTGTTAATATAGATTTTTCTTTACTATATGAGTGAGTATTGAGCTTAATTACGGCACAATAAAAATCCCTGTACCATGTATATCCAATTACTTCTAAGAGAGGCCTATTGATTTGTTCACTGATAGGTACATCAACCTCAATTAACAACAAGGAAGAATCATTATTTTTTAGCAGCTTTGGGTTGATTGCCGGAATAATCGCTGATGTTATTTTTTCTTCGTTGCTTATAACTGAGATTTGAGGTTTACTGTTTGGCGGAATAGCAACTAAAAAATAATGTGCAGGAAGTTTAAAGTACCCAGCCTTAGAAGGATCAGTAAATTCATAATAATCTCTGACAATAAATTTTCCTTTTTGTTCATAGACGAAATTTTGTTTATCAGCGGAAAAAGAAATAGTAAAAATATTTTTATTTATCTCCGCTTTATTCTGAGGATAAATAATGCTAACTGTGCAAATTAGTGCGTTGAAAAACAATAAGATATTTTTCATAAAATGAGTTTATATTTATTTTTCAAATAATAAATTGATCTTTGTGGTGCGAATAAAAAAGAAAATAAAAAATATAGAAAAGCATTGACATAATTTCGTTTTAAATAACTTATAATTCCCTTTCGATAATTCATCAAAGCAAAATAATTTTTGTAAATATTTAGCTTACTCATTTCCTTCTTTCTTATAATAAAATGATTCTTTTCAATGATTGACATTAAATTTTTTGCTGTCATGCTATCCTCATGCAGTCTTACTAATGAATAAATATCTGAAATATTTGCAAGATTTGAAAGTTTCGACATTCTTATAAAAAGATCAGTATCCGGTACTGGGTAACTTTCTTCTCTATATCCATTAATTTTCTTAAGCACTGCGGTTCTCAACATAATTGTTGAATGGACCAGTACATATTTACCTTCATGTAAACCTTTTAATATAGCAAAGTGATCACTTGGCATTTTTACAGCCCACCTACTATAATTAATTCCATCTGCAATATATTTAATTGAAGTTCCAACTAACCCAATCGATGGATTATTCTCGAGAAATCCCAATTGTTTTACCAATCTATCCTCTGGAGCTATATCATCTGAATCTAATAAAGCAAAATACTTGGAATTACAAAGTCTTAATCCTTCGTTTAATGTTGAAATGAGACCTACTCTATTGAGTTTGACAAATGTTATTTTATTATCATTCAATTCAGAAATAATTTTTTCTATTTTTTCTTCCGAACCATCATCAAGAATCAAAAAGTTAAAATCAATTCCCCTTTGGTTAAGAATAGATTTAATACTATCTCTTAAATAAATAGAAGTATTATAAACAGGCATTACCACTGTCAATGTGTTATTTGTCATCAGTACTAAAAGTGAAATTTATTTTATTTGTCAGAATTCTATAAATAAATTTTATTACAAAAATAGAATATTTTTTCCAAACAGAATTAAATTCAGTAATAACTCTATATAACCATTCTAGGTTAATCCTCCGAAAATAAAGAGGTGCTCTCTTCTTAACCTTACTTAAAAATTGAAAATAACCACCAACGGAAAGAATTATAATTGATGGTAAATAAGTATAATTATTTATCAACCAATTTTCTTGTCGGCCTGCTCCTAAACCAACTAGCAAAATATCGGGATTAGTGTTTTTAATATCATCAATTACTTCTAAAGAATTATAACTATAACCACTGTGATAACCAACTATTGATATGTTGTGATAGATTATCAATAAATTCTTTTTAATGATAGCCAATATTTCTTCCTTATCTCCAAATAAATAAAGTTTTAATTTATTTTTATTAATTAGGTTAAGTACCTGGTCTTGTATATCTGTGCTGATGCTTTTATCAATTTTAGTTCCATAAAACAGTTTTAGTGTGAAATGCATTAAACTTGAATCAGGATACAATGTAAAATTTGGAGGTATTTCTATATTTTGTTCATAAATAATATTGGCAACATTAAAATCACAATAAAGAATACATTTTTTTTCTTTTTTATAAATAGCTTCTTCAAAAGAAGAAATGGAGAATGATTTTAGATTAATGTCCACCTAATTCTCAAAAAAATTCTTAAAAAATTCACTGTGGATTTTCTGTAGAAAGTCATCTAAACTTGTTTTTAGATTTTTGCTTTCGGTAAATATATACTCTAAACGATATCTAATTCTCTGTTCCTTTAGATATTCAAATAACGATAAAGGTAAATAGGTCAAAAAATAAGCGATAGTGGCTTTGGTCTCTGTAAACAGAAACTTTCTAAAGAATATTCGTGCCTTTTTGCGATCCCCATAAAAAAATTCCCTCCAACCTTTTAATTTTCTAATTTTTAACTTTTGTATAAAACAATTTACAGTTAATTTATTGAAGTATTCAGTTTGAATAATATAAGTTTGTACATTGGTTTTACTCACGTTTTTTTTAGTTAATGAATTTGGATTGTATCTTACCAACATCAGCACTTCCGGTAAATTATGGAAATAAACCTTATCCTTGATTCTCAACCAAAATTCATAATCTCTACTATCTACTTCTCGGTATCCGGTGAATTCATTATAAACTGATTTTCTAATAAGTGCACCTCCATGGCATATGCAACTGTGGAGTAATAAAAATTGTATAATATTCTCATGATTCACTGGATTTTTCACGATATATTCTATATGGTTGTTTTTGAATACAGCGTAGTAACATGATAAAACATGAATATCAGGATTTGAAATCATAAAATTTACTTGTTTTTCCAAACGAATTGGCAACGCGATGTCATCAGCATCCATAATTGCAATTAAATCACCTTTACATAAAGTTAATCCATAGTTTAAGGCTTTTGTTCGTCCCGTATGTGTTGTTTTAAAATAAAAAATTTTACCTGAGTTAAAACTATTTACGATTTCATTAGTGTTATCTTCTGAACCATCGTCAATATAAATAATTTCAAAATTCTGGTAGGTCTGACTGATAATGCTACTAATTGAATAGGGTACATATTCGGATACGTTATAAGATGTGATTAATACTGATATCAATGGAATTTTATGTTGATCAAAGACTACTTTATCCATTTCTTCCACCGATTTCTGAGATTAAAATTCCATAATCCACCTGCATACCAACCATTATCAAAATAATTTTGAGTGCTTTTTGATAATATCTCCTTTTTTAGATTATGACTCATAATTATTGAAACTGCTTCTACGAAAGCTTTAGTTGAAGTAAGAAAACAATTGTTCAATAGAGACCAAAGTAGGCCAGATACGACTACTCTGAATGAATGAATGAAAGCTTTTGGAGTATCAAAATGTAAAAATAAAGTTATAATCGTATTTCTAATAAAAAAATAGTGTCTCCGATGATCAACACTTTTCTTTATTCCACGATGTTTTGGTGAAACAGCATGTAGAACTATTAGTTGATTTGTAATTACAATTTTGTAACCAGTATTAATAACGCGCATTGAAAACTCATTTTCATGCCCATATAAAAAAAGTTTCTCATTAAAGAATCCAATCTTTGGGAATAAAGCTGTATTGATAAAAGCTCCACATCCAATAAATGAAATTGCCTCATGTTTTTTACTTTCTTCAATTTGTATTGATCCAGTATTCAAATTAATAACTTTACACCCTAATACACCCAGTTTATTATCTTCACTAAAAAATTTTAATGAGTGGATTATTATGTCCTTATTCATTGGGTAACTGTCATCATCCAGCACAAAAACATATTCCCCTTTTGCCACTTTAAATCCTTCATTCCAACCTGCTATGCCAATGTTCTTTTTTAATTTGATAAGCTGAACTTTAGGGAATTCTTTATCAACCATTTCCGGTGATCCATCGGAAGAGGAGTTATCTACAACAATCACTTCGATATTTTTATAGTCCTGCTCATAAACTTTAGTCAGAGTGTTTCGTAATTCATCCTTTCGGTTGAATGAGAGTATATTTACCGTTACAAGAGGATTTTCATTCATAACATTTCATTCTCAAACTTATTCAAGGTATTTGCCACAACTTGATCCATATTATAATATTGATACTCTGCTAAGCGACCGCAGAATAAAACATTTTTAAGAGTATCTGCTTTTTCTTTATACTTCAAATATAATTCGCGGTGCTCGGCTGTAGGAATGGGGTAAAATGGTTCGCCTTCAACTTGAGGATATTCAATGGAAATTGTAGTTGAATCGGATTTTTGTTCCGTAATTTGCTTATACTCAACTGCCCTCGTGCACTTGTCTTTCATATTCACATAATTTATTTGTGGAGCCGGTTGAATTTTTTCAACCTTATGGTTTTGAAATTCAAATCGTACGGAACGATAAGGAAGTTTTCCATATTCGTAATCAAAAAATCTATCAATCGGTCCTGTATAAATCAAAAAGTCAAACTTTTCTTCGCTCATTACATCGAAAAAATCAGTATTAAGTCTCACTTCAATGTTTTTATGAGTAAGCATATTCTTAAACATTTTGGTATATCCATGTTTAGGAATGAATTGATATTTATCAGTAAAATAACGGTCATCAGTATTAAATCTTACCGGAATTCTACCGCAAACTGACGGCGATAATTCTTTTGGTTCAAGATTCCATTGTTTTTTTGTGAAATGCTTAAAAAATTTTTCAAACAAATCGTAACCAACTTGATTGACTATCACATCTTCAGAATTTTTAATTGCATGACGACTTTCTTTTCGTGAATCCAAAAACTTTTTGACTTCATCATCCATTAATAAGTTCATTTTGTAAAGCTTATTAATTGTAGTTCTGTTTATCGGTATCGGATAATATTCGTTACCCAGTTTTGCAAGGACTCTGTGCTCATAAAAATTCCATTCAGTAAACTGCGATAAATATTGGAAAACTTTTTCACTATTGGTATGGAATAAATGGGGACCGTATAGATGTATTAATATCCCATTCTCATCATATTCATCATAAGCATTTCCGGCAATGTGATTTCTCTTTTCTACAATCAACACTTTCTTGTTTAACTGGGACGCAATTCTTTCTGCCATAACAGAGCCGGCAAATCCAGCACCAACAATTAGGTAATCGTACTTCATTTCATTTTCTTGAATAATAATCCGGAAGTAAATTTATTAAAGAGATAAAACAATCCAATGAATACCGCCACTTCTGATAATAATGTTGCAAATGCCGCTCCTATATAAGAATACTTTGGTATCAAAACAAAATTCAGAATGATATTTGATACAGCACCGAAAGTAACTGCAATCGAGTATTGTTTCTGCTTTCCCCAAGCAATCAGTGGATTGCCTAAAAAAACATTTATACTTATTACAATTATATTCATTGCCAATATGGATAACGGCACAGCAGATGCCAAATAATTTTCACCAAAAATTAAAAGAATAATACTTTCTGAAAAAGAAAGCAGAACTATTCCGGAGACAATACCTGAACCAAGTATGAACTTAGCATAATTTTTCATCGTGTTTTTAAATTCTTGTGAATTTATTAATCCAACACGCGAAAGTGCCGGGAAAAATGCCGAGAAAATTAATTGAAAAGGAACTGTCCCAAGTAAAAATATTTTATAAGCAGCATTATAAACTCCCACATCGGACTCAGGTTTCATGTAGCCGAGCATGACCATATCAAGATTATAATAAATGCCAATCATCATTGAAGCGAAAGCAAGCGGGAAAGATTGTCTGAATAATTCCTTCCAAAACTCTCGTGAATATTCGAGTTTAATTTTGGCAAACATCTTTTGATAAATTGGAACGAAAAAGATATTTCCAATAATTGCTGAAAGCGTGAGAACTGACGCAGCAATAACGACATCACTTTTTGAATGAACAAAAATTATCACTCCTATCAAGCTTAATAACCCTGATAGTACTTGTCGCATGGCAATGTACTGCATTTTTTCAACAGCTTGAAAAACCCAATTTAAAGCGAGCGCATTCGCAAAAAGATTCAAACCAATAATTAAAACAACGTACTTGCTTACAGCACTTTTATCTGAGAATAGTACAAACACAACTAGTATTATGCTTAAAAATGCTGCGAGGAGAATTCTAATGGAGAAAATGTTATTAACAAATTTGGAAATTTTACTTTGATCTTGCGCGATTTGCATCGTTCCATAAGTGCTAAAACCAAAATTAACTACTAAAATAAAATAGGAAACGAATGCCATGGCAAAGCCAATTATACCGAAACCATTTGTGTCTAAAATTCTCCCAAGATAAACCAGTGAAAAAAAGCCGAGCAGCCTGCTTGCAATTTCTGCTGAGGTTAGAGAAAACAAATTTGAAGCGATTTTGCTTTTGAAAAATTTCTTCAAGGATTTATATCATTATTTTTTTGCCAACCAAATTTCCGGATTTTGATTTACCCGTGAATTCCAAATTTCAAAATGAAGAACATTTCCCTCGATACTTCCACCTACAGAAGCGATGGTTTGTCCTATTGTTACCTCATCACCCTCTTGCACATAAATTTCTTCAAGATGGCTGTAAACTGTTCGGTAATCATCACTGTGACTGATGATGATTATGCTGCCATAACCAGGAATCCATTCTATTACTGAGATTATTCCGCTTGATACTGCTTTTACATTTTTATCCGATGTAATTTTAATGTCCACACCATAATTTACAGTTATGGTATTTAGAATTAAATTTCTATTTTCTCCAAACTTTTTTATCACTTTTCCGCTGCTCACAGGCCAAATTAATTTTCCTTTAAGCTGTTCGAATGAAGAATGATTTTTTATCGGAATTTCATCTTCGGTTGGTCTTTTATTTTTGAGTTTGGTTTTTCCGATGGTCAGCTCATCTTTTTTCTTCTCGACAAGCTTTTCTTCTTTCAAACGTATTTTTTCTTTTAATTCTTTATCGCGTTTAATTTTTTCTTCGTTCAATTTGGCTATCAAATTTCTAATTGTAGTTTCTGCTTGTTTCTTGGTATCCAATTCCTTTTTTAACTCGGTTTTATCTTTTCTTATCGCATTTAGGATTTTTCTTCTATCGCTGGACTTTTTCTTCAAAACTGTTTCTTCATCCTTTTTCTTTTCAATGAGAAAAGACTTTTCTTCTTTTGCCTTTTCAAGTCCAACTTTTGCAGCCAATAGCTCACTTTTATTTTTTTCGAATGTGATAAGATCATTTTCTCTTCTCTCCGAAAATTTTTTCAAGTAAAATATTCTTCGTAATGCTTGGGAAATAGATTCGGAATCGAAGATAATCGCCAATTCGGTTTGCTTGCCTTTGCGATAAACAGCGTTAACATATTTAGCATAGTTTGCTTGAAGCCGGGATATTTCTTTTGATAATGTCTTTATCTTCAATCCTGTCGCAGCGATTTGATCTTCCTTTTGCTTCTCTTCCGCACGATAACGTCCGATAATTTTATTCAACAAAAAATTTTGCTTATCGTAATTTTGAAGCATGCTGAATGTTTCTTTTTCTTTTTTGCTTTTATTCCGGATTTCTTTTTCGAGGGAAGAAATTTCACTTTTAATTGTCTTTAGTTCGCTTTGTTTAGAACTTATATCGGAATTGTTTTGTGCGTGCGTTTTACGAGCGAGTGTGAAAAATAACAGAAAGATAATTACAGATGTAAATAATCTTACCATTTTATAATCGTTGCATCTTCCGGAATTTCAAAATCAACATAAATATTTTTTTTGTTCGCCGACATGTTTTTGTATTCGACAATTACAAGCTGATTTTCTTTTTTGTTTCGAAGCTCGATCTTATAAGGAACTGCAACTCCTTCAATAATTCCAAAGTCAGAATATTTTCCTTCGACAGTAACTTTTCCATTCTTATCCATTAAAGTATATTCTGTTATACCCAGTTCTCTCACATCAACTTTGTACTGAGAAGCCTTAAACGATATTGAATCAACATAGGTTATTAAATACTTATCATAAACAACTTCGTAGTTCGTCGGCTGTTTATACAAGTTATTGGTAAGATTCACGGAACCGATGAAGGCATCAATCAGTTCATTGAAAGATAAATCTATTCTGAATATATCACGAAGAACTTCATCATCAACATTACCTTTGTAGGCGGTGTTCTTAAGAGCATCGTAAAAAATAAAATTGCTTTTTGTTACCAATGCCTGAGCAAGCTCAATTCCAAAAGGACCAAAAATCGTCAGATAAATCGAATCCGGTTTTTGCAGAACAACTCTGAACGACGCACTGTTATTCATTTGAGGATTTTTAACAAGAATTGTCCCATTTCCTTCAAAGCTTTTGATTCTTCGCCGGTTTACTTCCAATTTATTAATTAATCGTTCCGAAGAAAGAATTTCAACATCATCGGTTGGTTTTGACGGTACGCAGCCATCTGACATGATTACGAATAAAAATGACAGCACTAAAAATATTTTTGAGAATAATTTCAAATTTCACCCTTATCAATTTTTGATTTTAAAGTAACATTTGTGGTGTCGAGATCATATGATTTTTGCCAAAGTAACTTAGCTTTTTGAGTATCCCCCAGCTTAAACATTATATCTCCAAGATGTTCAAGCATTACTGCGCGTTCACCGCCAATTTCAATTGCTTTTTCAAGATTGTCCTTGGCTTCACTATAATTACCAAGTTTGAAGTAAACCCAGCCAATAGTGTCGAGGTAAGATGTATTATTAGGATCGGCAGCTATTGCAATCTCAGCCATTGTTAATGCATCTTTTAACCTTTCCCCTCTTTCGGAAAGTGAATAAGCAAAATTATTATTAACGAGTGCGTTTTGCGAATCAATTTGTAAAGCTCGTTCATAAACGCTGTCACACTCAGTCCACATTTTCATTGCATCATAAATCAATCCTAACGTACCTAATAGATTAACATCATCGGGTTTTATTGTAAGTGCCTGCTTCAAATAATTTATTGCAAGATCATTTTCCTTTAATTGACTTAAGGTGTAAGCATAAGATGAAAGTGAGTTCAAATCATTTGGATTTAGCTCAACTGATTTTTTAAGATACGGCTTTGCCTCTGAATGTTTATCGAGCTGTGCCAAGGATAAACCCAAAATTAAATTAATAGTGAAATCATCCGGAAATAATTCGATAGCTTCGTCCATCACTTTAACTGCTTCTTCATATTTCTTATTATCAAAGTATAACCCGCCTAATCTGATCCATGCATCAACATTCCAACGTGCAAGATCAGTTGTCACTTTGAAATATTCTATGGCTGCAGAATCACGTTTTTCATTAATAGCAACTGCACCAAGAAACATTTTAACTTGCCAATCCAGTGTGTCTTTATCTATGGTTTGGAAAAATTCTTTCGTAACTTTTGTTAGGGAAGAATCTTTTAACGAACGATTAAAGTATGAGGCACCAATTCTAACTTTTATTTCAAGCGGAACATTTTTTTGCTTTAAAATGTAATTGTATTCATCCGCAGCCAAATCCCATTTTTCCTGCGAAATTAATATTTGAGCTTTGCGTTCCCTCGCATCAAGATCATCGGGAGTTAATTCAAGTATATCATTTACAACCTCTAATGCATTGTCAGGTTTATTAGATTTTTGATAGAAATCAATAAGAATTTTTTGCAAACTGACATTCGCAGGATCAAGTGAAATTAATTTTTCTATTGATGAAACTGCCGCATCAAGATTACCTAATTTTTCATAAAGCTCTGCAACTCGAATGAGGACATTCCAATCCGGACCGATGATTGCAATTACCTTTTCATAAGTTTCAATTGCTTTTAATGGTTTAGAAGATTCATACAATCTTGCCAATTTATAATAAAGCTCTACATCTGTAGAATCAAGCTGAAGTGCATTTTCTAATGTTACTGCCGCAGAGTCAAATTGTTTCGCAGTTGAATAAACATTTGAGAGAAGAACAAAATATTCTATTTGATTTGGATTTAATTCTACGGCTTTGCGTGAATTTTGTATGGCAAGAGATAATTTATTCAGGTTATAATAATTTTTTCCAAGCGCATAGTAAACACCTGCGCTCGGATCGAGATTTAGAGCATCCTGAAACTCAAGCACAGCCGTTGCAAAATCACCTTTGGCTTCGGCAATAGATCCATTTATAAAATGATCCATTGCTTTTTTCTTGAAATCTTGGTCTGCTCGGTCAATTTCGCTTCTCGTCTCAATCTTCGTTTTGGTGATTTCCTGATTTGAGGAACACCCAAAAGAAAATAAAAATCCAACAAAAATTAAAAATAAATATTCTTTATATATCATCGGTTAACTTATTGTTAAAAAATTTTAATTTACTTTAAGAATTAAGATAAATTTTTCAAGAGATAATAGACAAAAATCCATTCACAATGGTTTCTTTTTGTCTGTAATTGTTGCATACAAATATAGTAAACTATATCTTTGTAAAAATATAAAGGCATGATGAAAATTTTTGATCTTGGCGTCGCTTATAATTGGGAATATGATGTCGATTTCGTTTCCCTTGTTGAGAAACATCTTCAAGAAGCAGGGCTGAGTACGTATGTCATCCATCAGAATAATGTATTAGTAGTAAAGGAAGATTTACTTCAGAAGAAATTAGCATTTAATTGTTATATCGATCGGGCTTGGGATGTTGATGAGCGATTTGAGGAAATTGGTAAGATATTGCTAAGAAGAAAAACCAGGATATTTAATCCCTATAAAAATGTTTTACATGCAATTGATAAAGCAAGTATGCATTTAGAATTTATTACAGCAGGATTAAATGTTCCGTACTCAATCATTATTCCCCCACACAGCCAAAAAGAGGATATTCTTTTATCTGTTGATGATCTTGCTATTCTTGGCCGGCCTTTTATTATCAAACCATGTAATACAACTGGTGGAGGAACTGGAGTTGTCACCGGCGCAGAGTCGCTAAAAGAAGTTATAAATGAAAGAATGGCTTACACTCATGACAAATATTTAATCCAGGAAAAAATATTTCCGAGTATTATTGACGGTAAACGCACCTGGTTTAGATGTTTCTGGGCATTCGGCAAAGTCATTACAGTTCTATGGGATGATCAAACTCATGTCTATGAAGAAATAACTGATGAATTGAAAACCCAAATCAACATTAAAAAACTGAATCAAATTACTAAAGCAATCTTTGGATTAATTCAATTAGATTTCTTTTCAACTGAAATTGTCTTTACAAATGAAAATAAATTCGTGGTGATTGATTACGTTAACGATCAATGCGATATGAGGTTAAAATCGAAACATGTTGACGGTGTGCCCGATGCGATTGTAAACCAAATAATTTCGTACCTGATAAAGGCAATCATAAAAACTAAAAATGAATTATCTTAGGTAATTAAATTTTAAACTTTTAGAAAATATTTCCGTTATGAAAAAACATTTATTAATATTTCTGATCTTCTGTGCGATAATTTCAGTACAAGCTTTTGCTCAAGGATCTGCCGGGGAAAACGCTAAATATCAATATAGATTTCTGATTGATATGCCAACAGCCGGAGTTCTCGATAAGGGATTAGTCAGCGTTTGCACTGAATATCTCCCGCTTGGTGTTGTAATTGCCCGGCTGGAAGTTGGTGTCTTTGACGACATAAGCTTTGGAATTTCTTATGGCGGTGTAAATATAATCGGAGCCGGTAACCCTGATTGGTACAAACTTCCGGCAGTAGATATTCGCTTTCGTTTATTCCAAGAAACACTCCTCATGCCGACAATCACTTTAGGATTTAACTCACAGGGTAAAGGAATATTTTCAGAATCAGTCGGCAGGTATGCTATAAAATCACCGGGGTTTTTTGGCGCTGTCTCAAAAAACTTTGCTTTGTTCGGCTATCTAAGTCTTCACGGTTCTGCAAGTTATTCCCTTGAAACTCGTGATGGTGATAATTTTATCAACATAACTGGCGGATTTGAAAAAACTCTTGGTGAAAGTTTTTCTTTAGTTGGTGAATATGATTTCGCTTTCAATGATAACCAATCTGAAATTTTCGGAAAAGGAAACGGCTATTTTAATCTCGGTGTAAGGTGGACCTTAGGCGAAGGATTTACTTTTGGTTTTGATCTCCGCGACTTACTGAACAACAAAAAATTATCGCCAACTACAGCCGATAGAGCAATGAGGATTGAGTTTATAAGGAATATCTAGAAAATAGGTAGATGAGACTCACTTTGTAAGTGAATCTCATCTACAGACCACTTTTTTTACTTCTTGCGTGTTGTCTCAATTTCTATACAACAAAGTTTAATTTAATGTACACTCAAATTTCACCTTACCTCAAAACAAAATGATTAGGATACTTTTTCTCCCCTTTGATTAGGCGTGATTATTGCCGAAATTTAAATAGTTAATTATAGTGGAGGAACCATGAAAACAAAATATTTTTATCTGCTACTGATTATTTTCTCAGCAACAATTTTTATTGCAGGCTGTTATACTCAAATTGCTACGAGAGACGATGATTATTCTAAGGACCAAGATGAGTATGGTTATTACGATCAGGAAGAAGATTACGACACTAATTATATCTCCGATGAGTCTTACAGAGATTACGAAGGTGAAATTGAGGACGATATCGTCGTAAACAAATATTATTTCGGTCAGTACCCTGCCTATCACAGATATTTCTGGGGATATCATCCTTCAATTTATATGGGTTTCTCTTTTGGCAATTGGTACTATGATCCTTTTTGCTGGGATCCATTTTATTATTGGAACTGGTGCTCTTCCTCCTGGTATTATCCAGGTTACTACTACTCGTACTATGATCCATATTATTATCCTTACTATAATTGGGGCTACGGATATAATAATTACCGGGAAAGAACAAGAGACAGTTACAGCATCAGAAATAATACTGGTTTAAGGAACAGTTATGTTTCAAGGGGAGGTCTGGCAGGTCGAGATTCCAGAACATTAAGCAAGGATATTAGGTCTCGTGAGAGGAGCAGAGATGTAATCTTAGATAAAAATACAACTTCAAGAAATCGAAATCTTGATAAGGAAAGAATCGAAGTGAAAAAAGAAGAAAGAAGGAAGAATCCTGTCTTGGATAACAACACAAGAAATAGAAGAGATAATAATACCATTACAAAAAGTCCTAAGGGTCGTCAAAACGAAACAAAAAAACGTTACGAAAGTATATTCAAAGACAGATCGAAAGAAAACAAAACGACACCTCCAAGAAAGGATGATACAAGAAAAAGAGAATTGAACAACAACAGCACTCCGAATATCAAAAAGGAAAATTCAACTACAAGGCAGAGGACTGAAACCAGAAATCGCAATGAACCAAGAATTGAAAGAAGGACTCAGCAGACTCCGAGATCATATTCTCCTCCGCAGAGAACTTATAGTCCACCGACAAATAATACTCCGCCCAGAAGTAGTACGCCTCCAAGCAATACTAACCGAAGCGGTGATAGAAGAAGGTAAATGAAATGAGAAAAAGTATTTTAAATTCAATAATCATTTTTTCAGCGATTCTTTTTTTGAGCGGCTGCTATACGGTACTTTGGATGCCCGAAGACGAGTTCCCGTCCGAAAGCACAACAAATGAATATTATGATGAAACTTATTATGGGGATTACTATGGATTCTATGATTATCCATGGTGGTTAAGTTTAGTTCCTCCAAGCACGCCTGTTGGAAGTGATTATATCAGAACTAAAAATGAGACGACCACATCCATAAGAAATGAGGGACAAGGAAGAGGCACAGATAATGGGAGAACTATACAAACTACAGATCCGCCAAGCAGAGATGTATCAAACAGTAATAATTCATCGAATAATAGCTCCAACAACAATAATTCGTCGAACAATAATAATTCTTCATCGGTGAATTCTAATAATAATAGTTCAAACACAAGAAGCTCGGACAATAATTCTATTAGAAATAGTGATGGAAATAGAAACTCAAATTCGGGGAGGAAATAATGTCTTACTGTAAAATTTCATTCATTGCAATCATACTTTTTTTTCTGACCTTTGCTCAGAATGAAGTTTATTCTCAAAATACTAATGATGCATTAAGACTTGCTTATTCAGGGCTTGGTTCAAATGCACGAGCATTAGGAATGGGTAACAGCTACATTGGATTGAGTGATGATGCTTCGGCTGCATTTTTTAATCCCGCAGGTTTTGGTTTGATCAAAAAGATAGAACTTTCCGGTGGACTGACGTATTTAAACTTTAAAAACGATGCAGAATTCTTTAATTCCAATACGAGTTATTCAAATAGCAATACAAATTTGAATCGTATTAGCTTTGCGTTTCCATTGCCCACCACAAGGGGAAGTCTCGTATTTGGTTTAACATATCATAACACCTCTGATTTAACCGGTGCTTTAAAGTTTGATGGTACGAATAATAGAGATTCGTGGATAAATTATTTCAGCTTAAGAAAGAACAATATTCCATATGATTTATTCCTAAGTTATCCGCTTTATGATTCTCAAAACAATTACATTAAAGACACAACTAATATTTTGGGTGGACTAAACCAAAGCGGAAACATCCTGAATTCGGGATCAGTTAACAATTGGACATTTTCAGGCGCAATCGAAGTTTACAAAAATCTTTTTGTTGGACTAAACCTTAATGTTGTAACCGGGACATATGAATCTAACAATGATTATTATGAAGAAGACCTTAATAAAATTTATCAGGGAGTAACCAGTCCTGGTGAACCACAAACAACAGATTTCCAACTTTTTTATCTAAACAGAATACTTAAATGGGATCTTGAAGGTTGGAATGCAAAGTTTGGTATGCTCTATCAGTTTAACCAAAATGCAAGGTTTGGGTTAACGGTTCAGTTCCCTAAAGAATTTGATATCAAAGAAAAATTTATCGTTAATGGAAGAAGTGAGTATGCAAGTCAAACTTACTTTCTTAACCAGGACGATTATAGCGATGAAGTTGAGTATAAAATTCGAACACCATTCGAATTGGGCGGTGGATTATCCATAAACGTTAAGGGCTTGATAGCTTCAGTAGAAGCCACATTCATCGACTATTCACAAATCGAATTTAGTAATAAAGCCGGTTTAGGCGAAGATTACGTTGCCGGAGTAAATAAGGATGTTAAGGATCTCTTAGGAACTGCTGTGAATTATAACCTCGGGTTAGAGTACACGATTCCGGATTTAGGTCTCAGACTTCGCGGAGGATTTTTTGTAAAGCCATCTGCATATAAAGAAGATGATCAAACATTTGATAAAAAATATTTTACAGGCGGAATCGGTTTTCTTGCAGAAGATGCTGTAGGAATTGATGTTGGATTTGCCCACGGGTGGTGGAAAGATATTGGTGATAATTACGATGTCAAATTATCACGCACTTTTCAAGATGTTTCGGTTAATCATTTAATTTTAACTGTAACTTATAGATTTTAAACTCGAACTTCCCCTTTGATTCTTTTCGAGAAGCGCTATATTTTTTCTATAGCGCTTTTTTATTTTTATCCCAAAACATATTTTTTGATTATGTAAACCCTATAAGATTTTTTATCCTCTGATCATTCAACCTCTGATCGCTGCGAGAATTATTTGCGTATACTTGAAACCATAGAAGAGGATATAATCTTTTAGTAATTTAGCATGCGTCACAATTTTTATAAAACTAACTTCAAAATATGATAAATAACATAAACGATATTATTAACGATTTCACCAATTTTCTCACCGAGCATAAAAATATAATCGGCAGACAAGAATTTTCTGATGACTTGATCAGCTATAAGCTTCCCCCAATTGACTTTCAAATAGAGAACAAGCTTTCAGCATTTATTGAGAAATATCCAAGATTCTTTTACTTCGAAAATGCACTGGAAAATTTTTCTCTAACCGGTTTTGGAACAGCGTTAGAAATGTCTGAAAATGGCTTGGGAAGATTTTCAGCTATCAGCAAATCAGTTCGAGAATTAAAGAACAAAATAACTAGTAATTGGAAAGAAGACCAAATTAACTTTCCTTTGATTTGCGGCAGTATGAAGTTTACTGCCGAACATTCGGAAGAAGAATGGCAGGATTTTAAGGATTCAGATTGGTTTGTGCCGGAATTTCTTCTTGTAAAAAAATCAGACTTGCAAAATCTTATTTATAATTTTGTTAACAGAAATGCATCAATAAAAAAGCAGGTTGATAAATTTTCGCAGCGGCTCGATGGTTTATTAAACATTCAGAATAAAATTGAGGATAAAGTATCAAATATTTTATCGGCCAAGGGTTTTTCACCTAAAGATAAAAAGAAATGGAAATCACTGGTTGCCAATACTTTAAATAAGCTTGCTGATAATGAAATTTCCAAAATAGTTCTTTCCCGCAGAGTTGATCTGGTTTTATCTGCAGAACTAAACTGGGACGAAATCAGAAAATATTTTGCAAATAATTACTCTGATTGCTCTATATTTATTTACCACAATAATGAGTCAACTTTTTTTGGTGCAAGTCCGGAAAGATTAATAAAATTTCAAGATAAAAAAGTCACAATTGATGTTCTTGCCGGATCAATTTCACGCGGTAAAAACCAAGATGAAGACAAAGAACTTGAAAGTGAGATTTTATCCAGTTCAAAACTAAACCGTGAGCATGATTTAGTTGTTCATCAGATTAAGAAAGCTATTTCCAAGTATGTTACGAAAATTTTTACAGATAAAATTCCCCTTAAAAAATTACAGAACATTCAACATCTGCACACAATTCTACAATCAGAATTAATTGCTGAGACAAACATGTTTGAAATTATTGAAGCGATATACCCTACAGCAGCAATTTGCGGTGAGCCGAGGGATAAAGCTTTGAGCTTACTAAAAAAAATTGAGGATTATAGACGCGGTCTATATTCAGGTATGATTGGGTATTTTAACCTTAATAATGAAGGGGAATTTGTAGTTGGAATCCGCTCGGCTTTACTGCATGAAAATAAATTATTTGCTTATGCCGGCTGCGGAATTATTGAAGGATCAAATCCAGAGAAAGAGTTTGAGGAGACTGAATTAAAATTGAAAGCCATATTAAATTTATTTAATGAAAAAAATAAAAGTCAATAGAAATATACTGTGGGCTGAAGCATTGGTTGCACAGTTTGTGAATGCAGAGGTTAAGTATGCATGCATATCACCCGGCTCCAGAAGCACACCGCTGACGTATGCTTTCACTACAAATAAAAAGGTTAAATCCTTCGCAATAATTGATGAACGCAGCAGCGGGTTTTTTGCGCTCGGTCTAGCGAAAGCTACGAATAGCCCTGTTGCGCTTGTTTGTACTTCGGGCACTGCGGCAGCAGAATTTTATCCGGCAATAATTGAAGCATATCAAAGTAAAATTCCATTAATTATTTGCACTGCCGATCGCCCGGCTGAATTACAAAATGTTGGAGCCAATCAAACAATAAATCAAAACAACATTTACAGAAATCATATTCGCTGGTTTGCAGACGCAGGTTTACCGCAAGTAAGTTTGAAAAGATTGAACGACATCAAGACTATTGCCAGAAGTGCTTTAGTTGAATGCTCAATTAAAAATATTGGTCCGGTTCACATCAATTTTCCTTTCAAAGAACCATTCGAACCTGATGCTTTTACAGATGAAATCAGTAATAGTGAATTACAAATTATCCAAAGTATTCCTAAAAATTTTTTGCATCATGATCTGTCAAAAAATATAATTAGCAGGAAAACCTTTCAGCTTATTTCAAACAAAATAAAAGATCATTCCAAAGGAATTATTGTTGTTGGGTTGGATAATTATAGCCAAGGATTTTTTGAAGCATGCAATCAGCTTTCTGTTAAAACCGGATTTCCTATCATTGCCGATGCTGCTTCAAACATGCGGTTTACTGTTCACTCCAAACAAAATGTTTTGACTAATTATGATTCATACCTTCGCTCGGAAAAATTTGTCAGTAATCATAAACCCGATTTCATAATTCAGTTTGGAAGAAATTTTTCATCGAAAGCACTGTCAAACTTCATTGCCGGCTGTTCATGCGAAAAATTATTGGTAAACAAATTTGGCGATTGGAATAATTCCGCCAACAAATTATCTTCAACTTTGGCTTGTGAACCTGAAAGATTTTGTATTGAGCTTTTAACTCTGATTGAAAAAAACGATCAAATAAAACAAAATAGTAATTGGTTAAACAGCTTTTTACAAATAGATAAAACAGCTTTCCGAATCAAGCTTGAAATTATTGATAAATCTTTATTCCCGAATGAAAGCAGGATCATCATGGAACTTTTAAAGGAAATTCCCGATGGTTCTAATTTAATGGTATCCAATAGTATACCAATCAGAGATTTGGATTTGACTGCACCATTGATGCACAAGAAGATTACAGTCTTTCACAATCGCGGTGCAAGCGGAATTGACGGTATCATTTCGACGGCATTGGGAATCGCAAAAGCATCTAAGTCCAAAACGTATCTGTTAATTGGTGATTTGGCTTTTTATTATGACATAAACAGTCTTTTGATTACACAAAAGAATTCCATTCCTCTCACCATAATTCTCATCAATAATAATGGCGGAAGAATATTTGAAGCGCTTCCAATATCAAAACACAAAAACATTTTTGAAAAATATTTTGTGACGCCTCACAATTTGAATTTTTCAGAATTCGTAAACGCATTTGGTGGAAATTATTTTGACGTGAAAAGCTGGGCAAACTTTAAGCGAATACTAAAACAAGCAGCCGCAGCAAATAATTTTTCGGTTTTAGAAATAAAAACTGATTCAAAAAAATCTCTTGCTTTACGAAGAAAATATTTCAACAAAGTCATTTCGAACTATAATTCTAAGCGACGAGATCAGCGTTGATAATTCCAACCTCCAAGGTTAAAATCAATGTTGAATACTTCCCTTCCCCAGAAAAAGAAACCACCATCGTATTTCTACTACATGGATTTACAGGTTCAGCAAATGATTGGTTGGAAATAATTCCAAATCTCAAAAAAAATTTTTCCTATGTTGCTGTTGATTTAATTGGTCACGGTAAAAGTGCATCTCCTAAAGATGTTGGACTATACAGCGAACAAGCTTTAGTCTGGCAGCTTGATGATATTTTTAATCATTTCACAAAAAACAAATTCATCCTGATTGGATATTCCATGGGAGGAAGAGCTGCTCTCTCGTATGCCACACATTTCCCGGAAAAATTATCTGGATTGGTTTTGGAAAGCAGCAACGCTGGAATTGCAAATGAAAAATTGAGAGCGGAAAGAGTTCAAAACGACGAGAAAATAATTAAGATGATTCAAGAAAAATCACTTGAAGAGTTTATTGAGTTCTGGATGAATCAAGACTTGTTCGCTTCACTTAAAAACCTGCCGAAAGAAAAGTTGTTACGAAGTCAAAAGTCAAAAGTCAAGGGTCAAAAGATAGGATTAATAAACTCTCTAAAAGGATTTGGAACAGGAATAATGCCGCCACTGCATAAAATGCTTCATCTTGTCAAATGTAGAACACTACTTATTACTGGGGAGCTTGATACCAAATTCACTCAAATAAATGTTGAACTTGTAAACTTATTTCCCTCCGCTAAACATGTTGTTGTAAATAATGCAAGTCATAATGTACATTTAGAAAAAGCGGAAGAGTTTGGGAAAGTGGTTACAGAGTTTTGGGAGAAACTAAAATAGTTAACTTAGTCTTACTGCTATGGCAAAGAATAATTTTGTTCTCATAATTATTGGGTAATTTTCTGCCAAAGGTAATAGACATCCGGTTGAATGTTTTTTAATCTCTCTAATACTATAAAATTGTCCGGCAGCTTTAAATTGTTAATCCTCGAAATATCAAATGCTTTATCCATATTAAAATTTTCTTTCCCCTGAAAAGAGGAAACAATAAATGCTGCTTTTGCAGAGTTAAGTTTTGCATTTTCTAAATTATAGGTTGAGCCAATTAAATGTGAACGCAACTTTTGCATCCCGCTTATAAATTCATTGGTATTCTCATTTTCCTTGCAACCTTTTAACCGCAGTTGAGAAATTAAGAATGAGGTTTCGATTATATCGGAAATGACATCGTTAGGTGATATTTCTTTTTCTCTATAACCGGATTCTATTTCAAAGAAATTATTGAATGACTTTTCAATTTCATATATATTATCTGCTAAATCAAATAACTCACCAATATCAAAAAGCTGCTTATTTATTTCCATCGATTTATCCGCACCAAAGGGTATTTCAGTTGTCTTTGGAGCAAACGCCGTAAGTTTATCGCCTAAAAGAGAATTAACGGAAGAAATATTGCATTCTAAACTCTCTTCCATTTCGATGAAACGATTGGAAATGTTTTTTGAAATAATAGATGGGTAAGGATTTTTTTGAAATAAAACATCTAGAAGAATATATGAATTATGACCGGGATTAATAATCGAATTGAAGTTCATTTTATAATGCTTTTTAGGAATCTTTGATATTTTCCTCGGATATTCAACCCAGCCGGTATAAAGGGAATCTTTTGTGATTTCATCAAGTGTTTTCTCAATCTTGCTTGATTCCGCTTCAGTAGTGATATCAACATCAATCGATAACCTCTTCGGTTTATCGAAGATAAGAATTAGAGATGTACCGCCTTTAAATATGAAATCGAGCTTATGCTTAACTAACTGGCTGATTAGCTCAAATGCATAAATGGTTTTTTCAATTATTGTAGGATCGGCAGGAGGATTTTCTATTCTTATTTTTTCAATCCATTCCTTGGTGAAGCAACCTCTTTTGAGCATTATTACCTCAATGCCACTTTTTTCTAAAAAGTGACATTAGCGTATTTCCCAACCAATTCTCTAATTTTTACATCATTTCTGCGTCTTTTAGCATAGTCGAACAAGTAACTCATATCTATCAGATAGTTATCTAAAACATTCTTAATTACTTTCTCATACTCCGATAAATCGGCGATATTCAATTTTTCACTTTCGAACAAAAAATCGACAAGAATTTTCTCAAACACTGAAATCCGGTTTTTGGATTTACTTCTTGAAACCGCCGCTCTAAGAATTATTGAACTTTCTTTAAGCACTACATTTTTCTCGAGTTCATTTTTTGAAGGACTTAGAAATACATGCTGATTTTTATCAAGAAGAAAGTCCCTCAAATATAATAATGCATCCCTCTCGGAATATATAAAAGTGTAAAAAACATTCTGCAAATGATGAAAAAGAGGTGCAAGCATTTTGGTGCTCCAAAGTGAAAACTCAATAAGAGGAAATTTTTTTTCTATATCTTTAATTAATTCTTTTTGATCGGCATTGTCAACTAAAAAACGATTTGAGTGAGTTGAATAGAAACCCCGACCCGAAGAGTGAATGATTTTCTCCTTTTTTAACCGGCTTAGAGATTTTTTAATAGTTTCATCTGAATAAGAGTAACCCGATTTGTTCATAAAATCCTTTGCTTGCTG
>Ga0209321_10000263_pt1 | contig 33129 bp, 41 predicted proteins | sample Rifsed16ft4_FD_184012 | JGI IMG/M metagenome (GOLD analysis project Ga0209321, IMG submission 184012) | Soil microbial communities from Rifle, Colorado, USA - sediment 16ft 4 - CSP-I_5_4 (version 2) | ecosystem: Environmental > Terrestrial > Deep subsurface > Rock core/Sediment | place: Rifle...
AAGCCGGAGACAGTCGCCTTGTTCCCAAATAAGCAAAATCCAACCGCTTTAGGCATCGTTTGGCACGTCACCCGCACTATATTATTTCACAACGACCTCTTATATGTATCCGTTGGGAGCGGGTGCAATGTTTGCGAGGAAGCCCAAGGCGATAAACGCGCGATGATTCTCGCTATGGATCCTGACGGTAAAAATCAGCGTGTATACGCGGACGGTTTAAAAAATGCCGTGGGAATTGCTTGGGCCGAAGATGCCTTATATGCAACGGAAAACGGTGTGGACCACTTAGGCGCCGATGTGCCCGACGATGTGATGTATAAACTTGTTGAAGGCGAAAACTACGGCTGGCCTTATTGTTACGAGTCCGGGGGCAAGAAGCACAAGGAATTAAGCTGGAAATGGAAGCAGGAGCCCATCCCCTGCGAAAACGTTCCTATGTCGTTCGCGTCGTTCGGGCCACACACCGCACCACTCGGGATTACTTATTTTGAAAAAACGCATCCGCTTATAAACAAAGCTTTTCTTGTTGCTCAACACGGTTCTCATAAAGTGGAAATTAGAAACGGGTACAATATTTTGCGCGTGACGTTGGACGGGAAGCAAGAAGTTTTCATGAAGGGCTTCCTTGGCGAAGGAGAGAAGCGTTTTGGGCGTCCAGTCCACGTATTCCAATACGACGAGAATTCCTTTTTCTTCACGGATGATTTTGGCGGGAGGTTGTATTTTGTTTACGCGAAATAATTAAGCTCGCAGCAGTTATTTGACATATACCCCCTAGGGGGTATAATATGTATTTATGAAATATATGGAAGGTAAAAGCAAGAATAGGCTTATTCGCCGACTTAAGATTATTGAGGGGCAAGTGCGCGGCCTTCAAGAGATGGTCGAGAGGGATATTTACTGCATAGACATAATCGCCCAAACATCCGCTGTCAAGCAAGGCCTCTCGAATGTCGAAGATTTGTTGCTTGAAAACCATTTGGGCGGATGCATTTTAAGCCAAGTTAAATCCGGACAAATGAACAAAGCCAAGAAAGAAATTCTCAAAGTATATAAACTTAAAAGGAAATAAAATTATGAAAACAGAAACTTATAGAGTAATCGGAATGCACTGCGCTTCATGCTCTTCCATTATTGAGAAGACTTTAAAAAAGATTGAGGGAGTCGATTTTGCTGAAGTAAACTACGCCACCGAAAAGGCCAAAATCTCTTTTGACGATTCGAAAACCAATCCGCGAGACCTTTCTAAACATATAGAACCATTAGGATATTCTCTGGAAACAGAAACGGCGAAGTCGATGGGGATGTCAGCGGAAGAACATGCCCTGCATCTTGGGCTTAACCAATCGAAGGCCGAAAAACTCAAAGAGATCGGAGAGATGAGAGGGAAAATACTTTCAGCAATCCCTCTCGCCGCATTCAGTTTTTTTGTCATGGGCTGGGATATATTGGCAAAGTTAAAATTTGTTGCCATGCCCGGCGAAGTTTTGAACATATTCTTTAAATATCTTTTGCTTTTGATGGCTACATATGTCTTGTTGGTAGTTGGTAAACCGTATCTCCTTGGTTTTTATCGATTCCTTAGGTACGGCAAGGCAAATATGGATACCTTAATCGGGATTGGAACATCGGCCGCGTTTGTTTATAGTTTCGCAGTTGTTGCTTTTAAAGAAGCGCTCCAACCTTACATAAATGTAGAATATACTTATTTTGACGTCACGATTATCGTAATAACCTTCATCGCCCTCGGCAAATATCTAGAAGCCATGTCAAAACTCAAGACCGGAGACGCGATCGAAAAACTTCTTAATTTGCAGGCGAAGACCGCAATAGTTTCAAGAGACGGCAAAGAGCTGGAAGTAGAACTCAATCAAGTGGTTAAGAGAGATCTTTTGATTGTAAAGCCGGGGGCGAAAATACCAGTTGATGGCGTTATTACCGAAGGAAATTCTTATATAGATGAATCTATGGTTACAGGCGAGCCGATGCCGGCGGAAAAAAATATTGGCGATATGGTAGTTGCCGGAACAATCAATACCACCGGATCATTCAAATTTAAGGCAACAAAAGTTGGTTCGGAGACTTTGCTCGCGCATATTATCAGTATGGTTGAGGAAGCCCAGGGAAGCCGTGCTCCCATTCAAGCTCTCGCCGATAAAATTTCCGCCGTATTTGTCCCGATCGTACTTGTCATTGCATTTATCACTCTCGGCGTATGGCTTTTCGTGGGCGCTTCATATCTCGGTTTTTCGCAGGCTCTTTCGTTCGGTCTAACTTCGTTTGTGGGTATTCTGGTGATTGCTTGCCCGTGTGCCCTGGGACTCGCGACGCCGACTGCGATTATCGTCGGAGTTGGGAAAGGGGCAAAAGAAGGGATTCTTATAAAAGACGCGGCGACGCTCCAAAAACTTCACCTTGTGGACGCTATTGTGGCGGATAAAACGGGCACTATTACGAAAGGGAAACCGGAATTAGTAAGCATAAGAAACCTTTCAAAAAAAAGCGAGAATGAAATTATTTCCATTCTCGCGTCACTTGAGAGCAAATCCGAACATCCGATCGCGCACGCGATTATCAAATACGCTAGAGCCAAGAAAATCCCAATTTTAGATTCAGAACATTTCGAAAGCGTAAAAGGAAAGGGGCTTAAGGGGTTAATTAATGGAACAGAATTTTTTGCGGGCAATATAAAATTTATCGCAGATCTTAATCTTTCGTTTGACAGGACGGAACTCGAAAAAGAGGCATCTCAAGGCAAAACGCCTGTTATTTTGGCGACCAAGCAAGAAGTTATAGGAGTTGTTATGGTAGCGGACGCGATTAAAGCGGAAGCTCCAGACGCAATCAAAAAACTCCACCAACTCGGAATTAAAGTCGTAATGCTTACGGGCGATGACAGAAATACTGCGCTTTCTATCGCAAGGGAAGTTGGAATTGACGATGTTGTGGCAGAAGTTTTACCGGAGGACAAGTTGAAAAAAATAAAAGAACTTCAATTGGAGGGGAGTGTGGTGGCGATGGCGGGCGACGGAGTAAATGACGCCCCTGCGTTAGCGCAGGCTGATGTCGGGATTGCCATGAGTACCGGAACGGACGTGGCGATTGAGTCCGCCGGGATCACGCTTTTACATGGCGACATCTCAAAGCTTGTGAAAGCAATCAAGCTTTCAAAAATGACAATGCGGGGGATCAAGCAGAATCTATTTTGGGCTTTCGTTTATAATATAGTCGGCATTCCTCTTGCGGCCGGAGTTCTTTACCCGTTTTTCGGCTGGATGTTATCGCCCGTAATCGCGGGACTCGCTATGGCGCTTTCAAGCGTTTCCGTTGTGTCTAACTCATTACGAATTAAAGCAAAAACCTTATGAACCAAGAGAAGAAAAAATATACTTTCCACGTCAACGGGATGCACTGCAACGCCTGTGTTTTGCTAACCGAAAGCGAGCTTCGCGAAGTACCAGAAGTGTCTTATGTAAAAGCGTCGCTTAATAATCTCAATGTCGAAGTGACGGGCAATTTCGGCGACAAAGAACCGGAACACATCGCGAGAGATTTAAGCGAAGTATTAAGGCCGCACGGCTATACACTTTCTATCGAGAAACAAAAACATACGGCCAAATGGGCGGATTTAAAATTGGCGGTACCCATCGCCTTAGGTTTTGTTGCACTATTCATATTTCTGCAGAAAATCGGTATTGTTAATCTCGTTAGTTCAGGAAATGTTTCCTACGGTACAGCATTTTTAATTGGGATTATCGCGTCGCTTTCAACATGCATGGCTGTCGTCGGCGGACTTATCCTTTCCGTCTCGGCAAATTTTGCAAAGGAAGGCGATGCTATTAGGCCTCAAGTTCTATTTCATGCTGGACGCCTCGTCGCCTTTTCCCTCTTAGGTGGGGCCATAGGAGCCATCGGATCCGCTTTTCAGCTCGGAGGAGCAGGCGCTTTTGCCTTAAGCTTTATTATAGCCATAGTCATGCTCATACTCGGCATAAATTTGCTCGATATTTTTCCGTGGGCGCGGAAATTGCAGCCGACCTTGCCGAAATTTCTTTCGGGCCATTTATTGGAAGTCAAAAAAATCAATCATATGCTGACCCCGGTTTTGCTCGGCATTGTCACATTTTTTCTTCCGTGCGGGTTTACGCAATCGATGCAAATCTATACGCTATCAACCGGCAACTTTTTGACAGGAGCTTTAACAATGTTTGTCTTCGCGCTCGGCACATTTCCAGTGTTAGCCCTCTTGAGCTTTACCTCGCTTGGCATACACGACAAAATAAAATCTGGAATCTTTTTCAAAACCGCCGGGCTTGTGGTAATTTTCTTTGCTCTCTTTAACCTTATCAATAGCTTGGTGGCGATCGGTGCGATACCGCCAATCTTTAATTTTTAGTAAACTAATCATATGAAAGCCACCGTTATTTCTATTATCGCCGCTGGACTCCTCATTCTTGGGGCTGTTTTTTATGCGAGTTATAAAAATGGCTCAGAAATTAATCTGCCGGAGGATAACGTTTCTATAGTTGACGGGAAACAAATTATTGAGATAGGTGCAAAAGGGGGATATTCGCCAAAAGTATCGGTGGCAAAAGCGGGAATACCGACAATTTTGCGAGTACAGACTCGAGGAACGTTTGATTGTTCGTCAGCCCTCACGATACCAAGTATCGGATATAGGGCGATCTTGACTCCTTCTGGAATTACGGAAATTGAATTGCCCGCGCAAAAATCAGGATCAACTTTGCAGGGCCTCTGCTCAATGGGGATGTATAATTTCCAGGTCCGTTTTGATTAAGCAAAAAATAAATTGGTTGCTTTTCTTGCAATTCAGGCATATAATAGAAAAATCATGAGATCTGTTTTTATCGCCTTGCTTGTATTAAGTTTTATCGGAGTCGCTGTTTTCGGTTTGTTCCCAATGATTAGTGCAGAACATGGTCACGATGTCTGCATTGCAGTGGCCAGCCAAAGATTTAATTGCCAGAAGGTGAGTGACGCTCTGCCGTATATTGCTTTTCATTTGAATGCTTTTAGAATTTTTTCAACTGCGGTTTTCGGAAATAATGTCGCGAATTTTGTACTCCTATTTTTTGTTTCCCTTTTGATTGTCGCTTCCGGAATTGGCATCGGCATTTATCCAGCTCTGCCCACGCTCTCGAAGTATGATAACCGCAGGCGATTTTTTGGATCATTTTCTCCTCCATTTAAACTAGAATTTACTCGCTGGCTAGCTCTTCTCGAGAATAGCCCAACCACTCTCTGGGCGCCTATATAAAACCGTTCGTCGAACGAGTCTTATATTGTGCGCCTGCCGTCCTCTTTTAAGAGGATTTTTTGTTTACTAATTTTAACCAACATCATGGATAAAAAAACTATAATTATAGGCATTGTGGCTGCGGCTGCCATCGGCGGATTAATTTTATTTTCCAACAGCAGAGAAAACTCTAAGGCAAAAAACACTATTGTCCAGGAGCCAAAAGAAAAAATTTATTTCAAAGAAGCAGTCGGTCAAAAAGCTCCCGACTTTGAACTTGAAAGCATTGACGGCGAGCCTGTTAGGTTGAGTAGTTATCTGGGTAAAAATGTTGTTCTTTTCTTTAATGAGGGAGCAATGTGCTATCCGGCTTGCTGGGACCAGATAGCGGAGCTCGGCAATGATTCCAGATTTGACGCCGAGGGCGCAGTCGCCTTATCGATCGTGATTGATCCTAAAAGCCAATGGCAGAACATTGTAAGCAAGTCGCCGAATCTGGCGAAGTCCAAAATTCTATTTGACACCGCGCGCTCCGTGTCCAAAGCGTATGATGTGTTATATCTAAATTCATCGATGCACGCAGGCGGTTTACCCGGCCATACTTATTTCATTATCGATAAAGACGGGATAATCAGATTTACTCTGGATGACCCAAATATGGCCCTTGCCAACGACCAATTGATTAAAGAAATCGCAAAACTTAAATAAATATGGAAACATTAATCATCGCGTCGCTCATAACCGCATTTATCGCCGGAATTGCAGCGCTGTTCGCGCCATGCTGCATCACGGTCTTATTGCCGTCATATCTTGGTTCTATTTTCAGGGAAAGGAGGAAGGTATTTCTAATGACATCCGTATTTTTCCTTGGACTTCTCGCGGTGTTCTTGCCCATTGGTATGGGGGCGGCTGGGTTGGGGAAACTAATCAGCAAATACCACGATCAGATATTCGTTGTCGGTGGAGTATTCTTTTTATTTCTCGGCGCATCAATGTTGCTTGGACGGCATTTTTCAATGCCGTTTTCAGTCCATCCGAAATTAAAAATTAATAACGCCAGTTCCGTCTTTACGCTGGGCATTTTTTCCGGATTTGCGACTATGTGTTGCGCTCCGGTTTTGGCCGGTGTTATTGCTTTGTCGATATTGCCCAATTCCATTTTTTGGGGAGGGATTTATGCCATTGCCTATGTTTTTGGAATGGTCGCCCCTCTTTTCCTGATTGCATATCTGCTGGATAAAAACGACTTTACCCAAAAACTAATGGAATCAAATAAACGCCTATCTTATTCAATTGGCAGAAGACAAATAAGTCTTGCAATAGCTGATTTGTTATCGGGCGCAACTTTCTTTTTGATGGGCGTTTTCATTCTATATCTCGCGGCAACAAACCAGCTTGCGATGGGCGGAGGAGAATTCCAAATAAAAATAAATATTTACCTTAACCAGCTTGTCCAGACAATAACTGGCTGGCTAAAATAATGGCTTAAAATAACAAAAATATGGAAAACGAGACAGAGAAAAAAACATTGGATCATTTATTGCCGTCGAGTATCCTTTTTTCGGCTCTTATTATTTCAGGCGCGTGGATATACGCGGCGGAGCTGAAAAATCCGCGCGCTCCGGAAAAAATAGCTAGAACGGAATTGGAGGAAAAAATATTGCCGTCTGCGGGCGTTATCTTGCCGGTTAGCTGGGGAGATCTTGGAGCAGAACTTGTCAGTGTGGGGGCGATTGACGCCGAAAAATTCATGGCGGTATATGAAAGAAGAGGCGCTTTTACTGACGAATACGCCAGCCTGCTTTTGGGGGAAAATAATGGACAGCTCAAAATAACAAATGAAAATGCCGGTTATCTGTTGAATCTTTTCTGGGCGCTGGGGCTTGCAAATAAAAATCCTATTTTGGATTCAGGAGAGATGGCAGATCTAAGATACGGTGGCGCTGGGAATTTTGCTTCAACCGGGGGGTGGACGATTGCCCAAGGCAATGCAATGAACCACTATAGCCGCCATCAGTTTTTTGAGTTGACAAGGGAACAGCAGGCGTTGGTGGATAAAATATCGAGGGGCATATACAGGCCGTGCTGCGATAACTCAACCCATTTCCCGGATTGCAATCACGGCATGGCCATGCTTGGACTTTTAGAGCTGATGGCTTCGCAAGGAGTAAACGAAGAAGACATGTGGAAAACTGCTTTAGCTGTTAATTCTTACTGGTTCCCAAATGAATATCTCACAATAGCGGCCTATATGAAAGAGAAAGGTATTGATTGGGAAGACGTGAATCCTAAGGAAATACTCGGCACGGGTTATTCCAGCGCGTCGGGATTCGCGAAAATCGCGTCTCAAGTCACAGTGCCTCAAGGGCAGGGAGGAGGAAGCGGTTGCGGTGTCGACACTGGGGGAACTGTCGCCCCACAACGCGAACAAAGCGGATGTGGGATATAAAATTTATAAAAATTTATGGAAGAAATAAAATCAAACGAACAATTAAGCAAAAAAGAACAAAGACAGCTTCGCCGTCAGGAAAAGAATGACGAGCAGGGATTATCAAGACGAAAAAAGAAAATGAAAAAGTCTCTGAAATGGAGCATTGGCATACTTGTTGCAGTCGGAGCCATTTATGGTTTAGTGATTCTGTCGCGCCAGGACGGAGGTGTAAAACAACCGATTGGTGAATCGTTTCCTAGCCAAGGGCGAGAGCACATTGCAGTCGGAGCAAGTCATGAGGCGTATAATTCAAATCCTCCTACATCAGGCCCGCATTATGAACAACCTAGCAGGTGGGGAGTGTCCCAAGCTGAGTTGCCTGACGAACAGCTCATACATAATCTTGAACATGGTGGAATCTGGATTTCTTATGTTGGTATTGATGATTCGACAATAGCCGCGCTGGAAAAAATTGCCAAATCTCAATCGAAGGTCATTGTTGAACCTAGGGCAAAAAATGATGCTCCGATTGTTTTAGCGTCGTGGGAGCGTCTATTGAAGTTGGAGAAGTTTGACGAGCAAATAATTTTAGATTTCATCAAGTCAAACAAAAATCGATCACCGGAACCATTTGCGCAATAGATAAGGAAGCATAATTGTCCACAGCTTTTGATTTGACAAATAGGGGGTGGGGGTATAGGGTATATTTATGGTAGATCAAAAGTTAAAAAAGAGGGCAGTCCATCGCGCAAAAATCATTCGCGGCCAGCTCGATGGCCTTATTAAAGCTATTGAGAAAGAAAAATACTGCCCCGAACTCTTGGAGCAGTCTCTCTCCATCCAAAGGTCGATCAAGAGTCTTGGCGCTTTTCTCCTCGAGAATCATCTGCGGACGCATGTAAAACGCCAGATGCAAAGCAAGGCTAACAATGAGAAAGCGGTCAAAGAGCTGATCAGAATTTATACATTATCAAATAAATAAAAATTATATGAGTCAAAATCTAGGGAAATTGGACAGAATTTTACGGTTCGCGCTCGCTTTCTGGTGGCTTAGCCCGTTGGCTCCGCAGTTTAATGCCGATTGGGCCAATTTGCTTATTGCCATTATTGGCTGGATTGCGCTTGTAGAGAGTTTTCTGGGCTGGTGCTGGCTTCATCAATTATTCCGCATAGACAACAAAAATCAATAGAATATTGAATTCCAAAAAAACTTAATGGACTTTAAAGTAATGGAAAAAGAAACAAAAAAAATACTTGTCGTTGGAGGCGGTTTTGGGGGAATATCCGCGGCCCTCGCCCTGGAAGAAGAAAAAATTCCAAATGCAAAGATATTGCTTGTTTCCGACAAGCCACACTTCGAATATAAGCCCGCTCTTTACCGCGTCGTAACGGGGCGATCGCCTCTCGAAGTTTGCATACCGATTAAGGAGATATTTGAGAAAAAAAATATTGCGTTTATGGTCGACTTGATTAAAAGCATCGACTTCCTTAAAAAAGTCGCAAGGGGCGCATCCGGCACTGACTATCAATTCGATTATTTGGTTTTGGCACTCGGTTCAGAAAGCGCCTATTTCGATATCCCCGGACTTGAAAAGTTTTCTTTTGGCTTTAAATCCATCTCCGAGGCGATGCGCTTAAAAATGCATCTGCATAATCTTTTTGCCGAATGCAAAGATGCGAAGGATAATTTGGACAAAAAAATATGTCTTCTGCAGGTTGTAGTTGTCGGCGCTGGGCCAAGCGGGGTCGAACTTGCCGGGGAACTTGCCCTATTTATGAAGCGATTGTCTAAAGAATATGAAGTTGACCAGTCATTAATCTCTGTTGATCTTATCGAGGCGGCGCCAAGGATACTGCCTGCTTTACCTGAACGCCTATCAATAAAAATTGCTCACAGACTGCGGCATATAGGAGTCAACATTTTTACCAACAGGGCTATGACCAAAGAAGAAATGGAACAGATCAGTATTAGGGGAATGACAATGAAAACTGAGACCGTGATATGGACTGCCGGCGTGAAACCTAATTTTTTATATAAAAATGTTAATAGTCTCCTGCTTGATCAAAGGGGAAGAGTAATTGTTGATGAATTTCTGCGCGCAAAAGGATTTGAAAACGTTTTTGTTGTTGGGGATGGCGCCGCTACGGAAAATTCCGGTATGGCCCAAACTGCAATTTACGATGGACAAGCGGTTGCGGAGAATATCTCATGCTTGATAACGAATAAACCACTGAAAACATATCAACAAAAAAGAGTTTATTACGCGTTGCCCGTCGGCCCGGGGTGGGCTGCCGTGTCTCTCGGTTTCGCTACTTTTTATGGATCGATTGGCTGGCTTCTGCGCAAATTTGCCGATTTTCGATATTTTCTCTCAATCCTCCCGCTTCAAAAAGCGATAACAGTGTTTCAAAGAGGCAAAAATTTATGTGACACGTGCGGAATTTGCTCGAAATCATAACGCCATAAACGCTTTTATTAATTGAAAATAATCTTAAAATATGCGATAATCTTTTGCATTGGGACTTTATGTATAAACTCACCAGAGAAACACTAAAAATATTTTGGCGGCATAGCCGCAAATACCGCTGGCAAGTAACAGTGCTTATTGTCAGTATTCTTGTCGTGACGTTCATTCAGACGTATATCCCGCTTTTGTACCGAGATCTGATTAATCTGCTTACTTCTGCGAATGCTCATAATAATCTTGCGCTGGCAATACATGTAGTTGTGCTTGTTTTGATCGCTAACATCGCGAGGATTGTATTTTGGCGAGTCATGAATTTCGTCAATAATTTTTTTCAGGCGAGAGTCATGGGTAATCTGATGAATACATGCTATCAATATCTGCAACAGCATTCGTATGGTTTTTTCACTTCAAATTTTGTTGGGAGTTTGGTAACAAAGGTAAAACGATTCGAGCGGGCATTTGAACAAATTACCGATCAATTAGTTTTTGATTTGGGCAGGTCTTTTTTGGATACTGGTATGATTCTTTTTGTTCTTCTGTGGCAGTACCGAACGTTTGGATTAATTATGACTGCTTGGTGTGCCGCGGTGTTATTATACGTGTTTATCTTTTCTCGATTCAGGTTGCAGTACGACATTCGCCGCGCCGAAGCCGACACAAGGACAACTGGCCAACTCGCTGACACGATTACGAATAATGTGAATATAAAATCATTCGCGCAATACCCTTTTGAATATGAGCGCTTTTCTAAAGTCATTGATGAACAATTTAGGGCAAGAAAAAAGAGCTGGGATATGGGAACTGTGGGAGATATTATACAAAGCATTTTTATGATAATTGCAGAATTTTTTGTTATGTATTTCGCGGTTATTATGTGGAGCCGCGGGACTCTAATGGTCGGAGATATCGCGCTTTTGCAAATGTATCTCTTGCGCATATTCGATAAGCTCTGGAGCACGGGCCGGAATATACGAAATATATATGAGTCCCTCGCTGACGCGAATGAGATGACGGAACTTTTGTTGCAGCCGCACGGGATTACTGACTCCATTGGAGCAAGGCCGCTTGAAGTGGAAAAAGGGGAAATCAATTTCGAGAATGTTTCGTTCGGGTATCACGATGAAGGAGCAGTGCTTAATAATTTTAAACTGAAAATAAAACCGGGAGAGCGGGTTGCGCTTATCGGACCATCCGGAGGAGGAAAATCCACTATTGCGAAGCTTCTTTTTCGTTTTTACGACTTGCGCGCTGGCAAAATTTTAATAGATGGGCAGGATATTTCCAGAGTGACGCAGGATTCTTTGAGGGGTAAAATAGCGCTTGTCCCGCAAGACCCTATTTTATTTCACAGGAGTTTAATGGAGAATATGCGTTACGCGAAACCCGAAGCGAGTAATGAAGAAGTAGTGGAAGCTGCTAAAGCGGCGCACGCGCATGAGTTCATATCCTCTTTTCGTCAAGGATATAATACTTTAGTTGGGGAGCGTGGGATCAAACTTTCCGGTGGAGAGAGGCAGCGTGTGGCTATAGCTAGGGCGATTCTAAAAAAAGCCCCTATATTGGTTTTGGATGAAGCAACTTCGTCTTTGGATAGTGAAAGTGAAATGTTTATTCAGGATTCGCTAAAAAAATTAATGCAAAATCGCACAACAATAGTCATCGCGCACCGTTTGTCCACGATCATGCAGATGGATAGGATTGTTGTCATTGAAAATGGCAAAATTATAGAAGAAGGAAGACACGAGGAGTTGCTCAAAGCGCAGAAAGGAACTTATCAGCGGCTTTGGGAGATACAGGCCGGAGGATTCGCAACGATCTAGGTTTTATTTGAATAAAACCCGCGGATGGTTTTTGCGCTGTAATAAAGAGACATAAAAAAGATTACCGCTAGAACCTGGTTTGTCCAGAAAAATAAACTGAACAGGTTTTTATTTTCTCCGGTAAGCGCCGTCGCGGCATGATATTCAAAAACCGAAAGGGCGCAGATCGAGATAATAAACGTTATAGAACTTGCCCACTTTTGCCTCGGGCTAAGAAACCCAGCTATCGCTCCGATAAATACGATTACAAGTATCGAAATAGTTGTCGAAAAAAATATCTTCTCCGTAAAGAATGGGTAAGTTAGGATCATTACAGCATCCCCAGCAACGAAAAGCTTCCGGACTACATCACCGTAATAATGGGGGCGCGAGAATAGGGGTCCCCACCGGCCGTCTTTTCCTTCATCTTCTATGGAATAGCTAGCCATACCCTTATATTATATACTTTAGATACAATGTCCAAATTCTATAATGCCAAGCGAAAAAGGAATCTGTATGACCCGGACTCAGACGTTCCGTATGAATTAAGCCGTTCCAAGATAGACTTATTCTTGAATTGCCCGTGCTGTTTTTATTTAGACAGGCGCCTGGGCGTCGGGCAGCCTCCGGGGTTCCCGTTCAGCTTGAATTCCGCGGTGGATAAATTATTGAAAAAAGAATTTGATACGCACCGTGCGAAAGCGACGGCGCATCCGCTGATGAAAGCGTATAAATTAGACCTCGTTCCCTACAAGCATAAAAAAATAGACGAGTGGCGGGATGCATTGGGCGGAGGAATAAAATATTTAGATCCGGAAATGAATTTTATCATCAAGGGAGCGATTGACGATGTCTGGGTAAATCAGAAGGGGGAGTTAAATATAGTCGATTACAAAGCGACTTCTAAAGACGGAGAGGTAAACTTAGATTCGGATTGGCAGATTGGATACAAGCGGCAGATGGAAATATACCAGTGGCTATTTCGAAAAAATGATTTTAAAGTTTCTGACACGGGATACTTTGTTTATGCCAATGGAGATGCGGACAAAGAAGCCTTTGATGGGAAATTGGAGTTTAACGTCAAAATAATTCCGTATGAGGGCGACGACGGCTGGGTTTTGGGTGCCATCAAAAAAATCCACGCTTGCCTTGAATCCTCCGAAATCCCGAAATCTTCCCAAGATTGCGATTTTTGCTCATATCGCAAGGCCGCTCGCGAATTGGAGGAGAAAGCTGTATAATATCGGCATATGATCGCGCACGTAAGCATACACGTTTCGAATTACGAAAAAAGCAAAGATTTTTATACTAAGGCGTTAGCCCCACTTGGGTATGAGGCAGTTATGGATATGCCCCAGCACAAAGTGATGGGGATGGGAGTTAAAGGCAATCCCGATCTATGGATAGTTGAGAGAAAAGAAAATTTGGGCAGGGAACACGCAGCGATACTTGTCGGGGATAAGTCTGCGGTTGATCAGTTCCATAAAGCCGCACTCGAAGCAGGAGGAAAGGACAACGGCGCTCCCGGGATCAGGCAGGAATACAGCCCGGATTATTATGCCGCTTTCGTTTTGGATTTGGACGGCAATAATATCGAAGCAGTTTGTTTTAAATAATGTCTTCGCCGGTTGAGGAAATAAAAAAACGGGTGGATATCGTCGATTTGATCGGCTCATATATCCGCCTTTCTAAGGCGGGTGCCAATTTTAAAGCGGTCTGCCCTTTTCATAACGAAAAAACCCCGTCTTTTTATGTTTCGCCATCGAGGGAAATTTTCCATTGTTTCGGATGCAACGCAGGAGGAGATGTCTTCAGGTTTGTGTCGATGATGGAAGGAGTTGAATTTCCGGAAGCGCTTTCGATTCTTGCAGAGCGGGCAGGGGTGGTTTTAAGGAGGGAAGACCCGAGGCTTTCGGGAGAAAGAAGAAAACTTTTGAATCTCATTCTTGACGCGACGAAATATTTTGAATCCGGACTTGCCAAAAGCGGCGCTGCAATGGACTATCTCCGGACGAGGGGGCTTAAAGATGAAACGATAAAAAATTTCAGGTTGGGTTTTATCCCGGACGGATGGGACAACCTCTTGAATTATTTAACTCAAAAAGGATACAAGGCGGAAGAGGTAGGGAAAGCTGGCTTTGCGATTTCGAGCTCAAATCCCAACTCACGGACAAAATATTATGACCGATTCAGGTCGAGAATAATGTTTCCGATAGCGGATTCTTCCGGACGGATTGTCGGTTTTTCAGGGCGAATATTTAATAAAGAGACGAACGAAGGCAAATACATTAATACGCCCAATACAGTTCTATACGACAAGTCAAAAATACTCTATCTTTGGGATCGCGCGAAGAACGATGTGCGAAAAGAAAATTCGTGCGTCGTGGTAGAAGGGCAGATGGATGCATTAATGTCTCACCAAGCTGGGATAACGAATACAGTTGCAACTTCCGGGACAGCTTTGGGATTTGCGCATACATTGCTCATTAAGCGGCTTGCCTCCAAGCTTCTGCTTGCTTTCGACAACGATACAGCCGGAGAAACCGCTTCCAAGAGAGCTTATGAATTAGCTTTGGACTCAGGATTTGAAGTTAATGTAATTGAAGTTCCGGAGGGGAAAGACCCGGCAGAAACATTGGCGCTGGATCCGGAGCTTTGGGTTGGAGCCATAAAAAACGCAAAACCAATCATCGCTTTTTTCCTGGATAACCTCGGAAAGAAATTTGGCGGCGATATGCATAAAATCCGGACTGAAGCGCGAACGGCCGTCCTACCTTATGTTGCGCGTTTTTCGAGTGAAATTGAAAAAGCGCATTGGGTTCAGGAAACTGCAAAGATTCTCCAGCTTAAAGAAGAGCCCTTGTGGGAAGAAATTAAGAAAATTTCGGCATCAGGCAGGGCGGGCGATTCTCAGGCAAAAGAGGTTAAATTCGTTGATGTTGCCTTGAAGACTCGACGCCACCTTGTTGAAGAAAGGATTTTAGGTATGCTAGTCTGGAAGACCGGAACTTCTTTCGGAGTTGAGGCAAATTTAAAAGATTTGTTTTCAAAAGAGAATTCTACAATGCTCGAGGCCGTATTGGCTGGGAAGAGCGATTTTGAAGCGGCACTTTCGAAATTCGCGCTTGAGGCGGAGTTATTGTATGGCGACGCCGACGACATGGCAGGCGAGGTAAAAAGCCTTGTTTCCGAGCTCGAGAGAGAAACTGTTAGGGCGAAGCTCGAATCGCTCGCCGAAGAGATAAGAAAAACAGAAGCCGCAGGAGAGGGCGCCAAGCTTGCGGAATACTTGAACGAATTTCAAGAGACATCTCGTAAACTTAATTATTTATGGCAAGAGGCAAATTTAAAAAAATAAGAAAGGTTATTAAGAAAATAAAAGCCTCGAGAAAACCGAGAACCACTAAGGCATCGGAAGAGTTTTCGGAAACAAAAATGGAAGGGCTTTTGGAGAAAGGCAAGGGGCGTGGTTTTATTACGTACTCTGAGATTTTAAATTTATTCCCGCATATTGAAGACAACATAATATTTCTCGACGATTTATACAGAAAGCTTGAGGAGATTGGGATATATGTCTTGGAGGGAGAAAAATTGGAGGTTAAAGAGAAGGGCGCTAAAGCGGAAGTCGAAAGCGTGGGGGAATTCAGTACGGACTCGGTGCAGATGTATTTGAGGGAGATAGGAAAAATTTCCCTTATCAGCGCGGACGAGGAAAAGGATCTTGCGAGGAAAATCGAGAAAGGAGACCAAGAAGCAAAAAATAAGCTTGCAAAGGCGAATTTGCGCTTGGTGGTTTCAATCGCGAAAAAATATGTCGGGCGCTCCCCGAATTTAACGCTTTTGGATTTAATCCAAGAGGGGAATCTTGGGCTTTTCAGGGCAGTCGAGAAATTCGATTGGAGAAAGGGATTTAAATTTTCAACCTATGCGACCTGGTGGATCAGGCAGGCGATTACAAGAGCGCTCGCTGACCAAGCGCGGACGATCCGCATCCCAGTGCATATGATCGAGACCATCTCGAAATACCAGCAGGTAGTTCGGAGGCTCACACAGGATTTGGGTCGCGAACCCTTGGCGGAAGAAATTGCGTCCGAGATGAATATCGAAGTCGAAAAAATCCGCCATATCCAGAAAATTTCGCAGGAAACGGTTTCTTTGGAACAGCCTGTTGGCGAGGATGACGAAGACTCTTTGTTGGGAGATTTCATAGAAGACGAGAAGATTTTATCTCCTTCGCAGGAAGCCGCGCGCCGCCTTCTGCGCGACCAGTTCCATGATATTTTGAACGATTTAGCTCCCCGCGAGCAGAAAATTTTGCGCTTGCGCTTCGGATTGGACGACGGGATTTCGCATACACTGGAGGAAGTTGGGAAAGAATTTGGGGTTACCCGCGAACGAATTAGACAAATTGAGGCCAAGGCCCTGATGAAAATTCGAGAGCACGACAAGGCTAAAAAACTCGAAGGGTATTAATTTTTTTATCCACAGTCTTGTATTATTTTATAGCTTTGCTATAGTTCCCTTGAATTTTGTTCTAAATTTTTCTGTCTGAAGGAGGAGGAAGAAAATGAGAGACAGGTTTGATCCGAATGTCACGAGCGAGCACGAAATCAGTCGAGTCACTGGCTACTCGCCACGTCCAAGAAATGGCATTTTTGATTCCGTCATATTTCTGTGTCCAGACCCAAGATTTGCGCAGGAGACACTGGACATTTTCAAGGAGGACTATGGTTTTGAAAACCCGCTCGTATTGCCTCGCGCTGGCGGAGCAGGGCTTTTGCACCAAGATTGCTTAGGGTGGGATTGGGAACGCAAACAATTAGCCTTCCACTTGCACGAGGTTGCTAAATCCAACCGTCTCGGTCTTGCGATCCATAAGGGTTGCTTGTGGTACATGCTGTCTGGCTTTATCGAATTACCACTTGGTTTTGAACTGATGGAATCTGCCCAGAAAAAGCATCTTTACGAGCTGGGCAGGTATTTCCATGGCCAAGCGCTGAATGCGACCGCCATTTTCCCCCATAAGAATGCAAACGGGAAGACTGAGGCCTTCCACATTTTTCCTTAATGCTTGCGCAATCGCGCGAAGAGCGAATGGCCCGAGGATGCTACGAAAGCGTCCCGGGTCATTTTTTTATTTCTTTTCCAACTTCTCCATTATTTTTTCCTTCAGGCCTTCAAGGCTGATCCGGGTTTTTACGAGGAACTCGAATACCCCGCTATCTAGTGCAGCGAGCGTTGCGTCTGATCTTCCTTCTAGGTTTGTCAATATAATTACGGAGGCGTTTTTTCCCCATTCGTCTTCCCTTAACTTTTTCAGCATAGCAATGCCGTCCATTTTTGGCATAAGAAGATCGAGCACTATTAGATCCGGATGCTTGTCCAGAGCGAATTTCAGCCCTTCTTTGCCGTTTGAAGCCCCCATTACTTTTATGTTGGAATTGCTGAATTCCTCCATCATTATTTTTAAGAGGGGCATTTCATCTTCTATTATTAAAAGGTTTTTATACATACATTATTATATTATATTTTAATATCTTCACGCTCAAATATTTTTGGGAGGATCACATAAAACGAACTCCCAACATTTTCGTACGAATGGAACCATATTCTGCCTCTGCATTTTTCGGTGAGTTCTTTTGTCATGTATAGCCCTAATCCTGTTCCCGTAGACTGGGCATTTTTTGCCCGAAAAAGTTTTGAAAAAATATTTACTTGCTCGTCTTTAGATATGCCAATCCCAGTATCTTTTACATTTATAACCACATTGTTTCCATTATACGATTCTGTAATGGATAAGGAAATATCGCCTCCCTCTGGCGTGTATTTTATTGCGTTTGACAGGAGATTGTCAATTATTATTTTCACTATTTTGGCGTCGGCGAACATTTTTTCCGTGGCCTCGTCGTATTGTTTATCAATATTTAATTTTTTCTCCTTTATCTTCTGGGAAAGTTCTTCGAAGACTTTTTCGGATATCTGTTTTATGTCTATTTTTTGAGGTACTATTTCTATTTTCCCAAGCTCTATTCTCGATACATTAAGAATATTCTCCACTAGATCTATCATTTTTTCTGTAGCGAAATTCAACTCTGCCGCATATTCTTTAGCTTTCTCATAATTAATTTTGCCTATGTCAGCCATGAGTTTGCCACTGTACCATTTTAGCGTTGTCAGGGGAGTTCTTAATTGGTGAGATGCTATGGATACGAATTCACTTTTTGCCCTATCTACTCTAGCCACAGTTTTATTTATATACGTAACAACAATGACGGCAATTCCACCCAAGAGAAGAATTATTCCTATTATTATATTGAGCAATATATTCCCTATTTGTCGGGAAGCTTCGCTGAGCGTCTGTGAAAAACTTTTTTCAATAAAAGTCAGATTGGTGTTTATATTGCTAACATCAGACATTATTTCATTTATTCGCACTATGGCCGCGACCTTATCTTGATTTTTTGTTATCTCCCCACTATTTATTTTTGATATTAGTCCATCAATTTCGTCTCCTCGCGACCGCAGACTTTCAATTAAATGGTCTCCTTCTTGCCAGTAGCGCATCGCCTCTTTCATATATCCTACATTTTTGAACCAGAGGATGGCGTTTATTATTCTTGATATATCTTTCGGATGATTTCCTCCTTCAGACAGCCCCTGTCGGGCTACTTGTTCGTCCGGAAATTCTTTTTGTAATTCTTCCCTTGCTCGCCTGTCTCCCAAAGGAATATTTAAAAATTCTTTGAATTCGGCATAATTCTTTTCGTCAAAAGACATAGAATACTTGGTAAGGCTGTATACGGCATCTTTTTGCGCTTTTGACCAGAGGCCTTCGCCGTAAACGAGGGCGCTTAGCGCGGAAGTCGCGTACATGCCCAAAGACAGACCTAAGAGGGCTAAGACCAACATGCCGCTTAAAATGAGCGTGGCCAAATTAAGCTTTTTTGGTATAGGTAGCTTATTTACCCAGTTTTTTAATGAAAAATTAGTTTTCTCAGGCATAAAACTAACCTTTGTTAAACAATAATATAAGAAGACGGCTACGTAAATATAACCTTACCCTTTTACATCATGAAGTCGGTTCGCAGCCCATTTTCAATATTTATATCTGTCATTTTGGAAATATAGAAAATCTTTCCAGTAAGAGTATAAGTCGCGGGTGGCGTAGAGATCGCCCGCATTGTAGCGCGCAATATCCACAAATTTTTTTTCTTTAAAAAGCCTGCCGACGTCTTCTCCCTTGATCCCGGAATCCTTGGGACTTTTGATCCCGAAGGACCTCGACATAATGTGCAATCCACCCCTCCGTCTAAGGGCTCCGTAGAAGGTTAGTTGGTCCTGGAGATCAACGTGTTTTGCGGTGGCGGGCTGGCTTCCCAAATAGCGATTGGCCATTAAATCTTTTGATGGCTTTATTTTATGTATAGCTGAGCGGATCATTAAAAAGGGAACGTCAAACCCGCGCCCGTTGAAAGTTACGAATTCCGAATAATTTTTCGCCCCTGCCCAGAAATTTTCAAGCATCTCCGGTTCCGTCATTGGCTTATATTTCACCCCGTCTTCTTCAAATTCTTTAATATTTTCGCCGGGCGCCTGAAAATATATGACCACTTTATCCTTCTCGTAGTCCAAAACTCCTATCGCGGCAATCTCGCCCGTAAAAGGGGAGAACCCAAGCCCCTCTTTTAATGCCTCTAATTCTCTTTCGTATTCTTCCTCTGAATCGGAGTCTTTTCTAATCCAGCGCGTTAGCGCTTCTTTGGAAGTTTTGTCCAGCGAATCAAAGTCTTCCCCAACCGTTTCTATATCGAAAATAAGACGAGACATAATTCAATTATTTCACATAAATTCAAAAACCGCGATATTTCCATACCGCAGTTTTTGGATAGGGCTTTTAAAATTTATAATTACATCGCGGAACTGCCCGGATTGCAATTCCGGCAATTCTGCTTGTGGGTGATGACCTCCCAGATTGCGGAAAGGCCAACCAATACGTATACGATCATCGCTACCTGCCCGGTTCCTAACACCATTACAACTACATTGTAGCTGAAAGCCGTAAGGAGCCAATTTAGCCCCCCAATCACCAGAAGGGTGAAGGTTACCATATGTAAAGTTTTCATATACTTAATTCTAATACTTGAGAGAAAAAATCCAAGATTAAGATGTTAATTATATAAAAAAGCCTTATTTTTAAACGTTTTTTAGTACTTGTACTGAGCTTGTCGAAGTATTGACTTTTTTATTAAAATCTGCTAACATAGATGCAATGTAAATTCCCGCAATATGCGGGATTTTATGTTAAACCTATGCCTATAATTTATATGATTCTGATGAGCTTGGCTCTCTCTTTCCCGGAAGTGGGTTATGAAGCGGGTCCATCCTATATCCCAGACGTCTATTTGGAGAGAAATGCGATGATTTCCGCAAACGCGCTTGCTCCAAGCGTCGGCTTGGAGGTTCCGGGGATTATGAGAAAGATTGCAACCTGCGAATCTAACGATCGTCATTTCGATGAAAAAGGGAAAGTTGTAATCGGGAAATACGATATCCGCGATATCGGACGCTACCAAATTAACTTGAGGTACTGGGAAGACGAGGCGAAAAAGCTTGGCTACGATCTTTATTCGGAAGATGGGAACGAAGCCTTTGCCATGTATCTATATAAAAAATACGGAACAGAGCCGTGGCATAGAAGCCGCTGGTGCTGGTCTAAGCTCTAGAAAGAAAAACGCCCCAAGGGGCGTTTTTCTTATGATATAATAAAATTCTATGATTTTAATCGGGCTTTTAGGAGAAAAAAGATCTGGGAAGGGAACATTTATAAATTTTCTTGCTGAATTCGCGAAGCCCAAGCACGTCGGGCGCATTCGGTCTGTCGATGTTCTCTACGAGACCCTAAAAATTTGGGGCATAGACGCGACCCGGAAGAATTTAATTAAGTTGACGGTTGCTATGGACGGGGCGTACGGGAAGGGAACGCTTACCGAAGCCGTACGACAGAGGATTGTGAAAGACAATTCGGATATCGTAATCTTCGACGGGGTCCGCTGGCCAACTGATGAGAAGCTTATCCGAAGTTTTGGGAAAAATTTGATAGTCTACGTTACGGCTAATCCCGAGACGCGATGGAAGCGCGGGCTTACGGCTGGAGAGAAAGTCGGGGAGGACAAGGCCACATTTGAGGAATTTTTGAAAGAAGAGAAGGCTAAAACGGAAGAGTTTATTCCCGATATCGGTTCGCGCGCGGATTTCAAAATCGTTAACGAAGGGACACTCGAGAATTATAAAAAAGAGGCCCAAAAATTTTGCGAGAATTTCCTGAATAATTAAAAACACCCCAGCCTAGGCTGGGGTGTTTTTATGATAAGACTATGCGCGCTTTACGTTTTTCGCGGCAGGTCCCTTTGGGGTATCTTCCGTGTCAAAGGTAACGGCATCGCCTTCGTGGAGCTCGCTCAATTGCACGTCCACAAGAGAGTTCCCGTGAAAAAACAAGTCTTTCTCGAGGCCCTCCCCGGTAATGAAACCGAAACCCTTATCAGTGATCTTTTTGATTACACCTTTCATTTGGTTTTCAAATTAGTGGCTAAATATACATCAAGCAAAATCTAGAAATTCGACTATTTCGAATCATTGCTCTTTGTTTTCCCACTATAGCACGCCTGAACTTAGTTATCAATATCTCTAATGGGCAAAAAATTCGTACACATAAAATCCGAGAATGGCGAGAAAGCCAAGCGCTGTTGCAATTTCGAGCGTAATTAATGCTCTTTTTGTTTGCGATTCGCTGGCAGATTTTCCTGCAAATCTTATGACGCAGAAAAGCAATGCAAAAACCAGAATCGATATCCAGCTTTTTGTTACCCAGTGATGGCCTGTAAATCCGGCAAGCCAATTTTTGAAAGCGGGCGAGAGTTCTGCTCCGATAGTCATGGCGACAACTGCAATTATAGTCACGGTGGCGGAACAGGCGGATGCGTAGATTGATCTTAATTTGTCCATATATTTATATGCCCCATCTCGCGGCGGCGGATATGATAAAACCCATAATGCCTAAGCTCAAGCCAATCCCTGCGGCCATAATCGTAATACCAATAAGCCCGCGGCGCAAACCAAGCAAACGCAATTCGCCAGTATTAAGCCGCGACAAGAGGAAAATAGTAATAGCAATCGGGAATGCAAAAAGAAAAATATGCTCCTTAGCTTCCATGGCGATCGCATGCGCCCACGGAGCACTTCCCGCTTTTATGATCGGTTTGACGAGCGAGCCATAAAACTTAACGTAGTAATACCCGCCGATGATCCATGTAATGACGAAACTTACGAGTCCGACGAAAGCCGCAAAAACTCGGCGTCTTGAGGACTCGGCGTTAGAGATAACCTCGCCTAAGAGCCACAAGAACGCGTCTATGCCTAAGATAGCGAACCCCAGATGGAGGCCTATAAGAACTGGTTTGCTTTGCAGAATAGCGATTATATCCATTGGTGTTTATATCTTAAGGATACCAATCTAGGAGAACAACGCAATATAATAGCTTTTTGATATAATGAAGCATATGAAGAAATCCTATATTTTAATCTTGATTTCGCTTTTAATGCCCATTTTGGTATTTGGCGCCGATCTGCGTACTGGAGATCAAGTCTCGATACCGGCAAGCGAAAATATCAAGGATGATGTCTATGCCGGCGCGGGATCCATTGTTTCAGGAAGCACGATTGAAGGCGACCTCTTCGCGGGTGGAGGGACAATATTTATTAACGGCCCGGTGCGCGGCGATCTAATGGTGGGTGGCGGCACGATCAGTATTTTGGGCGATGTTGGAGATGATATCCGCGCCGGAGGCGGAAATATTTTAATACAGGGCGCGGTTGGGGGGGACATTCTTCTAGGCGGAGGTACGATTACGATTTCGGGCTCTGGGGTCAAAGGAGATCTTTTGGCCGGAGGCGGATTAGTCCAGATCAATTCTCCGATTGCTGGAGACGTAAAAATCGTGGGAGGAGAAATATTCCTAAACGCGCCGGTTGGAGGAAATGTGAAAATCGATGCGGATAAAATTACATTGGGTCCGAAAGCGGTTATTTCCGGAAATCTTACGTATAAATCTCCGACGGAGGCGAAATTCGAATCCGGATCCCAAGTCAGAGGGAAGATTGATTTTCAAAAAAGGGTCGCGAAAGGAAAAAGCTTTGGAGCGGGCATTTTGAGATTCGCAACTTTTCTTAAATTCCTGATGCTTCTCACGGGCGCTCTGTTCGCCGGTCTTTTGTTTCCGCGCTACGCGAAAGAGTTGGTCTCGCGCACGAATGAAAATTTCCTTTCTAATCTTGGGATGGGGCTTGTCTTCCTGATCGTAACGCCGATTGCGGCAATAATTTTGCTCGCAACTGTCTTAGGCATTCCTCTGGGGATTCTGGCACTGATTGGATTTGCCGGAGCTATGATTTGGGGAGTACTTCTGTCGCAGATACTCTTGGGCTCCCTCGTTTACGGCTGGGTTAAAAAATCGGAGGAATTGCGTTCCGATTGGAAAATCATTCTCTTAGGTGCCGTCCTCTTCGCCATTCTCTCAATTATCCCGATTATCGGATGGATAATACAGTTCGGACTTTTGCTTGTCGCCATTGGAACATCTATCAAAATGAAGTGGGCGATAGCGCAGAATTGGAGATAGAGACAAAATATAGGGCTACTGATTTTTTAGGAACTCAAGGCCGCGGACTTCAATACCCGCGCCAGGAGAACTTACTTTTGGCGCTGAAACTTTCTTAACCGGTTTGTCTTGCACTTTCCCGTAGCCGCATTGAGGCCCCGGATCGGATACTTTGGTTCCATCTGTCGCGGTTACAACGCCTTGGGCCGCGTGCCAATGTTCGGCGCCGCAGCCAACTTCGTCCTCAATTATAAGCTGGCTTACGGGCAGATATTTGCCGTTGTATTCGATAACTTCTATAAGATTTTCAACTGCTGTTACGGTTATTGAAACGTTAAACGGAATTGTATTGATAAGTTCGTTTGCGGCGTTGTAGACGGTTATACTTCCATTTGCCGTGTATGTTCCGGGACCAAATCCTTGGACCGTGTTACATGAATAAGTAACGTTTACCGATGCAGGCAGTGCGCCGCCCGGTTTATCTATACGGAGCCAGTTGGGAATATTCCCGTTTAACGAATAGCGCACAGAATCCGGAGAGGCCTGTTTTAAGGTCAAGACCTGCAGATTTTGCGAACAGGATCCGACTTCGGGAATTGTCCTGCTTATGTAAACTCCGTCTTGCTGGGTAACTCCTGTGCTTGGTACAACGCACTTCGCGGGTTTGCCCGCACAAATTTCGGGATCAACGCAATCCGTTTTCTTCGAAGCGCATACGCCGGCGTCGCAGAATGCGCGGCCGACTTGTTTCCCGCTACAGCAGACCGCTTCCGAGCTGCCGCAATCCGCATCTGTTTTGCACGTTCGCTCCGAATCTTTTAGCTCTTGGCGCAATCGGTCAAGCGACGCTTGAATATTATCGATGCCGTAAAGACCTTTCTTCGCCCCTCCGGCTTTCGCTTTCTGCAATTGGTTTTCAAGATCATTGATCTGCTTTTGTAAATCAGGATTGTTTCCTCCAAAAACTCCCGTGCATGCCGAACTATTCGGCTGGGTAGCCGTTCCAGTCCCGGTTGTAGTAAGGGAGCCGATGTTTACATTCGTCTTGCCCCCCGGTTCATTACATTTCTTTTCTATTGCATCCAATATTCCTGATTTTTGCGCAAAGGCGTTCTCGGCTGTTTTAAGCGCTTCTTCAAATCTTTTTTGGGCTTCCGCTTCTTTCGCCACGCGATCGTTTTGGTTCGCTTCCTGTCCAGCGGCTAGCGTCGCATTGCACTGGGTTTCCTTGTCTTTATAAAATTCCGGCTTGCGCGCTTCCTCGACGCATTTGTTATACCGTTCTTTTGCCCGCTCTCGTTCGTTAAATTTAGCTTCGTTAAAACCCTTGTCGGAAGCAAAGTCCGCCATTATCTCTTCATATAGTCGGCCAACTTCTTCAAACGGCTTTTTGCAGGGGTCGGCAGTAAGCGCGCGAGAGATGCATTCGTGGTACTCTACCTCAAGCTCGCGGTTCCTCGCCCAATACGCGTCGCTTATCGTATCCCGCTCCCCGGCAAGCGAGTCTGAAGCTGCCTGTTTGCGTTCGTTTAATTCATTCGAAATTGCCTGCCTGGCCGAAGCCAAATTCTCGCACGCGGTATTGCGCACATCTATGCCACTATCAGCAAATTCCGGATTAAAAACGCCGCCCAAAAAAGCGGCCGCGATGCCGAGAATGGCGATAACCGCAATTCCCGCAATTTTCTGACCTGAAGACAGAGCATTCATAATAGTTGTTTTACCCCGTTCTTTTCCTTGAAGGTTTTCTTCTAAGTAGCATAAGCCGCTTAATCTCGAGCCTTTTTTTGGTTTTATGTGAACGCTTTGATTTTACGTGTATTTTTAATCCCGTCGCTCTTTTTGCCATGTATAAATAATATAACCTTTAACCTTTTTGAGCCAGCAACGATATACTTTTCACGCCGTATTTTTTGCTCGCGCTTTTCGCTGAATCCGTGAGAAAACCATATTGTGAATTTTCAATTAATTTCATAACTTTCATGCTGGCATCATTGATCGCGTTTTTGTACAAATCCTGCTGCATGGCGCCTCCAATGCAGGCTGCCCATAAATTGGCATTTTGAATTATGCTATCGGTTAGCTGAATTTCAGTTACGATGTCCGAGATAGCCATTTTCCCGCCTTTTTTCAGAACCCGCCCAATTTCTTTAAAAACTTTTTCTTTTTCCGCGGAGAGATTAATAACGCCATTTGAAATGACGGCATCAAAATTTTCACTTTTGAAGGGCAATTCTTCGATATACCCCTTTTTAAACTCAACATTGCCAAACCCGGCTTTTTCCCGCAAAGTTTCCCCTTTTTGAAGCTGTTCGTCTGTCATATCCAACCCAACTACTTTTCCGGCTTCGCCTGTTTTTATCGCTGAGAAAAAAACATCCGTTCCTGAACCGCTTCCAAAATCCAATATCTTATCCCAGGGCTTTAATTCAGCAAGCCCGAAGTGATACCCCACGCCGGCGAACGAATCAATTGCTTCGGAAGGTATTTTATCTAAAACTTCCGCGGGGTAGCCTAGTTTCAGAGCCAAGCCCCGTCCCATTTCAAAATGGAAATCGCCCTTGGGATTTTCCGCGACATCTTTATACATTTTCTTTACTTTAGACTCGAGTTCGTTTTTATCTATTTGTGCAGACATGGGATTATTTTACCAAATTATAATTTTTTCGCACGGCGAAGACGATGAAACAATTGTTAAGCTCGCTCGTTTTGTTGCTGTTTGCGGCGGGATGCGTTCCTCTCGTATTAGGGCCGAGCGTGCTCATTATGCCCGCCCAGGGAAAACCGTTTCAGATGTTCCAGCAAGAGATGGAAGAATGCAAGGCTTATGCCTTGCGTGAAGCTGGTGGAGAAGGAGCGGTGCAGATGGAACAGCAGAATGCTGCGTCCCACGCTCTGATCGGGGCTCTGATCGGGGTCGCTTCCGGAGGCCTTATTGGCGCGGGAGTGGGTAATGCAGGCGCCGGCGCCGGAATAGGCGCTGGAACCGGGCTTGCTGCCGGAAGTATTTCCGGCGCCCATGCCGCGCGTAGTTCCGGAGGGAAGCTTCAACAGTTATACGATAACGCGTACTTGCAGTGCATGTACGCGAAGGGTAACCAGGTAAGCAATCAACAATAAGTTTAGTTCCAAGACTCTTTCCTCACTCGAGTCGAAAGGGGCGTTACAGCGTAGCGCCCCTTTTTTGCGCAAAATTTTTCTGAAAATCATGGGTACCGCTTTCAGCGATGAATACATCCGGCCCAACAACAAGGCCTGCGCATCCCTTCCATAAGTTCTTTACGAGCCCTTTCGATGCGGTGTCTGCGCGTCTCTGTTTTCTTTGCGGAGATAACCCAGCAGATCCACTCATTGCGCGCTAGCGGCGTAATATCCCCCCATGCTGCCCTTACCGCAGGCGTTGAAACAAGGGCCGTTCGTAAATCCGCCGGCACCCTGTGTATCGCGCCATCAGAGATCTTGTGGTGAGCTAGCCGAACCATCCCTTTCTTGGCCATAAGGTTATTTTATCAATTTTTACACCAAATTCATTCAGCTCGCCCTTCACTCTGACTTTCGAGCGTTTGGCTGGATAAAAGAGTACAAGTATCCGACTTCTTATCCGAACACAAGCACCTTATCCGACTCCTCAACCATCTTGAGTAAATCCGTCATGGTAGAAATCGGGCAGACCCCGGACTCCTTTTTACCGCGAATTTCCAAACATGTGCCGCATGCGTACAGGTTTCCTTTTAATTCCTTATATTCCGCGACTTTTTTCGAAATATCGAAGTGTTCCGTGTCAGCAATGGTTTCGAGTTCTGATCCCTCACTCATCAAAAAGATAGTTACGCCATGCCCGGCCTTAAGCGAGGTAATGCCAAAACGGAACGTGTTCCAAATATGTTCCGGATTGTTGGATTGCAAGATAATGCCAATTTTCATAGAATGATCAACTTAAATCTTTTTTCTTTTCCTCAAATTCCTGAGGTTCGTGTCTGCCGATTTTTAGCGACGGAATAAATATTATGTACGTTCATAATTACATGATAGCACTTTTTTATTTGGCGAAATTATTTTTCTTTGCGATATTATCCAGGACAGCGCGGATTTCCTCACTGATAAAATTATTATCCAAAATTCGTTTGAGCGCATTAAGCTGTCTTGGCAGGATAGATTGTCCGCACAACTCCTGTGCTCGATCGGCAACTTTTTCAATGTCGTCGAAAGATATAACCATGTTCGCCAAACCGACTTTTTTAAGGACTTCGGCGCACCCCATCGTTTCGCTAACGAGGACGGGAATGCCGAGGCACGCCGCTTCCATCGGGACGTTCCCAAATGTTTCAAAAGTCGAGGGACATATAATCAATCCCTGGGCTAGGTAAAATTTCTTCAGCCCTTCAGCCGTCATCGACGGCAATAATTCGATTGTTTTTGGCATCTTTTTAAGATCGGCATCTGGATTAGTCACGAAAGAAGCGGTGTGGTGCCATTTGCGTTTTTGCAATTCAAGATGCAGATCGAAAAATTTATCAAAGTTTTTAATTTTTGAATAGCGTCCAACCGCGGCGATTCTTCGCTCAATGGATGCGTCAACAGCACTTGGATCGGTGAATATATTTGCGACAGGATTGGGTATAACGTAACTATTTTTTATTCTACCTTTCAAAACCAACCGCTCAACCGTTTTTTTACATAATTCGGAGGGAAAAATTATCTTCGTGGCATTCTTTATAACCGCCTTTTCCATCGATAAAAATATTTTTTGCATCTTTTCAGGATAGTGCTCGGTTTCCTTCGACAACACTCCTGAATACCACAAGATAACTGGAAGCCTTTCCGCTCTAGCGGCAATTGATATGAGCCATGGCAAATAATAGGTGCCGCTTAGCAATACCGCGTCTGGACGGGTTTCATTCAAAATGTCCCTGATGATTTTTATCGGCTCTTTGTAGACGTTTTCAACATCTTTAATCGTTCTACTGCGTTTGAGCGCACCCGTCAACGGCAAATGATGGATATTGAGGATGTGGTGATCAAACACTTCCGGATCAAAATGCCTGAAAAGCGCGGGGCCTTTCATGTATATCCGACTGGTTAATTCTAAACCGATAAACTCATAATCAAGTTTGTATAAATAATTTACCAGATTGAGATTGGAAGAAGTGATTCCTCCGACACTGTCTCGTGTCAAGTTTATTGCGATTTTCATGGTGTGATTATAAATTGCTTGCAAGGATTCGAAATGCTTTTGGTCCGATTCTTCAGCCATCTTCATCAAAACCTTGATTGCGCCCTGTATTTCACTTTTATCTTTGTGCTTAATTGTGCTGGCAGGATCAAGCTCATGCGAAAATTCCTGAATTAGCTTATAAACTTTATCCTTCTCTGTTTCGCTCACGGTTTTTGTATCAAGCTGGTCAACTTCTCCCCCCACTAAGCTACCGGTTACTTAAGTTTTAATTCTGATTTTAGTTCTTCTAACCCTTCCTTCAATGTCTTCATTGTTAATTCGCGCGTAAACATAAACCCATTGATTTTTTTCACAACATTATAATCTGAAGCTTTTATGGTTATCTTTGGTTCTACGCCAATAAAGATTTCTATATTTCCTTTCTTGTCTAAAACAGGGAATACGTTAAGCTCTTGCCAATATTTAGTGCCGTCGCTCCTTTTGTTTTTAACGTCGCCGACAAAAGGTTTCTTCTCTATCTTTATTGTATGCCACATCTTCTCATAAAATTCTTTCGGCATCTGCCCTCCCCAGAGATTCCCTGGTGTTTTGCCGATTATTTCTGTTGCCGAGCGGCCAGTTTGTTCTTCGGCTGCTTTGTTAGCATAAATAACATTCGCATTTTCATCAGTTATGATAATGTGCTCGGGAAGCATATCAAAAACGTCTGCTAAGAACTTGATTTTTCTTTTGAGAGTTGCCAATTTATCGACCGCTATTGAAATTCGATAAGGCATAAGTCATGTATACTATAACATATTTTTTGACTCGCCCCTCGACAGCTCTAGATCCCTCGATATTTAACCAAACTCCGCCATGTATGCCTGCTCTCAATGTGAGACGAAGTTGGAATTTATTATAACTCAAATAGTAGACTCGAGATAATCAAAGACGCAGAAACTCTGCTTTTTAATAATCTCTAAAATATTCTTGCCATTTAGAGTCTTGGCGGGCTTGCCATCCGAATCATTCTTACCCCAAGGTATATTTTCGATATGAACGTTTTCAAGATTCGATAATCCGGGATTCGAGAAGGTCCATTCTGTACTGCTATCTTTCTCGTGCAAGACATAGTTTCTATAACCGAAAGTCTCATACAAATTCCGAATAGGTTTTTCATTTGCAACCCAAAACTTCTTAAATTCTTCTCCTTCAGAATCTAAATATTTTTGAATGCTGCCTATAAATGGACCAATTTTTTTCCAATTAATATTTTCCGAACTCTCAACAAAAAGAGAGCACATATAAATCAAAGACTCACAAAATACACGTCCAAAAACATACAGGGATTTGAGGTCTAATGTCATTTCGATTGATCTGTCAGGAAGGGCAGATTCGATGCGCCAAGTAAGGATCTTAATATAGCCTAAATCGCTGTGGAGAACACCAAACTGTTTATTAAATTTGTTATCGCGATGTATTTCTAAATTGGTATTCTCGTTGACCCTTTTTTGAAAGGCCGTAATTCTATCCAACAAGTCTATTATCTCTTTCATAATCTAAGGTGGCTCCTGATGCCTTTCCAAACATGACTATATTCCAGACTTAGTTCGATTGTGTTCCTTGCATAGCATTTGGCAGTTCTCTGCAACCGTTTTTCCACCTTCGTGCCAAGGTGTAATGTGATCTGCTTCCATTTCAGAAATATCCCATTGTTTTTTCTCTTTTTTCTGCTTTTTGCAAAATGGGCAAATACCATCTTGTCTTTCATACGCTTCGCGCCTCATCTTGTCGTTGAAAGCGCGAATTGAGAGATGCCGTTCTTGTTTCGTTAGAACATAAGGATAAATGCCTGGCTTCTTCGTTACATCGTCGTCCTGCATCAGTCTTGAGACTTCTGCTTCTAATTTCTTTGCGTCAAGTTTCTTGCCCTTGTATTGATTGTACAGTTCGCCCCAATTCACGCTCGCCATTTCTTTGCGATGGTTAGGAAATGTTTTTCGCACCCACTCGATGACATTTTGGAAATACTCCCACAATTCGTTAGCGTTTTTGTCATGTTGATGCTTGGCCATGTAATCTTCAATCTTGCCGTCATTTATCCACGAAAGAGCAGTTTCTAAATAGTCCTGCCGTATCGGCGAGCCGCTTACTAATTGTCCGCCGTCATTTGCGAGTAAATATGCGGCACAATTTGATTTGCTAAATTTCAACTTCGCGTCCGAAAGCCACAGCCCGGTATAAACCGCATTGCGAATTTCTTGGTCGGTTAATTTTTCTCCGGCGATGTTGATAATCCTGAACCAGTCCAGTCGTTCTTTGTCCGTTCCTTCGCAAAAATAAATCATCAATTCATAATCCAAAATTTTATCCTGCTCCTCTTTTGTCAGATTATGAAAAAAGCGATCTTTCAGCGAAAAATCTCCAGTAACATACTGCCCGATGCTGATAGTACGCTGTTGACCGTCCAGAACTTCGTAGCCGCCGTCTTCTCTAATCATCCAATACATCACATTTAGCGGAAAACTGTTTTTGATAGTTTCTATCACGGCATCGCGTTGTTTTTCCTTGTATACAAATTCGCGCTGATATTTTGGTCGAATATCCAGTTTGCCACCATAAGCCACCACACCTTCTTCGGCACTGTCTTTGTAGCCAGCGATTACTTTCCGCACTGAAATTTTATGTAAATCAATTTTCATAAGTTTATTTTACCTCAATGTACGAATTTTATTTGAGATACTTAACATTATGTCGGTTGTGCCAAGAATAATGCTTGCTGTGTCCCAGGAATCTTTGTAGTTTTTTGGATAGTATCTGATGTTAGTAAAATCATAGATATAAAATGTTTTATTGTCAGTTGTTTCGATTTCATAGATATACGGCTTTACTTCTTTCGGTAAAACTTTAATTCCGATTTTTTCTAATTCATTTAAATCTTTCAACTTCTGTAATATTTTGTTGACATCGTGTCCGTACATTTTGATGAGTTCGTCTTCTGAAATGTTAGTGACTGCCACCAATCTAGATTTGAGCATTAATTCAAAAGCATATGAAAGTAAAATATAATATGACCTGAAACGTGGTTCATCTTCGGTAGTTTCGCTAACAAGAAAATCTCTGATTAGTTTAACTGACTGACAAGCCCAATCATTCCAATATTTAGCCGTTTGTTGGAAGAGATATTTATTCATTTTTTTACTTTTTTGTTTTTAATAACAATGCGGACATAAGTGGGCTTACCATTTATTGCCCCATCTTTGTCCTTAATAAGTCCGTGTTCTTTATATGGGACATTATCATTTAATCTAATATCGTTAGAACTTATTATTTCAAATTGAGCAGGATTGTATTTATCAATAAAAGTAATAGGAACACCCATAGCACCATTATAGTCCATTGGAATATCAATATACCTATTCACATTTATTGCATTATAATAATCAAATTTAGAATATTCTTTTGGACTATACTTTTTGTACAAAGTCAGTTCTTCATGGCGTTTAGTGGTGTCGAGATTTGTAAACCACAAAATTCTTCCCATGCTGAAATATTTCACACCATTCACAATTTTCTTTCTTGATTCTGTAGAAATGTCGTAATCCATCGGAACCTGAAACCATTTTGTGCCGCCGTTATCGTAACCAACCCACAATTTGTCATCTTTAATATAACCAAAAGTTTCTTTGTAGGTGATGGCGTTCTGATCGCCAAGAATTAAAAACTTCTTCTTGTTCTCCATTAGCTGTGCAACATATTCACGAAAGAGAGAAAATGGTGGATTCGTTACGACAATATCCGCTTCTTTGAGCAACTTGATACATTCTTCACTACGAAAATCCCCGTTACCTTTAAGTGGGGTTGCGGTGTTTTTATCGTGTTTTAGCAAATACTCCACATCGTCAAGATTTATTGCGCCATCATTGTCTGTATCTGGCACTTTTTTGATTTCAATTTTGAACGGCTCTTTACCCGATGGCTTCAGCCCTTCTACCTCAAACAGTGGTAATTGTCCGCCAACAATCGGTGATTTTACATAGCTCGTAGTGATGAGCTTTTTCAATCCGAGCGCGTTAAAATTGGCGGCAAAGTATTTGAAAAAGTTACTCTCAAAAGGATCGTCGCAGTTGCAATAAACAACTTTGCCGCGAAACTGATCTTTGTAGTGCTTGAGCTCTTTTTCAATATCAACAAGTTGAGTATAAAACTCATCTGTTTTAGCAGTCCTTGCTGAATGTAAGTTTTTGTTTAAGGATTTATCCATAACTATTTCTGTATTAAATCATCAACACCAACATTTAGAGCTTTTGCAATCTTGGACAGCGTTTCAATGGTCGGATTGATATTTACTCCCGATTCAAT